>Ga0164243_10008651_pt1 | contig 14971 bp, 12 predicted proteins | sample OricompcompostOP_FD_108781 | JGI IMG/M metagenome (GOLD analysis project Ga0164243, IMG submission 108781) | Organic Plus compost microbial communities from Emeryville, California, USA - Original compost - Organic plus compost (OP) | ecosystem: Engineered > Solid waste > Mixed feedstock >... | reverse complement strand
CGTTGATCACCGGCCCACGATCCTCCGGCGCGTAATAGCAGCGCCGCCATTGAAAGCACATCGGCGTTCGAAACCCTGATGGAGCCATGAGATACGGCCTTGCCGAGCGAGTCGAGCTCGTCCGTGCCATGGATGGTGTAGGGCATGTCAAAGACCAATCGTGCCCGCCCCATCGGATTGCGAGGGTCGCCAGGTCCCTTGCGCTTGCGATGTTTGGCCCAAGGGCTGTCAGGCGGAATCCATTCGGGATTGATGTCGACGCGTTGAAAGTTCCAGCTGCCAGTCGGCGTGGGATGCCTCAACGAGCCGATCGCTACGTCGTGGATTTCCATCAAGTCGGTCCCGCGAAAAATGCGCAGCTTGCGATCGCTTCGGTCCACGACAAACCGAATTTCACCGATCTTCCGGTAAGCTTGTTGCCGAGCCCGATCGTCGCTTTCGCCCACTGAAGGATAGGTCACGGCGAGGATCGCAAGGACAGTGGCTAGTACGCATTTCATGGTTCGGTCCTGAAAGCCCTGTCTTGCAAACTCGCGAGAGGCGGACAGGTTCGCGTTCTCGCTCCTGTCGAGCACTTTGCGCGCAGTCGAAGCCACGACGGGAGTGCGCCCCACCGGCGCCTCCTGGGCGCCACGTAGTTGGTGGGTGTCCCCGATATCGTCGGACTTGCACCCGTCGTTGGGGCACTAGAATCATATATGCAAATGACTCTCAATAGCATATATGATTCTAGTGCCTGCTGAGGGCCGGCCCCTTTCTATTCAACCAGCTCTGAAGGAAACGAAGTGATGAGTGATCGCATCGCCGCCTCCGCGAAACTTGCTCCGTCGACCACGCTTACCGTCGAGGAAGTCCGTGCCGTCCGTCACTGGAACAAGCACCTCTTCAGCTTCTCCATCACGCGCCCTCCATCCTTCCGCTTCCGGTCAGGTGAATTCGTGATGATCGGCCTTCCGGGAGACGGTCGCCCGCTGCTGCGCGCCTACTCGATCGCGAGCCCCGCTTATTCCGACGAGTTGGAGTTCCTCTCGATCAAGGTCGCCGATGGTCCGCTCACTTCGCGTCTGCAACGGATCGAGCCCGGTGATCCGATCTTTCTTGGCCGCAAGGCCACAGGGACCCTGGTCGCCGATGCTCTTCTTCCCGGCAAGCGCCTGTTCCTGTTCTCCACAGGCACCGGGCTTGCACCTTTCCTTAGCCTGGTGCGCGATCCCGACATCTACGAACGCTTCGGTCAGATCGTGCTGGTCCATTGCGTGCGCCAAGTTGGCGACCTTGCCTTCAGGGAAGAGTTGGAAAGCCAGCTTGCCGGCGATCCGCTGGTACAGGATCAAGCCCTGCTGCAGTTTCACTATTTGCCGACCGTCACGCGCGAGCCCTTCCGGACAATGGGTCGCATCGGCGCGCTCATCGACAGCGGCAGCTTGCTCGAAACATCTATGGCTGGCCCCGCTCGGTTTTCGCCCGAGACCGATCGTATCATGCTCTGCGGCAGCATGGCCATGATCCGCGACCTGCAGTCCCGGTTCGAAGCGCTTGGGTTTTGCGAAGGTTCAAACGCGACTCCCGGTGATTTCGTCATCGAGCGCGCCTTTGTGGATTGAGGCGTGCGGACAGGCGGAGAACGACGGGTGCTGGCGCGGCGCAAGGCCGAGCCCGGCAGCAAGGCCGCGGCCTTTGCAGAATATCTCGATCGATGGCGCAAGCGCGATGATAGCCGTCGCCGCGATCGGTCCGATGCCGGGGACGGTCATCGGCCGACGCGCCGCCTTACCTTTCCTTGCGCGCCGCGCGATCTTGCGGTCGAGCACGGAGACTTGTTTGCCAACTCCGCCAGTAGATCGATCATGAGTTTAAACATCGACTGAGCCACTTTCGGCAAGGGAGGCTATCCCTCATCCTCGAGAAGGTCGACGAGCATCATCATGTTCACCTGCCCGCGCGCCACCACCCAGCCCTGCTCAGCCAAGTGACCGAGGGTCGCATTGATCAGCTGGGTACGCTAACGCACCACTATATCGCGCGTGCGGAACACGAGCCCAGCCGCCTGCGGCTCCTCGCTTTTCACCGCGACAAAGCGTAGGCCCGAGCGCTGAGCCGCTTCGCAGATAGCCTCTGCATCCGATCGCATCGTTCCTATGGCGCTTTACGAACGGCTTCACGTAGGCTGGCGGGGTCAGCAGCACATCATGCCCCATCGATTGCAGCTTGCGCGCCCCGCCCTGCCGCACGCTTCGAGCGCAACCATGCACGCCGGCTGACCCGCGAAGAAGTCGAGCAGCTTGGCCCTCGTCAACTTGCGACTGAACACCATCCTTTGCCGGGCCACGGCTTGCGCGTGTCGGCTCTGCGGACTCGCCCTTCCCTGGCCGTGCCATCAGGGCTAATGCAGTGCATATGCGAATGATTCGCATTACCATAACAATCGGGGAAAATGAGGTGATCCGCAGATATGTCCTCGCGGCCATTGCGTCCGCGTCCGCTTCGATCCCGCCGGCATTCGCCGACGAGGCCGAGGACAATGAAGCGCGCGACGGCGATATTATCGTGAGCGCCCGTGCACAGAAGCTCTATCGTGTCGAAGAAACCTCTACGGGCAAGTTGACTGCCGAGCCACTCGCATCCTCGCAGTCGATCACAGTCATCACCAAGGAACTGATCGAAGACCAGGGCGCGCGTGACGCGCAGGATCTCTACCGCAATATCTCCGGCGTCAGCTTCTTCTCCTATGCGGGCGTCACAGCGCGAGGTTTCCGCCAACAAGAGAATTTCTACGACGGGCTTCGCGGCGATCCCTACATCGGATTTTCAGTGCCGCAGCTCTTTAACATCGAGCGCGTCGAATTCCTCAAGGGTCCGGCCGGCATGCTCTACGGCCAGACCGCGCCAGGAGGTCTGTTCAACTATGTCACCAAGACGCCATCGTTCACGTTCGGCGGAAATATCGGCGCGGTTGCGGGCAATTTCGGCCGCTATGGCGGTCAGGTTGAGGCGACAGGACCGATCACCGACGTCCTGGCTGTGCGCGGCGGCATTTTTCACGAGGATCGCAAGCTGCCGCGCCACCATGCCGAGAACCAGTCGACGATCCTCGACATGGGAACGACACTCGACCTGGGCGTCGCCAAGTTCACCCTCCAGGGGCTGCATGTGTCGCAGGATCTGCCCGGCAATCGCCTGCGCGGCATTCCGGTCGACAATGCCGGCAACTTCGCCGCCAATCCACGCTGGAATCATAACGAGCCATCGGACTTCCTCAGCCTGCGCTCGACCAGCTTTCAAGCGAAGGGCGAGATCAATCCGACAGAGAGCCTGAAGATCGACGGCATCGTCCGCCGCATCGATGCGACCGAGCGGCAGAAGTACCACGAGCCGACGATCGCCTTCACACCGGCCGATGGCGACGTCCCCAACGACATGGTGGCACGCCAATATCGCGACCAAATCCGAGTCAACGATATCTGGTCCTTCGCCGCCAACGCCACCTGGTCCGCGCAGCTCTCCGACTCAATCAGCAACCGCCTCCTCGTCGGATACGACTACAGCAAGGCCCGGCTGACTTTCGACAGCCGGTCATTGAACGGCACGACGACGACACCAGCCAACGCCAACCTGCCCTGTCCGCTATCTCTGTCCAATCCGGTCTACGGACGGTGTGATCCTGCAAGCTATTTGCTGCCAGCTTATACCCGGACGATCACCGACACGATCCGCACCGGCTACTATGCGCTGAACGAGCTGACGGCCGGGCGTCTGATCGCCATCGTCGGTATCCGCCACGACAGCTTCAACGACATCAATCGCAATGCACTCGGAACCCCCACCAGCAGATTCAAGGGTGGTGACGAGACCTACCGCGCTGGCCTGGTCTGGCGCCTGCGCGACGACATCTCGCTGTTCGGCCAGTTCTCGACTAGCTTCGAGCCGCAGACCGCCACATCGCAAGATCTGCGCGCTGGCGGCCCCTTTGCCCCCACGACCGGACGCAGCTTCGAGGGCGGGGTGAAGACCGCGCTGCTCGGCGGTCGTGTCCAGTCGACACTGGCGGTCTACCAGATCGTCCGCAAGAATCTGCTGCAGTCGACCGGCGCCGACCCCGAGGGCGACGGCGTGACGAACTTCGTGCTGTTCGGGGAAGTCCGCTCGCGTGGCGTCGATGTCGATCTGGCGGCCGACTTGACACCCAATTGGGTGGTGACCGCGAACTATGCCTACAACGACACGATCATCACGAAGGACAACGGTCGCACGCCGATCACCAACGCGATCGGGCGCCGCTTCGTCAACGCGCCCAGGCACAAGCTCGGTTTCTGGACGCGCTACCAGTTCCCCAAGCTAGGCCTCGCCTTCGCCGTGGGCGGCGACTACGTATCCGAGCGGTTCGGTTTCGACGGACAGCGCGTGAAGCCCTATTTCGTCTTCGATGGATCGGTGACCTGGACCCGCGGGCCGTGGGAAATCCGCGCGCGGATCGATAACATCTTCGACAAGACCTATGCCGCCTCGGGCTTCAGCCGCAGCAGCGGACACTTCCCAGGTGAGCCGCGGACAGCCTTTGTTGAGGCGAAATACAACTTCTGACCATGGCCACCGCCGCTCTTCCTCTTCCGCGCGAAAAGAAACACAAGGCCAGTCGGATCTGGTGGCGCATCCACCAGTGGGTCGGGCTGAAGCTCGCCATCTTGATGAGCTTCATCTGCCTCACCGGCACACTGGCGGTGGTCTCGCAGGAAATGGATTGGCTGATGCTACCCTCGCTGCGGGTCGCGCCGGCGAGCGTCGCCGCTGGCGAGCCGGATTGGAGTCGGATGGTGGCCTCCGCGACCGCCTATCCGGGTGTCGAGCGGGTCCAGGTCCTCACCGATCCCACAGCGAGCGCCTTTGCCGCCAAGGCCATGGTGGTGTGGCAGGACAAGTCGATCGGCTACCTCCATCTCCACCCGACCACCGGCGCGGTCCAGGGCGAGGGGCACTGGGTCAACGCTGCGCGCATTCTACGCAACATGCACCGGCACCTGAACCTGCCGGGTAATATCGGCATACCGCTGGTGACCTCGCTCAGCTTCCTGTTGCTGATCAGCCTGATCACCTCCTTCGTCGTCTACAAGAAGTGGTGGCGCGGGTTTCTGAAAGCGCCTCGGGGCCGCGATGCGCGGACCTGGTGGGGAGATTTCCACCGGCTGACGGGGGTCTGGGCGCTCTGGTTCCTAGCACTGATCACGGCAACGGGGCTGTGGTACTTCGTCGAACAGATGGGCGGCCGCGCCGACGTGCCGCGCGTGAAGGAAATCGCTTCGTTCTCTCCCGCGCCAGACGAGACCGGCAGGCACTTCAGCGCCGCCCTCGCCGCAGCGCGCAGAGTCGATCCGGACCTGCGCATCCAGAGCATCCGCTTCCCCACGGAGAAATCCGGCGCCTATGTCTTTGAGGGCGAGAAGACGGCCGTGCTGGTGCGCCCGCGCGCCAATGCCGTCTGGGTCGAGGCCGCGACGGGCAAGGTGTTGGCGAAATTCGATGGAACCGATCTCGACCTCCACCAGCGGATCAGCGAGATGGCCGATCCGCTGCATTTTGGATACTTCGGCGGCTATTGGACCAAGGCGATCTGGGTGCTGTTTGGAGGGCTGCTCACGGCACTGTCGGTTTCTGGCATGGCGATCTACGCATTGCGTATCGGTCGCGAGCTAAGACAGGCGACACCATTTCGACTCGGCTGGCAACGGGCTTGGGAAGGCATGGGATATTGGCGCTGGGTCGCGACTATCTGCGTGTTCATCGGACTGGCACTGATGCCTACGCTTTTCTGGGCATCGGCCGAATAGTTCAGGTTCACCAACCGCCGACAGAGCCCGCGTCGTCGGCGAGGCCCCGCCTGCTGGAACGGCCCTTCGCCACCCAGAAACAACACACTGACAAAGCCGCGGTTCGTTCTGATTGCCTGAAAGCCAGCCCTCGTCGGTCGAAATGAGGGGAAGTCAATAGGCAAATGTTGCAAGTCATCGATCTATTCCGCATGACGATGTCCGGACTCGACGTCGAGGCCGAACGAATGGGAACAGCATAATTAACAATAGAAGCCCAACGCAGAGGACGAAACGAGTTCCGGTGAGATGATCATCCCGGCGCACGTAGATCCAAGCAAGACAGCGGATCGAAGCACAACGGCGATTATCGTTGAACCTTGTTGACCACCCAAACTCGCCATGGAAGGGCCACGCTCATCCATGAAGGGAAGGCACATTGTTAAGCATCTTCGATCTGGACCGGACATTGACCCGCAAGCCGACGTATTCCGCCTTTCTGCTTTTTGTTGCTTGGAAACGCTCACCCTGGCGCGTCATTCTCCTGCCTATCGTCGCGGGAGCCATGTTGGCATATGTTGCAAAGCTAATAGACCGTTCGCAGTTGAAGCAGCTGCAGCAGCGAATCCTGATTGGCCAATCCATTCCGGGGGACGAAGCCCAGGCGCTTTCAGCGCGTTTCTCAGCCTTCGTAGTCCGTGAGTGGATCGGCGACGATGCTCTGGGCCGCATTACCTGCGAGCGTGACGAAGGCCGTCGCATCGTTTTGGCGTCTGCAGCCAACAGCGTTTATCTTGATCTGATAGCGAACAAACTTGGCATCAGCGAGGTGGTCGCCACCCAATCGACTTGGGAAAACGACTGCCTCGTTCCACGGATAGGAGAGAATTGCTACGGCATGGCCAAGCGCGACATGTTGATCCAATACCTCGAATCGCAAGGCCTAAAACGAGAGAATCTTCATATCCGCTTCTTTTCAGATCATGCTTCTGATCTACCGACATTTGAATGGGCGGACGAACCCATCGCGGTAAATCCTTCTGCTTCCCTCCGCTTGATTGCGGAGCGCCAAGGCTGGGAAGTCTTGCGGTGGCTTTAGGCCACGCCGCCGGATCTCCGCCTCAATTGCCAAACCAGCCAAGTCCTCGAGAGCGGCCTGGCTTTCCTACCGCCACAGCTGGCTCTGACGTCGGGTAGCCATACTGATCGAGTGGCAGTCCAGTTGCAGTCATAAGATCGCGATTGCTGCGCCAGTAACGCTGCTCAATCCAGCGGTGGATCGAGCGACCGAGGATTGTTTGGCTCGACGGCGCTCGGCCCCAAATCGGGAGGACATTGAGAGCTTCTCCTATTCCCCGCACGAGCCCATACCAGAAAGGTATGTGGAACAAGTAATGTTTGTCGATAACTGTGCGCGATGTGAAGCGATTGAGGAGGCGCACGACCCACATCGTCGGAATACTGTAAGATCGGTTCGACGAGCGCATGCGGAGCTTATCCAAATCCGCCCGCAAGCCAAGCCGTTGGCAGAACTCCTCAAGAAAGGCGAGGCGATCTCTCACGAAGGCTTCGTATGGAAAAACATGAACGTTGTCCTTTCCGAAAACGGTTCGATAGTGCTCTATCAAGGGACCGAACTCGTAGTGGTCGAACAGGAAGCGGGGCGCTTTGGCCAATTCGCCGCGAGCTCCCTTGAGGTAGGTCTCGGGAAATAGGTAGCGGCGTATTGAAAAGGTACCACCACCACGAACATATTGTTGATAGCTCGCGGCAATGATCGCCGGCTGCGCTCGGATGAATATAACTATCTGTGCATCGGGCCACACGTCCCTGATACGAAAGGCCATCTCCTTGGAGAGGTGGCCTGCCATGCCTCCGTTATGAAGATAGCCACTCAATCCCTCCTCGCAGATGGTGACGGCATCTTCTCCTTCGACTCCCATCCGGGCTCGAGCTTGGTCTCGGTCGAACTTGAACGCGGTGACATCCAGCAGAGCCTCGCGCACCGCGGTGCGGGGGATGAATCGGGCGTTGCATACCGACGGGTAGAACGCCTTCTGAAACCAGGTTGTCGCACTCTTATGGTAGCCGATGTGCACGACAGGACGAAATCTGCACACCTCGTTTGTTGCTGTCTGATCCAGTTCTTTCGTTCGCACGGCCTCGCCCTGCGCCGTGGTCGAAATTGGGGCATCGGAGAACATCTGCTAGGCCGCGAGCCAGGACTTAGGCGCTTGGCCATGCGAATATGCGACATTGGCCTGAGCAAGCCGCACCAGATGGAAGATGCATGAAAGAACGCTCCAGATTGCAACCGCCACGATCCCCCAGTCCGGCCGTCCAATCGCCAGAAAGACTACCAGGAGCGCCATGTTTGGGTTTCGACGCGCCGTGATCGATCGGAAATCGGAATCGATTGGCCGCCACACGTGAATGTGCATGCCGAACTGTTTGATGAACGCACCTTCTATCAGACGCTGAACCACGTAGGCAACGAGGATCGAACCAAGAACGAGGTCAAAGGCGCGTGCTGAAAGAGCCAGTCCATGAGACGCCAGTCCCACCATCCAGGCCCACCACCAGATCGGCGGGTGAATGAGGTCGATCCCATGATCGAAGACGTTTCCCCACCAAGATGACGTTAGCGTGCAACGCGCGAGCTTCCCGTCGACCGTGTCGAGCACCATGAATGCGAAGCCCGTCGCCATGCCGAGCCAGTAGGCCCCTTCTGCAAAAGCGAAAGTTGCAGCGATGCACAGCAGCAAACCGATGGTCGTCACCATATTGGGTGTCAGGCCAAGGCTTGCCGCGGAGCGGGTGAGAACCAGGGCTAGATCAGGCCATAAGTATTTGGTGAGCAGGTCGGTCACACCCTTGTAGGAACTCTTGAAGCAGGCTGCTTCTGCGCTTCGCACGGATTCGGGATAGAGCCGCAGGATCCAAAGCGGTTCGCGCTTTCGCAACTCGGTGTTTTCCACCCACTGATGTTGTTCTGCCTTCAATTCGGCGCAGCCGGCAGGAACAGTCTTGTTCTGACTCCAGAACGCATGCGCCAAGTTCTGCGCCATCCGAGCATCGGTCGCGTGGCCGAGCACTGGCACTCCCCGAACGGTTACCACCATGCCAGGAGAGGTCGCTGTCAAACGCAACCACTCCGAGTGAAAAACGAAACTGTCGTCAACCAGTATGGTGGCGGCCTCGGGTTCGTCGGCCATGCGAAAGCCAGCCCCGGCAGCAATCCGTCGGATGCGCTCACTGGACGCCATACTCCAAATTTTCGTAGGATTATGACCGGGTGTCCAAACCGCCACATCCGAAGCATGGGGGTCAACCGGCATCAGTCAGTCCAATTGCCTCGATCATTCGAGCGCACATTATGCCGCCTCGCGCTGCGTACGGATCAACCACGCCTCGATGTCTTCGGGGCGATCTATTTCCTGCCAGCGACCATCGGTTACGTTTATTCCCTGCACACCTCCCGTCCGCGCCAGATGATCGATAATTTCATGGTGAAAATTCTCTATACCTCCGGGCGCGCTTATTATGCGGTCGAGCGCTGCATGATACGGGCCACCATGCGCATCCATTGAGATCACTATGCCAAGTGACCGGTGTGAAGCCTCGTCCCACGGCAGATGTTTTCCGACGGCCGTAATGCGGTCCTGAGTGAGTGCAACTCGCATGTCATCGTCCTGGTGAGGAGCTTCTTCCACAAGGAGATTCACGCCAGGCGACAGACGCTCAAGCGCCGATCGGAGGAGCGTGGCGTCGAAGATGGTATCGCCATTGATCAACATGAACGGTCCCTCGACCAGCTCGCGAGCTGCCCAGACGCTGCCTATGCTGCTGCCGACCGACCAGAAGGGATTGTAGATCAGCCGCGTACGAACCTTGGCGTCCAATTGTTGCACATGTCTGCGGATTGCCTCATGCTGGCACCCCACCACAATCGTGATGTCATCGAGGCCATTCTCGGCCAAGGCATCGACTTGATGGTCGAGGATTGTCTTTCCGCCAACGGGTACGAGACACTTCGGCCTCGTATCGGTGAGGGAGCCAAGCCGAGAGCCGCGGCCCGCCGAGAGGATTATCACCTTGATGTCGGAAGGTTTTGCCGCTCGCGCGCTGGGACGCGAACGAAGGATCCGCTCCACCAGCGCATGATCATCTATTTTGTCGACGTCGATAGCCGCGTCGGGGTGCTGGAGGACGACGAGATCAGCCTTGCAACCAAGATTCCTACCAGCGCGCTCCAAGCCTTTTGCAAAGGTAATTGTACGGGTGAGAGCCCGCAACGCCAGCCGTGGGCCGAAGTGCCAAAACAGCTTGAATGCCTGCTTGCGATCCTGCTCAGCCTTCGCCCAAAGCCGGAGGCCAGCTCGGACATTTGTATTGCTGAAGGCAAACAGATTGGCGCCCGTATATGCACCATCCAGAAACTTGAGCCATGTGCGTTGCGCGTCGGGATATCGCCGCAGCACCGCGCGCCGTTCGACAACGCCGACAGCGAGATCGCAGGATAAAGCTCGACTGACAAAATCACCAACTATGGTGGGTGTCAAAAGCGGATGATCCGCTGTCGTGACCAAAGCCGGAAATGTTATCTTTCCGGCGTCAAAAGCGGATAATATGCTTTCAGCAATACCTGACAGACTGGCGATGAACGTGACCCGCTTATTGGGAAAATGCCGAAAGCCAGCCGCGTCCATGAGCTGAGCGGGATATTGCGTCAGTACAACGACTCTGGCGATCTCGGGTGTCTCTAGAAGCGTGCCAACAACCCGGTTCAGCATGGCTTCGCCCTCTACGGGTATAAGCGCTTTGTCGGTTTGTCCGAAGTGCTGGCTCAACGGATCGGTGCCGGCCCTGCGTCCCGCCAACACGACTGCAGTCCAGCCTTGGGAAGTTGCGGCGGAAGCAGTAGCGTGCCGAATTGACTGATTGCTGGACCATTCCATCGGAACGGCAGTGCCAATCCAACCTAAACGTTGGATTGGTGAAAAATTTATAGATCGAAATGATTCTTCGCGGACTTGCAAGGCCGCGCAGTCTCAAGATCGGCAATCCCGAGGATGTGTTATGCAAATCCTACTGGTCGAAGATGACGAACGTGTGGCAGCCTATGTGGCAAAGGGTCTCCGGGAAGAGGGCCATATCGTTTCTAGATGCGGCGATGGCCGATCGGGTTTGATCCAGGCCACCACCGAAGACTACGATCTCATCGTCCTTGATCGCATGCTTCCTGGGGTGGATGGCATGACGATCTTGCAGACACTTCGTACCATCGGAAATACAACTCCAATCCTCATGCTAACTGCATTGAGCGACGTGGAGGAACGTGTACGGGGCCTGCGTAGCGGCGCCGACGACTATCTTTCAAAACCGTTCGCCTTCTCAGAACTGGCGGCGCGTGTGGACGCGCTTGCACGCCGCCCGTCCGCGGCTACGGAGCCGAGCCAGTTATCAATCGCCGACCTGGAGATCGACCTGCTGGGTCGGATGGTCAAACGCGCGGAAAAACGGATCGATCTAACGCCACGCGAGTTTCGCCTTTTGGAAGTGCTTGTGCGCAACGCCAATCGTGTAGTGACGCGCTCGATGCTGCTGGAGAAGGTTTGGGATTACAGTTTCGATCCACAAACCAACATTGTCGACCAATTCATGAGCAAGCTCAGACAGAAAATAGATAGGGAATTCAGCAGTCCGTTGATTCATACGGTCAGAGGAACGGGATATGTCATTCGAGTCGATCAATGAGGCTGTTAAGCAGTCTGTCCTTCAGGCTCACACTCCTCTATGCTCTCGTCTTCGCGGCATCCTTGGCATTGCTTTTGGGCCTCTACTACCTCGTGCGTGTGCGCGCGCCCCTGGAGGAGGTGAAGTCCGACATTCGCGCAGAAGCGCAGCGCATTTTGAATTCGACCGGTAACGCGGCATCTCCCGCATTGAGCAGAGTCCTCGAAGGGCGGAAAAGGCCAGCCGGCGGTCGAACACCATACCACATCTTGCTGTCGAGAGACGGCTGGGTGCTAACCAAGAATCTTCCGAGCTGGCCCATGTTCGATGGCCGGCGATGGCTCACGATCGAAGCCGACACGTTCTCCAGTGGCGAGGATAGCGACCACATGGCCTTGGTCTTGGATGAACGGCTTCCCGACGGCTCTCGGCTCATGATTGGTCGTGACATCGAGGATCTGAGGCAGCGCCAGGAGACTTTGGTCGAGGCGGCGCGATGGCTCTTGGCAGGAGGAGTTCTGTTCGGACTCCTAGGTGGAATCCTCATGAGCCGTGCGATCGGAGACCGCATCGAGTCTATCAACAGCACGGCCCGCCGAGTTATGTCGGGCGACCTCTCCGAACGCATTCCCACCCACGGCAGTGGCGATGACTTCGATCGGCTAGCCGAAACGCTGAATGTAATGCTCAATCGTATCCAGCATCTTCTGGAATCCATTCGCCGTGTCTCCGACAGCGTAGCACATGAACTTCGTACGCCGCTTGCCCGACTTCATGCGGATCTGAGTGAGCTGAACGCCTCAATTGTCCCCGAACAGCGCGCCCATGCCGAAGCCGCCGTTGCTGAGGCTGAGAAGGTCATCGGCTTATTCGACGCGGTGCTGCGGATCGGGCGTGTCGAAAGCATCCGGGACAGCGTCGACATGGGAGAAGTCGATTTCTCCGCGCTCCTATCCGATGCTGCTGAAATGTTCGGACCATCGGCTGAGGAGAAGGACTTGCGTTTCGAGGTGGCGATTGCACCCGGTCTTTGCGTGTTGGGGAATCGCAATCTGTTGTTTCAGGCTGTGGGCAACATTCTCGATAACGCGATCAAATACGCCCCTGACGGAGGTTGGGTGGAAATCACCGCCGGAGAGAGTTCGAACGAGGTTTCGTTGTATATCGCGGACAATGGTCTGGGAATTCCGGCAGACCAGCGAATGAACGTCTTTGAACGTTTTGTTCGCCTACCCCACGCTTTCAACGTTCCTGGGCTGGGCCTTGGCCTGAGCTTTGTCAAAGTGGTCGTCGACGCACACAATTCACAGATCAGCTTCGAAGACGCCAACCCCGGCGTGCGGGTCCGCTGGCGTCTTTGCAGACTTAACTTTGAAGATGGGCCGCCGTCAAAGGCCGCCGGATAAAGATGGGCCAGCTCGCCTGTTTGCTCACAACGGACATCGACAAGGATCGGTTACTGGTGAAACCCATATTGCCCGTATCGGAGCTCCTGATAGCGGACCTCCGTTCATGTGGCTCTATGTCGTGGTCAGTTGCCATTCGCAATGTCACCGATCCGAACACGCGCGATTGGCCCGCGATGGACCGATGCATACTGGTTACCCGAGGTGCGGCGTACTCTCGAAGCACTCGATCAGCATGTCGGTGAGCACCCGGATCTTTCGGGCGGGATTCTGGCCTGGCGGGCGGATGAGATAGATGCCCGCCGGCGGTGGTGGATAGCGTGTCAGCACCGGCACCAGTGCGCCAGAAGCCAAATGTTCGTTGGTGAGGCCGTCGGGAAGCCGTGCGACCCCGAGACCAGCCACAGCGGCGGCGACCAGAGCAGCGCCATTGTCGGCCTTGAACCGCCCTTGCGGATGTACCGTGACGACTTTGTCGCCGTCCACCAGCTGCCATGCTTCGGTTCCCTGCATCAAGGCCTCGTGGGCGAGCAGTTCCTCGGGCGTCTCGGGCGACCCGTGCGTCCTGATATAGTCAGGACTTGCGACAAACTTCCCGTAGATCGGCCCTACCTGTCTAGCAATCAACGTCGAGTCCTCGAGCGACCCGACGCGAATGCCGCAATCATAGCCCTCCGCGATGAGATCGACGAAGCGGTCACTGTAGCTGGTGTGGATGTGGAGTTGCGGATGGCGCCGCGCCATCTGTGCGAGCACCGGAGCGAAATGGGTCGGGCCGAATGACAGTGGAGCGGCCACGCGCAACCGGCCACGCAACTCACCGGTGGGAAGGATCGTCTCCTTAGCGACGTCGATCTCGGCGGAGACTTTCGCTGCGTGATCCCGGAAAGTGACACCCGCTTCGGTGAGCGCCGCGCCGCGCGTGGTGCGCACAAGCAGCTGGACGCCGAGATCGGCCTCCAGGCGGGAGAGCCGCCGGCTAACGATTGACTTGGATACGCCAAGCCGCCGCGCAGCGGATGTGACGCCTCCAGCATCAGCGACCTCCACAAACGTCCGCAATTCTTCGATGTCCAATCCAGCGTTCCCCTTCCTGCGACACTGTGTCGCAGCTGTAAGCACTACCGTAGCATAAACTGGAAGGGCAATGTGTACTCAGACAGCGTCGCAGGCGTCGCATGTCTCCCGGCAAATCACCCAGCAAAGGATAGTCATGACTTTTCGCAACGGCCTCGATTCGCTTCTTCGTCCCGAGGATTCGGTCCTCATCCTGATCGATCACCAGCCCTACCAGCTCGCCAATCTCAACAGCCACGATCCTCAGGCTGTGGTCAATAATACGGCGGCCCTCGCCAAGGTTGCCAAGGCTTTCAAAGTCCCCACGATCCTGACAAGCGTGATCGCCGTTCGGGGCGGCCTCATCTTCCCCCAGATCACCGACGTGTTCCCCGGTCAGGAAGTGATCGACCGCACGTTTATCAACTCATGGCAGGATCCGAGGGTGGTCGATGCGGTCAAGACGACGGGACGTAAGCAACTTATCATCGCCGGCCTGTGGACCGAGATCTGCGTCGCGATGCCCACAATCCAGGCGCTCGGTGAAGGTTGGGATGTGACGGTTATAACCGACGCATCGGGCGGCACCTCGGTCGAGGCGCACGAGGTTGGCATCCAGCGCATGATCGCGGCCGGCGCGAACATGATGACCTGGCTGGCGCTGGCAAGCGAATGGCAGCGTGACTGGGCGCGCACCGAGCACGCCGCCGAACTGACCAACGTGCTCATCCAGCATGTCGGTGGCAGCGGCATCGCTTACCTGTGGGAGCAGCAGCTGCTGAACACACCGGTGCCGAGTACCGCAGCCTGACTTAAGCAGGGATGACGAAGGTCTCGGTCATCTTTGTTTGAAACATCCTCCGTCATTCCTGCGTAGGCGGGAATCCATCTCTTGTTGTCGCGTCGAGCGGAAGGCTCAGGAGATGGGCTCGCGCCTGCACGCGGATGACAATTCAACTGAATGACTGACCG
>Ga0164243_10008650_pt1 | contig 14971 bp, 12 predicted proteins | sample OricompcompostOP_FD_108781 | JGI IMG/M metagenome (GOLD analysis project Ga0164243, IMG submission 108781) | Organic Plus compost microbial communities from Emeryville, California, USA - Original compost - Organic plus compost (OP) | ecosystem: Engineered > Solid waste > Mixed feedstock >... | reverse complement strand
GCTGCTCGGTGGCGCCGATGAGCCCGTCCAGCGACACGTAGCCCATGCTGTCCGCGCCGATCGACCGCCGCACGCCGTCCAGGTCCAGCCCGTTGGCGATGAGCTCGGCGCGGGAGGCGAAGTCGATGCCGTAGAAGCAGGGCCAGCGCACCGGCGGCGAGGCGATCCGCACGTGCACCTCGACGGCACCGGCCTCGCGCAGCATCCGGACCAGCGCCCGCTGCGTGTTGCCGCGCACCACCGAGTCGTCGACCACGACCAGCCGCTGGCCGCGGATCACCTCGCGCAGCGGGTTGAGCTTGAGCCGGATGCCCTGCTGGCGGATCGTCTGCGACGGCTGGATGAAGGTGCGGCCCACGTAGGCGTTCTTGACCAGCCCGTTGCCGTAGGAGATGCCCGACTCCTGGGCGTAGCCGATGGCCGCCGGGGTGCCCGATTCGGGAACGGGGATGACCAGGTCCGCCTCCGCCGGGTGCTCGGCGGCCAGCCGCCGGCCGATCTCCACGCGGGTGCTGTGCACCGAGCGGCCCGAGATCGAGGTGTCCGGCCGGGCCAGGTACACGTACTCGAACACGCAGCCCTTCGGGTTCGGCTGCGCGAAGCGCGACGAGCGCAGCCCGGCCGAGTCGATCGCCAGCAGCTCGCCCGGCTCCACCTCGCGCACGACGGACGCGCCGATGATGTCCAGCGCCGCGGTCTCGCTGGCCACGACCCAGCCGCGCTCCAGCCGGCCGAGCACCAGCGGGCGCACGCCCTGCGGGTCGCGCACCGCGTACAGCGTGGACTCGTCGGAGAAGACCATGGAGAACCCGCCGCGCAGCGTCGGGAACAGCTCGCCGGCGGCCTGCTCCAGGCTGCGCCCCTCGGCCTGGGCGGCCAGCAGCCCGCACACCAGCTGCGAGTCGGTGGTCGACGAGCATCCCGACGCCGGCGCCGAGGTGTTGGCCGGCACGGTGTCGGCTCCGGTGCTGGCCAGCTGCTCGCGCAGCTCGGCGGTGTTGACCAGGTTGCCGTTGTGGCCCAGGGCGAGGCCGCGGCCGGCCGAGGTGGTGCGGAAGATCGGCTGCGCCGCTTCCCAGTCGCCGCCGCCGGAGGTGGAGTAGCGCACGTGCCCGGTGGCGACGTGCCCGCTCAGCGACGCCAGCACCTGCTCGTCGAAGACCTGGCTGACCAGCCCGAGATCCTTGTACACCAGCACCTGGGACCCGTCGCCGACGGAGATCCCCGCTGCCTCCTGCCCGCGGTGCTGCAGGGCGAACAGCCCGTAGAAGGTCAGTTTGGCGACTTCCTCGCCAGGGGCCCACACGCCGAAGACGCCGCATTCCTCGCGGGGGACGTCCTGGTCGAGGGCGCTTTCGCCGGCCGGGGCCGTACGTTCGGTGACCACCGACAACTCCTCGGGAACGGAATCGGAGTTACACCTCAGTGTAAACGCCCGTCCATCCGGGATTGGCCAGCTGAGCAGGCTGAAGCGTCCCAGCTCACAACGGGCGGCGCGCTTCGGAGCGGGATCATCCGGCCGTAGGCTGGGCGCATGCCCCGCCGCGCACCGGATCCCGCCGAGACCCGCCGGGCGGTGGCGGCGCTGCAACCGTGGCTGGACGGTGACGCGGTCGCCGAGCCCGCGCGCCGCGACCTCGCCGCCGCCGTGCGGACGACCCTGCGCACGCTCGCGCGCACCGCGCCGGGAAGCAGCGTGGAGGTGCGGGTGCCGCCGTTCGCCGCCGTGCAGTGCGTCGCCGGCCCCGAGCACACCCGCGGCACGCCGCCGAACGTGGTGGAGACCGACCCGCGGACGTGGTTGCTGGTGGCCACCGGGCGGTTGGCCTGGCGCGACGCCGTGGAGCAGGGCTCGGTGCACGCGTCGGGGGCGCGCGCGGAGCTGGCGGACTGGCTTCCGGTGGTGCGCGCCTAGGTCCGCGCTCGTCCGAGCGGACTGGGCCGGCCAGAAGCCAACCGAGCCGGTCGGAGCCAGCCGAGTTGGCCAGAGCCAGCCGAGCCGGCCAGAGCCAGCCGAGCCGGTCAGAGCCAGCCGAGCCGCACGGCCTGCATGCCCGCCTGGAACCGGGTTTCCACGCCCAGCCGCGCCACGAGCTCGCGCACCCGGCGGTGCGCGGTCCGCGCGCTGAAGCCCATGAGCCGGCCGATGGCGTCGTCGGTGGCTCCCGAGGCCAGCAGCGACAGGATCCAGCGCTCCTCCTCGGAGGGCTGCGCCGCGTCCCGCGTCCCGTGCGCGGCCGTGAACGGGGCGGCCAGCCGCCACAGGTCGTCGAAGATCCGCCGGACCGCCGACAGCAGCGCGCAGTTGCGGACCACCACCGCGCTCTCCACCGCGGTGTCGGTGGTGACCAGCGGCAGCAGCGCGATCTCGCCGTCGACGAGCACGAGCTTCGTCGGCGCGAGGTGCAGCACCCGCGCCTGCTCGCCGGCTTCGACGAGCCGGGCGGTCATCTCGAGCCGGGCCGGCCGGGCGAGCGCGCTGCGGTCGTAGAGCATCTGGTGGTCCACGCCCTCGGCGAGCTTGCGCATCTCGAGCGCGTCCAGGGCGCTGGTGCTCGCGCAGGGCGGCTTGACCACGCCGCGGACCTGCTCGGTGGCGCTGCGCTGCAGCTCGTAGGCGACCCAGCCGACGCGCCTGGCGCCGTGCACCACCTGCAGCACCCCGCCGTCGCCGGTCTGCGCGCTCGCGGCCCGGGCGACCGACGTCAGCGGCGCGGGCCCTGTTGCGGGGCCGGTTGCGGCGCTCGGGTCGGGCTGGTCCGGCACGTCCGGATCGGCCGGTGGTCGTTCCCGCGCTTCGGTGTTTCCGTGCAGCACGGCCCCCTCTCACGGGCTCCGGCGGCGCGACCGCCGGAGCCCAGCAAGCCCCCTCGTGCTGGAAAACCTAACGAGCAGCGGTGGGCGCGGGAACCAACTTTGGCAGGTTGTTGCCTGTGATCCGCTGCTCGGGCCTGATCGGGTTAAGGGGGCGGGGTGAGGTGGAGCTGGTGCACTGCTCTGATCAGGCGAGCCGGGGCGGGCCGGTCGGCGACCCGCCCCGGAGACCGCGCTCAGTCCTGCGGGGTCTGGAGGAGATCGGTGCGGGTGCCTTCCGGCGCGTTCTGGATGACGCCCTTCGAAGCGCCGTCCTGCAGCGCGCCGATCACCTCGGCCGGCTTGGCGGTCGGGTGGTGCTCCAGGTACAGCGCTGCCGCGCCGGCCACGTGCGGAGTCGCCATGGAGGTGCCGTCCATGGTCTCGGTGCGCCCGCCGGGCACGGTCGAGGTGATCTGCACGCCCGGCGCGTAGCCCTCCACGGTCGGGCCGAAGTTGGTGAACTCGGCCGAGGCGTCCTGCTGGTCGGAGGCCGCGGTGGTGAACACGCCCTGCGCGTCCGCCGGGGAACTGCTGCTGGCGTCCTTGCTGTCGTTGCCGGCCGCCACGGCCACGAAGACTCCGCTGTTGGCGAGGTTCGTCGCCGCCTGGTCCATCGCCGGGTCCTTCTGGCCGCCCAGCGACATGTTCGCCACCGACGGGCCCCGGTGGTTCTGGGCGACCCAGTCCATGCCCTTGACGATGTCGGCGGTGCTGCCGCTGCCGTTGTCGCCGAGCACCTTCACGCCGACGATCTTGGCCTGCTTGGCGACGCCGTAGGTGTTCGATCCGATGGTGCCGGCGGTGTGCGTGCCGTGGCCCTGCGCGTCGTGCCCGTCGCCGCCGGTGGCGTCGAAGCCGACCGAGGCGCGCCCGCCGAAGTCCGGGTGGCCGGCGTCGATGCCGGTGTCGATGTCGTAGGCGGTCACGCCCGCGCCGGTGGCTGCCGGGGCGAACTTCCCGTCCAGCGGCAGGTCCGGCTGGTCGAGGCGGTCCAGGCCCCAGGAGCTGTCGGCCTGCGGCTGGGGCGGCTCGACCTGGATGCGGTAGCTCTGCGAGACGTTCTGCACGTTCGGGTTGGCCCGGACCTGCTGCAGCTGCTCGGGGGTGAGCTGGGCGGCGAAGCCGTTGAGGATCTTGGAGTAGACGTGGTTCGGCTTCACGCCCAGGTCCTTGGCGACCGCCGGCGCGCTGCCGCTGCGGAGGTTGACGATGTAGGTGTCGGCGCCCGTCCCGCCGGCGGCGCTCGCGTGGGAGCCGTGGGTGGTCAGGGGTGCGAGGTGCGCCTGCGGTGCGGCGCTGGCCGGCAGGCCCGCGAGTGCCAGCGCGGCGGCGGCGACCCCCGCCCCCGAGCCGTAGAGCAGCTTTCTCATGTTCCCCTCCTGCGGCGCTCGCCCGAGTGCGGTCGGGCGAAACTCGGCGGTCTTCAAAACGGAAAGTAACCGCTTGATCCACTCGGATGAGTGAAATGGCGAGTTGTCGCCACCGGAGATTTCGGAGCGGAATCGAGAATCGGCTCCGCCCGAATCCGCGCGGAACGAACAAGAGACGCGCGAAGAACGATTCAGTCACGAAAGCCGCCGGGCGTCGTGCGCGCCCTGTTCGGTCGGGTCGCTGCCAGCCGGCTTTCCGTCGGCCAGCTTTCCGTCGGCTGGCTTCCCGTCGGCGAGCTTGCCGTCGACCGGGACCTCGTCGGGGCGCGCCTTTCGGAGTCTTCTCGTCCGGATATCCGCCGTTCGCGGGCTCCTCCGAACTACAGCGCGGCGGCCCAGCGCCGCAGCCGCAGCCGCACCGCGTCGACGTATTCCGGCGCCAGCTCCCCGGAATCGCCGCACCCGGCCGGATCCACGCCGTACATCGCGCCGTAGTGCAGGTACAGCGCCTCCTCGGCGTGCCGCGGCAGCACGGTTCGCTGCTCCAGCGCGAACCGCGGCGCCCGCCGCACGCTCCGGCGAAGCACCGCGACCGTGAGCGTGTCCCCGTCGAAGGCCGCGCCCTCCAGCGGGACGAACTTCTCGTTCGTGCCGAACAGTCCAGTTTGGATGGTCGCCCACGTCGGGTGCTCGGTCTCCTCGTCCAGGAACAGCGCACCGATGATGCCGATCCGGCGCCCGCGCGGATCGAAGACCTCGCAGCCGAACAGCCGCAGCGCCTCGCGCTGACCGATCATGGACCGACCCCTCCCACCCCCGGTTCGCGGGTCCGACCCCTCCAGTCTGCCCCGGACGCGGCGGCTCCGGCTCTCCGGCGGGAGAGCCGTTGCGCCATCGAGACCGGCCGTTCGCCGCCTCTCCAGCGGTGCGACCCTCGGGGTGCACGTTTCGCACACCCGAACAACGGGCGGCTCCCGCCGAACCAACACCACGGAGCGACCATGACCGAGACACCCGACGCGCCGCCCATCACCGAGCAGATGCGCGAGCAGGCCCGGCAGACCCCGGGCAGCTGGCTCTACATCGTCGATCCCGGTTACCAGGACACCGGCGAGGAGGTCCCGCCGGAAGGCGTCATCGGCGCCTACCGGATCGATGAGCACGGCGAGATCGACGAGGACTTCCAGCACAACGACCAGTACCAGCCCTCGGACCTGACCTTCGAGATGCCCGAGCCGACCAACGAGCTGGAGCGGGTGCTGCAGCGCATCGCCGGCGGCGAGGCCCCGGACGACGAGCTGCCCCCGGCGGTGCTCGACGCCCAGGTGCTGCTCTACGCCGCCGACGAGGACGAGGACGCGATCTACGCGGCCGAGATGTCCGACGGCAGCCAGCTCGTGCCGGCCTGCACCTCGGTCGGCCGCATCCCGGAGAACTGGCCGGCCCACCGCGCGGTGCCCGGACAGCTCCTGCCGGAGCTGCTGGGCGGGCTCGACCTCGGGCTGAACCTGGACGACTCGGTGCGCGCGGTGATCCCGCACAGCGTGCTCGCCGAGGCCGCCGCCGAACGCGGCTGACCGCTGCTGCCTGCCGGGAGGGCGCGAGGGCTCGCCCGCGGCGCCGATCAGGTCATAGGGTCAGCGGCGTGAGCACCGACGGAGCGCGCGGCCCGGGGCCGATCGAGGACTACGCGCTGGTCTCCGACCTGCGCACCGGCGCCCTGATCGGCAAGGACGGGTCCGTCGACTGGCTGTGCCTGCCGCGGTTCGACTCCCCCTCGTGCTTCTCCCGGCTGCTCGGCGACGAGCAGGACGGGCACTGGCGGATCGCCCCGACCGCCCCGGTCCGCGAGGTCCGGCGGCGGTACCGGGACAACTCGCTGGTGCTCGAGACCGAGATGGTCACCGCGGACGGCGTGGTGCGGCTGGTCGACAGCATGCCCCCGCACGAGAAGAACCTGCACGACCAGCCGTGCCTGGTGCGCGCGGTGGAAGGCGTCTCCGGCTCGGTGGAGATCGAGCTGCGCTGGGTCGTGCGCTTCGCCTACGCGGACTCGATGCCCTGGGTCCGCCGGGTGCGCGCGACCGAGCCGGTCATGGACGAGTACGTGCTGGCCGTGGCCGGCCCGGCGACCGTGGCAGCAACTGGCAGCAGTGACCGGCGGCTGGGACCGGCAGCTGGCCGGCCCGGCGACCGGCCGCCGAGCTGGCGGCCCGTCCAGCAGCGCCGGATCAGCGCAGGTGGTCGTCGATGAACGCGTCGATCTTCTCCGGCGAGCACGGCTTCGCGAAGAAGTAGCCCTGACCCGTCTCGCAGCCGATGTCGGCCAGCCGCCGCGCCTGCGCGTGCGTCTCCACGCCCTCCGCGGTCACCGTCAGGTCCAGCGCGTGCGCCAGGTTCACCAACCCGCCCACGATCCGCGCGTCCACCGGATCCGGGTGCTCGGCCTCCCGCAGGCCCTCCATGAACGACCCGGCCACCTTGAGGTCGTGCACCGGCAGGTGCCGCAGGTAGGCCAGGTTCGAGTAGCCGGTGCCGAAGTCGTCGATGGCGATGCGCACGCCCATGTCCGCGAGCTCGCGCAGCGCCTGCAGCGACTGGTCCGCCGTGCCCATCACCGCCGACTCGGTGACCTCCAGCTGCAGCCGGTGCGGGCTCAACCCGGTCTCGTCCAGGATCCGGGCCACATCGCCGACCAGATCCGGGTCGCGGGACTGGCGCACCGCCAGGTTCACGCTGACCAGCGGGGCCAGCTCGCCGTGCTCGTCCTGCCAGCGCTTGGCCTGCCGGCACGACTCGCGCAGCACCCAGCGGCCCAGCGCCACGATCAGCCCGGTCTCCTCGGCCAGGCCGATGAACTTGTCCGGCCCCAGCCGCCCCAGATCGGGGTGCTGCCAGCGCACCAGCGCCTCCACCCCGACCACGCGGAACTCGTCCAGCGACACCAGCGGCTGGTAGTCGACGTAGAACTCCTCCCGCTCCAGCGCGGCCGGCATCGTCGCCGACAGCTGGAACTGGGCCACCTCGGCGGCGTTGCGCTCCGCGTCGAACACCGCCCACTGGTTCTTGCCCGCGGACTTGGCCCAGTACAGCGTCACGTCCGCGTCCCGGATGAGCTCGGCCGCGGTCTGCCCGCGCACCGGCCGCTCCACCACGCCGACGCTGGCCGACACCGACAGCTCGTGCTCGCCGACGCGGAACGGCTCCGACAGCGAGCCCAGCGCCCGCTCGGCCACCTCGACCGCGGCCGTCGTGCTGCACGACTGCTCCACGAGGATGACGAACTCGTCCCCGCCGATCCGCGCCACCAGCCGGCCCGGCCCGCTGACCCGGTCGCCGAGCCGCTCGCCCACGGCCAGCAGCAGGTCGTCGCCGAGGTGGTGGCCCAGGCTGTCGTTGATGACCTTGAACCCGTCCAGGTCCATGTAGCACAGCGCGACCCGCTCGTCGGCGCCGCGCCCGCGCAGCACCGCCTCCAGCCGCTCCAGGAACAGCGCCCGGTTGGGCAGGCCGGTCAGCGGATCGTGCGTGGCCTGGTGCTCCAGGCGCTCCTGCAGCAGCTTGCGGTCGGTGACGTCCTCGATCATCGCGACGTGGTAGAGCGGCAGGCCCTGCTCGTCGCGGACCAGGGACACGATCATCTCGGTCCACACCCGCGCGCCGTCCGGGCGGGTGAACCGCTTCTCCACGCGGTACTGGTCCCGCTCGCCGCGGGCCAGCTCCGCGAAGAACCGGCGCACGTCGTCGTGGTCGGCCGGATGGAACAGGTCCTGGACGGTCATCCGGCGCAGCTGCTCGGACGAGCGGCCGAGGATGCGCGTCAGCGACTCGTTGACCTCCAGCACCCGGCCGGCCGTGTCCCCGATGCCGATGCCGATCGCCGCCCCGCTGAAGATCGCCCGGAACCGCGCCTCGCTGCTGCGCAGCGCCTGCTCCACGGCGTCGCGGGCGTCGAGCACCGCCTGCCGGATCGACTCCTGCTCGTCGAGGATCCGCTTGCGGACCGCCTGCACGAACCCGGCCGACAGCTCGCCCTGCAGCCGCGCCGCGCGGGAGCGCCAGGACTCGTCCAGGCCGAGCAGCTCCAGCATCCGCTCGTGGCCCAGGGACGTGGTCCGGCCCAACGACTCGGCGCCGGTGAAGTGCACCGCCACCAGGTCCGCGCCGACGTGCCGGGCCGGGGAGGGGTCGAACGGTTCGGACAGCAGCGCGTCGACGAGCTGCTCGGTGCAGCCGCGGAGGTGGCCCTCGACCTCCGCGCCGGTCATCGGGACGTAGCTGGTGCCGAGCAGCTCGCGCGCCCACGCGGCGGCGAAGCGCTGCCGCGCCGCGGCGGTCACGTGCCCGGCCCGCTCGCCGGTGGTGCGGGCGTTCGGCACGGGCGCAGTTGAGCCGGTCATCCGTGCGGCGCCCTCCGCTCTCGTCCTGGCCGGTCCGGTCCGCCCGGTCCGGTCATCGCGGTCCGGTCGTCGCGGTCCGGCACGGGCCCGGACCGGTTCGGCCGTTCCGGCCCGCCGGAGCACGCGGACGGACCACCGCTCCGGTCACCACTGCCACCCAGGGTAGCGACCACCGCCGTCGTAGCAGGCCACGACGGGTACGACGTGCGCTGCGCCACAGCGGTGGCGGGGGCCGGTACGCGCGTCCCCGGCCGCATCCTGTCATCCGGCCGGACGAGGGGTACACCCGCGGAGTTCCGCTGCGGGACTGCGTTGCGCCGTCCGTGTGGGGATGGATCGGAGAGCCGTGGCGCGCGGACGATCTCCGTAGCATCGAACGCCCGCGGGCGCCACCGGTGCGCCCGCCGTCCCAGCCCCCCGCAGAGAACGGACTCGCGATGGTTCCGCAGAACAGCCCGCAGGGAGCCGACCCGGCAGCCACCGTCGCGGGCATCGACGTCAGCGGCCACCAGGGCAACGTGGACTGGCAGGCGCAGTGGAACGCCGGTGTCCGGTTCGCCTACGTGAAGGCGACCGAGGGGCTGAGCTACACCAGCCCCTACCTCGGCCAGCAGTACAACGGCTCCTACCAGGTCGGGATGATCCGCGGCGCGTACCACTTCGCGCTGCCCGACAAGTCCAGCGGCGCCGAGCAGGCGAACTTCTTCGTCGACCACGGCGGCGCGTGGAGCCCCGACGGCCGGACGCTGCCCGGCGCGCTCGACATCGAGTACAACCCGTACGGCGACCAGTGCTACGGCATGTCCGGCGAGCCGATGAACGCCTGGATCAGGGACTTCGTCGACACCTACCACGCGCGCACCGGCCGCTGGCCGATGATCTACACGACGACGAACTGGTGGAACGGCTGCGCCGGCATCGACCTCAGCGCGAACTGTCCCCTGTGGATCGCGCGGCCGGGCGGCAGCGTCGGCGAACTGCCGCGGAACTGGGGCACGCACACCATCTGGCAGCACGCCACCGACCCCATCGACCAGAACCTCTTCAACGGCGACATCAGCCGCCTGCAGGCGCTCGCCACCGGATGAGCCGCTGACCGCGGCGGCGGTCGCGCGGGGCTCGCGCCGGCCGCTTCCCCGCCGCGCGGGCGGTCGGCAGCTGCCGGCCCGCGCGGGTCGTCGCCCGGCCGGACTGCGAAGTCTCCGGGTCCGCGGTTCGCCGGTCGCGTTCTCCTCCGCGCGAGACGAGCGCTCCGAGCGACAGGCCGCACTTTCGCGCATCAAGCGGCGTGTCGCCCACGGCTCGAACGCAGTGCCTCCAGCTCCGCGCCGCGCTCCTGGCGAAGGCCGCATCCGCTCATCGGGACAGCGCGGCCCGCAGCGGCCAGGCGAGCTCGCGCGGCCTCTCCGCTGATCCGCGATCTCCGCTCCACCGCGTGCACCGGCCGCCCGACACGCCGGCACGACCAGGCCCCGCGTCCCCGTACGGGTGAGGCGGCGCGCTCCGCTCCGTTCCGCGCTCCGACGTTCCGGTTCCGGCACGTGCCCCGAAACGACCATTCGCACCGTCTCGATCGGACATTCGCACGGGGCCCGAAGTACGCTCCTCCAGCACGGAACTCCCGGCATGGGAACGAATTCGGCCGAACGGGTCGGATGCCGACCGCTCCTTCGGCCCGCGTGCCACGCTCCTGCAGTCCGACGTCGACCCCGAAGAGGCCGTTATGCACCAGCACCGCGCGCTCGGCGGCCGAAGTGGCCGAGTCCCCGCCCTGCTCTCCGCCACCCTCGCCGGATCGCTCGGCCTGACCCTGCCCACCGCCGACGCGGCCGCGCCCGGAGCCACCGCCCAGCGCGACCACGACATGGGCTCGCAGATCCGCCGGTTCGAGGGCGGCAACGAGTCCACCCCGCTGCCGGTGCCCCGCGGATCGGTGCCCGGGATCGACGTCAGCAACCACCAGCCGAACGTGGACTGGGGCAAGTACGCCGCCGAAGGCAACCGGTTCGCCTACATGAAGGCCAGCGAGGGCAAGGACTACACCAGCCCGTCCTTCGCCGAGCAGTACCAGGGGTCGATGAAGGCCGGGATGCTGCACGGGGCCTACCACTACGCCCTGCCCGACAAGTCCAGCGGCGCCGAGCAGGCGAACTACTTCATCGACCACGGCGGCGGCTGGAGCCCCGACGGCAAGACGCTGCCCGGCGCGATCGACCTGGAGTACAACCCGTACGGCGAGGGCTGCTACGGGCTGCCCCCGGACAAGCTCGCGGCCTGGATCAAGGACTTCAGCGACACCTACCGCGCGCGCACCAAGCGCGAACCGGTCATCTACACCAGCACCAAGTGGTTCGACAAGTGCGTGCAGGGCAAGTACCAGGGCACGAACCCGCTCTGGATCGCGCGCTACAACGACCGGATCGGGGAGCTGCCGCGCAACTGGGGCGTGCACACCATCTGGCAGCACAGCTCGAAGCCCATCGACCAGGACCTGTTCAACGGCAACGAGGACGGGCTGCGGCGGCTCGCGCTGGGGAAGTGACGCGGGGATTCGGCTGAACGCCCGAGCGCGGACTCCGCGCGGACCGCGGGGACGGTGCTTCGAGCACCGTCCCCCGTTCTTCGCAGCACGGCGGGACGTCCCGCCGGAGCGGTGGGGGCGGACCGCCACCGCGCCGGACCGCCCCCGATCAGTCCTCAGCGGACGGAAGCTCAGCCGAAGAGCGCCGGCAGCGTGCCCTCCCAGGACTCGCGGAGCTCGCCCAGCGGGATCTCGGCGACGTCCTGGATCTCCAGAGCGTCCGAACCCGCATCGGCCACGCCGACCCGCGTCCACGGCAACCCCCGCGCGGTGCACATCTCGCTGAAGCGCAGCTCCTCGCTGCGCGGCACCGCCACCAGCGCGCGGCCGGCCGACTCGGAGAACAGCCACACGAACGGATCCGCGTCCTCCGGCAGCACCACCCGAGCACCCGTCTCGCCGATGAGCACCGTCTCCACCAGCGCCTGCGCCAGACCGCCCTCCGACAGGTCGTGCGCGGCCGAGACCATGCCGTCCCGCGAGCCGGCCACCAGCACTTCGGCCAGCAGCTTCTCCCGCGCCAGGTCGACCCGCGGCGGACGCCCGCCCAGGTGGTCGTGCACCACCCGCGCCCACTCGGAACCGCCGAACTCGTCGCGGGTCTCGCCGAGCAGGATCAGGCTCTCGCCCTCCTCGCCGCCGATGCCCGTCGGGATCCGGCGGGTCACGTCGTCGATCGCGCCCAGCACGCCGACGACCGGGGTCGGCAGGATCGGCGCGTCGGAGGTCTGGTTGTAGAAGCTGACGTTGCCGCCGGTGACCGGGATGCCCAGCTCCGCGCAGCCGTCCGCCAGCCCGCGCACCGCCTGCTGGAACTGCCACATCACGCCCGGGTCCTCCGGCGAGCCGAAGTTGAGGCAGTTCGTCACCGCCATCGGCGTCGACCCGGTCACCGCCACGTTCCGGTAGGCCTCGGCCAGCGCCAGCCGCGCGCCCTCGTACGGGTCGAGCTGGGTGTAGCGGGCGTTGCAGTCCGTCGACACCGCGATGCCGCGGTTCGTGCTCTCGTCGACCCGCAGCACGCCGCCATCAGCCGGCTGGGCCAGCACGGTGTTGCCGCGCACGTAGCGGTCGTACTGGCTGGTGACCCAGTCCCGCGAGGCCAGGTTCGGCGAAGCCGCCATGCGCAGCAGCGTCTCGCGCAGCTCAGCCGGCCCGCTCGGGCGCCGCAGCGCGTCCGGCGCGTCCGCGACGAGCCGGTCCTGCGCCTCCGGGCGCCGCACCGGCCGCTCGTAGACCGGCCCCTCGTGGGCCACCGTCCGCGGCGGCACGTCCAGCACCAGCTCGCCGTGCCAGTAGCACTGCAGGTTCTGCCCGTCGGTGACCTCACCGATGGACGTGGCGGTCACGTCCCACTTGCGGCAGACCTCCATGAACGCGTCCACGTCCTCGGGGCGGACCACCGCGCACATCCGCTCCTGCGACTCGCTGGAGAGGATCTCGGCCGGGTTCATGCCGCGCGCCCGCAGCGGCACCCGGTCCAGGTCCACCCGCATGCCCCCGTCCCCGGCCGAGGCCAGCTCCGAGGTCGCGCAGGACAGGCCGGCACCGCCCAGGTCCTGGATGCCCACGACCAGGCCCGCGTTGTACAGGTCCAGGCAGCACTCGATGAGCACCTTCTCCGCGAACGGGTCGCCGACCTGCACGCTCGGCAGCTTCTTGCGGCCCGCGCCGGTCTCGTCGCCCTCGAAGGTCTCCGAGGCCAGCACCGACACCCCGCCGATGCCGTCCAGCCCGGTCCGGGCGCCGAACAGGATCACCTGGTTGCCGGCGCCGGAGGCGTGCGCCAGGTGCAGGTCCTCGGCCCTGAGCACGCCGACGCACATCGCGTTGACCAGCGGGTTGCGCGCGTAGCACGCGTCGAAGACGACCTCGCCGCCGATGTTCGGCAGGCCGAGGCAGTTGCCGTAGCCGCCCACGCCGCCGACGACGCCGGGCAGCACCCGCCGGGTGTCCGGCGCGTCGGCCGGCCCGAAGCGCAGCGGGTCGGCCACCGCCACCGGGCGCGCACCCATCGCCATGATGTCGCGGACGATGCCGCCGACACCGGTCGCCGCGCCCTCGTGCGGCTCCACGTACGACGGGTGGTTGTGGCTCTCCAGCTTGAAGGTGACCGCCCAGCCGTCGCCGATGTCGACGACGCCGGCGTTCTCGCCGATGCCGGCGAGCATCTTCTCCCGCATCTCGGCGGTCGTGGTGTCCCCGAAGTACTTGAGGTGCACCTTCGACGACTTGTAGGAGCAGTGCTCGCTCCACATCACCGAGTACATGGCCAGCTCGGCCTCGGTGGGCCGGCGGCCGAGGATCTCGCGGATGCGGGCGTACTCGTCGTCCTTGAGCCCCAGCTCCCGGTACGGCTGCTGCAGGTCCGGGGTGGCCGCCGCGCGCCCGGTGCTGTCGACGTCGGCGGTTGCTGCGGTTGCGGGGTTGTCGGTCACGCTGCCACCAGTGCGTCGAGGGCGGACAGGAACATGCCGAGCCCGTCGTCGGTGGGCCCGGTCAGCGGGTCGATCGCGTGCTCCGGGTGCGGCATCAGGCCGGCCACGCGCCCGCGGGCGTCGGTGATGCCGGCGATGTCGCGGGCCGAGCCGTTCGGGTTGCCGTCGACGTAGCGGAACAGCACCCGGCCCTCGCCCTCCAGCTCGTCGAGCACCGCGTCCTCGGCGACGTAGTTGCCCTCGCCGTGCTTGACGGGCACGAGGACCTCCGCGCCGGGCTCGTAGCGGGTCGTCCACGCGCTCGTGGTGTTCTCCGCCCGCAGCCACTGGTCACGGCAGACGTAGTTCAGACCGACGTTGCGGTGCAGCGCCCCGGGCAGCAGCCCGGACTCGCAGAGCACCTGGAAGCCGTTGCAGATGCCGAGCACGGGCGTTCCGCGGCCCGCGGCGGCGACCACCTCGGTCATCACCGGGGAGAACCGGGCGATGGCGCCGCAGCGCAGGTAGTCGCCGTAGGAGAACCCGCCGGGCACGACGACCGCGTCCACCCCGCGCAGGTCCGCGTCCGCGTGCCAGAGCGGGACCGCTTCGGCCCCGGCGCGGCGCACCGCCCGGGACGCGTCCACGTCGTCGAGGGTTCCGGGGAAGGTCACGACCCCGATCCGCGCGCCGGCGCTCATGCGTCGGCCCTGCGCACGGTCCAGTCCTCGATCACCGGGTTGGCGAGCAGGGTCTCGGCGATCCGCGCGAGCGTGGCGTCGTCGACCGCGTCGTCGACCTCCAGCTCGAACCGCTTGCCCTGGCGGACTTCGCCCACCCCCTCGAACCCGAGGCGCGGCAGCGCGTTCGCCACCGCCTGCCCCTGCGGGTCGAGGATCTCCTGCTTCGGCATGACGTCGACAACGACTCGGGCCACTGGTTGCTGCTCCAGGTTCCGTGCGGATCCGGCGGCGCGCAGGTGCCGCCGCGGATGGCCAGCAGTACCTGTGCAGGGTAGCTGAGCTGCGACTTCCGGCCGTCGAGCAGGGGCGGTGCGGCGCGGCCCAGGTCACTCCGCCGGTCGGGGCCCGTGGCCGCCCGTTCACGCGGAAATCCCGCGGATTTCGCCGCCGCCCGGATCGCGGATTCCGGTCTGATTTCCGCGGTCCGTTCCGCCGGAATTACTGGTCATCGAGGCATCTGCGGGTCGGGGGAATGCGCTGCGCGGTTCGTTACGATTCGTCCGGGAGTCGTGGTGCGCGCCCGGAAGTGGGGCGGCTCCCGAGCTGCCTTCCCGTCGGACTCCGCGCGGGCCCCGGTGCGCGGGGTCGACGGGAAGGCGTCGGC
>Ga0164243_10008648_pt1 | contig 14976 bp, 13 predicted proteins | sample OricompcompostOP_FD_108781 | JGI IMG/M metagenome (GOLD analysis project Ga0164243, IMG submission 108781) | Organic Plus compost microbial communities from Emeryville, California, USA - Original compost - Organic plus compost (OP) | ecosystem: Engineered > Solid waste > Mixed feedstock >... | reverse complement strand
GGATGTGGACGTAGGTCCAGGTGTCGGTGCGCACCCCGACGTAGAGACGCTTGGAGCCGTTGTGCACCGGCCAGCCCTCCACCGGCACGACGCGGTTCTGGGTCGGCGCCTTGATCCAGGGCATGATGTTGACCCCGTCGAGCTGCCGCAGCGGCTTGGCCTTGGCGACGGCCAGGATGGTGGCCGCGATATCGGGGTTGGTGATCGTCGTGGTGACGGTACGACCCTTCGGCACACGCGGTCCGCGCATCAGCACCGGGATCTGCTCGATGTCGTCGTAGAACCAGAGCTTGCCGCTGATGTTGTGCTCGCCGACGGCGTACCCGTTGTCGGAGGCGAAAACCACGATGGTGCGCTTGAGCTGATGGGTCCGGCGCAGCGTCCGGATCTGCTTCGCCACCCCACGATCCACCGCCTGGAGGGACTGGACCCGCTGCCGGTGCGAGATGGCCAGCGCCTTCCGCCGCAGCGGACTCCAGTGCCGGCGAGATGGCGAGTCCTTCGGCGCCGCCTTCGGCACCTTGAACATGTCGGGTCGCTTCGGCAGGCCGAGCTTGCGGTACTTCTTCTTGTCCTGCGGCGCTGGCACCGGGGTGCCGATCTTGCCGGCGGGCCTTCCGGCGTAGAGCACGGTCGGGTCATCGGCCTCGCGGGGCCCGCCGGCATGCGGGGCGACGTAGTTGACCCACATGAACCACGGGTGATGCTTACGCCGCTTCTGCGTCAACATCTGGGTGGCCTGGTCGGTCATGACGTTGGTCGTGTAGCGGTGGTATCTGGTGAGCTTGCCGTTGTGGTTGACGATCGGCGCGACGTAGTTGTACGTCGACGGGTCGACCGTCCCCCGCCAGTCGGTCCAGCCTGGCGGCACCTCGTGGGACTTGCCGTTCTCGCCGTACCCGTTGATGTACTTGCCGGTGAAGAGCGTGTCGTAGCCAGCTCGTCGCAAGGCGATCGGCACGGTCCTGCGCTCGCTGAAGGCCTTGTAGCCGCCGTGCGGGCCGGAGATCGTCACGGCCCCGTGGTTGTGGGCGTACTGACCACTCATCAACGACGCCCGGGCCGGCACGCAGATCGGGGTGGGCGCCACCGCGTTCTTGAAGGTGACGCCCTGCTTCTCCAGCAGCCGCTTCACGTGCGGCATATAACGCAGGTCCTCCGAGGCCATGTCATCGGAGGTGATCATCAAGATGTTGGGCTTGTGGGCGTAGCGCTTCCATGCCGGGGTCCGGGTCGCGGCGCTCGGCAGGACGCCGGCCGTGTCTGCGGTGGCCATCGCCTTGGTCTCGCTCACATGCGGGAGACCGGCGTCGGCGACGTGCGCCCTGGTATCCCGGTCCCAAACGGCAATCGTCGCACCGATAGTGCCAGCGCTGGCGAGAACGGCCACAGCCGTCACCGCCAGTCGCGTACGCGACCACATCCTCTAGCTCCCCCTCTGCCCACCAAGCCTACGCACTGTAGACCCCGCAACGACCACGCAAGTTGCCGAGTCCAGCAATTCTCAGCAGCACTTCAGCCCCGTGAGCGCCGGGAGCATTCTGACAGAGCAGAGGTCCCCCGCCCGCCAAGGACGGCCGGCGGGTCACACCGCGTCCTGCTTACGCCGAAGATGGGTACCGTGGAGGTCCAACCCGCCCGCGGAGAGGAGCGAGAGAGTGACTGAAGAGCGCGGTTCCTACGGCGACTACAGCGTCGACGAGGAGGACCAGCCCGGCGCCGAGGACACCCTCCCGGACGCCAACGACCCCGAGGATCCACTGGACCCCGGCTACTCCCCGCCGGAGCGCTACTCCCCCGGCCAGGGCTACGGCAACACCGCCTGGGAGGAGGAGCACCGTGAGTCCATCGAGCAACGGCTCCGCCAGGAGGTCCCTGACCGGGACCCGTATGCGGTGGACCGCGCCGTGGGCGATGACGACGTTGACGACGGTGAGGTCGGCGACCTGCGTGCCGGACGCCTGGTCGAGCCCGACGAAGGAGTCCGGGAGGACACCGAGTCGGACCTGGTCGGCGAGGACGTCGGTATCGACGGTGCCGGCGCCTCCGCCGAGGAGGCGGCCGTCCACATCGTCCCCGATGACTGGGAGGACTGACCCGAGCCTGGTCCTGAGCCTGGTCGTGCCCGGTCGCGGGTCGCGCGCATGCTCGCAAGCTCTCAGCGGGTACCTCCACGGCTCATCTACCAAGGAGGAAGCATGGCGTTTGTCTTGTGGGTCATCGCAGCGATCCTGGTCATCTGCGGGATCGTCAGCCTGTTCCGCGGCGCCATCTTGTGGGGCATCGCCCTGATCGTGTTGGGCTGCCTCGTCGGGCCGGGCGGCGTCAGCATCTTCACCTGATCACCGCACGACGCCACGAGGCACCGCCCCGGGCGGTGCCTCGTGGTCTGTCGCGGCTCAGTCGGCAAGCGTGGCCGCCGCGGTCCGCAAGTCGGCCACCAGGCCGTCGTACGCCGCGGCGCGGGCCTCCCTCGCCCGCAGCACCGCGGAGGGGTGGATGGTGGCGAGCACCCAGGGTCTTGGCTCTCCGGCCCCATGGCCAGGCCACGCCAGGACCCGGCCACGCGCCTGTCCCACCCGGAACGACGCCCCGTAGAGCGCCTGGCCGGCGGTGCCACCGAGAAGGATCAGACCCTTAGGGCGGACCACCGCCAGCTCAGCTTTCAGCCAGGGTGCGCAAGCGTCGATCTGACCGCGGGTTGGTGAGAGGTGGATCCGACGCTTGCCCACGGTGCGGAAGCGGAAGTGCTTGACCACGTTGGTCTCATAGACCGTCTCGGGCGCGATCCCGGCCTCCGCGAGCGCCTTGGCGAGAACGCTTCCCGCCGGCCCCACGAACGGCTCGCCTTCACGGTCCTCACGGTCGCCCGGCTGCTCGCCGAGCAGCATCAGGTCGGCACCCGGGTCGCCACGACCCATCACCGCTTGGGTCGCCTCCCGGTGGAGCTCGCAACCGCGGCACTTCTGCACCGCCTCGTCCAATCTCGGCAGGGTCGGCTCCGCGGGCACCCACTCGGCGCCGCTCACGGCTTGAGCGGGTCGTGGCCGACATTCATCAGCCGACGGCGCCAGCGATCGCGGCCCGCGGTGGGCTCCCATTCGCCCACCGTGTCGGCGTCCCCGCCGCGCAGATCGGTGATCTTGTCGATGACGCGCCGCATCACCGCGACATCGTCCTCGGTCAGATCGGACCGACGCTTGCCGAGGATGTCGGCGACCTGGTGGCCAAGTGGACTCCCGGCGTGGTCGGGCTCGGTCTCGGTCTCCTCACCGGCCCCCTGTACCGAGAGCCATTCGCGGAGTTCACGAGAGGTCATGTTCACCGCGCGGTGGAAGTTCTCCCACAGCAGGTCGTCGACGATCGTGTCGGCCATCGGATCCTCCTTCGCTCGGTCGTTCCTGCTTCCTGGGCAGTACCCGAGCAGGAGCGCGCCCACGCGAGGCCGTGGACAGCCGCGGCGACCTCTGATTGCCTAGCCCTCGGAAGGGTGGCGCCATCGTTGGAGGAACTGGTCGAGGTCGACGGCGCCCAGTTGTGCGCCGAGACGTTCGGGGTCCGAGGCGATCAGGCGATCCTGCTTATCGCCGGGATGTCGAGCCCGATGGACTGGTGGGACGACGCGCTGTGCGAGCGTCTCGCCGCCGGCCGACGGTACGTCGTGCGCTACGACCAGCGAGACACTGGCCGGTCCACCACCTGTCCGCCCGGGCGGCCCGATTACACCGGCGCCGACCTCGTCGGCGACGTCGTCTCCCTCCTCGATGCCTACGACATCGAGCGTGCGCATCTGCTGGGCCTCTCCATGGGTGGCGCGCTCGCGCAGATTGTTGCGCTGTCACATCGCGACCGGGTGCGCACCCTCACCCTGGTCTCGACGACACCCGCCCTCGACCGGCCTCCGAACTCATCCGCACTGCCATCGATCAGCGCGGATCTGGCGGCTTACTTCGAGCAGAGCGCCCGAATGCCACCGCTCGACTGGTCCGACCGGGCCGCCGTGGTCGAGAGGCTGGTCGCTGACCAGCGCGCCCACATGGGCACCGGCTACGACGCCCGGCAGGTGCGTGCGCTCGCCGCCCGAGCGGTGGCGCGGACGCGGGATCCCGAGTCCTGCGCGCGCAACCACGCCTTGCTGGACCCCGGATTGATGCCCGCCGGTGCGCTCGCCGACCTGACCGTGCCCACCCTGGTCGTCCACGGCACCGCTGACCCGCTCATCCCCGTGCCGCACGGCGAAGCGCTGGCGCGAGAGATCCCCGGCGCGACCCTCCTCACCCTTGACGGAGTCGGCCACGAGGTATCGCCGCCGGCGACGTACGACGTCGTGGTACCGGCTGTCCTCGCTCACACCGCGTGAGCAGTCATTCCCACTCGATGGTGCCCGGCGGCTTGGAGGTGATGTCGACGGCGACCCGGTTGACCTCGGCCACCTCGTTGGTGATCCGCGTGGAGATCCGCTCCAGCAGCTCATAGGGCAGTCGCGCCCAGTCGGCGGTCATCGCATCCTCGGAGATGACCGGCCGCAGCACGATCGGGTGGCCGTAGGTGCGGCCATCGCCCTGGACACCGACAGAGCGGACGTCGGCGAGGAGGACCACGGGGAACTGCCAGATGTCGCGGTCGAGACCGGCGTTGGTGAGCTCCTCGCGGGCGATCGCGTCAGCCTCCCGGAGGATGTCGAGGCGCTCCCTGGTCACCTCGCCGATGATCCGGATGCCCAGGCCCGGGCCGGGGAACGGGTGCCGCCAGACGATCTCGTCGGGCAGGCCGAGCTGGTGGCCGACGAGTCGGACCTCGTCCTTGAAGAGGGTGCGCAGCGGTTCGACCAGTTCGAACTCGAGGTCGTCGGGAAGGCCACCGACATTGTGGTGGGACTTGATGTTGGAGGTGCCGGCTCCGCCGCCGGACTCGACCACGTCGGGGTAGAGCGTGCCCTGGACGAGGAAGGCCACCTTCTCCGCCTGGCCGTCGGTCGGCGCCTCCGGGCCGAGGATGTCCACCTGGGCCTGCTCGAAGCAGCGGATGAACTCGCGGCCGATGATCTTGCGCTTCTCCTCCGGATCGGTGACCCCGGCCAGGGCGTCGAGGAACTGCGCCTCGGCGTCCACCACCATCAGCTCGGCGCCGGTGGACTCTCGGAAGGCCCGCTCGATCTGCGCGGACTCGTCCTTCCGCATCAGGCCATGATCCACGTAGACGCAGGTCAGCCGGTCACCGATCGCCTTGGCGACGATCGCCGCAGCGACCGCGGAGTCGACGCCGCCGGAGAGCGCGCAGATCGCCCGGCCGCGTTCGCCGATCTGGGCCCTCACCGCCTCGACCTGGTCCTCGGCGATGTTGCCGATCGTCCAGGTCTGGCGGCACTTCGCGATGTCCCAGAGGAAGTGTTCGAGGACCCGCTGCCCGTGCTCGGTGTGAAGCACCTCGGGGTGCCACTGCACACCGGCCAGGCCGCGCGCGGTGTCCTCGAAGGCAGCGACCGGGGTGACGGTCGTCGAGGCGAGCACCCGGAACCCCTCTGGGGCTGCGGTCACCGAGTCGCCGTGGGACATCCAGACGTTGTGGATCGGTGGAAGGTCCTCGAGCAGGGTGCCCTCGTCGGAGACGGTGACCGTGGTGCGGCCGTACTCGCGGGCGCCCGTCGCGTCGACCGTCCCACCCAGCCCCTTCGCCATGAGCTGGAAGCCGTAGCACATCCCGAAGACCGGTGTCCCCGCCACGAAGAGGCGCTCGTCGATGCCCGGCGCACCCTCGGCGTAGACGCTGGACGGACCGCCGGAGAGGATGACCGCCTTCGGCTTCCTGGCGAGGATCTCCTCGACGGTCGTCGAATGCGGCACGATCTCGGAGTAGACGCGTGCCTCGCGGACCCGGCGCGCGATCAACTGCGCGTACTGCGCGCCGAAGTCGACCACCAAGACGAGGTCATGCTCGGGGGCTTGCGCGGTCGTGTCCGGCGCGAGGTCCTGCGTCATGCCCAGATGCTACCGAGCCGTACGCCGCCGGCCGAACCCGCCCACGTCACTCGCGCAGCCCTGGTCCCGACTCGCGGTCACGGCCTCGCAAATGCACCAGGGCCCGGCCGGGGAGGGAGGGTGGCCGGGCCCTGATCGTCCCTGCATCTGTTGGACAGCGCCTGGACATGAAGACCCGGATGTATAAGGGAGGGAGCAATCCCGGGTCCGCCCACTCCAACGAGGCTCCCAGACCCCGGTTACGGCGCTCGCCGGATTTCCCGGAAATTTTCTTGCTGGAGCAAGCGTCCCAGTTAGCGGGGCCGCGCTGGCTCGGCTCAGTTCACGCCCACGACCGGTAGCCGGAGCGCTGCCGGCGCGGTCGGCGGCACCGCCGGCGCGATCGGCGGGACCGGCTCGATCGACGCGTACGTCGAGCCCAGCGGCGGCCGCGGGTCGGCCTCACCTTTGTTGGGCCAGAAGGCCATCGCCCGCTCCGCCTGCGCGGTGATCGTCAAGGACGGGTTGACGCCGAGGTTGGCCGAGATCGTCGAACCGTCGACGATATGGAGCCCGGGGTAGCGGTAGAGCCGCTGGTACGGGTCGACCACGCCGGTCTCGGCCGAGTCGCCGATCGCACAGCCGCCGATGAAGTGGGCGGTCATCGGGATGTTGAACGGCTCCCCGATGGTGCCGCCGGGGAAACCCTCCTTACCGTTGCTCGACATCGCCTTCGCCATCAGTCGGGCACCCTCGTTGGCTGCCGGAATCCAGGTCGGGTTCGGCGCGCCGTGGCCCTGCCTGGAGGAGAGTCGCCAGCCTCCGGTCAGCCGATGTAGCGCGGTCTTCTTGGGGAAGACCGTGATCGAGTTGTCGAGGGCCTGCATCACCAGCAGCACGATCATCCGCTCGGACCAGTGCTTGACGTCGTAGAGCTTCGTCAGGTCGCGCCGATTGTGCCAGATCTCCTTCAGCCAGCGGCGGACGCGGTGGGGGCCGCCGTCGGTGAGCACGGTCTGCAGCATCGACATCGAGTTGCTGCCATGGCCGTAGCGGACCGGCTCGAAGTGGGTGGTGGCGTCGGGGTGGACCGAGGAGGTGATCGCGACGCCTTCGCTGTAGTCCACGGCGAGGTCGGGCGCGATCGCCCCGAGGATCGCCTCGGAGTTGGTGCGGGTCAGTTCCCCGAGCCGATCGGAGATCTCGGGCAGGTCGCCGGTCGCCTTGAGCCGGTGAAGAAGCTTCTGGGTGCCGATCGCGGCGGCCGAGAAGATGACCTGGTCGGCGGTGAAGGTCTTGACCGGCGGCTTGGCCCCGAAGCGGGAGAGCTTCGCCTTGGTCCACCGCGCCTCGACGACGTACCCACCCTCGGGGTTCGGGTAGACCCGGGTGACGGTCGTCAGCGGGTGGATCTCGGCGCCGTTCTTCTCTGCGAGGTGGAGGTAGTTCTTGACCAGGGTGTTCTTGGCGTTGTGCCGGCACCCGACCATGCACTCCCCGCACTGGGTGCAAGTGTTGCGGACCGGCCCTTCCCCACCGAAGAACGGGTCCTCGACCGCGGTACCGGGGGCCGCACCCTCGGAACCGAAGAAGACGCCCACCGGAGCCTGGTGGTAGGTGTCGCCGACGCCCATCTCCTCGGCGACCTGCTGCATCACCTTGTCGGCCGGCGTGACGTATGGGTTCACGACGACCCCGAGCATCCGCTTCGCCTGGTCGTAGTAAGGCGCCAGCTCGCTCTTCCAGTCGGTGATATGCGACCAGGACGGGTCGGCGTAGAACGGGTCGAGCGGTTCATAGAGCGTGTTGGCATAGACCAGGGAGCCCCCGCCGACACCGGCTCCGGCAAGGATGATCGCGTCCTTGACCGCCTCGATACGCTGGATGCCGTAACACCCCGCTGCCGGGGCGAAGAGGAACTTCTTGAGGTCCCAGGAGGTGTCGGCGAAGTCGCCGTCGTCCAGCCGGGCACCGGCCTCGAGGACCCCGACCCGGTAGCCCTTCTCGGTCAGCCGCAGCGCACTGACCGAGCCGCCGAAGCCAGAGCCGACGACGAGGACGTCGTAGTGCGGCCCGGCGTATCCCTTCGTCCTGCGGTGCCGGGTCCTCGGGGCGGCGTACATGCCGCTGGTCACTCGCTCGCTCATGCCCGACCCAGCTTGTTGAGGACACGCAGGCTCGCGGTCATGACCTTGGCGTAGCTCTCCTCGGAGAGCCCCAACATCGGCGAGAAGCGCAGCACCCGCTGCGTGGCGACCGACTGCGACTCGGTGTAGCGCAGCAGCCCCTCGGAGCCCTGACGCCGCCCCATCCCGGACTGGCGCATGCCGCCCATCGGGGCGTCGATGCTGGCGAAGCTCGCGGCGAAGGCCTCGTTGACGTTGACGGTGCCGCACTTGATCCGGCTGGCGATCGCCCGAGCCCGTGCGGTGTCGCGGCTGTAGATCGAGCCGTTGAGACCGTACTCGCCGTCATTGGCCCGCTCGACTGCCTCGTCCTCGCTGTGGAACCGGTAGATCGAGACGATCGGCCCGAAGGTCTCGTTGCCGAAGACGGTCATCTCCGGGGTGACCCCCTCAAGGATGGTCGGCTCGAAGAAGTAGGGCGCGAGATCGGGGCGGGCCTTGCCACCCGCCAGCACCCGCGCACCCTTGGCGACCGCGTCCTCGACATGCGCAGTCGCGACATCGACCTGGTCCTGGCTGATCAGGGTGCCCATGTCGTTCTCCCAGGAGAGCGTCGCACCCAGCGTCATCGCCTCGGTACGAGCGACGAAGCGCTCGACGAAGCGGTCGTAGATCGCGTCGGCGACGAAGAGCCGCTCGATGGAGACGCAGAGCTGGCCGGCGTTGGAGAAGACCGCACGGGTGGCGCCCTCGGCCGCGCGCTCGATGTCGGCGTCGGCGAGGATCAGCATCGGGTTCTTGCCGCCGAGTTCGAGGGAGCAGCCGATCAACCGCTCGGCACACTCCCGGGCGACGATCTTGCCGGTGTTGGTCGAACCGGTGAAGCAGACGTAGTCGGCGCGACCGATGATGCTTGTCCCGACCTTGGAGCCCGGGCCGGCCACGACAATCCACAGATCCTTCGGCAGGCCGGCCTCCTCCAGGAGCTGGGCACCGAGGAGCGCGCTGAGCATGGTCTGCGCATCCGGCTTGGCGACGACCGCGTTGCCCGCAGCGAGCGCGGCCAGGCCATCACAGAGCGCCATGGTGAACGGGTAGTTCCACGGGGAGATGATCCCGACAACGCCCTTCGGTGTGTGGTTCAGATCGACCCGGGTCAACCCCGGGATGACGCCCAGTCGCCGCTCGGAGTTGAGGATCTGGTGGCTCTTGCGCCCGTAGTAGCGAGCGGTCAGGGCGATATGGAGCGGCTCGTCGAAGGCGTGCTTGCGGGCCTTGCCCGACTCCAACACGATCAGGTCGAGGATCTCCTGCTGCCGGTCGAGCACGAGGTCATGCAGACGCAGCAGGAACGCCTCGCGCTCCTCGACGGGCGTGGCGGCCCACTTCTGTTGGGCCTTGCGTGCGCGCGCGAACGCCTCGGCCACGTCGGCATCCGTCGACTGTGGGATGTGAGCGAGCGGGGCACCGTCGATCGGGCTCCGCACCTGGTTGGACTCCCCCGAGGTGGCCAGAATGCGGCCGGTCAGGCGGGCGACATAGTCAGGCTCGAGTGCATACGACGCGGTGGCGTCGTGCTCCGGGTCGCGCGGTCCCTCGACCAGGGGGCCGCCGGACGGAGTGGGGTTGGAAGCGCTCATGTACCGAGAGTATGTGACGGCCGTCCCAGTTACCAGTGAGTCACCTGGATTGACATCAGCGGGTCGAGTGTCAAGCACGCTGCGACTCAGACCGGTGCGTCGGACTCGATCGCCAGCGCGTACGGGTCGTCCGGCGTCGCGGGCAGCGGGTGGAACCCTAGACGGCGGTAGAAGGCGCCGGCTCCGGCGTTCGCCTCGCCGTACCGCAGCTGGACACCGGCGATGCCCCGGTCACGCAGCGCGGCCAGGAGGGCCCTGATCAGCGCGCGCCCGAGGCCCTGGCCCTGGGCCTCGGGCAGCAGGTCGATGTGGAGGTGGGCCGGATAGCGGTCGAGGTCGTGGACGACCATCCGCTCGGGGTGGTGACCGACCCAGGCCACCCGCTCCTCGCGGGTGGTCGGCTCGGCGGGGAGCGGGTGGCGCTCGGCGAAGCCGGGCAGGTACTCGTCGCGGTAGCGCCGGACCCACGTCGCGGTGTCGGCCGCCGCGATGAGATAGCCCGACACCCGCTCGCCGGTGTCGACGACGAAGGCCAGGTCCGGCTGGAGCTCGAGATAGGGCACGGCGAAGACGTCTGGCAGCAGGGTCGGGTCGGCGAAGAGCCCGGTGGCATCGCCGCCGGAGTCGCCGGTGCGTACGCAGACGTCGAGGACGTCGGCGCGGTCGGTCGGGCGGAAGCGGCGGATCTGTGGCGCGCTCACGGGCCGAACCAGAGATACGGCCGGGGTTCGCCGGGGAGCTCGAGCTCGATGCGTCTCATGGCCAGGGCGTCGAGCGCGGCCACCGAGGCCTGCTCGGCGGGCAGCACCCGCCACAGGTGCGGGAACGTCCACTCGCTGCTCAGCCACTCCTCCACGGCCTCCGCGACCGGCGCGCTCAGCTCGGCCACGCGGTCCTGGCGGATCCAGTAGGTCACCATGGCGGCCGGCCCGGCGGCGTACGACGTCAGCGTCTCCTCGCTTGCGCCGACGCGTCGCAGGTAGTCGGTGAGCGGGTTCAGGTAGAGGCAGCCGAGCGACCGCAAGCCGGTCGGATCGAGGAGGACGTAGGCGTAGGCACGTCCGGCCCGATGGTCGGCCCAGTGCTGCTCCACCAGAGAGAGGTCGTCCTCGCGGGTGAAGCCGTCGGTGGGCCAGCGGCCGTCGCTGTGGATGCGGATGAGATCGGGGCTCGCGAGGTAGGCCTCGAGGTCGATGTCGAGGAGCTCGGGCGTCAGGGGCGTCGCGATGAACTCGGGGCGCACGAGCTCGTCCGGATCCGGTGGAGAAGGAAGCACGGCTCAGACCAGGTCGGCGACGCTGACCCGGGCCTCGTCGGCCTCCTGGTCGGTGAGCATGGCCTGGGAGCGACGTTCTGCCTCGACCCGGCGCAGGTAGTGGTCGACCTCTTCCTGGGCGCGTGCCTCGTCCCAACCGAGCTCGGCGGCCATCAGCCGGGCTACGCCGGGCGCGGCCGAGACGCCCCGGTCGAAGGTCTCGATGGAGATCCGGGTACGCCGCGCGAGCACGTCGTCGAGATGCCGAGCGCCCTCGTGGGTGACCGCATAGACCACCTCGGCGGCGAGATAGTCATCGGCGCCTTCGAGAGGCAGCGCCAGTGGGCGCCGCGCCACGATCAGTTCGAGGAGCTCATCGATGAGGCCGCCGTAGCGGCCCAGCAGATGGTCGATGCGAGCGACGTGGAGACCGGAGCGGCGGGCGAGCAGCACCCGCTGGTTGGAGCGGGTCTCGAAGCCGTCCGCGCCGAGCAGCCGGACCTTGTCGGTGATCGACTCGCGCAGTGACAGGTTGGTGGTGGTCCGCAGCGAGTGCCCGGCGGCATCCACCGCGTCCTTCGCCATCACCCGGTAGGTCGTCAGCTTGCCGCCCGCGATCATCACCAGCCCCGAGACCGGGGTGACCACGGTGTGCTCGCGGGAGATCTTCGAGGTGGGCTCGGACTCGCCGGAGAGGAGCGGCCGCAGGCCGGCGTAGACCCCCTCGACGTCCTCGTGGTCAAGCGGCTCACGCAGGATCGCGTTGACATGATCGAGGACGTACTCGATGTCGGTCCGGCTCGCCGCGGGGTGGGCGAGATCGTAGGACCAGGGCGTGTCGGTGGTGCCGATGATCCAGTGCCGACCCCAGGGGATCACGAAGAGCACCGACTTCTCGGTGCGGACGATGAAGCCGGACTCCGACCTGATCCGGTCCCGCGGGACCACCAGGTGGATCCCTTTGGACGCCTGCACGTGGAGTGCACCCCGGCCGCCGACCATCTCTTGGATCTCGTCGGTCCAGACCCCGGCGGCGTTGACGACGACGCGTGCGCGGACCTCCAGGTCCTGCCCGTGCTCCAGATCCCGCGCTCGTACGCCGACCACCCGCTCCCCCTCGCGCAGGAAGCCGGTCACGCGGACCCGGGTCGCGACGTGGGCACCGTGTGAGGCTGCGGTGCGTGCGATCGTGAGCACCAGGCGGGCGTCGTCGACCTGCGCGTCGTAGTACTGGATCGCTCCGGTGATCGTGTCGGTACGGAAGTCAGGCGCGATCCTGGCGACGTGGCGGCGGCTGAGGTGGTGGTGGCGCGGCAGCCCCATCTTGCCGAGCCCGGACTGCGGGCCGAAGGCCGCCATGGTGTCGTAGAGCGCAAGCCCGGAGCCGACGTAGGCCCGCTCCCAAACCGGATGGGTCAGTGGGTAGAGGAACGGCACCGGCCGGACCAGGTGAGGCGCGAGCCGGGTGAGCAGGAGTCCGCGCTCCTGAAGCGCTTCACGGACGAGCGCGAAGTCCAGCATCTCGAGATAGCGCAGGCCACCGTGGATCAGCTTCGAGGACCGAGAGGAGGTGCCGGACGCGAGGTCGCGCTGCTCCAACAGCCCGGTCGAGAGTCCGCGGGTGACCGCATCGAGGGCCACTCCGGCACCGGTCACCCCGCCGCCGACCACGAGGACGTCAAGCTCGGCCTCTCCGGCGGCGCCGGTCATGGCCGCGATCGCCTGGTCTCGGGTCTGCGGGCTGAGCACTCCGGGCTGTGCCATGTCCACATCCTGCCAAAGCCGAGGTGGAGGGACGCTGCTCACCGCTCCGGGGCGAGTGAGAACTCCAGATGTCCACAGCCCTGGCACGCGGCGGCCAGCACGCTGCGCCGACCGCCCGCGACGAACCCGAAGACCCGCCGGATCTCGCGGGGCGGACCGCTGAACCACCACGGTCCGCCGGTCGGCCCGGCGACGAATCCCTTCGTGAAGGTGGTGCCACCACACCGTGGGCACCGGTACGCGTTGCTCGCCATGTGGCGAGCGTGCCCGTCAGGCCGGTCCCGAAACGCGGCGCAGCACCCGAGCCGCCGCGACCAGGGCTTCGCGGCGCTGCGCGTTCATCTCCTCCTCGATGACGACGTGCTGCTCCTCGGCGTCCGAGGCATGGATCATCGGCCGGCTGCCATCGGCACCGACCGGGCCGGTGGCGATGGCGACGTGGGTGATCCGCCCCTCGGGTCCGGCGAAGAAGTAGAGGTCACCGGCCTGCACCTCGTCGAGGTCGATGGGCGTCAGGGCCTCGACCTGGTCGCGCGCGTCGCGCGGGATGGTGATGCCCACCGAGCGCGCCGCCATATGGGTCAGGCCGGAGCAGTCGATGCCGGCGGTCGTCATGCCACCCCAGACATAGCGAGTGCCGAGGTGACGGCGTGCCTGCGCCAGCAGGGTCTCGACGCTCGGGTCGGGTCGGTGTCCAGACGACGGGTTCGCAACCTCCTCGACCAGCGACGTGGCGCGGACCCATCCCGGATAGCCGCGCGGGTCCTGCGAGGAGGGCTGGCCGGGTACGACGACGCGTACCCACTCCCCCGCCTGCTCGACGACCTCCACGGTCTCCCCCGGGAGCACCTGGGTGACCTGCTCGGCGGCGTCCTCCGGCTTCGCGAGCACCGGCGTCAGCGCAACCGCGATCATGCTTCCTCCCACCTCTGTGTCGACTCCGCGAGGCCGGTGATGCCGAGCCCCGGCGCGTCCGGGAGCTCGATGCGCGGTCCGTCGTAGACCACCCCGCCGAGGTAGGGCGAGCACTCGGCCCACCAACCCGCGTCGAGGTCCTGCGTGCCCGGGAGCCCGAGCGCCGAGACCAGGGCGGCGCCGGCGCCGATGCCGAGTTGGGACTCCATCATGCAGCCGACCAGGCGACCCATCCCGTGCCGCCCAGCCACCTCGAGGATCTCCAGGGCCGGCGTGAGGCCGCCGCACTTGGCCAGCTTGACGTTGACCGAGTCGGCGGCGGCGTACCGGATGACGTCGACCAGGTCGTCGAGGTCGAAGACCGACTCGTCGGCCAGCACCGGAGTCGGCTGGTGGCGGCGTACGTGGGCCAGCGCCTCGAGGTCACGGCGCGGCACCGGCTGCTCGACGAACTCGAGTTCGATGCCCGCATCCGCCAGATCGGTGAGCACCCGCACGGCATCCTGGGCGTCCCAGCCCTGATTGGCGTCGAGGCGGAGTACGACGTCGGGGCCGGCCGCGGCATGGACGGCGCGCACCCGGGCCGCGTCGGTGGCCGCGTCGGTGCCGACCTTCACCTTGAGCGTCCTGAAGCCGTCGGCGACGCGCGCGGCCGCCGCCCGCGCCAAGGCCTCCGGCTCGCCCGCGGAGAGAGTCATGTCGGTGACGACCGGACCCGGGACCAGGCTGACGCCGACGAGGTCGGCGAGATGCTCGGCCAGGGTGCGGCCGGCACGGCGCGCAGCGAGATCGTGGAGTGCGATGTCGGCCGCCATCTTCGCGGCCCGGTTGCCGACGACGGCGGCCTGGATCCGTGGTGCGGTCTCGGCGAGGTCGATGGGCGCCCCGACGAGCACCTCCCGCAGCGGCCCCTCCAGCGCTGCCTGGGAGCCCGCGATCGAGTCACCGGTGACCTTCCAGACCTGGGGCGCCTCGCCCCAGCCTGTCACTCCGTCGGCGTCGCTGAGCACCACGACGAGCGTCTCGGCGAACTCCGTGCGGCGCAGCGCCGTCACGAACGGCGTGTGCAGCGGGACCCGCACGACCGTCGTGCGCAGGCCGGCGATCCGATCGGCAGTACTCACCCGGACACCACCGAATCCCACAGGAAGCGGGCCAGCTCATTGATCCGCCACTCGGACTCCTCGTCGTCGAGTCCGGTGGTGAGGATGCAGATCACCACCGGCTCGCGGCCCTCGGGGCGCGCGATCGCGACATCGTGACGGAGGCCGTCGACCCAGCCGGTCTTGTTTCCCACAGGAACGTCCTCGGGAAGGGCG
>Ga0164243_10008647_pt1 | contig 14976 bp, 11 predicted proteins | sample OricompcompostOP_FD_108781 | JGI IMG/M metagenome (GOLD analysis project Ga0164243, IMG submission 108781) | Organic Plus compost microbial communities from Emeryville, California, USA - Original compost - Organic plus compost (OP) | ecosystem: Engineered > Solid waste > Mixed feedstock >... | reverse complement strand
TCCTCGACGAGGCGGTCTCGGCGCTCGACAAGTCGGTGGAAGCGCAGGTGCTCAACCTGCTCATCGACCTGAAGAGGGAATTCGAGCTGACCTACATCTTCATCTCGCACGATCTCCACGTGATCCGCTTCATCAGCGACCGCATCGTGGTGATGTATCTCGGCGAGGTAGTGGAGAGCGGGCCGGTCGACAGCGTCTGGGACCGGCCGCGCCATCCCTATACCGAGGCGCTGTTCGCGGCGATGCCCTCGCTCGATCCCGACCGCCGCACCGAGAAGCCGCCGATTGCCGGCGATCCGCCCAATCCCATCGACCCGCCATCCGGCTGCCGTTTCCATACCCGCTGTGCCTTTGCCGAGGACGTGTGCAGCACGCATGCACCGCGGCTCGCGCCGGTCGGCGTCGCGCGGCATGCCGCGGCCTGCCACATGGTCGATCCGCAATCCGGGCATTCGCTGGCCGGCAGCAGAAGAGGAGCATTGCACAATGGCTGACAAGGTGACTCCCGAGCGCATCGCAGCCATTGCGGCGGCCGCGCGCGTGTCGATCCCGGAAACCTCGCCGCCGCGCATCACCAATGCGACTGCCGCGGTGATCCTCCGCATGGCCGAAGAGAATATTCAACTGGCCATGGAAGTCGAGCCGGCGACCTTCTTCGTTGTTGCGCGCGAGGGAGCGAAAAAGTGAGCAATCCGGCGCTGCTGTCATTGTCCGACATGGCGGCGCGGATCCGCGCCCGCAAGTTGTCGTCGGTCGAGGCCACAAAGGCGCTGCTGGCGCGCATCGAGACGTGGCAGCCGAAACTCAACGCCTTTGTCTGTGTCGACGCCGAGGAAGCCTTGCAGGCGGCACAGGCGGCGGATGACGATCTCGCCAGATCCGGCCCGAAGGGACCACTGCACGGCGTCCCGATGGCGCACAAGGACATGTACTACTTCAAGGGCAAGCCGGCCGGCTGCGGATCGAAAATTCGCGACGGTTGGATTGCGCCGGAAACATCGACGGTGATCAGCCGTCTGCAGGACGCGGGCGCGATCCGCCTTGGCGCCCTGCACATGGCTGAATTTGCGTATGGGCCGACCGGACACAACGCCCATCTCGGGCCCGCGCGCAATCCCTGGGATGTCGCGCGCATCACCGGCGGCTCCTCATCCGGCTCGGGCGCGGCGGTGGCCGCGCGCCTGACGCCGGCCGCGCTCGGTTCCGATACCGGCGGCTCGATCCGGCTGCCGGCGCATTTCTGCGGCGTCACCGGATTGAAGACCTCCTATGGCCGTGTCAGCCGCGCCAATGCCATGCCGCTGTCCTTCACGCTCGATACGGTGGGGCCGCTGGCGCAAACTGCGGAGGATTGTGCGCTGATCGCGGAAACGATCTTCGGCGCCGATCCGCTCGACCCCGTCACCGCCGGCATGCCGGGCTGGGACCGCGAGGCGGCGCAGCGTCCCGTCCGCGGTCTGAAGGTGGGCATCCCGAAGTCGTTCTATGTCGACGACCTGACGCCCGATGTCGCCGCCGCGTTCGACAAGGCCATCAAGACGTTTGAAAAGCTCGGCGCGCAGATCGTGTCCGTCGAGCTTCCCGACCAGACGCTGGTGTCGGCGGCCGCGCTACTGGTGCTGGCCGTGGAGGCGGCCTCCTATCACGCACCCTGGCTGCGCACCCGCGCCGAGGACTACACGCCGCAGGTCCGCAACCGTCTCGAGAACGGACTCGCCTACAGCGCCATCGAATATCTCGAGACCTTGCGCTGGCGCGGCCCGGCACTGGCGGCGCATGTTGCGGCGATCGGCGATGTCGACCTGGTGCTGGCGCCGGCTTCGCGTGAAGTGGCGCCGCGGATCGATGAGACCGATTTCGGCGGCGGCGGCAACGCCGAGCAGATGGTGGTGGCGGTCACGCGTTTCATGCGGCCGGTGAATTTCCTCGGGCTGCCGGTGCTGGTGGTGCCGGCCGGGCATTCGGCCGCAGGCCTGCCGATCGGACTGCAGCTTATCGGCCGCCCCTATGGCGACGAGACGGTGATCGCGTTTGGCCGCGCCTTCCAGCAGGCCACCGACGCGCATCTGCGCGTCCCCGAATTGATGCGGGACGCTGCATGAACGCGGTCGTCGATATCCGCGACCTTCACGTTCGCTTCAGGGGCGAGCGTATGGTGCATGCGCTCAACGGGGTCGACATTTCGCTGGCGCAAGGCGAGGTACTCGGCCTGCTCGGCGAATCCGGCTCCGGCAAGAGCGTCACGCTGCGCGCGCTGCTGCGGATGCTGCCTGCGCATCGCACCGATATCGGCGGCAGCATCATCGTCGCCGGCCAGGACGTAATGAAGCTGGAGGACGAAGCGCTCGAGCAGTTGCGCGGCGGCACCGTGTCGATGATCTTCCAGGAGCCGATGCTGGCGCTTGATCCGGTCTACACCATCGGCGATCAGATCGCCGAAGCCGTGGTCAAGCACGACAAGGTTTCCCATGCTGACGGCCGCAAGCGGGCACTGGAGATGCTGGAGCGGGTCCGCATTCCATCGCCGAAGCGGCGGCTCAACGCCTATCCACATGAAATGTCCGGCGGCATGCGTCAGCGTGCGATGATCGCGCTGGCGCTCGCTTGCCGGCCGAAAGTGCTGCTGGCGGACGAGCCCACGACCGCGCTCGATGCCACGGTGCAGATCCAGATTCTGTTGCTGTTGCGGGAACTGCAGCGTGAGTTCGGCATGGCGGTGATTTTCGTCACCCACGATATCGGCGTGGCGGTGGAGATCAGCGACCGCATCGCGGTGATGTATGCTGGTCGCATCGTCGAAAGCGGCAGCTTGCGTCAGGTGGTGAAGGCGCCCGCGCATCCCTATACGCGCGGCTTGCTTTCGTCGACACTGCATGGCGCCCGGCGCGGGCAGCGTCTGGAAGCCATTCCCGGCGCGCCCCCGCGGCTCGATCAGCGGCCCGTGGGCTGCGGATTCGCGCCGCGCTGCTCGCAGTTCTGCGCGCAATGCTCCGTTGAAGCGATCCCGCTCATTGATGTGGCCCGCGGGCACGAGGTGCGCTGCGTGAAAGCCGAGGCGGCCGGATCGCAATGACGGCGCACGGCGAAATGGGTAATTCGGATCCTGCGACTGGCTATGACCGCCCGTTGCGTTCGCTGGTCTCGTGCTCCTTCTCGTGCATGTCCACCACGAAACGCGCGCCGGGTTCGCCCGAGAGCGCCTGCAGACGGCAGCCGAGCTGCCGGGTCACGGCATCGATGATCCGCACGCCCAGGCTCCCGGTCGGCCGGTGCAGATCGAAATCCGCGGGCAATCCCCGACCGCGGTCGGCCACCTCGAGACGGATGCAGCGGAAATTCGGCCGGCTCAAGGTGACACGGACCTCGCCGCCGGTGGCCGCGGGGTAGGCATACTTGAAGGCGTTGGTCACGAGCTCATTGACGAGAAGGCCGATGGGAATGGCGCGATCAACCGACACCGGGACGGCTTCGTCTGCCTGATAAACGAGGCGATGGCTCGGCGCCGTCGACTGCAGTCCATCGCACAGGCCTGCCAGGAACTCGGCGAGGTCGACATTTGTCACCTCGCTGTGCTGCCAGAGATGATCGTGGACTTTCGCGATCGTGGCGATGCGTGTCTGCGCGTCTTCGACGGCGCGGCGGACTTCTTCGTGCCGCGTGCCTCTGGCCTGCAGGCGGAGCAGGCTCGCCACGAGTGCGAGGCTGTTCTTGACCCGATGACTGATCTCGCGGACCAGAAGCGCCTGGCGTTCTTCTGCTTCGCGCTGTTCCGTCACGTCGGTGTTCGTGCCGAACCACCGCACGATGCGGCCGTCGCGGTCGCGGATCGGCAACGCGCGGGAGAGGAACCAGCGATAAGTTCCGTCCTTTCCGCGCAGCGGGAAGGTGTCCTGCCAGGGTTCGCCTGTTTGCCACGCGTGTGTCAGGCGGGCGACCACGCGATCGACATGTTCCGGATGGTGCAGCTTGCGCCAGCCCCAGCCCTCCACCTCCTCCAGCGTGGTGCCGGTGTAGGCGAACCAGCGGTCATTGTACCAGTAGATCCAGCCCTCGGCGTTTGCGATCCAGGCGAGCTGCGGGATCGAGTTCGCCAGCGTGCGGAAGTTCTCCTCGCTGCGGCGCAGGGCATCCTCTGTCTTTCGCCGCTCGGTCTCGTCGCGCGAGACTTTGACGGCGCCGCGGACGCGCCCGGCTGCATCATGCAGCGGGCGCACCGTTTCATTCGCGAAGATGCGGTTTCCGTCCTTGCGCAGAAGCCACCGCTCGGCGGCGGCACGGCCGTCGTTGAATGCGGTGGCAAGCTCCTGCTCCGGAATGCGCGCTTCGCGGTCTTCCGGCGCGAACAGCACGGCCGCCGGTTGTCCGATGATCGCCGCTTCGGGCCAGCCGAAAACAGCCTCCGCGCCCGCGTCCCAGCTCGTGATCCGCCCCTCCGTATCCATGGTGAAGATTGCGTAGTCCTGCACGCTCTCAATGATGAGGCGGAGCCGCTCCCGGCTTTCGCGCAGGGCTGCCTCGATCTGCCGCCGCTCGGTGATGTCCTTGACCGCGACCACGCCGCCCACGATCCGGCCCTCGGCGTCGCGTACGGGCGCCGCCGATTTCAGAATGGTGCCGCGCGTGCCGTCGAACCGTTCGATGTCGACCATCTCGCCGACGGAAATCTCGCCGTGCCGGATGGCGCGGGCGAGCGCCCAGTCCTCTGCGCTGAGCGGATGGCCCGTATCGGTCCACCAGGCCTTGTAGCGACCGTAATCCGCCAGATCGCTCGGCGCCGGCGCGGGCGCCGGCGCCTGTGCCGAGCCGCTCCAGATCTTCGCCATGAACGCGTTCGACTCCACGATCCCGCCAGTCTCGTCGGCGATGAACACGCCGACGGGCAAGGCGTCGAGCACCGCCCGGAGGCGGTCGCGCTCCACATGGAGACGGGCGGTGGCGCTGTCGCGCTCTTCCTTGATGCGGATCCGCTCGATGGCAACGCCGAGCAGATTGGCGAAACCTTGCATGAAGGCGATGTCGGCCTCGTCGAAACGGCCCTCGAACGGGCTATCCACCGCCAGGACGCCGAACGGCTGCCCCTTCTCGTGACCCCGCACAATCACGTTGATTGCGCGCTTCACGCCGTGCTCGAGGAGGAGGCGGGGTGTGCGGAAGCGCGTCTCTGGCGCAAGATGATTGGTGATGACCGGCTGGCCGGTATGCACCACAAAGCCTGCCGGACACTCGGGATCGGCGCTGATGGTGGCCTTTCCAACCACGCCTTCGGACCAGCCAACGCCGGCGCGGACCAGCAGCCGATTCTCCTGCGGCAGCCATTCGAGCGCCTTGGCAAATCCCGTGTTCATCCCCTGCGCGCACAGTTCGGCCGCGCATTGCAGGAGGCTGTCGATGTCCGTGCTTCGCACGGCGTGCAGACCGAATTCGGCCATCAGCGTCTGCTGTCGAAGACGATAGCCGAGTTCCGTCTCCGCCACGCCATCGGCGTTCGAATGTTTGACGGAGCTTGCGGATGGCATTGCTGCGCCCTCCACTGGCCATCAATCCGGATGGACGCCCCACCCGAAGGGGTCCGAATTGTTCCTCCGCTGCAGACGCCGCAATGGCGACATCACGTCTGAATTTCGAGGCCTGCGAGCGAGCGGGTCGCCATGGTGACGCCGTTCGGATACTTGAGGGGAAACGCGCGTGGTGCGATGAAGTTCTGGGTAGTGGGTCGGAAAGGACTCTATTTGAAGTTGTCTCTCATAGGGGGCCGTCCGGCATCGCTTCGGGGGCCGTCCGGCACCGTTTCGCAATGATGGCTCTGCCCAGGTCTGATCTGACGGCGATCTTTGGCTCCCGCGCAACGCAAATGAGGCTCGCTGCGCTGGCGACCGTTCCGGGAAGAGAGGCTCGCGCGCGGTCAAGTCCGGACGCGACGGCATGCGCCAAGTGAAGCCAATCATCGATCAGGAAGTCTGATGGTCTGCTCGTGATCCAAAACGATCGCGATGTCTCGCAGAGTTCGGCTCTCCGCAGCGAAAGCTGATTGCAATTTCTCTCGTTGAGAATGTCGGCGCAGATTTGGGTGATCGGCATCCCAGTTAACTGGTGATGTGGATGCCATACAGAAGAGATGACATCGCTTGACGTGTGTCCTCAGTCCAAATGGAAATGGAAATTGAAAGTCGCCTCTGCACGTGAACTGTAGATAATTTCAGTGGAGATGAAGTTTCTCCGGCCGTCGCTGAGCAGGCAGTCCGCGCATTTGCAGACATTTTCTGCATGCAGTTCGCTAATCTCGACGACGCATAGATTCAAAATAAAAGTGAGCAGGCGTTGCTTGCATCGCGACGCGCATCGGGCTGACGAAATCTTCTCGCAATGCCGACTGCGCTGGAACGCCGAACGTCCGGCGCTGTTGGTTCTGCAGCCGTCCGCTCTTCTTGGAATTGTTCCAGGTGAAATCTGTCCATCGCGGGAGTGAGCGCATGTCATGGTTCATGAGGCCCGTTTCTCTATTCGGCATGGCGCTCGCTTGTGGGTTCGTTGCTGCCTTGGCTATTTCGGCGCTCTCCGATCCGTTGCCGCCCGATGCCACTTACCGGCCGCTTCCGACCTTGCCGTTCTCGGAGGTCAAGGCAAGGGACGAGGCGCAAAAAGCACGGGTCATGCAACGTCAGGCCGATCTGCTCAACCAGCGCTACGATCTTTCGGATCGGCCAATGTCCTCGGCGATGATGTCGGGCGGCAGACGGGCGGTGCAGGACGGGGTCCGGGTCAAACTGCCGGAAGGTGTGACATGGGAGAGCCTGGCTGCCATGCGGCCCGAAGAAATCCGCCAGAAAGGATTGTTGCCTCCCGGTTTCCTGCCCTTGCCACATGTCAAGCAGCCGACCGGCGGCCAGGTCTTTCCCAATCGTCAGATCGATGAGATTCGGCGACAGGAGACCCGCGATCTGCGGCGCTTCGATGTCGACTTTGACATTCCTGATCACCTGACGCCCGAGTTTCCGCCGCCGCTGTTCCTCACCTCGCATCCGGAACTGGGCGACGTTTCGCGCGGCCAGCTTCTCACGATCAAGAACTATTACGAGCTGTTGAATGGGATTATCACGCCGGTGCAGATGGAAGGTCTGCGGCTCCTGTTGACGCCGTTTCCGCAGGAGGAATTCAACCAGACGGAGGACCGCAAGGTCGCCGACCAGAGCCTGGGTGTCACCTGTCTCGATTGCCACGCCAACTTCCATAGCAACGCTGCCTTTCATCTGACGCCCGATGTGCGACCGCAGGCGGCACGCTTCCGGCTAGACACCACCAGCCTGCGAGGAATGTTCAACCAGCAGATCCACGGATCGAAGCGGTCCTTGCGTTCCGTCGAGGACTTCACCGAGTTCGAGCAGCGCACCGCGTATTTCAATGGCGACCACGTCAGTGCAACACGCAAGGGCGTCCATCTGCCGGACCGCACCAATCAGGTCGCGATGATGGCGCAGATGCAGAACATGGTCGATTTCCCGCCCGCGCCCAAGCTCGATCCGTTCGGCAGGCTCGATCCGACGCGGGCGACCGAGCAGGAGCTCGAAGGCGAGAAGGTGTTCCTCGGCAAAGGCCGCTGCGCCGAGTGCCACAAGCCGGAGATCGCGTTCATGGACAACAACATGCACGATCTGAAGCTCGAGCGCTTCTATCAGATCGGGCACACGGTCAACGACTTCGTCGCCTTGCCCGACGGCCCGATCAAGACGTTCACGCTGCGCGGCATCAAAGACTCGCCGCCTTACCTTCACGACGGCCGCCTGATGACGCTTGCGGACACCGTGGAGTTCTTCAATCTGGTGCTTGGCCTGAAGCTGAACCAGCAGGAGAAGGACGCGCTGGTCGCCTACATGCTTGCGCTGTAATGCCAGGCCCTTGCCGGATGAATGCGAGACGGGAATGATAGGAGAGAGCCATGCGTTGTCTTGCGGTCGCGTTGGCCCTGGTCGCTCTGCTCGGATCGCCGGCCGGGGCGCAATTCGGTAATCCGGCGGGAATGGCGCCGGGCACGCGCGAGAACGCACCGGGCACGCCGAAGCCGCATCAGACCAATAACCAGGACCGGCTGTTTGCGCGATTGCTTGCGGCTGGCGGCCGGGCGGAGGTGGAACTTGGAAAGCTGGCGGGGAAACAGGGCGACAGTCGCGCTGTGAAGGACTTCGCGGAGCGCATGGTGCAGGAGCACACGAAAGCCAATGACAAATTGACGAGCCTCGCCAAAGCCGCCGACATTCCGCTGCCGATGGATCTCGATCAGGAGCACAAGATAACGCGAAGCCAGCTGGTGCAGCTGAGCGGACCGCCATTCGACGTCTCTTATATGCAGACCCAGATCCAGGATCACCAGAAGACGGCGCAGCTGTTGCAGTGGCAGATCAACTCCGGTCAGGACGCCGAAATCCTGGCCTTGGCATCAGAGCTCCTGCCGATCGTGCTGAGTCATCTGAGTGCCGCTCAGGAGATCATGGCTGCGTTGACCGGCCAGACGCTGCGAGAGATCGCCCCCCGCACGGCCGAGCCGGCTCGCCCTGCTGACCAGCGCTAGGCGTGAGTTCAGGGAATTCGGCGCGGCGGGACCGGAGGGCCGCCGCGTCAGCTCAGCAGCTTGTCCAGCGTGATGGGCAGATCGCGGACGCGCTTGCCGGTGGCGTGATAGACCGCATTCGCGACGGCTGCAGCGGCTCCGACAATGCCGATCTCGCCGACGCCCTTGAGGCCGAGCGGATTGCTATCGTCCTGCTCGTCGACAAAGATGACCTTGATGTCCTCTACATCGGCGTGCACCGGCACGTGATATTCGGCAATATTGGCATTCATGATGCGGCCGAACCGGTGGTCGACATGCGTCTCTTCATGCAACGCCATGCCGATCCCCCACACCACGCCCCCGAGGATCTGGCTGCCCGCCGTCTTCGGGTTCAGGATGCGTCCGGCCGCGACCGCGCTGACCGCACGCGTGACGCGGATGACGCCGAGCTGCTCATCCACCTTCACTTCGACAAAATGCGCGACATGCGTGTTACGTGCGCGCGTATGATCCTGGGCGGGACTGGTCGTTTTCTCCTGCTCGATGCGGTCCACTGCGCCATGGCGCATCGCATCCGTGACTGAGACCGCGCGCGCATTATCGCGCCGGCTCACAAGCTTGCCGTCGGTCAGCGCGACGTCCTCGGGTGCGACGTCCGCCAGCGGCGAATTCGGCATCTGCTTGGCAAGGCGCAACAGCTCATCGCGGATCGCGCCAGCTGTGGTCACGATTGCGTTCGCCACCGAGGTGGCTATCCAAGATCCGCCTTCGACCGGTGATTGCGGGAGACTCGAGTCGCCCATCTTGACGCTGATATTGTCGAGCGGCAGTCCGAGTGTTTCGGCGGCGACCTGCGCCATGATGGTATAGGTACCGGTGCCGATATCGGAGGTCGCGCAGGCGATATCGGCATGACCGTTGGCGCTCAGCGTGATGCGCACCGCGATCGGTACCTGCAATGCCTCCCAGACGCCAGTGGCCATGCCCCAGCCGACAAGTTCGCTGCCGTCGCGCATCGACCGCGGCTCCGGGCTGCGCCTGGCCCAGCCGAACGCATCCGCGCCCTGCTGGTAGCATTCACGCAGCGCCTTGCTGCTGAACGGCTTATCCTCGTTCTGGTCGCGATCCGAATAGCACCGCAGGCGAAGCTCGAGCGGATCGAGCTTGAGAGCAACGGCGAGTTCGTCCATTGCCGCTTCGAGCGCATAGACAGCGGAGGCGGCGCTGGGCGCGCGCATGTCGCAGCCGCTGGCGAGGTCCAGCTTGGCGAGCCGGTGCGCGTATTTCGCGTTGGGGCTTTTGTAGAGGAGGCCGGACCAGCCGGTCTCCTGCCGGTAGAAGTCCTCATATTGCGAGGTGCCGGTGACGGAGTCATGGGTGATCACGTCGAGCGTGCCGCCGCTATTGGCACCGATGGCGATGCGCTGGATCATCGCTGGCCGGTAGCCCAGCACATACATTTGTTGTCGCGTCAGCGCGACGCGCACCGAGCGCTGCAGCGCGCGTGCTGCAAGAACCGCCAGAACCACCTGAAATTGTGGACGCAGGCCGGATCCAAAACCGCCGCCCATGAAGGCCGACATGACGCGCACATCTTCCGGCTTCATGCCGAACACGCCGCACAGATATTTCTGCACGTTCTGCACGCCCTGGGTCTTGTCGTAGACTGTCAGCTTGCCGTCTTGCTCGAAGATCGCAGTGGAGCCGTAGAGCTCCATCGGGTTGTGGTGTTCGATGGGAACATAATATTCGCCTTCGTGCCGCACGGCGGCTGCGGCGAGCGCCTGATCGGGCGTGCCGCGCGGCTTCGGCGGCATGAACATGGCCTCGCTTGGATTTGTCGGGGCTTTCGGCTGCATGGCCTGATCACGCTGCCGATAAATATCGGTGACGTGCGGTTCTCTCTCATAGTCCGCCTTGACCAACGACGCGGCAAATCGTGCGATCTCCGACGTCTCGGCGACCACCAGCGCGATCGGCTGGCCATTGAACATGATCTTGCTGTCGTAAAGCGGCCGGTACGGCGAGCCGTCCGGGGCTGTTTCGTCCTTGTATGCCTTGTCGTCGTCGGCCATGGCGGGACGATTTTCATGCGTCAACACGGCGAGCACGCCTTTGACGCGCATCGCCGCGCTGGTGTCGATGTGGGTGACGCGGCCTTTCGCGATCGTCGCGGTGACAACGCTGCCATGAGCAAGACCGGGTGCGTTGAACTCGGCGGCGTATTTCGCCGCGCCGGTGACTTTCGCTATTCCGTCGACGCGGGATGTGGCGATGCCGATATAAGGGGCCATGGCTGTGCTCACGCGATCTTTTTGTTGGACTGCGACTGCGGTGTGCCGCGCGCGGCTTGCGAGAGCGCGCGGACGAGGGTGCGGCGCGCCAGGTCGATCTTGAACGCATTGTGGCCGAAACCCTTGGCATCGCTAACGACAAGATCGGCCGCGCGGGTGAAGGTCGGCTCGCTGGCGGGCTGGCCGCGAAGCGCCGCTTCGGCCTGCGCGTTGCGCCACGGCTTGTGCGCGACGCCGCCAAGTGCAAAGCGCGCATCCTTGATGGTGTCGCCATCCAGTTCAAGGCCGGCGGCTACGGAAACCAGAGCGAACGCATAGGACAGCCGATCGCGGATTTTGAGATAGGTATAATTTGATGTGAATCCGCGCGGCGGCAGCTCGATGGCGGTAATGAGCTCGTCAGTCTCGAGGTTGCTGTCACGCTGCGGCGTGTCGCCGGGAAGGCGATGAAAGTCCGCGAAGGCGATGGCGCGCTCTCCACGCGGACCCGCCACATGCACCGTGGCTTCCAGCGCTGCCAGGGCCACGCACATGTCCGATGGATGGACCGCGATGCAGGCATCGCTGGTGCCGAGGATCGCGTTCATGCGGTTGAGGCCGTCGATGGCGGAGCAGCCGCTGCCAGGCCTGCGTTTATTGCATGGCGTCGCCGTGTCATAGAAGTAGGCGCAACGCGTGCGCTGCAGGAGATTGCCGCCAGTCGACGCCATATTGCGGAGCTGCTGTGATGCCCCGGCCATGATCGCGCTCGCCAGCATCGGATAGCGCTGTTCCACCGCAGGGTGATAGGCAAGATCGGTATTGGGCACCAGTGCGCCGATCCGAAGTCCGCCGCCGGCCGTTTCCTCGACCTTGTTCAGCTGAAGCCGTGTGATGTCGATCAGCCTTGTCGGCCGCTCAATGTCCATTTTCATCAAATCGACCAGATTGGTGCCGCCGGCGACGAATTTCGCGCCGGGATTGTTCGACATGAGGCTTATCGCCTCGCCAACATTGCTCGCGCGGGAATACTGAAAATCGATCATGACTGGCCCATCGCCTGCTGGATCGCGGCAACGATGTTGGTATAGGCGCCACAGCGGCAGATATTGCCGCTCATCAGCTCGCGGATTTCGGTGGCGGTTTTCGCCTTGCCTTCGGCGATCAAGCCTGCGGCGGAGCAGATCTGACCTGGTGTGCAATAGCCGCACTGGAATGCGTCGTGGTCGATGAAGGCCTGCTGCAGCGGATGGAGGGTTCCGTCCTTGGCCAGCCCCTCAATAGTGGTAACATTCGCCCCATCTGTCATGACGGCCAGCGTCAGACAGGAAACGACCCGCCGTCCATTGATCAGCACCGTGCAGGCACCGCACTGGCCCTGATCGCAACCTTTTTTTGTGCCGGTGAGGTCGAGATGTTCGCGGAGCGCATCGAGCAGCGTCGTTCGCGGATCAAGGCTCAGCGCGTGATGGTTGCCATTCACAGTGACACTCACCGGAACAGCGGACGGCGTGCCATTGCCCGCCGCTGACTGGGCCGCCGCACGCGGCGGCGACAGGCTCATGGCGATCGGGAGCGCGGCGCCGCCGGCAACGACCTCGCGGCGTGTCGGATATCGGGAAGGATCTGCTTCGCTCTTTATCATGCATCACTCCAGTCGGGCGGCAGCAATCGAGCATCGAGGAGGGAGCAACTAAATACCGTGCTGGTCCTTCTGCGGTGCACCAACCAAAAAGGCAGCTCGTTTAGAATAGGTCCGAAGACACAAGGCGATAGCCGTTTTGCGCAAAACTATCCGTATTGCGCCGAAAAAAGAGGCAGCGAATGTCACTTATCTGCAGGTAGTGCCGTGCCTAGCTAGCCAACAGGACGGGTGCCGATCGGAGAAGGAGGGAAGCGCATGCGCACCCGTAATCTCGACGAAGCCATCGAAGCGGTCAGCAAAGTCTATTGCCCCCATACCGTCGAGGTCATCGGTCAGCCCCGCGAGATCGACGCATTTCTTGAAATCAGCCATCCGACATCCCAGCCATTGGTCAGCCTGTCCTACAGCGCGCCGGTCAGGATCGATGCGCAGAACTTTTCCGGCCTGTTTCTCATGATGGGCTGTGACAGCGGCGCGGCCGCGGCCACCCAGGAGCATCGTTCCGCGGAATGGCGCAAGGGCCAGACCATGCCGTTCTCGGCGGGGCTCGACACCCGGCTTTGGTTCGATCGCACCTTTCTCCAGCGATCGGTGCGGCTCGACACGGACAAGCTGGAGGCGCAATGCGCGCGCTGGCTCGGTCACCCACTCGAGCAGCCGCTGCGGTTTGCGCTGCAGCCGTTCTCGGACGAGCTGGAAAGGATTTGGCGTCGGACATTGGCTTATCTCTGGGACAGCCAGGAAGGCAGTCTGCCGCTGGCTGGAGCTGCAAAGACGGCCTTCGACGAATATCTGCTGACGCTGCTGCTGCATCACCATCCGCATAACTACAGTGACGAACTGGCCGGGAAGAAATCGGCGCCTGTTCCCGGTGTGGTGCGCCGCGCTGAACGCTTCATGACCGACAACGCCGGTACGCCGATCACCGTGTCGGACGTGGCGGCGCACCTTGGCATAAGCCTGCGGGCGCTGCAGGCCGGGTTTCGCGCGTGGCGCAACATCACGCCAAGTGCGTACCTGCGGCAGATCCGCTTGCAGCTTGTCCGCGACGAGTTGCTGCGGCCTGGCTCGGACGTGGACGTCACGACAATCGCCATGCGGCATGGCTTCGCACATCTGGGCCGCTTCAGCGCCCAGTACCGCTCCGCCTTCGCCGAATCGCCGAGCGCGACCCTGCGCCGCGGCCGCGCCGCGGCTATTTCAGCCAAAAGCGGCAGCAGGACCTCCTCTTGAGGTTTGCATGTCGGGAACCAAGCTCGCGCCGCTGGCATTGACGGTCATCTCACCACGCGGAGGATCGTCATGGCAGCCAAGGACAAGAAACTCGAAGACCTGTTCCACGAGACGCTCAAGGACATGTACTACGCGGAAAAGAAAATTCTCGTCGCCCTGCCGAAGCTGGCCAAGGCAGCACATTCGGAGGAACTCGCCGCGGCATTTGAAAAACACGCCGAGGAGACCGAAGGTCAGATCGAACGCCTCGAGGAGGTTTTCGAGATGATCGACAAAGCTCCGCGGGGCAAGAATTGTCCTGCCATTCTCGGCCTGATCGAGGAAGGGCAGGAGGTGATGGAGGATTTCAAGGAATCGCATGCTCTGGACGCCGGGATTCTGGCGGGAGCCCAGGCCGTCGAGCATTATGAAATCTCCCGCTACGGCACCCTGATCGCCTGGGCCAAGCAGATGGGCATGGACGATGCAGCCAAACTGCTGAAGCAGAACCTGGACGAGGAGGAGAAGACCGACCAGTCTCTCACCAAGCTGGCCGAGAGCGCGCTCAACTATCAGGCGGCGGCTGAATAGGCCGTCTCGATGTCCGGATAATGCGAGAGGGCGGCGATCTCGGTCGCCGCCCTGTCGGGCGTGGTTACTCGCCGTGTCTTCTGACGAACTCCCCTCGAACAGCTGCGGCGATGTGGTGGATGCAGCGGCAAGGGACGACGAGAGCGCCTCTCCCAAGGTGCAAGGCTTAGCTGCCGGCCAACACTGCCAAAGCAGCCAAGGCAGACGCGAGCCCGACCGACTTGCGAATTGTGACATGTTCGCGCAGGACAAAGACACCCAGCAGCGCGGCGACGATAAAGCCCATCTGCGCGATCGGAACCAGCACGCTTGCTTGCCCGATAGCAAGCCCGCGCAAAAGGAAGAGTGTCGCGCCAAGCAGCATGATTGCCGCTGGTATGGCGTAATTGAACGTCCCGGGCGGCAATCGTAACGTGCCGTTGGCGCGATAGACGACGAGTGTTGCCAGCGGCATGAAAAGGGCAGCCTGCGCAACCATCAGTGTTTCCGGATTGGCACCTTGCCTCAGTCCAACGGTGTGGAAGAAGGTTGCTGTGCCAAAGGCCGCCGTCGCGATTGCGACCAGGGTCAGCGAACGGTGTTGGGCGGTTTTGGATGTCAAATCCACAGTGGTTCCGCCCAACAAGAGCCACGTGGCGAGTAGTGCGAGTGCGAGTCCCGCCATCTTGCTCAGGGTCAAAGGCTCGCCGAGCACCGCCATCGCGAGCAAT
>Ga0164243_10008643_pt1 | contig 14981 bp, 18 predicted proteins | sample OricompcompostOP_FD_108781 | JGI IMG/M metagenome (GOLD analysis project Ga0164243, IMG submission 108781) | Organic Plus compost microbial communities from Emeryville, California, USA - Original compost - Organic plus compost (OP) | ecosystem: Engineered > Solid waste > Mixed feedstock >... | reverse complement strand
GCCGGCCGAGGCTTGTCGTCAGGCCATCGAGGACGATGACTGGTCCAACGACAAGCTCGACTACGAGGCTGCCGGCGAAACCTATGTCACCGGCATCTGGCTCGGGGCGGATGCTGCCTATTCGGGTGAGACCGTCCCGGTCCCGTCGCACTTCGATGAGACCATTCAGCGGAAGGCCGCGCACTTCGAGGTGCTGTTCGGTCTCATCAAGATCGTCGTTGCGGACCAGGTCGCACAACGGCCGACGGACACCTATTGGCTCGCACGGGCGAGCGCCGCGGTCGCGAAGGCCGAAGCGATCCTTGCCGGTGCGCGCGATCCCGACGAGCCCGTCACGGCTCCACGCCCACGTCACGTCCTCGCGCAGCTCCAGGAGGACCGCGTCCGCGACCAGATCGCCGCGATCGTTGAGACCGATGCCGAATTCGCAAGTCTGACCGCGGACGCCGTGTCGGACGCTGACATTCACAGTGCATGCGTGTCCGTCGCCGCCAACATCGACTTGTCGGAGGAAGTCGGCGCGGCGGAATTCGGCGCGGCACTCGCCGCCCTGCGAGCGGCGAAGCAGGCGGACGGAGGCTGAGATGCACAGCACCTATCTCCGCCTCGGCGTCACGGTCTGGGACAGCGACCGCACGGTGATCCGCACGGCACGGCGCAAGCTCACGCGGTCCGCGCGGCGTGATCCGGCGAAGCGGGAGGCCCGCAAGCGCTTCTACCGCGAGATGCTGGAGCATCACGCCAGCGCGCAGTGCCTCGCCGCCGAATTCCGGCTCTGACGCCGTCAACCGCAACCCCGTCCTTCAACCAGCCCGGCCATCGCGCCGGGCTTCATCGTTTCAGGAGCCTGACATGGCCGACTTCTTCACGCACTTCTCCTGCCTTCTCGATGTCGGCACGCCGGAGAACGCCGCGCGTGCGCTCGATCTCTACAATCGCATGATGGAGGAGAACGCCGCCGAGGACCCGCCATCCGAGGCGTTTCTTCTTTCCATCCAGCCCGAGCATGGCGGAACGCAGCTCTGGATTCGCGATGACACGACCGGCGATCCTCAGGCTGTCATCGAATTCGTGCTCCGCTGCGCCGAGGAATTCCGGCTCACCGGACGGTGGGGCTTTCAGTGGGCGAATACCTGCTCGCGCCCGCGCGTGAACGCCTTCGGTGGCGGCGCGCATGTGCTCGATCTCGGCCGCCGCAAAACCGTCGCGTGGATCGCGACCAATGGCTGGCTCGACCGCACCTTGTCCGCCCGGCCGGGAAAGCGAGGTGCGCGATGAGCATCCCCGATCACGCCCGCGCCAATTTCGCGACGCTGCTCCGTGCTGCGGCGGACGGCAACCTCGCGCTCATGGAATGCACCGATGCCGTTACCGGCGAGCCGCGCTACGTCATCTGCGCCGTGGGGCGCGACGGCACGGATTTCGTGTTCACGCCCTTCGGCCATCTCGCCGACGGCAACCCCTTCGACGCCTACGTGTCGCCATCGGCAACCCTGCCGGACGAACCGGCTCCCTGATCCTCGCGTGCGTGGTGGCGCGCGATAGGGCGGCATGACAAGAGGGAGAGCCTGGCCGGGACGGGTTTGAGCCGGTGCGGTCCAGAGAGAGCGCCGGCCGGCTCGCCCGTCTCCGCTCTCCCAGAGGTTCCCCGACATGACCCCGTCCACCGCTCTCGCGGCCGCGCCCGCGGCCGCGGCGTCGCCGCTTGCGTCTCCCTCCGATATCGCTCGCTGCATCGGCGCAGCCGCGCACCATCTCCTTCCGCACCTCGAACACGGCCGTCAGGTCGACGCGGCAACCCTTCGCGCTGTGATGGAGCGAGCCTTCGGCGGCTCCGATACGTCCGGCGCCTGGGACTGGAAGACAGCCTACGACGCGTGCGAGGCGGCGACCGTCCTGTTTCTCCGCAAATACGGAAAAGCGCTTTTGCGCAAAGCCGGTTCTCCGGCCCTGGCCCTCCCCATGCTGGAGAAGATCGTCGGGCTTCTGCCGACGCATACGCGCCGTTCGATCGAGAGCGAAGCCTTCCAGCAGTTCTCGACGCCGATCCCGCTCGGGCTCGCGGTCGCGACGGCCGCCGCCATTACGCCCGGCGACCGCGTGCTCGAGCCCTCGGCCGGCACCGGGCTCCTCGCCACCCTCGCCGAGATCGCGGGCGGAGCGCTCGTCCTCAACGAGCTGGCGGAGACCCGCGCCGGCCTCCTCTCCCTCCTCTTTCCGCACATCGCCGTGAGCCGGCATGACGCCGCGCAGATTCACGATCACCTCGACGCCGCCGTCGTGCCGAGCGTCGTCATCATGAACCCGCCGTTCTCGGCGATGGCCAACGTGCAGGGCCGCATGGCCGACGCCGCGCTCCGCCATATCGGCTCGGCGCTGGCGCGGCTTGCCGACGGCGGTCGCCTGGTCGCAATCACCGGCGCCAACTTCGCGCCGGACGCTCCGGCCTGGCGCGACGCCTATGTCCGGCTACAGGAGCGCGGGCGTGTCGTCTTCTCCGCCGCCATCGACGGCCACGTCTATGCCAAGCACGGCACGACATTCCCCACGCGGCTGACCGTCATCGACAAGCGCCCGTCCGACGATCCCACCGTATTCCCGGCTGCGCCTGGGGTTGCGTCGGACGTCGCCACGCTGCTGGCCTGGATCGCGGAGTATGTTCCGACACGGCTGCCGGTCGAGGCCTCCGTCACGGTTCCGGCTGTCAGCACGCCGCGCACCGTTCGCGGCTACCTCGCCCGCGCCGCACAAGTGGCAACCCGACCGTCGACCATCGCCGAGCCTGACGGCGTCGAACTCAGTTACGAGATAATCGACTACACGCCGGCGCAGGGCGCGCGCCTCTCGGATTCCATCTACGAGGACTATGCGCTCCAGAGCATCCGGATTCCCGGCGCTCAGGATCACCCGACGCAGCTCGTCCAATCGGCAGCGATGGCCTCGGTCGCGCCGCCGAAGCCGAGCTACCGTCCGAAGCTCCCCGGGAATATCCTCAGCCTGCTCTCCGCCGCGCAGCTCGAAACGCTGATCTACGCAGGCGAGTCGCATGGCGACCATCTCGCCGGCGCCTGGACCGTGGATGACACCCTCGACGTCGTGACCGCCGCGGCCGAGGACGCCAAGGGCGCGGTTCGCTTTCGGCGTGGCTTCATGATCGGCGACGGCACGGGCGTCGGCAAGGGGCGCGAGTCCGCCGGCATCATCCTGGACAACTGGATGCAGGGCCGCCGCAAGGCAGTTTGGATCTCCAAGTCCGACAAGCTCATCGAGGATGCGCAGCGCGACTGGTCGGCCCTCGGCATGGAGCGGCTGCTCATCACGCCGCTCTCACGATTCCCGCAGGGCAAGCCGGTCACGCTTCGGGAAGGCGTCCTATTCACCACCTATGCCACGCTACGCTTCGACGACCGTGGCGAACGCCTTTCCCGGGTGCGGCAGATCGTTGAATGGTTGGGCTCCGACTTCGACGGAGTGATCATTTTCGACGAAGCCCATGCTATGCAGAACGCGGTCGGCGCCAAGAGTGAACGCGGCGATCAGGAGGCCTCGCAGCAGGGCCGCGCTGGCCTGCGGCTCCAGCACGCGCTGCCGGACGCCCGCATCGTGTACGTTTCCGCCACCGGCGCGACGACCGTGCACAATCTCGCCTATGCACAGCGGCTCGGGCTTTGGGGGGGCGAGGACTTTCCGTTCTCGACCCGGACCGAGTTCGTGGAGGCGATCGAAGCCGGCGGTGTCGCCGCCATGGAAGTGCTCGCCCGCGACCTGCGGGCGCTCGGTCTCTATACGTCGCGTTCGCTGAGCTTCGCCGGCGTCGAATACGAGCTGGTCGAGCATGAGCTGACGCCCGAGCAGATCCGCATCTACGACGCCTACGCCGATGCGTTCGCGATCATTCATAACAACCTCGATGCCGCCATGCAGGCCGCCAACATCACCGGCGGAAGCGAGGGCGGATCGGGAACGCTCAACCGCCAGGCCAAGGCGGCCGCCCGATCGGCATTCGAGAGCGCAAAGCAGCGCTTCTTTGGCCACCTGTTGACGTCGATGAAGACGCCGACGCTGATCCGATCCATCGAGCGCGATCTCGATGAGGGCCATGCCGCCGTCGTCCAGATCGTCTCGACGGGTGAGGCGCTGATGGAGCGGCGTCTCGCGGAGCTGCGGACCGAGGAATGGAATGACGTTCGCGTCGACATCACTCCGCGGGAATACGTTCTCGACTATCTCGCCCACTCCTTTCCGGTCCAGCTCTACGAGCCGTTCACGGATTCGGAAGGCAAACTGTCGTCGCGACCGGTCTATCGAGACGGGCAGCCGGTCGAGAGCCGCGAGGCTGTTGCACGTCGTGATGCGCTGATCGCCAAGCTCGCGAGCCTGCCGCCAGTCCCCGGCGCGCTCGACCAGCTCGTCCAGCACTTCGGCACCGATATCGTCGCCGAGATCACCGGCCGTTCGCGCCGCATCGTCCGCAAGTCCAGCGCCGCAAGGAGCGATCGTCTTGTCGTCGAGACCCGAGCGGCCTCCGCCAATCTCGCCGAGGCGCAGGCGTTCATGGACGACCACAAGCGCATCCTGGTGTTCAGTGACGCGGGTGGCACCGGCCGCAGTTATCATGCCGAGCTCACGGCGAAGAACACGCGCCTTCGCGTGCATTATCTTCTCGAGCCCGGCTGGAAGGCGGATGCGGCTATCCAGGGACTCGGCCGCACCCATCGCACCAACCAGCAGCAGCCTCCGCTGTTCAGGCCGGTCGCGACCAACGTCAAGGCCGAGAAGCGCTTCCTCAGCACGATCGCCCGCCGGCTCGATACGCTCGGCGCGATCACGCGCGGCCAGCGCCAGACGGGCGGCCAGGGTCTGTTCCGGCCGGAGGACAATCTGGAGTCCCACTATGCGCGGGATGCCTTGCGCCAGCTCTACATGCTCCTCGTTCGCGGCAAGATCGAGGGCTGCTCGCTTCAGCGCTTCGAAGCGGCCACCGGCCTGAAGCTCATGGACGCGAACGGCATCAAGGATGACCTGCCGCCGATCACCACCTTCCTCAACCGCATGCTCGCGCTGACCATCGAGCTGCAAGCCATCCTATTCACAGCCTTTGAGCAACTGTTGAACGCCCGCATCGAGGGCGCCATCGCCGCCGCCACCTACGACATGGGCCTGGAGACGCTACGCGCCGAAAGCTTCGTCGTCACAAACCGTGAGACGATCTACACGCACCCGTGGACCGGCGCGGAGACGCGGCTGCTGACCATCATGCAGCGCCAGCGCAATCATCCCGTGACGCTCGATGAAGCGCTGAGCCGGCTGCGCGAGCGCGGATCGCGGCTTCTTGTCAATGAGCGCTCCGGGCGTGCTGCCGTGCAGGTCCACGCACCGTCCGTCATGCTCGATGACGGCGAGGTCGAATACCGCGTGCGCCTGATCCGTCCGATGGAGGCGCCGAATGTCCCCATCCGCACGATGGCGGAAAGCCATTGGCAGGAAGCGGACGAGAAGGCTTTCGCCGCAGCCTGGACCGCGGAACTGGACGAGCTGCCGCAGTTCGCAGATTCGACCATCCACATGGTCGCAGGTTTGCTGCTTCCGATCTGGAAACGGCTGCCGAACGAGTCGACGCGAGTCTACCGGCTGCAAACCGATGACGGCGAACGCATCATCGGCCGCAGGGTCTCGCCGGCGTGGGCGGCGACCGCCACGGCGACCGGCCTGCCTTCGCTGACGCCGGACGACGCCTTCGCCGCCTTGATCGAGGGCAAGACCGTCATCGACCTCGCCGAGGGACTTCAGCTTCGTCGCGTCCGAGTGATGGGCGACCATCGCATCGAGCTGTCGGGTTTCACCGACACCATGCGCGAACGGCTCACGGCCTACGGGCTCTTCCACGAGATCATTTCGTGGAAGCTGCGCCTGTTCGTTCCCATCGACGCCAGCGGTCCCGCAATCCTCGCCAAGGTGATGGATCGATATCCGGTCGCACGCGTCGGCGAGCGGGAGGCGGCGTGATGTCCCGGATCGACGCTTCGGAACTGGCGCACCGTCTCGCGCGCAATGCCGAGGCAGTGTGCCGCCACTATCTGTCCAACGGACGTCGCGAAGGTCGCTACTGGATGGTCGGCGACGTGCGCAACACGCCTGGGCGCTCGATGTTCGTGCGTCTGGCCGGCCCCGAGAGCGGCAAGGGCGCTTCGGGCAAATGGACCGACGCCGCCACCGGCGAGCACGGCGATCTTCTCGACGTCATCCGGGAGAGCTGTGGCCTCGTGGATTTCGCGGACGTCGCGAGGGAGGCACGTGCCTTCCTCAGCCTGCCGCAACCCGAACCGCAAGCGCACGAACATCGTCGCGCCATCCAGCCAGCCCCAGCGGGTTCGCCGGAAGCCGCGCGGCGCTTGTTCGCCATGTCGCGGCCAATCCACGGCACGCTCGCCGAGACGTATCTCCGCCGGCGCGGCATTACGTCTTTGCACGGAACCGGATCGCTGCGCTTCCACCCGCGCTGCTACTACCGGCCGGACGAGCATTCCGCCACGGAGACCTGGCCCGCCATGATCGCCGCCGTCACCGATCTCGACAGCCGCCTCACCGGCGCGCACCGGACCTGGCTCGATCCCGACGGCTTCGACCCCGTCCGTCTCGGCAAGGCGCCGATCGACACGCCGCGCCGCGCGATGGGCGATCTACTCGGTCACGCCGTCCGCTTCGGCGTCGCCGGCGACGTCATGGCCGCAGGCGAAGGCATCGAGACCATGCTGTCGCTGAGGACGGTGCTGCCCGGCATGCCGATGGTCGCCGCCCTCTCGGCCGCCCATCTCTCGGCCATCCTCTTAGCCGACACGCTGCGCCGGCTCTATATCGCGCGTGACGACGATCCGGCCGGCGATGGCGCGATGGCCGCGCTGATCGAGCGCGCGTCCGCCGACAACATCGAGGCGATCGTGCTGTCGCCAAGGCTCGCCGACTTCAACGAGGATCTCCGGATGCTCGGCCCCGACGCGCTGCGGGCAGCCGTTCGGGCGCAGGTCGTGGCCCGGGATGCCGCTCGCTTCATGGCCGAGGCCGCGTAGCCCTCATGAACGTGGACGTGCGGCCGGAACGGATGATGGGGCTCGCCGTCACACCGGCGGCCGATGCTCCGAGCGCACTGGAGAGAGCCGCGCCCTCGGCCTTCAAGAGGGCGAACGGGACGGCAAGCGGCCCGGCCCGGCAATGGCTGCGGCCGGCTATTTTCCGCCGGCGCTGACGCGCCTTTGCATCGCGAAGCAAAATAGCCGGCCTTCGCCATCCTCCGCTGGCGCTTCGGCCCTGCGCTTCGCTCCGGGTGCAGGGCCGGCCCGCCCGCCGTCTTCCGTCGCCATGAAGGCCGCGAGGGTCGCGGCCAATCCAGCGACGGAGCATCCCATGACCACCGACGACGACTTCGAACCGCACCACGCGTCCTCTCCGACCGATCACGTTCTCTCCGAGCTTCAGCTCTACGGCTTCCGCCCCTTTCAGGACGAACCGGACCCCCGACCGCTTCCCGAAGGCAACCTCGTCGCCGGGGCCATCGCCGAAATCTTCGATGCTCTCATCGCCACGCTCAGCGACACCCGCCTCGAGCCCGATCTCGAAGACCTGCTCTGGTCGACCACCAACGTCTTCCATCGCGCCGCCGACCGCATCGCCCACGAGCTCGACGACAACGAACAGGCGCAGCGCCGCAGCCAGCGCGAACAGGACGGCACCGAGGTCAAGTCCGTCGAGTTGGAGCGACTCATCGCCGAGGGACAGACGCTCATCGAGCGGCGCGACGCCTTCGAGCTCATGCGTGACCAGGCCTGCGAGCATTTCGAGCGCCAGACCGGCTCGGCCTGGCGGCCGCGCAACGGCTCACTCGTCAACCATCGCGCGATGACCGCGGCCATGATCGACAGCCGTGACTTTCTCGCGGCGAAGAAGCGCTCGGAAACCGAGGTCATGCTGCCTCCCGGCCCGAAGATCGCGCTCAGCGGCGGCCTCGACTTCAACGATCACCGGCTGATCTGGGCCAGGCTCGACCAGGTGCATGCCAAGCACCCGGACATGGTGCTCATGCATGGCGGCTCGCCCAAGGGCGCCGAGCGCATCGCCGCCCGCTGGGCCGACCACCGCAACGTGCCGCAGATCGCATTCAAGCCCGACTGGACGAAACATGCCAAGGCCGCACCGTTCAAGCGCAACGACGCGATGCTGAACGTACTGCCGCTGGGGGTCATGATCTTCCCCGGCACTGGCATCCAGGACAACTTGGCAGACAAGGCCCGCAAGCTCGGAGTTCCCGTCTGGCGCTACGGCGATAAACCGATGTGATCGCCGTCAACACCACCGGAATCAGGGCGCCGCGGCGATTTCAACTCGCCGCGGCCTTCGATTTCTTGCTATAGTATCCGTGTGCGCCGTGGTGGTGGTGGTGGAAGGCGCGACCGTCAGATGCTTCTCACGGAGGCCACCATCATGATTGTCGTCAGCATTCTCGCCAGCCTCGCCGCCATTGGCGTCATCTGCTGTCTTTTGTTCTACCTTGCCGTCTATGCACTGCCGCTGTTCGCCGGCGTGACCGCCGGTGTTTGGGCGTACGGCACCGGCGCTGGGTGGCTTGGAGGCATCGGCGTCGGCTTCGCCGCTGGTCTCGCGACGCTCCTTGCCGGCCACCTGCTGCTCACTTTCGTCAAGCCGCTCTGGCTTCGGCTCATGATCGCGGCGATCTTCGTCGCGCCAGCCGCAATCGCCGGATATCACGCGACACATGGAATCGTGAAGCACACCATGCCTTCCGAAACGTGGCAGATCGCTTTCTCGGTGGTCGGAGCAATCGTCGTCGCCATCACCGCATTCGCTCGTCTTGCGACCCTGGCGCCACCCGCTCAGCTCGGCCAGGGCGTGGCCCGCGCCTGACGCCGTCCCAGCTACGCGGCATAACCGGATCAGGCTGTAGCCTTCTACTCCACCGGCGTCAGTTGGCAATTCGCTGTGCGCCAGCACTCTCGGGATCAGGCTGAGCTACTTGTCGCGGGTGCCGTTGGAATGCAGGCCGGGACCGCGCAACGAACGTCGGCGCCCGCGCGAAGGCCAAACACCGGATGGCTCCCGACATCGCTTTTCATCGGGAACTTTGAAGCGGAGGTTCGCTTGCCTCGACCTGGTGAAACACTGACCGCCGCCTGCCGGATCTCTCTGACTGCACGACGGGATCGCCAAATTCTCCTTGACCCTCTCTGTCTGATCGAGCGCTCCAAGCGGCCTCTTTGATGGGCTGATCTGGCCGAACGCCGGCTTCGCCTCGATCGCCTATGCCGCAATGGCGCCGATCGACTTTCTTCCCCTGGGCTACGCCCATTCCTCGCGAAACAAGAAAGTCTTTCGGCTGCCATCCTCCGCTGCGCTCCGGCCTGCGCGCAGGTGCGGCGTCGATCGCCTCCGGCCAACCGATCGCCATCGAGGCCGCAATGGTGCGGGCTCGAAACAGAGATCAAGGAGAACTACCATGGCGACCATCGGCACCTTCAAGAAGTCCGGCAACGAGTTCGTCGGCCAGATCGTCACCCTGAGCGTCCAGGCCAAGAATGTCCGCATCGTCCCCGAGGCCAACCGCTCGGGTGAGAACGCCCCCAGCCACCGCGTCTTCGCGGGCCGCGTCGAGATCGGCGCCGCGTGGGCCAAGCGTTCCAACGAGGGCCGCGACTACCTGGGCCTCAAGCTCGACGACCCGTCGTTCACGGCTCCCATCTACGCCAACCTCTTCGACGACGAGGAAGGCGAAGGCTACAGCCTGATCTGGTCTCGCCCGAACCGCCGCAACGGTGAGTGAGGCGCGAGCCCCGAGGCCCCGCCCGGTCAACCGGGCGGGGCCTCTCCCGTTCAAGGGACCGGGCGGTAAGGCGACCGAATCAGTTCAGCCCGATTCGACGAACCGCCCGTCTTTAGGCGTCATTTTTGCTCGCCTCACCAGCCAAGAACGACTATTTTAGTCGTAGTTCTGGCGCGCTCGGTCGGCCCAGTGGGAGGTGATCATGCATGATCACCGCCCGACAATCGCGGGCCGCGCGCGCGTTGCTGGGATGGACACAGGAGACGCTCGCAGACAAGGCCTTGGTATCGCTGACGGCGCTCAAACGACTCGAATCGAGTCATCGCGCCGTTTACGAGTCGACGGAAGATCAGGTTCGTCGCACGCTCGAGGCTAATGGCATCGTCTTCCTGTCGTCTGACCAGGGCGAAGGAGTGATGCTTGTCCGCGCGAAGGTGGGGGCCAACGGCAGGAAATGACGCCGCGCGCGAGTGCGGCGGGCGGAGGAACAGGCACGGTGTTCCTCTTGCGCCGGCCGTGAGTGTGCGTAGGGTTAACGATCCGTTGCACCCAACACATCTCGACCGTCGGGGCTCGAATTGAAACAAGAGGCATTCCTGGACGAGCCGCCGCAAAGCACGCTGCTGACGAGCTATGACCGCGCTCACATGAAGCTCTATTTGCGGCTGCTCGACGCGGAAACTGACGGCGCCGACTGGCGCGAAGCCGTCGCGCTCCTCTTCGGCATCGACGCCGGCAAGGAACCCGAACGCGCCAATCGCGTGCACCGCAGCCATCTGGCCCGGGCCCACTGGATGCGTGAGCACGGATACCGCCAGCTCGCGAGCGACGCCTGACATCCACACGTGATGCTATCCTAGCATCACGCCTTGCATGCTCGGCGCTTCCCGCCATCGGCTCAACCCGCGATCGTATTCCTCCTTCGCACGCGCCCGACCAAAGGTCGGGGGAGGAAACATATGGGCCCCGATACATCGCGTTGGCGTACCTCCGAGATCTACGATTATCTCGATCATCTTTACGCACCGGACCTGGCCTGGGAGTGGCTGAGGCGCAACCCGAAATACCAACGAGATTTTGCAGAAAGCGAGCGATCCTCCGCTGCCGCCCAGCGCTTCGCCGCGCTGGTCCGGCCGCGTTGGGGGTTGCTCTTTCGCGATCGACCCATCGCTCACCGCCACTAACGCCACCGTCTTCTGGACTCCCGATGTCGATCCGGGCACCGTCATCCTCAAAGCAGCTCCTACAGCGCCTCCTGTGGAGAGCGCGGTCCCGCCTGATCTCGATGCAAATACCGCCCGCGCCGGCGCAGACGGGCTGAGCATCGTCCACGGCCGTGGCGCGACCGCCGTTCGACTCTTCCTCACAACCGACACGTCGCCAGCGAACCCAGTTGTTGCACTGGTTCCGCTTGGTGCCGATGGCCTCGACCGCATCGATGCGGTCACCCGCCTCTGGCGCGCAGTCAACCGCCGTCAGGTGCCGATCGACGCCCGACTGACCAAGCAGCAGCGTCGGCGGCTTCGGCGCATGCTTCAGGCGGTAGATGGACACACAGAAGGCGCGAGCTACCGCGAAATCGCCGAAGCAATCTTCGGGGCCGCCCGCGTCGCCGATACGTCTTGGAAGACCTCGGCCCTTCGCGACGTGACGATCGATCTCGTGAAGGACGGCCTTGCGCTGATCGCTGGTGGCTATCGTGCGCTCCTGCGTCGGCGACGCCGTCAGTAATCTCGCCGCGCTATTCCGCAGGGGTGCGATTTTAGCACCCGCATCTTCGCCATCCCCCCACGCAGCTTTCCTCCGCCACCGTGGCCTTCGCTCGCCGGTACTCGCCGGCAACCTGAACGAACGCCCGGAGGTGCGACATGACGAATCTCGCCGGCTTGCCGCCGCGCTTCTTGCGGACGCCGGAAGCCGCCGATTTCCTCGGGCTCTCCAGCCGGACACTGGAGAAGCATCGCACCTACGGCACCGGGCCGGCCTATCGGAAACTCGGCGGGCGCGTCGTCTATGCGCTCGACGACCTCAAGGCCTGGGCCGACCGTGGCGCGGTCACCTCGACATCCGACCCGAGCGGCTCCGTGCTGCCGGCCAAGCGCCACGACTCGGCCTCGGCGCAGGCCGGTCGCAGCCGTCGTTGAGAGGCGCGGCATGTCCTGGGCGCGACGCAATAGCGAACGCGAGCAACTCGATCTCTTCCGGGCGCTGCCCGGCGATCTCGCGCCGCGCGACGCGCAGGACCTCATGGCCTATCCGTTCTTCTCGCTCGCCAAGTCGAAGCGGCTGACGCCCATCGACTTCAGGGCCGGCACGATCGTCATCCGTGTCGAAGCGGTCCCAGAGCACGGCATGGCGACCATCTGGGATGCCGATGTGCTGATCTGGGCAGCCTCGCAGATCGTCGAGGCGCGCGATCTTGGCCTGCGGCCGTCGCGCCTGATGGCCGCCACGCCATACGAAATTCTCTCCTTCATCGGCCGCGGCGTGAGCGCACGCGACTACGACCGTCTCAAGGCCGGGCTCGATCGCCTGCAATCCACCACCGTCGCGACCTCGATCCGCCAACCGAGCGAGCGGCGGATGCACCGCTTCTCATGGATCAACGAGTGGAAAGAGCGCGCGGACGCGCATGGCCGTCCGCTCGGCCTGGAGCTGATCGTGCCGGACTGGTTCTTTGCCGCCGTCCTCGACGACGCGCTGGTCCTGACGATCGACCGCGCCTACTTCCGCCTGACCGGCGGTCTCGAGCGCTGGCTTTATCGCCTGGTCCGCAAGCACGGCGGCCGCCAGCAGTTCGGCTGGAGCTTCGACGTCGCCTATCTGCACGCGAAGTCGGGCAGCCTCTCTCCGCTCAAGCACTTCGCCTACGACCTGCGCAACATCGTTCGCCGGCAGACGCTGCCCGGCTACCGGCTGACCATCGAGCAGCCGCCGGACGCGCCCGAACGCCTTGCATTCGCTCCCATCGATCCCGCTGCCCTCGCTCCGCCAGCGCAGCTCGGGACTTCTCGCGCTGGGGATAAGCTGTGAATCGCCTCGTGCTATCAGGGACCCGACCTATCGTGCCATCGGGGACCCGATCCTCGTGCTATCGGGGACCGGAATCGTCGAATCCGGGCGCCGATTCAAGACATTGCGCGCGCCGTAACTCTTCTAACCAAGATTCCTTCGGAATCTTTCTAACGGCTGCTGCGCGTTCCACGCCTGTGCACAGCGCTCCGTCTCCGGGAGCGGCGGCATGATCGTCGCGCTGCTCAACCAGAAAGGCGGCGTCGGCAAGACGACCCTGGCTCTGCATCTCGCCGGTGAGTGGTCGAGACGCGGCCAGCGTGTGACGCTCATCGACGCCGACCCGCAAGGCTCATCCCTCGACTGGTCGCAGCAGCGCGCACGCGAGAGCCTTCCACGCCTGTTCGGCGTCCTCGGCCTGGCCCGCGATACACTCCATCGCGAAGCGCCCGAGCTCGCGCGCAATGTCCATCACATCGTCATCGACGGCCCGCCACGCGTCGCCGGGCTGATGCGCTCGGCGCTGCTGGCGGCCGACTTCGTCCTGATTCCGGTGCAGCCGTCGCCATTCGACGGCTGGGGCTCGGCCGAGATGCTCGCCTTGCTGAGCGAGGCGCGCGTCTATCGCCCGCACCTCGTTGCCCGCTTCGTGCTCAATCGATGTGCCGCGCGCACCATCATCGCGCGCGAAACGGCGCTGACGCTCGCCGATCACGATCCGCCACTGCTCACCTCCAGGATCGGTCAGCGCGTCGCCTTTGCCGATGCCGCCCAGTCCGGCCGCCTCGTCTGGGAAGCACACACCGCAAGTCCGGCAGCCCGCGAGATCACCGCCCTTGCGGCCGAAGTCGGGAGGCTCTCGCGATGACGCAGCGCTCCTCGAAACGCGCCTTTATCGCGCGACCGGCCGATCCCGAACGCTGGATCAAGGCGCCGGACTCGCGCTCCAGCGGCAACGGCGACGCGGCCACTTTCACCGCGCGGCTGACGATCGACATCACGCCGGAGCTACGCGGCCGCATCAAGGTCGTCGCCTTCCAGCGCGGCCTGACCGTCGCGGACATGCTTCGCGACCTGCTCGCGCGCGAATTCCCTCCAGCCGAAGGAGACCTGCCATGACCGGCGCCTCCCACCTGCGTCTTGTGCCACCGCCGCTTCCCGTCGACGGGCTGACACGCGTCGAACTGACGTGGATCGAGAAGAAGGTCGAATACTGGATCCGTTTCGGCAAGGAGAAGGAGGAGCAGATCCTCGACCGGCGTCGCCGGACTCTCAGCTTTGCGGCGAACAGCATCTTCGCACTTGCGCGGTGGGCATCGAACGACCACGGCACGGTCATTTCGCGCATCGATATCGTGCGCGCGATCACCCCCGGCGAGCATTTTCAGACGCTCCCCTTCGTCCGCCCTGGCGGTGACATCCTCCTCAAGATGGAGGGCTGGCCGAAGGTCGAGCGCGTGCTTCAGATCATCGATGCGATCCAGGCGATCGGCATCGATCCAGCGGAGGTCTCGCCGCATCACTGGCGCCATGTCCACAACCGTCTGACCGCCGGCCAGGAGCCGCGCAGCTACACCGTCGAGCAGCATCGGGCGATCCTCCTGCGGCGGAGCGTCGAGCCATGACGCGCTTCGGCTACGTCATGACGACGTACTTCGCCGTAATGGCGGTCGCTGTTCTTTCCTTCCTTCCGGTTGCGCCGAAGCTCATCTGGAATGCGTCCGCCAGCGTGCCGCTGGGTTTCTATTCCATCGAGCCGGCGCGCCACCTCGAAGTCACCGACCTTGTCGCCGTCGAGACGCCCGAACCGCTCGCCTCCTTCATGGCCGAGCGCCGCTATCTGCCGCGCGGCGTGCCATTGATGAAGCGCGTCGCCGCCCTTCCGGGCCAACGCGTTTGTCGCGACGGGGCGCACATCACGATAGACGGCATCGACATTGGCGAGGCGCTGGCGCGCGACCGCGCCGGCCGTGTGCTGCCGTCGTGGCACGGCTGTCGCCGCATCGCGGACGGTGAGGTCTTCCTCATGAACTGGGCCGCTCCCGACAGCATGGACGGCCGCTACTTCGGTCCACTTGCCATCAACTCGATCATCGGCCGCGCGATCCCGCTGTGGACCGATGAGGACGGCAACGGCCGG
>Ga0164243_10008642_pt1 | contig 14982 bp, 12 predicted proteins | sample OricompcompostOP_FD_108781 | JGI IMG/M metagenome (GOLD analysis project Ga0164243, IMG submission 108781) | Organic Plus compost microbial communities from Emeryville, California, USA - Original compost - Organic plus compost (OP) | ecosystem: Engineered > Solid waste > Mixed feedstock >... | reverse complement strand
CCGACAGACTCCGTGCCCCGCTCGCCGCGCCCGCGCCGACGGTCGCGGAACCGGCTGCGCCGCCCGCGGCGACCGCCGTTCTCGTCGTCGTCCTCGCCGCGGTCGTGCTGCTGGCCACGGTCCGGCACCTGCGCCCGGCCGTTACGGTCACCGTTACGGTCGCCGTTGAAGCGCTCCCCGTTGCGGTCACCGTTACGGTCGCCGTTGCGCTCGTTGCCCGTACGGTCGCCGTTGCGCTCGCCGCCGTTGCGGTCGTACCCGTTGCGCTCGGCCCGCTCGCCACGGTCATTGCGCTCGCCGCGGTCATTGCGTTCGCCACGGTCATTGCGCTCGCCGCGCTCACCACGGTCCGTGCGCTCGGCGCGGTCGGTACGCTCGCCGACCTCGCGGGCCTCGACGACGCGGTCCTCGCCGCGCCGGTCGCCCCGCTCGCCACGGTCCCGCTCGCGACGCTCCCCGCCGAACCGCTCGTTGGCGGGCGCGGCCACGGCAGCGGGCTGCGCGGCACCGTCCGTACGGTCGTCACGGGGCTCGGGCGGGCCGGCAGGCCGCGACGCCCGGCGTGGTCCGCGCTCGGCGCGCCCACCCTCGGCGCGGCCATCCTCGGTCGCCGCGGACGTCGTGCGCACGGCCTCCGGGCCGAACAGCGCATTGTCGGACTCGGTCTCACGCACCTGACCACGGACCTGTGCCCGTGGGGACTCGGTCCGGGCCGCTGCCTGCGCGCGCGCCTCCGCTCGGGCCCGCGGCACCCGCGAATCCGCCTGACTCTGCTCGATCGCCGCGATGAGGTCGCTCTTGCGCATGCGGGTGGTGCCGGAGATGCCCATCGACGAGGCCATCTGCTGAAGATCAGCCAGCAGCATGCCGGCCAGGCCACCACCGGAGCGCCGGCGGCGGCCACCGGCCGAGTCGTCCGGGGTACCGGAGAAGTCCGACGTAGCGTCGGTGGTGTCGCTCAATGGATTCCTTCCCTCGATAGGACCGCGAGTCCCGTCGTCTCCCTCGGGCGGTGCCGTTGGGGCGGTACGGGCTGTTCGCGGTGAGCCCGCATCGCGTCAGCGTCGCGGGAGTCTGAACACGGCCGCGTGCTGCGTCGAACGAGCGCGATCTTCACTCGTCGCCTGACGACTGCGTCCACTACCCATGCGCCATCGGTGGACGAGCAAGAATGCCGATGAGGCAGGAGAATCCGGGGCTACAGCCAGCGTGCCAGGCGGGGCTTCCCGCAGTCGGTCGCAATCGGTGACGGCTGGTGTCGTGCTCCAGCGTAATCAACCCACCCGACCGACGGCAACAGGGTCGCGTTCGGCGTGTCTGATCACAAGATACGCGCACCCTCCGGCGACCATGCCAGGGGGAGGGCCAACCAGCCCGCCGGCGCGGGGAGCGCCTCCCCCACGCCGGCCCCGGTGAGCGCCAGGACGCTGGGACCGGCCCCACTGACCACGGCCGGCACACCGGCCGCACGCAGCGTCGCGACCAGGGCGGCGGTCCCCGGCATGCCCTCTGCCCGGTACGGCTGGTGCAACCGGTCCTCGGTGGCTTGCAGCAGATGCGACGGATCATTGGTGAGGGCGTGCACCAGCAGGGCCACCCGGGCGACGTTGAAGACGGCGTCGGCATAGGGCACCTGGGCCGGCAGGGCCGCCCGCGCGTGCGCGGTCAACCCCCGGACCTCGGGCACGTAGACGACCGGCTGGAGCCCGTCGGCCGGCGTCATGCGAACGGCCCGAGCCGTCGACTCGGTCCAGGCCACGGTGAACCCGCCGAGCAGGCAGGGGGCGACGTTGTCGGGGTGCCCTTCGAGTTCGGCGGCCAGGGCCAGCGCCTCCGCCCGGGCCTGCGCGCCGTCGGTCGGTCGACCGGCCAGCGCCCGCGCGAGCAGGATCCCGGCCACGATGGCAGCCGAGGATGATCCCAGACCACGGGCGTGCGGGATGCGGTTCTCGCAGGTCAGGCGCACTCCGGCGGGTGCCGGCACGCCGAGTCGGGCGAAGGTCGTGAGCATCGTGGCGACGATCAGGTGGCCGGCGTCGGTCGGCACCTCTCCGGCCCCCTCCCCGGAGACCGTCACGCTCGTGCCGTCCTCGCTGATCTGAGCCGTCACCCGGTCGGTCAGGTCGAGGGCGAGTCCCAGCGTGTCGAACCCGGGACCCAGGTTCGCGCTCGTGGCCGGAACCTCAACCGTCACCGCACCCGCGCGCCAACTCATGGTCATGTCCGATCATGCTAGGCACCCCGCCAGCGTCGTCCTCGCCCGACGCCACCGGTCGGTCGTCGGGGCGGGTCGTCAGTCGTCGACGTGCTCATCGCCGTCCGCACCGCCGCCGGCGTCCGGGTCCGCGTCGGGACGTCGCGCCTCGTCGGCGGGGGCGTGGGAACGCAGGCGCCCTGCGGCGTGCAGGGCGCGCCGCAGGGCGTACTCGATCTGTGCGTTGACGCTGCGCAGGTCGTCCGCCGCCCACGCGGCGATGCGCTCGTAGACCTCGGGGTCCAGTCGCAGCAGGACCTTCTTGCGCTCGGTCATTCCCGGCCGCGTCAGCCGTACAGGGAGCCCGTATTGACCACCGGCTGCGTGGCGCGGTCGCCGCAGAGGACGACGAGGAGATTCGACACCATCTGCGCCTTGCGCTCCTCGTCGAGCTCGACGACGTTCAGGTCGCGCAGCTGGTCCAGGGCCGAGTGGACCATCCCGACCGCACCCTCGACGATCTTCGAACGTGCCGCGACGATGGCGTTGGCCTGCTGCCGGGCCAGCATCGCCTGGGCGATCTCGGGCGCGTAGGCCAGGTGGGTGATCCGGCTCTCCAGCACCTCCACGCCGGCCAGCTCCACGCGCTCGCGCAGCTCCTCGGTGAGGGCGGGGCTGACCGCCGCGCTGTCGCGCAGGCTGGCCCGACCCGGCTCGTGCGCCTCGTACGGGTAGCTCGTCGCCAGGTGCCGCAAGGCGGCCTCCGCCTGTACGGCGACGTAGCGGCTGTAGTCGTCCACGGCGAAAATCGCCTTCGCCGAGTCGGTGACCTGGAAGACGACCACCGCCGCGATCTCGACCGGGTTGCCGTCGGCGTCGGAGACCTTCAGCCGCTCGGTCTCGAAGTTGCGTACCCGCAGGGAGAGCCGCCGCTTTCTGGTGAAGGGAAGGACCCAGTGGAAGCCGGGCCGGCGGACGGTGCCGATGTAGCGGCCGAAGAACTGGATGACCCGGGCCTCGTTGGGGTTGATGATCGTGAAACCGGTGAGCACGATCAGGTCCAACAGCAGCGGCCCCGCCACATACCAGGGCGCACGGGGGTCGGCGTCGGGGCCTTCGAGCGGCATCGTGGCCAGGGCCCAGACGGGTACGGCCGCGATCAGCAGGAACACGAGCAGCAAGAGGAAGCCGGGCAGGCCCACGGTGCGCTTCTCCGTCATCGTGGACTCCTTGCTATCGGGGTGATATCACCACGCTAGCACCGCCACGCAACCCCTCTTCCGCCTTGCTCTGCTGCCGGTGACGCAACGCGTCAGACGGCCGGCTCGGGCGCCAGCGCCGCTGTACCGCGCAACAGCCGTCGGGTGACCAGGCGCCAGCAGACGCCGTAGACCAGCGTCAACCCACCACAGAGCGCGAGCACCCACCGCGCCCCGACGTGGTCGACCAGCGCACCCGAGACGAGCATGCTCGCCGAGATCGCCACCGAGACGATCATCAGGTCGGTGGCGGCGACCCGACCGCGCAGCGCGTCGGGCACCTCGACCTGCAGGGCGTAGTTGGACATCACCCAGTTGCCGCCGCCCGCGAGATGCGCGAACGCGACGACCACGAGCACGAGCCAGAACCAGGGCGTGACGGCGATGACCAGGTAGGCGGCGCCGTACGCGAGCATCGACAGCGCCAACCCCGGCATGAGCAGCTCCCGGCGGGCCAGGATGCGCGCGAACAGGAACGGCCCGACCAGCGCACCCAGGCCGCGCGCCGCGAAGAGCAGGCCGGTGGCGGTGGAGCCCAGACCGAAGACCGTGGCCGCCAGCACCGGGTAGATCGCCAGCACGCCGTTGCCCAGGCCGACGGCCGACTTCACGGTCACCAGCGAGGCGACGCGCGGTCGCTGGCGGATGAACCGCAGCGCCTCCACCACGTCCCGTACGGGCCGGGCGACCCGGCGCTCGGCACCCTCGCGCGCCGCCTGCAACGGCCGGCGGATCAGCAGCACGAGCAGCGCGGCGACGGCCAGGCAGCCCAGGTCGATGGCGAAGCAGGCGTACGGGCTCAACACCTGGCTCAGCACCCCGCCGAGCGAGGCAGCCACGACGGCCATCACGCCCCACGTGCTGCCGGCCACGGCGTTGGCCGTGGCCAGTTCCTGTGGCCGTACGACATTGGGCAAGGCCGCGCTCGCCGCCGGGGAGTAGAGCGACTTGGCCATGGCGGCCAGCCCGATCGCGACCGGCCCGAGCCAGGCCGTCGACGCGGAGTGCACACCGAAGAGCAGCCCCACCGCGACGATCGTGCCGCAGTTCGCCACCACCATGAGCGTGCGCCGGTTCATCCGGTCGGCCAGGACGCCGGCGAAGGGCAGGACCACGGCACCGACCGTGGTGTCCGCGGCGAGCGCGATCGCGCCCGGCAGGCCGCTGCCGGTCAACGACTGCAGCAGCGAGATCAGCGGGATCAACGCGAACCAGTCCCCGCCGAACATCACGATCTGAGCCAGGAACAGGTACCGGAAGTCACGGCGGGACGTAAGGAGCGACAGGGCGGGCGGCACGTACCGAGACGTTACTCGCCGGTTCGCCGGTCCTCGCCGGGGTTTGCGCCGTCGCGAGCGTGAGCGGCACGCCGCGCAACACCCGGCGTGTCGGTTCACACTCGACCCACCACCCCACGAGCGTGAACAGACGATCACGCACAACCGCAGGTCAACCAACGCGAGCGCTCACACGGGCGCACGGGAGGTCGCGCACGCGGAGCGCGGCGGGGGTGCGAGAGCGCGCGGCGGATCAGGCGAGGTCGAGGGCGCGGGCGGCGGCGAGGCCGTCGTTGGGGATGCTCACCGGCGGCGGCGCGGTCGAGATCGCCCACTCGGGGTCCTTCAGACCGTGGCCGGTCACGGTGCAGACCACGGTGGATCCGCGCGGTACCAGGCCGGCGGCGGACGACTGCAGCAGCCCGGCGACGGAAGCCGCCGAACCCAGTTCGACGAAGACCCCGACGCTGCGCGCGAGCAGCCGGTAGGCGGCCAGGATGTCCCGGTCGGTGACGGCGTGGATCAGCCCGCCCGACGCGTCGCGGGCGTCGACCGCCTTCGTCCAGGACGCCGGGTTGCCGATGCGGATGGCGGTGGCGATGGTGGACGGGTGGGTGACGACCTGACCGTCCACAATGGGCGCCGCCCCGCTGGCCTGGAAGCCGTACATCTTCGGGGTCTTGGTGGCGTTGCCCGCCGCGAAGTCCTCGGTGTAGCCCATCCAGTACGCGGTGATGTTGCCGGCGTTGCCGACCGGCAGGCAGTGGATGTCGGGGGCGTCGCCGAGTGCTTCGACGATCTCGAATGCCGCGGTCTTCTGGCCCTCCAGCCGATCGGGGTTGATGGAGTTGACCAGCGCCACGGGATAGTCCAGGGCGATCTTCGAGGCGAGCGTGAGGCAGTCGTCGAAGTTGCCGGCGACCTGCAGCGGCCGGGCGCCGTGCACGAGCGCCTGCGCGAGCTTGCCGGTGGCGATCTTTCCGGCCGGGATGAGCACGGCGCAGGTGATGCCGGCGCGGGCGGCGTACGCGGCGGCGGAGGCCGAGGTGTTGCCGGTGGAGGCGCAGATGAGGGCCTTCGCCCCCGCCTCCACCGCCTTGGAGACCGCCACCGTCATGCCCCGGTCCTTGAACGAGCCGGTCGGGTTGGCGCCCTCGACCTTGAGGTAGACGTCGCAGTCGGTCCGTTCGGAGAGCGCGGGCGCCGGCACGAGCGGCGTGTTGCCCTCGTGCAGCGTCACCACGGGGGTGTGCTCGGTGACCGGCAGCCGGTCACGGTAGGCCTCGATGAGTCCTTTCCAGTAGGTCACAGCACCTCTCCCTCCACCCGCATGACCGACGCCACGCCGCGCACGATGTCCAGCCGTCGCAGGTCGTCCACAGTGGACGCCAGTGCCGCGTCGGGCGCCGCGTGGGTGACCACCACCAGCGTCGCCTCCGCCCCGCGCCCTTCCTGCCGTACGGTCTGGATGCTCACGTCGTGCTGGGCGAAGACGCCCGCGACCACCGCCAGCACACCCGCCTTGTCGGCGACGTCCAGCGAGATGTGGTACCGCGTGACCACCTCGCCCATCGGCCGGATCCGCAGGTCGGCGTAGTTGGACTCGCTCGGCGACCGGGTGCCGGCGAGGCGGTTGCGCGCCACGGCCACGATGTCGCCCAGGACCGCGCTCGCGGTGGGTGCCCCGCCCGCGCCCCGGCCGTAGAACATCAGCGGACCCGCCGCCTCCGCCTCGACAAAGACGGCGTTAAATGCGTCATTGACACTCGCCAGCGGGTGGGTGCGCGGAATCATCGCCGGGTGCACCCGCACCGACACCGCGTCACCCTCCCGGGACGCCACGCAGAGCAGCTTGATGACGCAGCCCATGGCCTTCGCCGAGGCGACGTCGGCGGCGGTGACCTCGGTGATGCCCTCGCGATGCACATCGGCGGCGAGCACCCGGGTGTGGAAGGCGAGCGAGGCCAGGATCGCCGCCTTCGCCGCCGCGTCGAAGCCCTCCACGTCGGCGGTCGGGTCGGCCTCGGCATACCCGAGTTGCGTGGCCTCCTCCAGCGCGTCGTGGAAGCTCGCCCCCGTACTGTCCATTCTGGACAGGATGAAGTTCGTGGTGCCGTTGACGATGCCGGTGACGCGGGTGATGCGGTCGCCGTGCAGGGAGAACCGCAGCGGGCGCAGCAGCGGGATCGCGGCGGCCACCGACGCCTCGTAGTACAGGTCGGCGTTGCCCTCGGCCGCCGCGGCGTGCAGGGTCGGGCCGTCCTCGGCGAGCAGCGCCTTGTTGGCGGTGACGACACTCTTGCCCGCGCGCAGCGCCTCCACCAGCCAGCCGCGGGCCGGCTCGATGCCGCCCACGACCTCGACGACGATGTCCACGTCGTCGCGCTTGATCAACCCCAGGGCGTCGGTGGTGAACAGGGCGGGGTCCACCGGCAGGTCGCCGCGGTCACGACCGACCCGGCGCACCGCGATGCCGGCCAGCTCCAGCGGCGCCCCGATGCGCGCGCGCAGGTCCGCCTCCTGGTCGCGGAGCAGCCGCACGACCTCCCGGCCCACGGTGCCGCACCCCAGCAGCGCCACCCGTACGGGCTTGTCATCCTCGGTGTCTTTACCACCCACCGCTTCGCCCACCACGTCTACCTCGCCTCTGTCGACCCCGACGCCCCGAAACGTTAGCCCACGTCCAACGCGAGGAGATCGTCCTCGGTCTCCCGCCGTACGATCACCCGCGCCGTGCCGCCGCTGACCGCCACCACCGGGGGCCGGGGCACATGGTTGTAGTTGCTCGCCATGCTCCGGCAGTAGGCGCCCGTGCCGGGCACGGCGAGCAGGTCGCCGGGGCGCACGTCGGCGGGCAGGAACTCATCCTTGACCACGATGTCGCCCGCCTCGCAGTGCTTTCCCACCACCCGGGCGAGCATCGGGCCGGCGTCCGAGGCGCGGTTGGCCAGGGTCGCCGAGTAGCTGGCGTCGTACAGGGCCGTGCGGATGTTGTCGCTCATCCCGCCGTCCACGCTGACGTACGTCCGGATGCCGTCGACGTCCTTGACCGTGCCCACCTCGTACAGCGTGAACATGGCCGGGCCGACGAGGGCCCGTCCCGGCTCGATGGACAGGTGCGGGACCGCCAGCGACCGGATCGCGCACTCCTGCTCGACGATCTTGAGCAGGCGCGCGGCGAGGTCGCCGGGCGTGGCCGGGTCGTCCTGCGTCGTGTACGCGATGCCGAACCCGCCGCCGAGGTCCACCTCGGGCGGCTCGACCCCGAACTCCTGACGCAGCTGCTCCTGCAGGCCGAGCACGCGGCGGGCGGAGATCTCGAACCCGGAGGTGTCGAAGATCTGCGACCCGATGTGCGAGTGCAGGCCGGCCAGCTCCAGCACGTCCTCCCGCAGGATGCGCGCGGCGGCCTCGAACGCCTTGCCGCTGCCCAGCGAGAAGCCGAACTTCTGGTCCTCGTGGGCGGTGGCGATGAACTCGTGCGTGTGCGCCTCGACGCCGACCGTCACCCGGACCATGACCCGCGGCCGTACGGCGAGTTCGCGGGCGAGGTCGGTCAGCCGGGCGATCTCCTCGAACGAGTCGACCACGATCCAGCCCACGCCGGCCCGCAGCGCGCGGCGCAGCTCGGCCACGGACTTGTTGTTGCCGTGCACCTTGATGCGACTCGGATCGACACCGGCGGCGAGGGCGACGGCGAGCTCCCCACCCGTACAGACGTCGACGCACAGCCCCTCGTCGGCCGCGATGCGCAGCACCGCCTTGGCGCAGAACGCCTTGGCCGCGTAGAACACGTCGGCACCGGCGAACGCGGTGCGGAAGTCCCGGCACCGGTCGCGGAAGTCGTCCTCGTCGAAGATGTAGGCCGGGGTGCCGAACTCGCGGGCCAGCTCCTCGACGCTCACGCCACCGACGCGCAGCGCGCCGTCGTCGCCCCGGTGCACGGTGGCCGGCCACAGTGGACGGTAGAGCGCGTTGATGTCGTCGGGCGTGGCCAACCAGTCCGGGCCGCGCGTGCCCAGACTGCCGTGCAGCGCACCAGCTTCATGCGCGCGCATCGTTACCTCTTCTGCCTACATCCGTTCCGGAGCGGAGACGCCCAGCAGGCTGAGCCCGTTGGCGAGCACGACCCGGGCCGCCGCGACGAGCCACAGCCGGGCCCGGTTCAGGTCGGTCACGGGGTCCTCGCCCTGGGGCAGCACCCGGCAGGCGTCGTAGAACCGGTGGTACGCGGCCGCGAGGTCCTCGAGGTAGCGCGCGATCCGGTGTGGCTCCCGCAGTTCGGCGGCGGTGGCCACCACGTCGGGAAACTCGGCCAGGGCCTTGAGCAGGTCGTTCTCCCGCTCGTGCGAGAGCAGGGCAGGGTCGAAGTGACCGAGCGCTCGCTCGGCGGGCTCGGTGACGACGTCCCCCTGGGTCACGCCGAGTTCGGCGGCGTTGCGCAGCAACGAGGCGATACGGGCGTGGGCGTAGCGGACGTAGTGCACCGGGTTGTCGTTGGTGGCCCGCGTCCACAGGTCCATGTCGAGGTCGATCGGCGAGTCGACCGAGAACCGGGCCAACGCGTACCGGGCGGCGTCGACCCCCAGGGCCTCGACCAGGTCGTCGAGGGTGATGACCGTCCCGGCGCGCTTGCTCATCCGTACCGGCTGACCGTCGCGCACCAGGTTGACCAACTGCCCGATGAGGATCTCCAGGTTGACGTCCGGGTCGTCGCCGAAGCAGGCGGCCATCGCCTTCATCCGGCCGACATAGCCGTGGTGATCCGCGCCGAGCATGAGCACGACCCGGTCGAAGCCCCGGCTGCGCTTGTCGAGGTAGTAGGCGCAGTCGGCCGCGAAGTAGGTCATGCGTTTGTCGAGGTCGGCCGTGCGCTCCTCGCTCGTTCCTCGCTGCGAGGCTCCGGACTCGCCCGCATCCCCGTTGCTGCGCACGAGCACCCGGTCACGGTCGTCGCCGAAGTCGGTCGTGCGCAGCCAGACCGCGCCGTCGGCCTCGTAGACGTGGCCCAGGCTGCGCAGCCGGTCGATCGCCGCGACCAGTTCACCCCGGTCGTGCAGATCCTTCTCGTTGAAGTAGACGTCGAAGGTGACCCCGAAAGCGGCCAGCGAGGACTTGATCTCGGCGAACATGAGGTCCACGCCCTCGACGCGGAACACCTCCTGCGCCTCGTCCTGCGGCAGCGACAGCACGTCGGGGCGCCGGGCCACCACCTCGGCGGCGATGTCGGCGATGTAGGCCCCGCCGTACCCGTCCTCGGGGGTCGGCTCACCCCGCGCGGCGGCCAGCAGCGACCGGGCGAACCGGTCGATCTGCGAGCCGGCGTCGTTGAAGTAGTACTCGGTCGTCACCTGGGCGCCCGCGGCCCGCAGCAGCCGGGCCAGCGCGTCGCCGACGGCGGCCCACCGGACGCCGCCGATGTGCACCGGGCCGGTCGGGTTGGCCGAGACGAACTCCAGGTTGATGTTCTGCCCGGCCATGGCGGTCGAGGTGCCGTAGGCCGTGCCGGCGGTCACGATGGTGCGGGCCAGTTCGCCGGCGGCGGCGGCGTCGAGGCGGATGTTGAGGAAGCCCGGGCCGGCGACCTCGACCGACCTGATGCCGGGCTGGCCGGCCAGCTCGTTGGCGAGGTCGGTGGCGAGCTCGCGGGGGGCGACGCCGGCCTTCTTCGCCAACTGCAGGGCGATGGTCGAGGCGTAGTCGCCGTGCTCGGGGTTGCGCGGGCGCTCCACGCCGGTGGTCTCCGGAAGCAACGTGTGATCAAGGTCACGCGCGTCGAAGACAGTACGGGCGGCGGCCAGCACCAGGGCGGCCAAGTCGGCGGGAGTCACCGACAAATGTTATCGGGGTAGACTGGCGGCCTCGGCGGCGGTCCGAGGTCACGTCTGACCTGGATCTGACCTGGTGACAGCCGTCCACCCCGGGCGTCCCGTTCCGTCCGGCAACGCTTCCGGGGCCGGATAGTGCCACCTCCAACCTGTGACGAGGCCACATGAGCATGAGCACCGGCGACACCCGCCGCCCCGCCACCCCGAACAACGGCAAGTCGACCGGCGAGCCCGCCGAGACGGTCGGCGACGGCCCGCGCGGTGGCGTTCTGCCGGTCAAGAAGGCGACGAGCGCCTCCAACGGGGGCTCGCGCGGCGCCCGGCCAGCCGCCAAGGTCGCCGGCAGCAAGGCCGCCGGCGGCAAGACCACGGGTGGGAAGACCGCGTCGGTGAAGGCCGCGCCGGTCGTCGACGAGCTGGAGGACGTCGAGGACGAGGCCCCCGCGCGCACCGCCGCCAGCCGCTCGACCGCCTCGGCCCGCTCCACCACGGCCACCCGGCCGGCGAAGGCGGGCAGCCGCCCCGGCTCGGGACGTGCGCTGTTCGCCGAGGCGCCCGCCAAGGGACGCCCCCAGGGCAAGTCCGCCGGCGGCAAGGGCCGCAAGCCCACCGGGCCGGTCAAGGTGGCGGAGAGCCGCAACTGGGGCCCGATCGCCCTCTTCTCCTTCGTGGGGGTGCTCGCACTCGCGATCATCGGATACGCGGCGTGGCCGAGCATCGTCGACGCGACGAAGCCGAGCTGGAAGGACCAACTGGCCAGCATCTCGGGCCTGGCGAGCTACAAGGGCGAGACCTGGCTCACCGCCAACCACAAGTCGGGTGTGCTGGAGTACCCCGTCTACCCGCCGGTCGGTGGCGACCACAACCCGACCTGGCAGAACTGCATGGGTGACGTCTACACCTCGGAGATCTCCAAGGAGCAGGCGGTCCACTCGCTGGAGCACGGCGCGATCTGGGTGACGTACCGGCCCGACCTGCCCGCCGACCAGGTGGAGAAGCTGGCGAGCAAGGTGCGCAACAAGTCGTACATGATGATGAGCCCGTACCCGGGCCTCGACCAGCCGATCTCGCTGCAGACCTGGGGCTACCAGCTCAAGGTGTCCGACGCCAACGACGGCCGCATCGACCAGTTCATCTCGGCGCTCGGCGGTGCGGTCGACAGCCAGGAGCCGGGCGCGGTCTGCTCGGGTGGCATCACCGACGCCACCCCGACTCCGCTGGACATGGCCGGCACGGGCATGGACTCCGCGGGCCAGTGACCGTGGCGACCACGACCAAGCGCCAGGCCGGCGCCTCGTCGGCACGCTCGGGCTTGTCGGGGCGTTCGGGCTTGTCGGGCCGTTCGGGCTTGTCGGCACGCTCGGGCGCGTCGGGCGGGTCCTCCTCGTTGACCTCGATTCTGCGGGGCCTGTCTCCGCGGGGTCGAGTGGCGCTGGGGATCCTCTGCGCGCTGGTCGTGGCGGTGATCGGCTTCACGGTGGGGTCGGCGGCAGCCCGCCCCAGCTACCCCGCCGAGGGCTCGGCCGATGCCGGCTTCGCCCGGGACATGTCGGCTCACCACGCGCAGGCCGTCGAGCTGGCCATGATGGCGCACCAGCAGGCGAGCCTGTCCGACATCCGCACGCTCGGCGGCGACATCGCTCTGACCCAGCAGGCGCAGATCGGCATGATGCAGACCTGGCTCAAGCACTGGGGCCTGCCGCCGACCACCACCGCCGCACCCATGGCGTGGGTGCCGGGCGGCGACAGCATGGTCCGCGACAACCTCATGCCGGGCATGGCCACCCGTGACGAGGTCGAGAAGCTCAAGGCCATGTCAGGCAGGGACTTCGACGTCTACTTCGTCCAGCTCATGCTGCGCCACCACATCGGCGGCATCCACATGGTCGACGAGGTCCTGAAGCAGAACCCCACCTCCGACGTACGGGCACTGGCCGAGACGATGAAGACCGGCCAGACGAAGGAGGTCGTCCTCCTTCAGCAGCTCCTCAAGGAGTTCGGCGCCTCCCCCATCAACTGACCACCGGTACGGCTTGAACCCCCGACGCCTCGCACCACCCCGCGTCGGGGGTTCGCTGTCGCTGCACCGCGGCTCGCACTTTCTCCACGTCGCGCCGTCCCCCCGACGCCCGCACCTCCCCGAGTGTGAACAGACACGCCGCCGACACGCCGCAGCCGCGTTCACAGTCGCTCCCCCGCGCGCCGACTGTGAACAGGCGTAGGCCCGCCCAATGCCCTGACCTGCGCCTCTTCAGCCGCCCCGCTCACACTCGCCAGCGCCAAACCCGCTCGACGCCCCACCGAGCACGCCTGGTAACCTTTGGAGGTCTCTGAGCCCCCGTAGCTCAGGGGATAGAGCACCGCCCTCCGGAGGCGGGGGCGCAGGTTCGAATCCTGCCGGGGGCACCCAAGATCAAACCCTCTCCACCAGCCACAACAAGCCCCGTGACCTGCGGAAACGCGGTCACGGGGCTTGCTCGTTCTGTCCGATTCCGTACGGCCAAATCCGGGAGCGAGATCTCATCGCCGTCACCGCTACCTCTGTTCCGTCGTCATGCCCCTCGCATCAACGCGAAGCGATGATCGACTCGCGCTGCCGTCGAGCTCCACGGATGGTAGCCGAGCGCGACCGCGGCCGTGTCGACCCGCACAGCGAGCAGGCCGTACGGCCTGGGGTTGTCATGGCGTGTCCGCAACGCCCGCCCCTCGTCGCCGAGGCTTCTCGACGACGAGGGGCGCAGCGCTCAGCAGAGGTTGACCGCAACGGGTCAACCGGCGTTGATGGCGCGAAGGCCGTCGACCAGTGGTGTGGTCGGGCGGCCGATGAGTCGCGAAAGCGTACCGTCGGTGACGGCGAGAAGGCCGTCGCGGATGTTGGCATCGACAGCGGTGAGGAAGCCCGCCAGGGCGGGGTCCAGGCCCGCCGCCTGGAGTGCGGCGAGGTGTTCCTCAGTCGTCAGGGGCGTGTACTGCACGGGTCGGCCGAGCACTTCGGACATCGCGGCGGCGAGTTCCTGGAAATCCCAGGCGACATCCCCGGCCAGTTCGTAGACGGACCCGACGTGTCCATCCTCGAGGAGGACGACCGCCGCCGCCTCGGCGTAGTCGATGCGGCTGGCGCTGGCGACGCGGCCCGCGCCGGCGGATGCCACGAGAATGCCGGTCTGCGCGGCATAGGCGAGGTGCTGGGCGTAGTTCTCGGTGTACCAACCGTTGCGCAGGATCACCGCGGGCACGCCGAGTTCGGCGATCGTCTCCTCGGTGCCCTTGTGCTCGGGGTTGACCACGAGCGGGCTCGTCGTGGCCCGCGGCGCGCTGGTGTAGACCAGCTTCGACACACCGGCCTTGACGGCGGCCTCGATCACGTTGCGATGCTGCGCCACGCGGTTACCCATCTCCGACGACGAGACGAGCAGTACGGCGTCGACGTCGTGCAGCGCCGACTCGATGGTGTCGGGTCGGTTGTAGTCCAGTTCGGCGGTACGCACACCGAAACTCGTGAGCTCGGCAATGGCCGCGACGTTCCGGGCCGTCGCGACGATGCTGGCGGGTCGGGCGCCGCGGGCCAGCAGGGCCTTGACGACGTGGCGGCCGAGCCGACCGGAGGTGCCGGTGACCAGTGTGGACATGCGAACTCCTTTCACTTGGGTTCACCGGCCACCAACTGGTACGCGCCACCGTACATTCCATTTCGACCGTACCCACTTTGAAGTAAGGTACGGTCATGGAGGTAAGTCTTGCGCAGATCCGGGCAGAAACGGGCGAAGCCCTCAACCCGGGCTGCCCCACGCGAGAGGTGCTCGACCACATCACCAGCAAGTGGGGCATGTTGGTGCTGCTCGGACTAACCGAGGGGAAGCGTCGCTGGAGCGACCTGCGCCGCGACGTGACCGGCATCAGCGAGAAGATGCTGGCCTCCACGTTGCGGACCCTCGAAAACGACGGGCTCGTGGTACGGCATGTCCACCCGCAGGTGCCGCCCCGGGTGGACTACGACCTGACAGATCTCGGGCGCGACCTGATGAAGCGCATGCTGCCGCTCGTGCTGTGGGTGGCCCAGCACGCCACCGAGATCGTGGACCACGCGTCGCGCTCCGATCCGAGCGCACAGTCTACGGGATATCGGTGACCGGCTGACCGGCGAGCGTCCACGCCAGCGCTTGCCCAGGATCGGGCTTGATGAATCCAAGAACGGTGCTCAAAACCAGATAGTACGGGCTGAAGTCGCCGTCCTCACGGATCGATCCTCGGGTGAATCCCTTCTCGACGTAGACGCCGTGCATGGCCCCGTTCGGCACCATGCCCTGCTGTTCCCTGGAGTAGGCCCCACTAAGGATCTTGCAGGTCGAAGGCTCGCTACCCCAACTGACCGCTTGCGGATCCAGCGTCGTCGTTTCGTATTTTGCGCCGAGTCCCGAACCCTT
>Ga0164243_10008641_pt1 | contig 14982 bp, 18 predicted proteins | sample OricompcompostOP_FD_108781 | JGI IMG/M metagenome (GOLD analysis project Ga0164243, IMG submission 108781) | Organic Plus compost microbial communities from Emeryville, California, USA - Original compost - Organic plus compost (OP) | ecosystem: Engineered > Solid waste > Mixed feedstock >... | reverse complement strand
GCCAGCTGGACCATAAAGTCTTCAGCCATAGGGCCCCGCAGATAGAGAGAAACGGTGCCAGCACGCACACGATGTGTAGCTTTGTGTTCGCCAAGCGTCACGCGATGTACCGTCCGAATTTCGTTGTCATCTCCGTCGCCATCCCCGTTATCGTCCACCCTTTCAGTAGCATCTCCAGTGGGATCGACGGGCGGGACGGAAACATTCGCGCAGAGGACAAGACAGTCCGGCTGGGTCTTGCGTGGCAGCTTGGGACCGGCGTTATCGTCCCCACTATCATTATTGCTGTCTGTGTCCGCGGTGGAGAAGCTGTTCACCCGAGGTTGCCAACCGACAGTGCGGTTGTCAAATAAAAGCTTCTGCCCGCGTCCACTGGCGTTTAGGTAAGCATTGATAATTCTTTGGGTAGGTTTCTGCAATGTCTCGTGCAGGAAATAAGATGTTTTCATCTCGTTGATGAAAGATTCTGACAGCAGAAACTCGTCGGGAAGCTCCTCGAGCAGACCTCTTTCAGTGAAGTCTACTTCGGCAACAGAGGGGAAGAGTCTCTGGGTACCGACAGTCGCCTGGATGCGTGCAAAGGCAGCTCTGATAAGATCTGGAAAGCCGCACCAGGCGCGCATTTTCAAGGGATAGTATTTCCCAAAGATGTTAGTCCGGCCAGATGTAGTAGACCTCGACTTCTCACCCTCTGAAAGAGTCGGCACGGAATTCGCCGCACGAGGGAGCAAACGAGATAAGTGGAAGTTGAGACGGTTTATCTGGACAAGATAGTCGTTTAGGCATTGATCTGTCCTATCCTGTTAGCAGGTGGGTGGCGGATAAAAAGCGAGGCTAGATCGTATGGTTTATACCTAGTTGGACGCGGGCATGCTCCTCTCGTTCCTGTTGAAGAGCAGCCAGAGCAGCAGCAGTGTCTTGCTGTGCCTCAGTAGTGCGGAGTTCGGCCTGTTCGCGGCGGCGCTTTTCGTCCCGTGCACGAGCTTCTGCATCTTCCCGGCGGCGTTTCTCCCTTTCGAGCTCCCTCCTCAGCTGCTCGATTTCATCCATGGTCGCCCGACAAAATGTAAGAGCGTGAGGAGCGATGCCAGCATCGGTGAAAACCCCCCCAACAGAAAGTGAAGGTCATGCACGTGATGAGGGTCACGTGCACTGCGCCAAGGACATGGTCAACATCTCGACCCATCATCTCAGTTAAAGACATAAAATCTGTAAATAACGGCAGCAGGTGTGACGAGTTTGGAAAAGAAAAGAAAAGGGAAAGAATAATAGAGAAAGTAAACGCTCTATATACACGCGATCTTGTGCAGCCTATGCCAGGCAGCACCGCCCACCGGTTCCTTCCTTTCCGATTTTGTCTCTCTCGCCTCTGTTATGCCTTCCCCTCCCTTGCTGCCAGTTTTCGTCGGATTCTAGATTGCAGGGCAGGAGCCGCTGAGCCTAGAATCGAGCGGGCAGATAACCGACAGACAGCAACTGCCGCCCCAATTTAGCAATCAAACCATCCCAGCTCATCGGGGGTCCAGAGGAACCAGGCTTTTACGTTAAATATATATGAGGCCCTTTTCAGACGGGGCATGTGGGTGGAAGCATGTTGGGGAAGTGACATTCTTGTTGTCACCCATTCTGATAACTCGTATTGAAGTAAATCTAGGTGGAAGGCGTGATGGGACTGCAGAACCTAGTGTAAACTAAGACGAACTAAGACGAACCACAAGTGTGATTTCCGGACAGAAGTAGGCAAGCCGAAGCCGAGATAGACCTGATCAAGTGTGGGCAAAAGATGAGGGAGGTTAAGAGAGAAAAAAAACAAAAAAGACCCAAAAAAAGAAAGAAGAAAACAAGAAACAAGAAAAAAAAAAAGAATTTACTATGTACATATATACCTAGAAAGCTAAACGTTCTGCACCTATTCATAAGAGGGTGTGTCTCAGAATTGAGTTAGATGAGAGCCCCGCGGAGTTCCTGAGCAAACTGTTCCGGGTGCAGTGCATAGCCGAGATGGCCACCAGGTAGTTCCAAGATATTTAACCCAAACTCCTTGGCCAGGACGGTATTCGGAAGATAAGGAAAACACTCGCGGGATTCACGACCTCCGGCAAGGATAAGCCGATCAGAAAATGCAGCAAGCGCGGTGACATCAAGGTTAGCAGATGTATACTGTCGCACTTCGTGCTCATACCAGTACTCGAGGTTTTGGAGGTTTCGTTCACTGCCGTTGCTGCTACTTGCGCGTTCCCTCCACTGTCCAGCTTCTTCCCGACTCAGCACCCCGGTAACAAACTTGAACATTCCTGCTTCCAGGCCGTCTTTGCGGTAAGTTTCGTAAACATCGACGAAGAATGCTCGCCATTTTGACGCCTCTGAATCGGGAAGCAGATTCACCGCCGGCGGCTCGTGTGCGATCAAGGTGCGAACTACCGAGGGATGGCGAATCAGAAGCTCGAGTGCGACAACGGCCCCTGAGCTGGTACCGAAGACGATAGCCGGCGAATTTGACAGGTGCTGGATCAAGCGTCGGGCGTCATCGGCGTCGGTCTCGAGCCGGACCTCGTAGTTTTGGGGCCCGAGAAGTTGACTGCGAGAAAATCCACGACGATCGTACACCACAACGGTGAAGCGCTCGGCAAGGGGTTGCAGAATTTGTTCGAAGACTTTCCCGTCCCCGTTCGCTCCGGGAATCAGGAGCAGAAGCGGCCCTTCCCCTCCTGCCTCGTAGTATAGGGAAGCGCCAGGGACGTCGAGGTGGCCTTTATTCATGCTTGCGGCTTTGGATAGAAGTTATATCGACTGGACTGCGGACGAAAAGCGGGTGTTGAAATCGGCGTTGCGCTTCGGGCGAGACTACAGAGGGTAGCAACGCATTTATAATCAGAATCATCACATCACCCTGCAACAGGTCGTAAAGAAAAGGCAGGGTAAGCCGGTGTTCATATTCGGCCGAATCGCAGGGGAGGAGTCCCTTTGCAAGACAACTACCGGCATTCCGCCATTTCAGTCTTGTGTTAGGTGATAATCAGAATACACGAACATATAGTCAGGATAATAAATGAATACCGAGTGATCCGGAGCCGTGGGATGTCGGCCGTGAGGAACTATAGAGAAAAGCGAAGACACCAATCGATCTCAGAGTTCAAGGAGGTTCACAGGGGCCGTCCAAACATATCCCCTTTGATTAGTTGAAAAGCGTCAAAATTGTCTATTTCGTAATCAAACTCATCTGATAAATTCTCTCGATTCTCTTCCTTAGCATATATTATATAAGGCAGCTAGCTAGATACTAAGTAATTAAATCCAACCTCCTTCACCACACCAATGCGGCTCGATCTTCACCGCATAACAAACCAGAACAAAGGCTAGAGTCTTTCTCTGTTCCATGACAGCTGCTAGGCAAGATCTGCTCAGCTGGTCTTATTTCCTTCTTCGCAGATTGTTCCAATTGATGATGGCGATTCAGAAGTTCGCGCACCCGATGCTGGAAATAGAGCGGACCCTGCTCCATCTGGGGATGCATCTCTCCGTTCACGAAAACACCAGCATTGAGGTTCTTCTGTGCATTGTTGCACAGCCACTTGTCTTCGGCCAGGATTCGTTTGAACATCTCATCAATTTTTTTGAAATCCTCGTCGCTGGCATTCTTGTGACGGTAAACCTCGTATTCCATTGAGCAGTGGAACGCCGACGTTGGCACACACCTCATTAAGTAGAAGAAATGCGGTCTGGAACGTTAGATTTCGTTGTGAGGAGTGAAAAATAGAAATGGGTACTACTTACGAGACTGTCATGCAAGCGTTGGGAAAATAGAAGTTGCTCACGATGGCTAGACCCTCCTTCGCCTGTTCCGCCGAGGTGTTGGCAAAATGCTCGATGTTTCCACCCTTGGGATCGACTTTGTAGGCTTGTAGATCTGCAACAGATGCCGCATCTGGGTGGGCCGTCTTGCAGTGATAACATTCGTTATAATTATCGGCCAACGTCTTCCAATTGTAGTCGCCGCTCATGCCCCACGTGTGATCGAAGTGATAGTCATCAAAGTTGAACGGCTCATGCCTCGACATCCGGTCAATGTTGTTGAATTCGGCTGACCATTCCTCAGGCTTCTTGGAGGCGTCCAGATTGACCCAAACAAAGCCCTTCGCGTCGACATGGACATGAATAGGGAGAAGGCCATTTTTGGTCTTATCAAAACCTTTCATATCACTATAGCCAGGCGCTTTGGTGAGTTGGCCATTCAAGCCATAAGACCAACCATGGTACTTGCAGGAGAGCACACTCGACTTGCCTTCCTCTTTGGTTACGACTGGAAACGCCCTGTGTCGACAGATGTTGTGGAACCCATTGATCTCTCCCTTGTTGTTTCTGACAAGGAAGAATTGGAACCCGGCTTCTGCAAATCGTATCCAGGAACCACTTTCCGAAAATCTGAGCTTGTGGGTCACGAGGATCCATTTTTTGGAGAATATGGCCCTCCTTTCAAGTTCGTAGACATCCTCTGATCTGTACCAGGAAGACGGCAGAGCTCGGGCAGTGGTGGTTGAGTCCTGTCGAAAGTCCGTGGTAACGCTCCTTGCTGAGCTAGCTGGCAAAAGATACTTCGCTACTAAGGCGACGAGCATAGCAATCGCAGTAGCGGAAAGGAGCCTCACATCAAGAGGAGAAGTAGCGGTGGAAGACATGTTTGAACAATGAGGCGCGTCCAGAGGCAAAGACTTGGTGTGCACGACCGCGGGTACAATTGAAGCTCTTGTGCATAGATAAAGCATTGGCCGGCTAGTGGTTTTTATGATATATTCAGCGGGTACGAACAAGGCCTGGTCCACATATATGCGTACTAGATTAATCGTGATCAAGATATCGGGAAATCCGACTTCGAATGAGAGCGTGCGACATTGCAGACACGGATAGACGCGGAATAATCTCGAGGTGTGGCTCTAGGCATAAGCAACTCGGAAAGAATCCGTCCCGGCCCGATTCCGTGTGTTGCGCGTCATGAGCCTCGACCCCCTGAACAAACTACATCATTATCGGCCATAAAAGCTGCCTAGTCTCTAGCTTCATTAGCTTTCCCGCGCTGGCCGAGCGGACCACAACTCACGCGTCGTGCAATTCATTGCTGACACTCAAAAGGAGCTCCTATGCCCTGTCCGGAGAGCAAAGATTTCCCATGGTGGCTACACGCTGACGAAGGCACGTCTGCGTCAGAAATAACAATTAAGATTGGAAGTCTATAAGGATGGCTTCCAGTCTCCTGGTAAAGGGTTTTAGTTAATAGTAATGCCTTTTCATCAATGCGAGTGAACTTGCCGTTCCCTCTGTCTGCCATCCCCCAATCGATCATGAAGTCACAAGTCTGAAGTCAACGATTACTCTTGTAGTTTAAGATTCCCTGTAGCTAATCTGGTTAAGACGGGCGGGCGGTCTGTTAGTGCTTTGGGATCAGGTTCCAGGACTTGATGACCACAGAAGCTCAGTATGTACCTTCTTGAAGTGGCAACGCGGGGAGATTCCGACCCAGGAAGAGCAAGACTAGTGGGCCAGCCTCGACCCCAGGCCCCTGGAGCTGATGATTATAAGCCTTCTCATTGGCCCCCGCATTTTCTAAACATACGCTTTGCCTTTTGGAGTTTGGCGAGATTCTCGGTTCTATTATCTGGGGTACCGTGTATCCTTGCCAGAGTGCTTGCATTACGGTCTTGTTGGGAGCAGAAGGACGTGATAAGGAGCTCCTTGTTAGCCTTCAAATACAAGCTGCGTTTCCGCACCTCTCATCGGATGTCTTAACCAGAGAAATCATATTCCACCTCATTTCCTCTTCAAACCATTCTTCAGAACCATGTCAACTCTCAACGACCCGCCCAAGGTTGACTCTACAAAGACCCTCGATGCTGAGAAGGATGTAGCGGGCCGTGATGATCTGTCCTGCGGCGCTGTATCTCACGTCGACACTCTCGAATTTGGCAACGTGACTGACCCAGTGCTTGCCGCCAAGATCCATCTTGTGAACGAGGTATGGGCTGACACCAAACAAAGCCAACTTCACCTAACACTCCTCATAAGGCTATAAATGAGATCGGCTGGACGAGTTTCCACTTAAAGCTGTCATGCTTGACAGGCTTCGGCTTCGCCGCCGACTCCATGGTAGCCTTTCTCCAAAGCGTCGCCGCCTCCCAGGCCTACCTCGAGATTGGCAACGCCGGATATCCCACCGGCGCCACGATGGCTCTCTACGCCGGTCTTCAGATGGGTGCGATTTTCTGGGGCTTCAGTGCCGATATCATCGGCCGCCGGATCGCCTTCAACACAACGCTCTTCATGGCCTCCATTGCCACTATCGTTGCAGGTGCTGGACCAAATTGGATCGTCTTTTGCGTCTTTGTCTCTCTTCTCGGCTTCGGGGCAGGCGGTAACCTCGTTCTTGATCCCACTGTCATGCTTGAGTTCGTTCCTGCTAAACAGCAATGGGTTACCACGGCCATAGCGGGGTGGTGGGGTGTTGGCCAAGCCGCTGCCGGCGTCATTGCGTGGGGTTACTACTGTAAGTCTTTGAAGGGTCTTTCAAACATCACCTTGTACTGATAGCTGACACCTCCAAACTTGAGCAGCCCGGAACAACTGGACTTGCGACTCGACCGAGGCCTGCACCTGGCAGAACAATAAATCCTGGAGGCTCATCATGTTCACCGGCGGCTCACTCATGTTCGTCATGTCCATTTTGCGCGTTCTAGTCATTCGTTTACCCGAAACACCCAAGTTCTTGGTCACTTCGGGTCGTGAGGACGAGCTTGTGTCGATGCTTCAGAATCTCGCAAGCTCGTATCGCCGGCCTTGTTCCTTGACAGTTGCACAGCTCCGTGCCTGTGGTTCTATCAGTGGCTCGGAAGAATCCGTCGCACGTCAGTCGATGGGTCGTCGTATTGGGAAAAGTCTCCTCAGTCATTTGAAGGGGCTCTTTTCCACTCGGAAATTAGCCTTTTCGACTTGTATGGCCTGGCTCTCTTGGACCATGATCGGTCTGGGATATCCCCTATTCTTCCTCTATCTCCCGTGGGTACCCCCTGAAGTAGAGCCTATACGGTGGAACTAGCTAACAAACATGCCACCGATCTAGGGCTCTCCTCAGCAGTCGGGTTCCGGGGTATCAACCTTCCTTTACGGAGACTTGGCGTGACTACACTATCACCAATGTCTGCTCAATTTTCGGACCGCTCATTGCCGCAGGCCTTGCTGAAGTTAGAGTCCTTGGTCGTCGATATACTATGGCAATCGGCGCCGTGATTACGTCGGTATTCTTCTTTGGATATACTGTTATTGAGACCCCAGCACAAAACTTAGCGCTGAGTTGCTCCATTTGTAGGTTCAGATCCCGTCCTGTCATTTCCTTTTTACCTTGTATTAATTATCCTTAGCGGTTTGTATCAACATCTACTACGGGACTTTGTACGCCTATACGGCAGAAGTATTTCCTTCCGCCCACCGTACAACGGGTAATGGTATTGGCGTTTCTCTAAATCGAATGATGGGCTTAATCTCTGCCGTCATCGCGGTGACTGCCGACACTGCAACGGTAACACCATTGTACATCTCAGCTGCTTTGTTTCTTGCCTTGGCGATTGTGTCGGCTATCCTCCCGTTCGAGCCATACGGCCGAAGTGCATCCTAAGAATATTGAGTTCGAGGTTGATGGCCCAGCAATAATCCGGACTTTCGGGTCACTTGGAGGTATCAATTGATATATAGCGCTATATATTCCTGGGTAATCTAGTTAGCGAAAAGCCTATATGGCTAATCGAGAGCTGATAGTCACGATGGTACCAAGGTTTGGTTTCCTGAAGTTCTTCTAGCAATCAGATGCTAGCAATCAGATCTCGGGACCAAGGATATATATTGCCTCATCCTCTACGTTTGGTAACCTCATTTTCTCTTCTTAGCCAGCCTCACATGCGTGCACCTAACTAGGTGTGAATTCTCACGTCCGACACTTGTAGGGCACTTTTACTAAGCCGCAGCAAGTGATTCTAATCCTTAAGGCATGGTGACCTCCATTAATTCTCACCATTCGCAGTATGGGTTCGATTCCATACAAGAATCATCTCCTTTTTTACTTATATCATCTTCGTAATATCGGTAACTCCGTCTCGGAGCTCAAAAGTTGTTCAGGTCCCACCAGTTAAGGTCCATAATGGAATTCTCTCCGATGGGCATCAAGCGCTCCCAAGGCCCCCATGCTAAATCGCCTACGACCTCACGGTGGCTCATAACCACCTGATGAACTGAATTCTCTGGATCCTCTTGCTGCGTGCTTGGGCCTTCTGGGGAACCTGCGCGTGCTGTTCTCGATACCACCCAACCTGGAGGTGAAGCATAGTGCGCAGTAGACTCGCGCATATCCATCGGGGGCGTGTGCATTGATGAGCGCGGCGGTATAGTATCCTCCACGTTGCCATCCCCATTAGTCCATGCGTCTCTGCTGTGGATGTTATCGCCAGAATAGCTCGGGAATTGGGGGGCAGCTATATCCAAGAGGATCCATATAAGAGATGTTTTGGTTCTCATTGGAATGGATTTAGGGTCGTTTTGATGGGCTGATGAATCGGCTAGATGAACGAACTGGTCTAAAGCCTGCTCCTGTGATCCGCAATGTCAGCAATTTATGGCACCAGTGCTGGCCTTGGTAAAGAAGAACCAACAATTATCCTACAAACCGGCCAATGGTTGGCCGTTTCTGCGATGAGTATTCTGCAAATATCTAGGTTTTCCAGGGATGACACGTGTAATTGGGTGCCGCTGCTGCGTGTCCAGTAAAGGTGTAGTGTACTAGCAATGGCTGCCGCCTGAGCAAAGAAGGGATCAGCCAGCTGAAGCCCCTTCTCGCCCGCCATCCTGATCAGCCTCGAGATCCACGTACAGTGTCTGAGAGCCTTTTCGTAAGATGCTCTCCAGAACGTGCTCGCCCCTAGTGTTCGCCTCGGTGCCTCTGCCATGACCAAGTAGAGGAATGGGTGGTTGAGCACACAATGAATGGCATGGTAGGTTACTTGCACCCTAAGCCATGGCAACCAATCTAGCAGGTTATCCTGGGCTTCTTGAGGAGAGAGACTCGAAAAATTGACAGAGTTGTAACTCAAGGAGGTTGGATACATGATCTCGACCTCCAGAAGACGTGAACATAGTACAGTATAATCTGAGTCAGGTTGCCACGGACATTTTGCCAAGCCTTCGATGCACCTCGATACATATACCCGGATATCTTCCCATAGGCTGCATACTCTTAGAGATTGCGACCAGACGTCAGGAAGAGTTTCTCGTTCAGTGATGCGAGAGTCTCGAGGGAGTGGTGGACAAGCCGTGAAAGAATGTCGTGCTTCCACGGTTGAATAATGAGGAGCACTGATATCCTCTGCTATGGAAGGGACTAGGGTGGGGGTTCCGCAGGTTATATTTAGGAAATGGATACTCCAGAAAAGCCTTGATTCCTCTTGCGATATCGCCGAGCTATTCGGTACTTGGTGCTGGAGAGCCGAGTACTGCGTAACGTTTTTGGCAAGTGCTGTGTTAAAGCCAGCTAGAGCTAGATCACCGGCTATTTGGATGTTAGCAGCTATATGAATGATGATGTTTAGTCAAATCATAAGACTTGCATGTAAGACTAAAGAAGGCCAAAAGGCATAGGGCTTGGGTGCTCTGAAGGCTCATGTTTCCATCGGCGATTTTAAGCATGATAAGCCTTCGGGCGGTCTTGCTATAAAAGTCAGGGCTCCTTAAGTTGGCATCGGTAAAATTCGCGGCGTTGTAGCTGAGGCTCAAGGCCAAAACGACACAGATCAGCTCCTCACAAGTGTCTGGAGCTGGCAAAGAATCTTTCTCAAATAACCACAACGGCTGACGATGAATGTGCCGGAAGTAAACCTCGAATGCTCTAGCGATGGTGTCCGCCGGCAGCGGTGTTCTGTTTAAATGTCAGTCCTGTTGGAGCTTTCAAAGCAAGGTAACCCACGAGGACAGAGGTGAGAGATGAGTGACTGCCGGCGAGTCAAACAGCATGCCAAGTGTCCCACCAGAAGCTGAAGATGGCGTAGCTTCTCGTATCGATTGGGGTCTACGGAAAGTCAAATCAGTCAGTCGAGAGCGTGCTCGAGAGACACGTAGCTGGCAACAGGTTTCGAGGTTATTCAACGTACGCTAACTCGTTGATGATGCGGTCCAGCTTACCTTCAAGCCGCACAAGACGATCGGCCTATCACAGTTAGTTGTGACATTGACGGGATTCACAGAAGAGGACCTTACCATACGGCTCTCAATCCCGCTCGCAGTCTGCTCGTTTACGTCATCGTTATCGGCAAAAGAGCATTGTTGGCGGAGGCGCGAGCAAGCTGAACATGTTGGCCTCTCACCCGGGCACCGTATCTTCTTGCGCCTGTAGTCAATCACTATTGGTGAGCTTGGTGGGCATAGAAACAGCCTGAGAGGGACGCCTATACCGGCAGTTTTCGCATGCCTGCGCTACACGTCGGTATTGTCTGGGTCTTCGCGTGTTCATTGTAGAGAGGGAGAGAGCTTCAGCGATTTAGGTTCGTGGAGGAGAACGTGAGGAAGAGCGTCACGAGAGGGTGTTCAGATCGAGAATTTAGGCAGGTGTGAGGGGAAGGCTAGGGCTGCCCCACTATCTACTCTGTCTAGTTTATCAGGACTACCCCAGATTCAGGGAGGACATCACAGCGTTAACTTAATCTCCTCAATACCAGGCGCCTGGAAAATCGTTGACGCCCTGCGTCTGAATAGCCAGCGTGCTCCAGCTGCAGCTCGGTGAGCCCGTCAGGCACGATCCTGGGCAGATTGATTGGCAGATACACTGACAGACCCATCGCAAATAAAGACTGTGCAGGTCATCATAATCTAGTACTCTTGAGGGTGGCAGAATGGCCCACCCATCTCCATTGGTGGAATGGCAATTCCGATCATGTGATCGGAAAACCCGTGAAAACTCCGGGACACCTCGCCGATGCAACGATAGTGCAACGGGGGGTACGAAATTAGTTAGGCTTCAGACCAAGGGACAGCTACTTAATTGTATAGAGCAGAAGCACTGACTTACTATTGTTACTTGACCGTCGCTCAACGGCCTAGAGCCATGGACAAAACAGACAGCATCATCATCGTCGGCGCCGGTGTCTTCGGACTGTCCACTGCCTACCAATTAGCCTCCGAAGGCTACAAGAACATAACAGTTCTTGATCGACATATGCCGCCAGTATGCAGGTTGCACATTCAGATTGACCTTGATATTGACCAACTCATCTCTAGGTTCCAGATGGATCCAGCGTCGACATCTCCCGGGTGATACGATTTGACTACGGCGATGACATATACTTGGGCATGGCCTACGACGCCTACAAGAAGTGGTCCACGTCGCCGAGATATAAGGGCATCTTCTATCCCTCTCCATTTATCCTGAGCTCCAACTCCAATCATTCGTTTGGCCATTCCTACATCGAAAAGTGCACTACTGCCTTGACCGAGAGGGGACTCCCTTGGAAACAGCTGGAAAATGCTGCCGACGCAAAACAAATGTACCCAACTCTCAGTGGCGCGCTCGCTAGCCCGGGATTCTTTGGATACACTAATACGCAGGCGGGATGGGCAGATGCGCATATGGCCGTGAGACAGCTTCGTGACGATTGCCTTGACCTGGGTGTTTCATTTATTTGCGGCAGAGCCGGAACCGTTGTGAGGTTTGAGACACGCTCTGATGGCCAGATCCTAGCGGTTCGTACTCTTGCAGATACTTCCTTCGAAGGAGACTGCTTCATTCTGGCTGCTGGCGCCTGGGCTTCTAGCCTCGCTCCCTTCTATGGCTCCACACTATCTACGGCGCAAGTGGTTGGTTACGTGCGATTGACAGAGGAAGAGGTGGAGCGATACGCGGAGTTGCCCATATACATCAACTTCTCCACCGGCTGGTTCAATTTCCCACCTCATAAAGAGTCGCAGATGCTCAAGATGGCAATCCATGGCTGGGGCTACACTCGTTCGCCCGGACCTGAGGAAAAGGCTGTCCTTAATGCAGATGTTTCAAGTCCCCCACTCAGGGCTCCTCGTGAGCGGGCTAATTTTGTTCCTATGGATGGAGAGGAGAGGCTCAAGGAGGGTCTTCGAGAAATACTGCCCGAACTCGCTGGCCGGCCATTCGAGAGAGTGGCCCTCTGTTGGTACACGGACACACCGAGCGGCGACTTCATCATGGATTTTCACCCTGATTATAAGAATCTTTTTGTTGCAGGAGGAGGAAGCGGCCAGTAAGTACAACTTGAAGCTACCATATTGAGAATCTAGAGGCTGACGGTACGCAGTGCGTTCAAGTTCTTACCTGTACTCGGAGAATACGTATCCTGCGGGTTGAAGCGACGTCTGCCTGAACATCTGGCAATAAAGTGGAGGTTTCGGACGGAATACCTGGGTAGTCTTGGCGTTTTTGAGGGTGATGGAAGTCGAGGGGGACCAGAGCGACGCGAATTACGCCATGATCAGATCAAGACTAGGCTTTGATAGAGTACAGCTTCTAGAATCTTTGAAGCCGCAAATAGAACAGAACTAGAATGGTAAAACACATTTGTCCGACGTTGCGAAGTTGAAATAGTGGGCCTAGCAGTGAAGAGAGGATCATGATCCCGAGATCACTGCCAACTTACACTCTGCGACAACACTTTTCTCATTCAGCAGATTGCCACCCGTCATTAATGAATGGACTTGTTCAGGTCCAATTCTTCAGCGGGCTCCAAGTCGAGCATATCTGGCCATCTGGTATCCGACCCTTCTGGCGAAATAGAGTCGACGTCCAATCCGTTTTCCAACCCTCTAGTATCCTTCCGAAAGTACTTGTTATCTTTAGCAAGGCTATCAAGCCAAGAACTGTCACAGTTTACTGTAGTCCGTTCCATCTTCTGTCTTGCACGGCAGCAAGATTCCCTCCCAGCCGCGAGAATGATCGACTAGCTAGTGAAAGTTAAGTTCTATTCTACTTTCAGTAAAGATACTAGGGCATTATCCAAGATAGATGAGGATACCTATGACGTTCATCATCAAATAACCCGGTCTCTTCACCAGTCAGCAAGGCTGGGATGTCGCGTCTGCACCGCTGTGTTCCAGCATAGGCGCTTGCTGAAACGCGACTGTCGAGGGCTGGCTATGTTCTGGAAGCCGGCCACATCGTGAAGATCGAAATCTAGAGGGACTATTATCATATCTTCAGAACAGGTGCGGTATTACGACCCCAAGATACGGGAGTATGGATTTGAAATGGTTGAACTGGACCCGTCTAGTATCGCGACGCGCCCTTGGACTACTTCTACAGGATCACATGAGAGTCTTGAGCTGGCTGTCCAGTGGTTTCGAGAGTGTATTGCAAGTCATGAGGCCTGGAAAAGAGCCTCTGTGTCGTTCAATCCCACTCGTCTGTTGCGATTGGCTTCTGATGGCGGGAGGGTACGGCTGAGGCTCTACTGTGTCAAGGAAAATAAGCATTCCCTTCCCTACGTGACACTCAGTCATAGATGGCTAGGAGGTGCTTCTCCTCAATGTCTTCTGGGTACGAATATTGCAGCCCTCCAAGAATACATACCAATAGTTAAACTTTCCAATTTATAGGGGCCACCCTGACTACTCGGAAAATGGGCTAGAATATCTCTGGATCGACTCATTATGCATTATTCAGGACTCAAAAGACGACTGTGAGCGGGAAGCGGCACGCATGGCCGACATGTACAAGAATTCTATGTGCAATAGTGCTGCGACAGGTCCCGAGTGAGACGATGGAGATTACGGCTGCTTTTTTTGCGCGGAACCCCCGGTCATTCCAGCCCGAACCCATCAACGGAAAGGGTCGATTCGATCACAAGGTGCGATATCTAGTCAATAAAACCGACATATTTTCTCACGATCTTTACTCGCGCGCATGGGTATTCCAAGAAGTCCTGCTCGCGCCACGACGCATGTTACACTGCAGTCGTAGTCAGCTCTTCTAGCACTGCAACGAGCTGCATGCCTCTGAGAGATTTCCTCGAGGAGTGCCCGAGGACGTCCTTCAACTGGATGGCCGCCCTGCCGCCCATCTCCAGGCGGTGAATACTCACGGCCAACCCTGCATCTTCACTGCACGCTTACTCGAGGGACAGATGTCCAGCATAGCGTCATGCATGCTGTATCCTGGAGCCGTCGACTGGAAACAATTCCCGAGCAAAATTTCTTACTACTTCATTCGAGAAAAAGATCTATTTGATCGTTTCGACGTTGACACCCCATCTAGGCGAGTATCTTGCCGGCCTGTGGAAGGTATTCTTGCCTGTTGAGCTACTGTGGACAGCGGAGAAGCTGGGATGGCCGCCTCCTTACGAGCACCTAGCTGGTCGCTGGTCCTGGATGTCTATTGAAGGGCCTATTAGCTATAAAATTGGCGCGTTTGACTACACTCGCCACGAATTTCTCGCCAGGGTTGTTGATGCTGCGGTTACCTACGATGACCCGAGTGCCGTCTCTCGAGTATCGAGCGGATAATACCTAAAGATAACGGGTAAGGTCGCCATTGGCAAGTACGGGGGTAGCGGCCACGGCAAGATGAAAGACGTTCACCTCAAAACCCTCGCGAATACACTGGAACCATTCTTCTCAACGGTATGATGGACCCGTATCCCGTCGCCACATTCAGCACATTTGACAGCCAGCGTCGTCCGCCAGTTGCGTATCTAGGCGAGCCACCACCTGAATCACTTTACGGGCAGTTCATTTTCTGCTTACCCATACTTAAGGAAGCCATGGACGATCTCTTCGGTTGCGAGTCCTACGTGGGTTGGTGCTTCGGCGGCCAGGCGATTCTACATTAAATATATTGGATTGTTCCGAGGTTTAGATTCGAAGAGTCCAACGATATTCCAAAAAAAAAAAAAAAAAAAAAAAAAGAGACGGAAACCGAAGGCAAAATCTAGCGTAAAG
>Ga0164243_10008636_pt1 | contig 14987 bp, 12 predicted proteins | sample OricompcompostOP_FD_108781 | JGI IMG/M metagenome (GOLD analysis project Ga0164243, IMG submission 108781) | Organic Plus compost microbial communities from Emeryville, California, USA - Original compost - Organic plus compost (OP) | ecosystem: Engineered > Solid waste > Mixed feedstock >... | reverse complement strand
CGGAAGAAAAATGCTCGCGAAGTGATGGCGGAGCGGGGGCTGCGGCGATTGCTCGGACGGGGACCCAGGAACCCGAACCGGAAAGACCACGACACCCATGCGCGCTCGCTGGCTGAAGCCGTCTCTCTCTCGTTCCTCGCTTTTCCTCGTGACCGCGTTCGCCGCCGCTGCCGGCACCGAGTTTGCTTGCTCGAGCTCCGAATGCACCGGAGGCGCGTGCGCGGGCCCCAGTCCCGTCGACGCCGGCACCGAGGCGGAAGCTGGACCGGTCTGCGATCCGGAGATGGACCCGAAAGATCACCCGGCGTGCGTCGACGATGCGTTCGGTGTCTTCGTCGACAAGGACAACGGCAACGACGCGAGCGCCGGGACCAAGGCCGCCCCGCTGAAGAGCGTCAGCGCCGCGCTCGCGAAGCTGAATGGCAAACGTCGCGTCTTCCTCTGCAAGGGAAACTATTTCGAGCACGTCACGATCACGAAGCCGGTCTCGATCCATGGCGGCTTCGAGTGCGAAAGCTGGGTTTACGATGGGTCGAAGGCGCGCTTCGCGCCGAACGACACGGGCTACATCCTGCAGGTCGCGCTCGTCACCGAGCCGGTCCAGGTCAGCGATCTCGCGCTGGAGGCGGTCGACGGCAAGACAAGCGGGGAATCGAGCATCGCGGCGTTCGTGACGCGCTCGGCGCAAGTGACGCTCCGGCGGATGAGCATCACCGCGGGCGCGGGCGTGCCCGGCGCGGATGGCGCCGACGCGAGCGACTACGTGCCGGCGACCGCACCGGACGGCTACGCGGGCGACGACCCGGATCAGCCCGGGAAGGCGAGGCAGAACCAAGGCTGCACCACGAGCATCGGCGGAGCCGGCGGACGAGACGACTCTCCGAGCGGCCGCGCGGGTCAGGTCTCGCTCTTGCCGCCGTTCCCCGAGACGAACACCGGCGCGGGCGGAAGCGAGGCCGCCGACTGCACGTCGGGCGGCGCCGGCGCGGACGGATCGTACGGGGTCGGTGGGCAGCAGGGAGCCGGCGCGGCGATCTTCGGCACGCTCGACACGGCGGGATGGAAGGGCGCCGCCGGCATGCCGGGCGGAAAGGGCGGCGATGGTCAAGGGGGCGGTGGAGGCGCTCGCATCGCGCCTACCGGTGTCGGCGGAGGCGGTGGACCGGGCGGCTGCGGCGGGGCAGGCGGAGCGTTCGGCAGCGCGGGCGGCTCGAGCATCGCGCTGCTCGTGTTCGACTCGGCGGTGACGGTCGAGAGCTCGGTGCTCGTCGCGAAGGACGGCGGCAACGGCGGGCAAGGGGGCAAGGGGCAGCGAGCCCAGCTCGGCTCGGCGAGCGGCGGCGCACCGAACGCCGGCGACAGCGCATGCGCCGGCGGGTTGGGCGGAGCGGGCGGAAGCGGCGGCGGGGGAGGCGGCGGGGCGGGCGGGCTCTCGGCCGGGATCCTCTACCAAGGGCCAGCGCCGGTCATCGACGGCGCGAGCACGCCTGCTGCCGACACGCTCCCGTTCGTGACGCTGGGCGCCGCCGGTGCAGGGGGCGCGAAGGGACTCGGCGGTGAGGCCGCGCGCTCGACGGCGCCGGCGAGCCGCGCCGGGGACGACGGCACCCCAGGCGTGGACGGAGTCGCGAAGGCCGTGCTCGTCGTGCCTTGACGAGCGCCTGCACCGTCGGGCTGCGCACGAACGATTGACGACGGCAGCGAACACGTCCGAGCGCCTCGACGCGGGGTCCTCGGCCGCGTCGCGAGAGAGACGTGCTCGTCGTCGGGTGACACGCCCTATCATGCGGTGTCCCTGGGATGCTTTGCTTGCCCTCGAGCTCCGCGTGGCGGCGCGTCGCCTCGTCGACGGCTGCCTGCACGATCGCGCTCGCCGGTGTGGGCGCGGCGCAGGCCGCGGACGAGCGCCCCGTCTCGTTCTCGCTCTCGATCGACGAGAGCCCGCTCGAGCGTTGCGGAGGCGCCAAGACGCTGGCGAGCGTCGTGGAGGAGCGACTCCATCGCAGCGTCTTCGTCGGTGACGACGTCGCCGACATCACGATCGCCATCACGTCCGACCTGGGCGGTACCTCGGCCGACGATCCGACATGGCGTGCACGGATCGTCGAGAAGGACAGGACGGGCACCGAGCTCGGACGGCGCGAGGTGCCCCTGCCGGCGACCGACTGCGCCAAGGCGCTCGACACGCTCGGCGTCGTCCTCGCGATCATGATCGGGCCTGCACGGACGACGACCGATCCCCCGTGGCGTGCAGCGCCCGAGACGGAGCCGGAGGCAATGCCGATCCCGCCGCCGCTGCCCGAGGAGCGGCCGCGTCCGAGGCGCGAGCCGCCGCCGCGACCGGAGCCGCTCCACTGGACCGCTGCGCCGCTCGCCGGGGTCACGGGAGGTACCGGGATCCTTCCGGGCCTCGCGTTCGGTGTCGAGGCCGGCGCCCTCGTCCGCCCTCCTGTGCCGCGCGTCGCGATGGTGGTCCGCGCCGCCTACTGGTTCGAGGTGACGACGCCGACCCTGCCGCCGGCCGAGGTCGATCGCATCGCGTTTGCGCTCCTGGGGTGCTACGAGCTCATCCGTCATGGCGGGCTAGGCATCTTCGGGTGCGGAGGGGCGGAAGGGAGCCGGATCGCGGCCCGGTCCGCCGATCTCACGATCCCGTCGAAGAGCACCGTCGCCGCAGCCATTCTCGGCGAGGCGCGGCTTGGATACCGTCTCCCTCTCCAAAATCGCGTCTTTCTCGAGCCTTATCTTGCGCCTCAAGCGTCCGCCGTCGTTCGCCGCGATCGATTCACCTACCGCGACCCGTCCGGACGGGAGCGAACCCTCCTCCTCCCAGCCCCCGCAGCGTTCCAAACGACGTTCGGAGTCGCCGTTCACTTTCTTTGATGAAAACGGACGCCCGCCGCCTTTTAGCGGGTCGAGGTCCGCTTCGGTGACAGCAGTCGGCTACTCCGTCCGTGCTCCGGTCGTATCGCCCGTCGGGGCGATCCCTCCGGTCGCGCCGAGCTCCGGGATGCTTCCGGTCGAGCCCGCCGCGACCCCCACGACCGCCGCCGACGTCTTCCGCGAGCATGGCGGATTCGTCTTCCGGCTGCTCCGGCGGCTCGGCGTGCCTGACGCCGATCTCGACGACCTCACGCAAGAGGTGTTCATCATCGTGCACCGCTCCCTCGATCGGTACGAGGAACGGAACCAGATGCGCTCCTGGCTGTATCGCATCTGCGTCCGCGAGGCGTCGCGCCTCCGCCGATCCCGGAAGCCCGTCGATACGGTGGACGTCGACACGCTGGTCGAGCCGTCGGGACCGACCCCCGAGGATGCGGCGCAGGCGAACCAGGCCCGCGCCGACTTCGATCGCTTGCTGGGGGTGCTCGACGAGGAGCGGCGGGCGGTCTTCGTCCTCTACGAAGTCGAAGAGCTCTCGATGGAAGAAGTCGCCAAAGTCGTCGGCTGCCCGCTCGCGACGGCGTATTCACGCCTCCGCTCGGCGCGGCAGCTCGTCGTCGCCGCAGCGAAGCGGCTCGAAGCACAGCGAACCCACATCGCCCACGGGAGGTCGCGATGAGCGCCGAAGGACCGCGCCGCCTCCTCGAGCAGGCGGACGAGCTCAACGGGCTGCTCCGCGGAGCCCTCGAGGCGGAGCGCGGAGACGACGTCGACGAGGCGCGGCTCGCGCGCATCGGTCGGGCGTTGGCCGTCGTCACGGCGAGCGCCGCGCCGGCGTCTCTGCCGTCTGCCTCGTCCGCGCCTCCCGCCGCGGCGAGCGCGGCGAGGTCGACGGCCTGGCTCGCAGCGAAAGCCCCGTACGTGCTCCTCGGGGCCGCGCTGGTAGGTGGGCTCGTGGCCATCGAGCGGATGGATCCGCCGGTGCCGGCTGCGGATCCGCCCGTTCCGACGACGCTCGCGCCGACGCCGATGATCGAGCCGCCTCCGGCGGCGGCGACGCCGACGCTCGCGCCGGCCGATCTCCCGAGCGCTCCGGTGATCGCTCCGCCCACGCCTGGGAAGCGCGCGAGGGCGACCGCGAGCGCCGCCGCGGCCGAGACCGACGAGGTTGCGCTCGTCGCCCGCGCGCACGACGCCCTCCGGTCCGATCCGGCGCGGTCGCTCGCGCTGTGCAAAGAGCACGAGACGCGCTTCCCGGGCGGTCACTTCGCGCAGGAGCGCGAGGCGGTCGCGATCGAGGCGCTCGTCTACCTCCGGCGGAGCGACGAGGCGACGCGACGCTGGACCGAGTTCCAGCGACGCTATCCTTCGTCGAGCCACCGCGTTCACCTCGAAAGCCTGTTCGCGGCGCAGGCCGCCCCCTGATCCCAGCGCCTCCGTCCGGCTCGACGCTCGCTCCTTGCCCATTCGGGTGCCGCCCGCCCAGCCACGCATTCGTGCTCGTCGTCCTCTCGCGCGGAGCGGACGCCGTCGAGGTCATCCTTGTCATCGATCAAGTACCCCCTCGTCACCGTCGGAATGGTCGCCATGGGCGTCCTCGCCTTCGCGTGCAGCGAGCGAATCTACATGGGCGAGGTGAAGACCGACGAGGAGACGCCGGCCTTCACCGATCCGAACGACGTCGACGCGGCGCTCGACGAGGGCGGCGGCGAGCGGCTCGAGTGCATCGGCACCGAATGCCCGGAGCCTTGGACGACGTGCATCTCGGAGGACGGCCCGACCTACAAGTGCGGGACCGATCTCCAGCGAGACCCGAACCACTGCGGCGCGTGCGGGAACAAGTGCATCGAGTACAAGCCGCTGCACATGACGTCGCGCTGCATCGACGGCGCGTGCGCGCTCGAGTGCAAGGCCTCCGCCAACCCGCGTGATCCTGCCGACTGGCGCAACTGCAACGGCCTCGTCGACGACGGGTGCGAGGTCGACGTCCTCACCGACGTGAACAACTGCGGCCTTTGCGGGAACGCGTGCGCCGCCGACACGTCGTGCATCGACGGCAAGTGTGGCTGCCCCGCCGATCGCAAGCCGTGTCGCTTCGGTCCGGGCCTCTGGACGTGCGTCGACACCATGAACGACGACAACAACTGCGGCGGCTGCGGGAACGTCTGCGACGGTCCGCCTCCCGACGGATGCCAGCAGGAGCTTCCCGACCACGCGTACTACGGATGTCGAAACGGCGCCTGCGGCGCGCTCAAGTGCTCGCAGCCCTCCGTCGATTGCAACGGCGATCTCGGCAGCGGCCCGGACGAGTGCGGTGGCGACGGCTGCGAGGCGGAGAGCCTGGCGACCGACGACGACTGCGGCGGCTGCGGGATCAAGTGCACGAAGGCGGGCGAGCACTGCATCGATGAAGGCAACGGGCCGGAGTGCGGTGTGCCGTGCGCGAAGGCCGGCAAGGTCCTCTGCGGGTTCGACTGCGTGGACTTCCTGACCGACCCCGACAACTGCGGGGCCTGCGGCGCGCCGTGCAAGATGCCCGGGCCCAACCAGGCGCGCGCCTGCAAGAAGGGCGTCTGCGCGTACGAGTGCGCGCCTGGCTTCGCCGACTGCAATGGCGACCCGAGCGATGGTTGCGAGGTCGATCTGAGCGTGCATCCCGCGCACTGCGGGGCCTGCGGCAACTCCTGCGATCTCGCCGCCGGTCAGCCGTGCATCGAGGGCAAGTGCCTGATGGTCGAGTGCGATGCGGGGATGACGCGATGAAGCACGCGCGATGGTTGACCGTGAGCCTCCTCTCCGGGCTCGGGCTCGTGACGACGGTGCCGTGGCTGCTCGCGAGCTGCGCGACGACCGAAGCGGGCGCTCCGGCGGCGGACGATCCGACGAGGGCGCTGCCGGAAGCCGGTCTCGTCGACGTGATCGACGCGCCGCTCGACGGTGGTTGTGATTCGTCCGACCCCGACTGCGTGACGAAGCCCGTGACGTGCGAGCAGGCCGCGTGGTGTCCCGTGCCGACGAACGCAAGCAACCTCTTCGTGCTCACCGCCGTCTGGGGCTCGGGACCTACGGACGTCTGGGCCGGTGGCTCCGGCGGGACCATGCTCCACTGGGACGGCGCGGCGTGGGTGCCGACGGTGCTCACGGCCGCTTCGGGGCTCGCGGTGAAGAACACGTTCCACGCCGTCTGGGGCAGCGGGCCGAACGACGTGTGGGCGGCGAGCGCGACGAACGTGATCTTCCACACCGACGGCTTCGAGAACGGCACCGGCACCTGGACGCTCGTGCCCAGCGCAACCGACAGCGACTTCAATGCCCCGCCCATCCATGCCGTCTGGGGCAGCTCGGCGGACGACGTTCGTTTCGGCGGGCGCCCGTACGTGTTCTTCGACGAAGAGGGCGGCCACAGCATCAACCAATTCCTGAAAAAGAACGGGCCCGACGGCATCGAGTGGGTCGGCGTGGAGGGCAGTCCCGTCGTGAACGGGCTCTGGGGATCGTCTCCCGACGACCTCTGGCTCATCGGGGACAACAGCGAGGTCGTGAGCTGGCAGCTCGGCTTGACGATGCACGGCACGCGCGCTGGCAAGGGCGACCTCGTCTGGACGGAAGTCGACAGCCAGACCTCCGTCGTCCTGCGAGGGATCTGGGGCTCGTCCGCATCGGACGTCTGGACGGTCGGCGACAAGGGGACCATCCGTCACATCGGCGCCGGCGCGTCGCAATGGGACGTCGTCGCATCGCCCACGACCGAGACCCTTCATGCCGTCTGGGGCTCCGCTCCGAACGACGCGTGGGCCGTCGGCGAATCCGGGACGATCCTCCACTGGGACGGAGCGGTCTGGACACCGTCGCTTGCGGCGTTCCCGGTCAACCGAAAGAAGCCCCACCTCTACGCAGTGTGGGGCAGCGGGCCGAACGACGTCTGGATCGTCGGCGACGAGATCGCGCTGCACCACGTGGGAGGTGACGAGTGAAGCTCTCGCTCGGCCGCGCGAGCCTCGTCGCGCTCGTGCTCGCGATCGCAGCGGGCGCCGCAACGGCGTCATGTGCCGATTCGGACGTGCAGCCGTTCACGCCGCCGCCCGACGGCGGCGACGCAACCGTCCCCGAGGCGAACGTCGACGGCGGCGTGGACGCGGACGCGTCGGCTCCGGACGCGTCCGCTCGGACATGCTCGATCCACGGCTTCTGCCGGACGATTCTTCCTGCCGCGCAGACGCTGCGTGGTGTGTGGGGTGACGGCAGCGGCGTCGTCTGGGCGGTGAGCACCCAAGGCAACGTCCTCCGGTGGGACGGAAATGCCTGGAAAGTGCACGCGTCCGATCTTGGCTCGCTCTCGGCCATCTGGGGCAGTGGACCGACCGACGTCTGGGTCGGCGGCGAGAGGGGGATCTTCCACGGCACGGGCGCGAGCTCGGCGGGGCTCGAGTTCCGGCCGAGCTCGCTCCCCGGCGCTGCGCCGACGCGCGTATCCTCGATCTGGGGAGCTTCGGCGACCGATCTCTGGGCCGTCGGTCGGATGGAGGACCTCGACACGGGCGAGCCGCTCGGACGGGTGCTCCACTACGCGGGCGGCGGCGACGCCGGCGCGACGTGGGCGCTCGATGATGCCTCGAACGCCGGCCTGAAGTACACGCATGTCTGGGGCAGCGCCGGAAGCGGCGTGTGGATCGCGGGTACGCGGCCGATCCCTGACGAGCTCTACGAGGAGACGGTCGTCCTCCGGAAGAACGGCGCGGGCGCGTTCGTCGCCGAGACGTTGCCCGAGGACGGACAACCCTTTCCATTCGGCGTCCTGTCGAGCGTCCATGGCGTCGCGGCGGTCTCGGACTCGCTCGTGTGGATCTACGGTCGCGCCACGGTCGGCCGACCGGGGATCTGGAAGGGGACGAGCACCGACTCCGGCAAGACGTTCGCGTTCACGTACATCGCCGATGGGAAGGCCGTCGATCCACTCTGGAGTGCGCTCTCGGCGACGGGGCCGAACGACGCGTGGGTCGTCGGCGAGTACGGGCGTGTTCGGCACTGGGACGGCTCGGATTGGGCGACGGCGGCGATCACGACGACGAACGTACCGATCATCGATCCGTTCTACGGGGTCTGGAGCGACGGCAGCTCCCAGGTGTGGCTCGTCGGCGACGCGATCGCGCTCCGGTACGACCCGACGCAAGTGCAGGAGGGGGCGCCATGAGATGGCTCGACGACACGAAGGCACGCCTCCGCTCGATCGTCGCCTGGTCGAGCGTCGCCGCCGCGGCCGTCCCGTTGCTCGCGGCAGCATGTGCCGGCGACGCGCCCGTGGAGGACGCCCGGCAGCCCGACGCGGCCGCAGACGCTCCGAGCCCGCCGGACGACGGGGCGACCGACGCCGGTGTCGATCCGGACGCCCGCGGCGCGTTCGATCCGACGGACGCGCCGGTCGTCTGCGACGCCTCTCCGTGCGCGACTCAGGTCGTGGCCGGCGGAGATCACTTCTGCGCCCGCTTCAGAGACGGAAACGTGCGCTGCTGGGGCGACCCAGCATTCGGCGCTACCGGCACCGCGCCGGACGCGGAGCCCGGCTCGCCGTCCGACGGCGATGCAGGCAGCACGGTGCAGCTGATCGCGGATCTCGACGGCGTCGCCGAGCTGAGCGCCGCGGGCGCGACCACCTGCGCGCGGCTCGATGACGGAACGGTGAAGTGCTGGGGCGACAACCGGCATGCGCAGCTCGGCCTCGAGATCGATCCGCCGGTCGCGGACGAAGCCCCGCATCCGGCGCCTTCGAAGGTCGCGCTCGAGTCGGCGGCCAAACACGTCGGCGTCGGACACGGCACCGTGTGCGCCGTCCTTTCGAATGGCAGGCTCTGGTGCTGGGGACAGGACGATCAGGCGCAGCTCGCGCGTCCGGGCGGCGACGGCGGCCTCGACTGGGCGAACCCCGTTCGTGGCCCGGGCGTGGCCGCGATCGAGCCGCTGACCGTCGTACGGACGACGCCTGGGAGCTTCACCGTCCTCGCCCTCGGTACGACGGGCGAGGTATGGTCGTGGGGAGCGGTCGCTGGCAACCTCGGGCTCCTCTCGGGGCGGATCGCGTCGGTCAGCCCGAATCCGACGCCGAAGCGGATCATGTCGCTCGAGAAGGTGACGAGCATCGCCGCGAGCGGGTATGTCGAGGTCCCGTACGAGCCCCCGCCGACGGAGCCCGGTGAGCCGGCACCGCCGTACAAGCCGCCGCCGCCTCGGGCCCATGCGTGCGCGCTCGCCAACGGCGAGGTGTACTGCTGGGGCCAGAGCAGCGCGGGGGCGCTCTGCACCGGGCTCCCGGACAAGGAGCAGGAGCCGCGGCGTGCGCCGATCGACGCGAAGACGTGGCCGCAGCAGCTCGCGGTCGCCGACGAGATCACCTGCGCGCGGATGACCGACGGCAGCATCCATTGCTGTGGAAGCGACACGCGCGGACGACTCGGGACGGGCAGCGTCGGGGTGCTGAGCGCGCGCTTCTCGAAGGCGGACGCGTTCAAGGGCTACGCCGTCCAGGTCGCGACCAGCGACCGTGCCGTCTGCGCGTTGGTGCAGGACGGAACGGTCGAGTGTTGGGGAAGCAACGAGAAGGGCGAGCTCGGTCGAGCCCCGGACCAAGCCGATCATCCTTCGCCCGTGAAGATCGCGTTCTAGAGAGGTCGCTCGATCATGTCTCGCGTCGTCACCACGATCCTGTTCGCCACCGGCGCTGCAGCGTTCACGCTCGGCGCGTGCCGCAGCGACCGCGACAGCTTCACGAACGAGCAGCCGCCGCCGTTCACGGAACAGGATGCCGCCATCGATGGTCCTCGATGCGGGTTCCGCTGCTCGCGCGATCTGAAGAAGGTGCTCGAGGGCTGCGCCTCCGACGAGGAGAAGGTGATCGAGGAGTGCCCCGTCGGTCAGGGCTGCGGCGTCGACTCGTGTGTCGACGCCTGCCAGAGCGCCGCGCTCTCCAAGGGATCGCTCGGGTGCGCGTTCTACACGATGCCGCCCGACGACGGCCGGTACGGCGCCGGCGGCTGCTTCGCCTCGATCGTCGCGAACACCTGGGACGTCCCCGTCAACCTGACGGCCGAGTACGGAGGCGAGCCGCTCGACATCTCGAAGTCGATGTACACCGTGAGCCGCGGCTCGGAGACCGATCCGACGTACTCGCAGATCACCGGACCGCTGCCGCCGGGCCAGGTCGCGATCGTGTTCCTCGCTCAGGCCGATGCGCCGACGGGACAGGACGCGATCTTCTGTCCGAAGGGCACGGTCCCGGCGCTGCGAGCAGACGCGATCCGTCACGGAACGACCAGGACGAAGGCATTCCACCTCGAGGCCGATGCGCCGATCGCCGCTTACGCGATCTTCCCGTACGGGGGCGCCGCGAGCCAATACCCCACGGCGACGCTCCTCTTGCCTCTGACCTCGTGGGATACGAGCTACATCGCCGTCGCGACCGCGAAGTTCGGCGAGGTGGGGGCGTCGGCGGTCGACCGGCGAACGCTGCAGATCGTCGCGCACGAGGACGGCACGAAGATCTCGATGCGGCCGACCATCGACATCTCGCAGGGTGAGGACGTCCCAGCGGCGAGCGCCGGCGACGTGGTGGAGTGGACGCTCGACAAGGGACAGGCGCTCCAGATCACGCAGCGCGACGCCCCGGCGGGCAGCCCGATCGTCGCGTCGAAGCCGATCGGCGTGTTCGGCGGCTCTCCGTGCTCGTTCCTCCCGTCCGACAAGCCCTATTGCGACCTGACGCAGCAGCAGATCGCGCCAGTATCGCAGTGGGGAACCTCCTACGCATTGGTCCCGTTCCGCTCACGGATCGACGGGCTCTCCGGGATCGTCCGGGAGACGGTGCCCTGGAGCTTCGTCGGCGCGGTGGATGGGACCGTGCTCACGTACGACCCGGCGAAGCCTCCGGGCGCGCCGGACACGCTCTCTGCCGGCCAGGTGGTCACGTTCCAGACCGACGCGCTCGTGTCCGTGCGGAGCCAGGGCTCGAAGCACCCGTTCCACGCGGCCGTCTACATGACGAGCTCCACGGCGGGCGGCGGCAACCCGGCGGTCGGCCGCACGCTCGGCGATCCCGAGTTCGTGAACCTGGTGCCGACGGATCAGTTCCTCGACCGGTACGTGTTCTTCACGGACTTCACGTACCCCGAGACGTGGCTCACCCTCGTCCGCCGGAAGACCGCGCGTGGCTTCGCCCCGGTGAGCCTCGAATGCGCCGGCCAGGTCACGGGGTGGCGGCCTCTCGGCGCCAGCGGCGAGCTCGAGTACGCGTGGGTTCGCCTCACGACGGGGTTCACGCCGCAGAAGGTAGGCGCAGGCACGTGCGGCTACGGCCGACACGAGGCGACGAGCGACGGTCCGTTTACCGTGTACGTGTGGGGCTACGGGAAGGACACGAGCTACGGGTACGCCGGGGGTACGGGCGCGCGGCCGATCAACGACGCCCCGCCGCCGGTCGTCCAGTGAACGGCGCCTCGGTGGCCGGTGCTGGCGATGGGGCGCGGTAATTTTTTTCGCGACCGCCGGCGACCACGCGGCTCTTCGGGATGCGACGCACGGAGCGTCGCACTCTCGAAGGAGCCACTCACCATGCTTCGTACGATCCTCGGTATCGTCCTCGTGTCCTGCTCGCTCGCCGGCCTCGTCGGCTGCTCCGGCGGCCCCGACTCCGATGAAGGGACCAACGCCCCCGCGACCGGAGAAGGCGACCGCGCGAAGGCCCCCGCGAAGTCCTCGGACGGGTCCGAGCCGGCCAACAGCGACGACGCGTCGAGCAGCATCGGGCCCGAGTGCGAGGCGTACTTCGATTGCTGCGACGAGATCGCGAAGGAGCAGCCGTCGCTCGCGGGCTCGTGTGATTCGACCCGGAAGGCCGTCGAGGACGCGACGGAGAAGGGCGCGTCGACCGAGACGTACGAGTCGTCGTGCAAGCAGGCGCTCGCGACGATGCAGGGCGCCGGGTACTGCAAGTAGGCCGGTGCGCGTAGGAGGCAGCGAGGACCGCGGCTCGAGCACAGCCATCGGCGCGCATCGAAGCGCTTGCAACGAGCGCAGAGCTGTTGTGAAACGCGGTCATGCGCTGCCTTCATCTCCTCTTCACAGCCGGTCTCGTCATCTCGTCTGTCGTCGCGTGTGGCGGAGGAAGCCCGCCGCCTGCTGCGCCCAGCTCGGCACCTGCTCCGACCTCGTCGCCGTCGGGTCAAGGTGACGGCGGCGCGTCCGGCAAGAGCTCCGGGCTCGACACCGCTGCGCTCGAGAAGCTCACCGCCGACGAGTCGAAGACGGGGAGCTGCGACGGTGATCACAAGGCCGCGCTCGAGAAGCTGCTCGACGAGGTCGAGGCGAAGGTCCGCGCGAAGACCGAAGACGGCAAGCCGCTCAAGATCGAGTCGTTCACCAAGCGCACCATGGCGCTCTCCGAGGCAGCAAAGGGTATTCAGCTCACGCTCAGCGGGAAGGGCACGGAGGTGCACGTCATCGCGTTCGCGCCGAAGGAGGTGTCGCTCGACGTGCTCGCTGGAAACCAGCCGACGACGACGATGCGCTCGCGTTACAAGAACGAGGTGACGGACGGGCCGGCCAAGATCAACCTGCCGAAGGTCGGCGGAGACGTCTCGCTCGAAGGCGACAGCCGTGAGTTCGAGATGAAGCCCGGCACACCGCTCGACGTGAAGATGCGCGGGCAGGGCTGCGCCGGCCTCGTCGTGTTCTCGAAGAGCTGATCGAAGGCGAGCCGCCCTCGTCAGGGAGCGCGGGCGTCACCTGCACGCGCACGGCCGGTTCGCCGGGATGAGCTCCCGCGCGCGTCGGTGACGTGCTCCCAGCGAAGCCGGTCGGGCCGTTTTCGTCTGCACGCACGAGGTGCAAAAGAGCGGGCTGTCCGACCGCGCTCCGGCGGTCACCTCACGTACGAGCGCCGTGCCGCCGCGACGGAGGCCCGAGGCCTCAATGCCCGCTGAAGACGTTCGTCCCGCCCGGCATGCCGTCGCGGGGATGCATGCGAGCGCGCCGATCGGGGCGCGGAGCCTCGTCCTTGCGTTGACGTGCTCACCGGGCGACAGGCACAATCGGGATATGGCGCGCGCAACGACGCTGTTCGTCGCGACCGACGAGGACCTCGTTCGGCTGTTCGCTGCCGTCCGGCACTCCCTCGAGCAGCCGATCACCACGGTGAAGAAGAACCTCGTGATGCACCAGCTCCAGGCAACGTCGTCCTGGGACCCGGGAGAAGACGACGAGAAGGCGGTCATCTCTGCGCGCGCCCCCGCGGCCGCGGTCGTCTCGATTTACGCGGACGGCGGCGGCGATCCGATCGAGCCCGTGATCCGTCCGGACACGCGCGCCGCGAGGGCGCTCGAAGAGACAGCCCCGCTCCGCCTCCGCGCCTTGCCTCACGCAGCCGTGGTCGGGATCACCGGCCTGGAGCTCGAAGCGCTCACGGTGGTCCTCCTCGGGGAGAAGCGCCCGCCGGCGCGGATCGTCGAGCCGCTCGACGACGACGGGTTCGTCGAGGCGCTCCCGACGGCTGCGCTCGCGCCGCTCGCCGGGCTCGGCGACGAGGAGCTCCGCGAGCTCGCGGCGAAGTGGAACGCCGCGCTCCGCCTGACCCGCCGCCGCGCCGACGAGTCCTCGCTCTTCGCCCTCCGCGCGCTCGCGAAGGAAGCCATCGCCCGAAGCGGTCACGTGTTCACGCACATGCCGGTCTGACCCGCAGCGGCCCACGGCACGCCGCGACGGATCGGAGCGGCGAGCAGGAAGACCGAAGGATCGGTCGATCCTCCGAAAGGCCGCGCGTCCGCCGCTGCCGTGAAACGGCTGCGCGTGCGCCGCCGCCCCGCGGCATCGGCGCACGCGTCCGTCCCGCAGGGCTGCGCGACCGTCAGGCGACGGCGGCCTCCTTGCCCTTGTTGCTGCCCGAGGCCGTCTTGCCGGCCTTCGCCGCCTCGCTGACCTTCACGCTGACGAGGCGCGAGACGCCCGGCTCCCCCATCGTGACGCCGTGGAGGATGTCGACCATTTGCATCGTCTTCTTGATGTGCGTGATGAGGATGAACTGCGAGCGATCGGTCATCGAGCGGATCGCTTCGCAGTAGCGGCCGACGTTCGCCTCGTCGAGCGGAGCGTCGACCTCGTCGAGGATGCAGAAGGGGGAAGGGCGGATCGAGAAGATCGCGAAGATGAGCGAGACGGCCGTGAGCGCCTTCTCTCCGCCGCTCATCAGCTCGATGCTCGAGAGCTTCTTGCCAGGGGGCTGCGCGACGATGTCGATGCCCGTCTCGAGCATGTCCTCGGGGTTCGTCAGCCGCAGCTCCGCGCGTCCGCCGCGGAACATCGTCGGGAAGAGCTCTTGGAACCGCTTGTTTACCGCATTGAACGTGTCGGTGAAGAGCTTCTTGCTCTCGCGGTTCATCTGCAGGATGGCGCGCTCGAGATCCGCGAGGGCCTTGTCGAGGTCGGCCTTCTGCGTCGTGTAGAACTCGTACCGCTTCTCGGCTTCCTCGTGCTCGCGCATCGCATCGAGGTTCACGGACCCCATGCGGTCGATGAGGCCAGACAGCTCCGCGATGCGCGCGCGCGTCTCGCCGTCCGGCGGCGGGCGCATGTGGTAGTCGCCGATGACGCGACCGAGCTCGAGCCCGCGGAACTTCTCTCGGACGCTGGTGAGCAGGTGTTCCATCGCGATCTCGCGCTCGCGAAGCGTCATCTCGTGCTGCGCGAGCGCCTCGCGCGTCTCCTGCGCGCGTGTACGCAGGTCCTTGAGCCCGGCCTCGCGATCTTGCAGGCTCGTGCGGAACGCCTCGAACACCGTCTTCGCTTCGGTGAGCTTGTCGTGCGCGACACGGGCGGTCTCGAGCGCTTCGATGAGGCGCTCCTTGTGTTTCACGAGCGTCGCCGCGGTCTCGCCGAGCTCGCGCGCGCCCTCGCAGAGCTCGCCGTCGAGCCGGCGCGCGCGCTCGGAGAGCTCCGCCTCACTGCGCGTGAGGCGCTGGAGCGTGCCGCGCGCGGCCGTGAGCTTCTCGCGGGCGCCTGCGAGAGCGACCTTGCGCTCCATCACGAGCTCCTGCTGCGTCTTGACCTGCTCGCGCCACTCGGCG
>Ga0164243_10008635_pt1 | contig 14987 bp, 14 predicted proteins | sample OricompcompostOP_FD_108781 | JGI IMG/M metagenome (GOLD analysis project Ga0164243, IMG submission 108781) | Organic Plus compost microbial communities from Emeryville, California, USA - Original compost - Organic plus compost (OP) | ecosystem: Engineered > Solid waste > Mixed feedstock >... | reverse complement strand
CTGAAGGAGGCCCGGCCGTGAACGGCGTCGGTGGCAGTTCTCCCCCGCAGACTTTCCAAAGCCCATCGCCCACCAGCCCGCTGGGAAAACCCGTTGTCGGGTTGGAGCCCCCCGCCAGCAAACACCTGCCGGTCGCGCCCGTCGAAGCCTCGGCGGAACTGTACAGCGCGCGCTACCAGCAACAACAGTCGGCGCAAAGCCGCGCCTACGAAACCGGACAACTGGCCCAGGCGGCAGCGCAGGCAGCTTTGCAGGCGCCGGCCGCGGCCGCCGCGCCGATCGGTTCCGGCCGCCAGAACGGCACCGAAAATACCAAAGGCAGCGCGGAGCGCGAACGCGCGGCGCCGGAGCGCGAAGGCGAAGGTGGCGACAGCCGCATGCGGCGCCGGCTGGCCGCCGCGTTCGAAACCCCGCGCGCAGTGGGCGGCACCATCGATCAACGCGCCTGATCCCGAATCGACCGAATTTCGAAAGCCGCTGTGGCCCGGCTGTCGGCGCGAGGCCGTCCGTGGGATAATCGACGGACTTGGCCGAGGAGGTTTCGCATGAGCAAAGAACGCAAACTGTACCCGGAAGATCAGGCTCGGGTGAATGGATACCTGCAGGAAGGATACAACTCCGTTGAGCGCAAGCCGTTTCGCCCGATTTTCCTGATGATCATGCTGATGGTCGTGGTGACCGGCTTCAGCATCCTGAGCGTGGCCATCGCCCGCATCGCCGGCATTTACTGATGCAAATTTTTGGGCCTGAAGACTAGGCGATGCCAAATGCTTTTGGTATATTAGCGCGCCTCGCTGGGGCAGTGACTCAGTGGGGAAGATAGTCGGGCATTAGCGCAGTCCGGTAGCGCACTTCGTTCGGGACGAAGGGGTCGGAGGTTCAAATCCTCCATGCCCGACCAAAATATTCAACGATTTAGGCCGCTTCAGCAATGAGCGGCCTTTTTCGTTTTCGGGTTTTGCTCAAAATCCGATCTGTTTGTTGCCAATTGAGATTGGTTGCAAATAGCCCTGGCGACTACCGAGTTGCCAGCGTTCTCCTCTATAAAAAATCGCAACGCAAGCAAAGTACGCAAAATCAGGTACGCGCGGAAAACAGTGATTCCGCGTTGGGCGCTTTGTAATCGAAAGTTAACTTTGCGATGTCTTCCGTTTTGATAAGTGGTTGCCGTGAAGGCCGTTACTGCTGGGGCAGAGTTGGCAAACAGATTTTCCGGGCTGCTCATCGTTTATCGAAGTTGTTCATTCCCCGGACGTGAGCACCTTCGGCCGTTTGGTTTTGGATCTGCTGCGAGTGGGACACAGGGCTGTTCCATTGTTCAATTATTTTTCGTAGCGCATTGCTGGTCCGCTTTTCGGCCACAGCTGCCGGTGGGATCATCGAGCCTAAACGTCCCCTATACCCGTGTTAGCCGCCGGTCGACGACGACTGTGATCGTCCCAGCCTGCGGCGGCTGGGACTGCCAAACCCTGTGGCCGGCATTGAATTTGGTACTGTCATGAAGATGCTTGTTTCTTTATTTGCTTTATTATTCAGCCTTGATTCTTTGGGATAAATCACTCGATTCCATTTTCATCAAAATGGACCCAAAGGACATCCAGGGATCAAGCAAGTTAAACTTGAAACAACTGGGTGTATGGGAACTTGCCCGATATTCTCTATAGCTATCTTTGAGCGGCCCTGTAGAATATACCGGCGTTGCTTATGTGGATTTCATAGGCGGAAGAAAAGGAAGTTCTTCAAAAGTAGTACATTGGAAAACTCTTTGACTTTGTGCATGGCACTCGTTTTTGAATTTCAAGATAAATACTCGCAAGACTTTCACTGATAGCGCGCCCAGTTTAAAGTCGTAACAATGTTTAATGGAAAAACAAAAAGCCATGGAAGATGATGCCGATACAGTTCCAATACGGCTGTGGGCATTGGAAGAAGTCATGGCTGGCTTCGAGAAAAAATGGAAAAAACGAAAAAAATAATTCAATAATTTCAAACAACAGGCGTTATGGCTTACGCCACATTTTTTTATTTGCTCTTTGGAGAAAGCTAATGAAGTCGATTTTGGTGGCAATTGGTATTGCAGCTTCCTTTCCCGTATTTGCTGGCCATGGGATCGGTAAAGTGACATTTCTCGGTGCGACCCATGACCAAACTCCGACGTGGGTTGTCTTTAATATAGAAAATTATTCCAGCCACGCCTGTGCAACACCTAATGCCAGTCTTGGAAAGTTGGTATTTACAACTGATTCAGTAAGAGGGAGGGATATGTTAGCCATTCTTCTGTCTGCCGAAGCTAAGCAGTCGGCTGTAACGGTTGTAGGAACAGGGCTTTGCGTTGAGCAAAATCGTGAGTCCGTGAATTACTTGTATCTTGGTGACCCTGCAAAGTAGTCATAACCATGCGCAGCAATCGCAGCCTGCGTTTGCTGGGACAGCCAAAAGCTGCGCTTTTGTCGGCCCCCTGTGCGTGGCGTTGAGTGACCGGTCTCCGAACGAAAGCTGGCGATGGCTTCGCCAAGGTCAGCTATGGCCGATCATGAGATGGTCGCCAAAACTGCACGGATGCCTGCATTTCGGCCATAGCTGCCGTCGGAGCAAAGGGCACATACCCGCCCCTTGATCGATAGCGAAGGCGATTGATCATCTGGTAAGGGCGGCGGGGCATCCATTTGCCTTGCCCGGTTTGTCGAACATCGTCGAGCCGGGAAACCAGGCGATGAATGTCAACCCGTCACCTCGATTGCTGTCACGCTGGGCAGCACAATGGGTCAAAAACCCTTCTATTACCGATTCGACCCAACTCTACGGCTTTGCTGCTCAACGGAACTGGCGCGGGAAGGTACCCCTCTTTGATTCGTCGATAAATGGATCGAGCGGGACCTGGGCTGTCTGCTGGCGATGACGGGCGCCAATAAATGGATCTGCCCACGTCATTCATGTCGCAAGGCTTCAATCGGGCCCGCCAGTTACGGGCTGCCCCGTTTCTCCTGGACACATTCAATGGCGTGATGTGTCCAGGAGAGAATTATGCGAACACGAAGGTCCAGGCCGATTCTGTGCATGTACTCCCGGGATTGATCTCCTGTTAGTTTGCTAGCATACTAGAGCGCATGGGTGACGAAGACGTTAAGCAGTTCAATGTGTATCTGCCAGTCGGATTGATCAGGCAGGTCAAGCACCATGCTATCGAAGCGGAAATGTCGCTTTCAGCCGTGGTGGCCGAGGCGCTGCGCGATTACCTGGATATCCAGGAATCAAAGTTTCAACGGGGAAAGGAGAAGTGATATGGCAACCGAGGGTATTGAGGCCGTGTTTCTCACGACTCACAACTGGGGAAAGGCGGCTAAGTTTTTTCAAGCGCTCGGCTTTGATCTGGAGTTCGAGACAGACCATAACTCCGGCCAGCTTCGCAATGGTACCGGTCCCTACCTGTTTATCGCCGAGGTCCCTGAGAGCCAGACGCCGGAGGCGCAGGTCGTTCTAAAAGTGGCCGATGAGGATGCGTGTCGCCCCGGTGCCGTTGTCGATGTGGTGACACCGTTCGAGGACACGCACTGGGGAACCCGGGAGATGACCGTCCGCGATCCCGACGGGCGCATTTGGCGGCTCCAGGCTCCGGCCAAGAGCTGAATTTGCCCTCCAGTTTATTTGTGCAAAAAGAAACCGGTTTGAGGGCGCATACGATGTCTGATAACTCCAACATGACGCCGGACAATACAGCCGTGCGAACCGCACTGTGGCGAGCGCTGCATGTGGAGGTCGATGCTCCGCCGCACGTGTTTGAAGACGCAGTCGGTTTGCAGTTGGCGGCTCCAGACGAAGGGTGGCAGAGCCGGCCGGACATGAGCCCGTTCACACGGCCGTTTCGCGCATCCATCGTGGCTCGCGCCCGTTTCGTCGAAGACCTCGTCGAAGAGCAGGTTGGCCGAGGCGTTGGCCAGTACATCATCCTTGGCGCGGGTCTCGACACCTTTGCCCAGCGTCGACCGGAGCTTGCAGCCAACTTGCATGTGTTCGAGGTCGACCAGCCTGGTCCCCAGGCGTGGAAGCGCCAGCGTCTCATTGACCTCGGCCTCGGCATTCCGCCGTTCCTGCGGCTTGTGCCCGTCGATTTCGAGGCCGGCGACGCCTGGTGGGATCGGCTGGCGGCGTCGGGCTTCGATTCCAGCCGGCCGGCAGTCGTGGCATCCACCGGCGTCAGCATGTACCTGACCAGAGAGGCGATTGCGGCGACTCTGCGCCGGGTCGCAGCGCTCGCCCCGGGTTCCACGCTCGCCATGTCGTTCATGCTTCCGATTGAACTGGCCGACCCCGAGATACGTCCCGGCGTTGAGCGGGCGGCCGCGGGAGCACGGGCCAGCGGCACACCCTTCATCAGCTTTTTCATGCCGGACGAGATGCTGGCGCTGGCCCGCGATGCGGGTTTCAAAGCAGTGCGGCACGTATCCGCCGCCATGCTTGCCCAACGCTACTTTGCGGGAAGGAAAGACGGCCTGCGCCCACCCGATAATTCAGAGGAGTTACTGGTGGCGATGACCTGAGCATCCGCACCTGCATGGCTGCCACCAAACCGCGCCTGGGTCTCCGAGATGTCAGACATAACCCCCCTGCACAGCGGATCGATACACGTTCTGGATTATCGATGCACCGCCACGCCCAATGACAAACCCTTCTGGGAAACCCACCATTACCATTCGGTTTCCTATGTCCGCAAGGGCAGCTTCGGGTGCCATGCGCACGGCCGGACATTCGATCTCGTGGCCGGCTCGGTGCTGGTCGGCAGTGCCGCCGATGAATATATGTGCACGCACGATCACCATGACGGCGGCGATGAATGCCTGTCGTTCCAATTGACGCCGGAGCTGGTCGAAAGCATCGCTCCCCATTTCCGCAAGTGGCGGATTGGGGCGCTTCCCCCACTGCCCGAACTGACGGTGCTCGGAGAACTGGCGCAAGCCGCCGCCGAGGCGCGCTGCGATCTCGGCGTGGAGGAAGCCGGGATGCTGTTCAGCGCGCGGTTCGTGGATGTCGTATCCGCAGGCGCCAGCAAGACCCCGCGGATGCGCATACATCCGCGGGATCGGCGGCGCGTCATCGAGCTGGCGCTCTGGATCGATGAGCTGGCGCAGCAAACCATCGGCCTGGAAACGCTGGCCGGGCAGGCTGGCTTGAGTCCCTACCACTTCCTGAGAATGTTCGGTCGGGTGCTGGGCGTCACGCCTCATCAATTCCTGATCCGTGCCCGGCTGCGGCGCGCCGCCCGCCTGCTGGCCGCGGACGATCGGCCGGTCACGGATGTGGCCTACGATGCGGGATTCGCCGACCTCTCCAACTTCGTCCGCACGTTTCAGCGCGCGGCTGGTCTATCTCCCGCAAAATTTCGCCGGGCCGCGGGCGGCGACCGCAAGTTTTTCCAAGAAAGGTTGATTCGGCCCGACTAACATCGCCCTCCCATTCTCATGTGAGGAAGTGATGATGTACGACCATCTCGGTCTGAAAACGCAGGACCTGGACGCCAGCACGCGTTTCTACCAAGCGGCCCTGGCGAGCCTGGGGCATGTGCTCTGCTCGCGCGACGAAGCCAGTGCCGGCCTGGGTCCGGAAAATGCTCCCTCGCTCTGGTTGCACGCGGCGAAGAAAAATCCGAACCGCGATGGTGTGCACATCGCATTTCGGGCGAGCACGCGCGCGGCGGTTGATGCATTCCATCAGGCCGGCCTCGGCGCGGGCGGCCGCGACAATGGCGCGCCCGGACTGCGACCGGAGTACAGCCCGAACTACTACGCGGCATTTCTGCTGGACCCCGATGGCAACAACGTCGAAGCCGTGTGTCTGGCGGCAAGGAGCGAGTGAAATGGCCTCGATTCGCAAGGAGATCGTGATCGATGCGCCGGCGGAGGCCGTGTGGGACGCATTGCGGGATGTCGGCGCGCTGCACACACGCCTGGTGCCCGGTTTTGTCGTGGATACCCGGCTCGAGCCGGGAGCGCGTATCGTCACGTTCGGCAACGGACAGGTTTTTCGCGAACTGATCGTCGATATCAACGAAAGCGATCGCCGCGTCGCCTGGGCCATCGTCGACGAACCGTTCCACCATTACAACGCTTCCGCTCAGGTATTCGAGGAAGCATGCGGCCGCTGCCGGTTCGTCTGGATTGCCGATCTGCTGCCGAATGAACTGGCGGATCATGTCGCGGCGATGATGGGGCAGGGGCTCCAGACCATCGAGGCAACCTTGAGCGGCACCGCGGCATCGGTGTGAATGTCGGAAGGAGCGACCATCGGGTCGTTCCACCCGACCCACGATGCCATCAGAAACCGGCCTCCCGCCGCGCCACGGCAACCAGCCGGGCCAGCGTTTCCTGTTTGTCGAGCCTGGAAAGCCTGCGCCGGCAAACCGTGGCCGCGCCGTTCAGCTCTGGTGAAGACAGCCTGAACAGCAGCGCGCCGGCCCGGACAGTCCGCGTGGCGCCGGTTTCGTTGCCTGTCGGATCGGCAGGCGAATGCGTATCGGCACCCTTTGGTTTCGATGTGCAACATTGTAGCCTGATGCCACCATCAGCCATCGAGGATGAAAACGATGAATGACGATTCCCTGTGCCGCTTGCTGCTGTGGTCTCTGGCATTCAACTACTGCGTGCTGTTGACGTGGTTCTTCGTGTTCGTGTTTGCGCGGCGTTGGCTGCGCAATCTGCATGGCAGATGGTTCCAGATTTCCGCCGCCACGTTTGATGCCATCCATTACGGCGGCATGGCTTTCTACAAGATCGGCATCCTGCTGTTCAACCTCGCCCCATTGGTCGCGCTCTGGCTCACGCACAGCGGCGGCTGATCATTTTTTGAAGGCGGCAGGTTTTCGATGGCACAGGGCTACCCGGCATTCTGTCCCGATGCGCGTTTGGGGGCCACGGTTCGCTTCGGCGTCTCGGCCGGACGCAGCCGACGGTGGACTTTCAGCAGCAGATTCTCCAAGGTGAATTTCCAATGCGGGCGCTGCAATCTGCACCAGACCAGCGGTTCGCCGGGTCGCGCCAGATTTTTTTTGTATTCCGAATCGCCGCACAAGAAATCGTACGAACGCATACCCCGCTGCGCGCTGAATACCATGGCAAGGCAATGGCTGATGTAACCGGGGCTTTTGATATTGTCGCTTTCGATATGGAATCCGCTCTGCAGCCCATACACGCCGCCGCGCCACAGGAAGGTGTAGAGATAACCGATGATACGGTCCGCGCACCGAACCTGTAGCAGTTGTATTTCGCCACGGTCGAAATTGCGGTTGATAAGCTCGCGATGAAACGCCGTCCGCAGCGGATTGGCATAACTGCCGGATTGGCCGAGCTGATTCCAGCGGCGTGTGTGCAGATCGCACATCCGATCAAAATAACGCAGCGCCTGCTCCCTGGTTTTCGCCGCGAGAATCTCCAGCGAACCTTCCTTTTCGTATTCGCGCATGGCGCGCCGGATATGCCAGCGGCGCCGGCTGCTGTAACGCGACAACAGCCGGTCCAGCGTGTCCGCCGCGCCCAGATCGACGATCCATGGGGATAACTGTTCGTCCACCAGAATTTCCGTGGGCAGCGCCCGGTTCTGCAAATAGTCGAAGCAGCGCCGCGGGATGGCGCTCAGGCACAATTCCTCCCATTCGGTATCCGCCGCGCACAGGTCCAGGATGAATCGATGCCAGGCCTGGGCTTCGACATCGCGATGCGCGAGCAGGCTGTTGTATTCGATGCTCATGTTGCAGCCCTTGCTGCGGATTTCATTGAGGGCGAGCGTGTTGGCCTGAAACAGGCGGCGGCGCTGGACCCGGCTGCGGCCGAGTACGCACAGCGCGATCAGCTCGTCCGGCTGCTCGTGCCGGCGGCGATAACAACGGTAGACGAACAATCCCGCTTTGCGGCCGGTGGTTTGCAGCCAGGGGCCGATCCAGCTCCAGGAAGTGAAAAAGGAACCGTCGCATTGTTGTTCGAGTGCGCGCCATTCGATCTCCAGGTTCGCGATCGAGTCCAGCGGCGTGACTTTCCCTGTCAGCGTCATTTCCACGTTGGTCCCCTTGATTCCGGATTCGACTTCCTGAGGACGGCGCCCCTCTACGGATTTTGCGGGCGCCGCGATGTTCCTGGTCGGAATGCCAGGGCCGACGGAAATTCTCAAGCTCAGCCGAGCCGTTATCTGTGCGGTATCGAATAATTGAAGGGGAGGGGAAAATCCTGCGCAGCGGGCTCGAAAACATAGTGCGCAGGTTATGAGTTCTATCCAAAAAACAAAAAAGCGGCCTTGGGTGCAAGGCCGCCAACGCAGCAAAAGACCTGACGGTTTCAGTTATTCATATTTGTAGATGAGGTCCACGCCGAGGGTTCTCGGTTCGCCCCAGAAGGCCTGATACTGGGCGGCCTGGCCGATCGTCACGAAGTTGTAGCTGGAGTATTTTTCATCCGTGAGATTCTTTGCCCACAGCGCCACCGAAAGACTGCTTTTGCCACTGTCGCCGACGCCGATGTCGCTCAACGAAATACGGCCGTTCCAGATGCCGTAGGACGGCGTCACGAACTGGCGTTGGTCCGCGATCAGCGAAGGGGTGACGACACCGCCCGGCGTGGAATAGCTATCCTGGAACGGGCCGGAAGTCCGGTCGGTATGGCTGTAGGTGAGATTCAGGCCGAGCGTGCCGATGTCCAGGTTCCTCGTATAGTCCGCCTGCAGCGAATAGGAATTGGTGGGCACGACGTTGTGATAAAAACGGGTGACGTCGAGACCGGACGCGGGGTCCTCCACCTTGTCGTACTTGAAGTGGAGATAAGCGTAGTTGGCGCCGACGCGCAGGTTCTCGGTCAGCGCCGCCTGTATTTCCAGCTCCGCGCCCTGGTACGTCGAGCGGCCGGCGTTGACGATATCGAACGGTACCGCCGGATTGCTGGGGTTGGCCGCGGCCAGCTCGGCGTTGCGCACGCTGACCTGCTGATCCTTGAACTTGCTTTGGAACACATCGGCGTTGATGCGCAGGCGTTGATCGAGCCAGGTGCTCTTGAAACCCAGTTCGATCGAGGTCAGCGTCTCCGGGTTGAAGCCCGTTTCAAAGGCGGCGGTGGTGCTGGCGCGCACGGCGGTGCCGCCGGATTTGTAGCCCTTCACCCATTTCGCATAGGTCATCAGATCTTCATTGACGTGGTATTGCACGGTCAGGCTGGGTGTGGTTTTGCTGAAGTCCTTGTCGAATTGCGCCGGCGTGCCGGTAAACGCATTGGGCGCGTCGGGGTAGCCGGTGTAGGTCGGTTTATTCTGAGGGCTGGTTTCATCGAGGATGGCGCCGGCCGGTGTCACGATGTAACTGCCGCCGCGTTTTTCAAACATGCTGGCCTGGCGGCTGTCGCGCGTGTAGCGCAGGCCCGGAATGATTTCGAGATTGTTGTCGAGGATCGGCGGCGTCCAGGTCAGCTGGCCGAAAACGGCCCAGGATTTATTGTCCACGCTGAGATCGCGCGGGCCGTTCATGCTGATCATGGTGGTGGTCGGGTCAATGACGCGGATCAGGGATGCGCCATATCCTTTGGTTTCGCTGCCGTTTTCCTTGAAGAAATACAGGCCGGTGCTGTAGCTCAACTGTTCGCCGATATCGCCCAGCAGCTGGAACTCCTGGGAAAACTGATCCTGCCGGGTGTGGTTGGACTGGGCGGGCAAAGCCAGCCCTGCGCCGTAATAATCCACGGAGCCGCCGGTGATATTGGGCCCGCCGCCGAACAGGATTCCATAATAGTTGTCGTTGAGATCGCGATACGCGGTGATCGAACGCAGCGTTGCCCAGCCGGCATCCCATTCCACGTTGAGGGTATGGCCCTGGGTCGTCACCGTGTTTTTCGGCACGTGGCCGTAGAAGGAAATCCGGTCCTTGAAATGCGTTCCACAATCCGCCGGGTCCATCAGCGTACCCAATGTCATCACCGTGCCCTGTTGCATGCACTGGCCCGGCGTGGCGTTGTAACGGTTGTGGCTCCAGTCGTAACCGTAGTCGATGGTGAGGTTCGACAGCGGCTCCCAGCGCAGGTCGAAACGCGCGGCCTGCGCGTTGCGCGCGCCGAAGTCCATGCCGCCCGGCGCATCGTTTTTGATATAGCCGTCCTTGTCGTCGTAGAGATAGGAAATCTTGCTGTAGAGCTTGTCGGCGATGGGGATGTTGATCGAGGTTTTCGCCAGCTTCTGGTTGTGGTCGGCCAGCGTGATCTGCTGCTTGAATGAAAATTCACTTTTCGGTTTGGCGGTGATGATGTTGATCGCACCGGCGGTGGCGTTGCGTCCATACAGCGTGCCCTGCGGGCCGCGCAGCACTTCGATACGCTCCAGGTCGGCCGCGGACATGTTCAGCCCATTGCCGCGCGCAATATAAACCCCGTTGATATGCACGGCTGCCGGTGTGTCCTGCGGCAGCTCGACGGCGCCGGCGGAAATGCCGCGGATCGCCACCAGCAGGTTTTCCTGGGCGGTCGGCATGGGGGAAAACTTGAGCGCGGGAATCAGCGCCTTGACATCCGAAAAGCTGTTGATCGAGTTGTTCGCCAGCGTCTTTTCATCCATGGCCTGAATGGAAATCGGAACGCTTTGAATCGTCTCTTCGGTTTTCTGCGCGGTGACGATCACCTCTTCGAGGGAAAAGCTCCTTTCCGCCGCGTAAACCAACGGCGCGCAGGATGTTGCAAGCGTGATGGCAATGACGAGTAATCGCCTGTTATTCATTTCGTTCTCCCATGGTTATTGTTTTTTGTTCGAAAAAGCCCAGGAAAGGCGGTTTTTATTGGTGTTGTTTGCGGCGGCAACAAGTCGGTGTTTCCGCGCTTCCATTTCCGAACTGGTGTTTTTATGAAAGGTGAAAAGTAGGCGTGCCCATGCCGGGTTTCAATAACGGAAAATTTCAAAATCCTGACATTTGGTGACTGTGCATTTTCTAGGATGAAGAGGGCTTTTTCCTGGCAAACACCGCTCAGGATCTGGCGGGGCTGCGGATGAAGGCTGCGAAGACGCCTGCAATCAACGCGATGCCGATGAATAGTTGAAAAGCGAAAGCGTAGTTGCCGTTGCGATCGAACATGGCGCCGATGAAATGGACGGCCGTCAGCCCGAGGGCGGTATTGGCCGCGCTCATCGCTCCCATCACCGAGCCGTAGCGGGCGGAGCCGAAGCATTCGGCCACCAGCGCGCCCCATACCGGCAGCTCTCCGCCGATGGCAAAACCCGCCAGCGTGCAGATGATCAGTAAAACCCCATAGCCCGGTTCGAAAATGAGCACGGCCATTTGCAGGATGATGCAGGCGATGACCAGCAGCATGAGAAAACGTTTTTCCACGCGATCGGCGCAGGCGCCGATCACCAGTTTGCCGGCGATCGACGCCACCGAGCTGCACGACAACAGCAGCGTGGCTTGTTTCAGGCCGATGCCGAGGTCCGTGGCGTAAGGAATCAGGGAAACCAGAAAAGCCTGGTTGATCGCAAAACACAATCCCACGGACAGCGTGATGCACCAGAAATTGCGCGATCGCCACCAGCTTTGCGCCTGCGTCTGCTCCGCGGCGGTTTTGCCGATGTCCGGCGGTGCCGAGTCGCCATCGGGTTGCAGATCGATATCCCGCGGATGATTGTGAATGAAAGCCAGGGCCAGCAGGCCGATCACGGCGGCGATGACCGCGCCCTGGGCCACCAGCGCCGCGCGCCAGCCGAACTGTTCCACGCACACCGCCGCCAGCGGCACCACCAGCGCACCGCCCAGCGACGTGGCGGCGGAGGAGATGCCCAGCGCGCGCCCGCGCTGGCGGCTGAACCAGTTGGCCACCAGGGTCGAGGCCACCAGCGGCCCGATGGCGGCGGCGCCCAGCGCGATCGGCAAGGCGACGACGAGCGCCATTTGATCCAGCGTTTTGCAGATGCCGAGGGCGCAAAAACCGATCCCCATGAGCGCGGCGCCGGCGGCCATGATGTAGCGGATGCGATAGCGGTCGAGCAGCCGGCCGAGCAGGGGAGAGAACAGGCCCATGCCGATCATGAACACCACGAAGCCTTGATTGAGCGTCGCCCTGGAGACGCCGAATTCCTCGGTGAGCGGCTTCACGAACACGCCAAAGCCATACACCGTGGTACCCATCGCCAGCATTTGCGCCAGGAACACGATGGCTAGAATTTTCCACCCGTAAAATCCCGGTGCATCGATGATGGAAGTGCTGACGGAAAGTTTATTCATGCGAAAACCGGGGCGTGAAACGATGCGCAGCTGCTGTTTGGGGAAAAATGGAGCGAACCCTTTTTGGCTCGCTGTGCGCAGGCTAGCCGCTTGCACAGGCGGATTCGATTGTAATTTGTACCAATTTTTGAACATTTTGTTACTGGGGCGGGGCGGTGGGCGCACGGTCGGTTTCGTCCGCGCGAAAATGATCCACGAGCTGGGGGCGGTTAACGAAATCCGCCGCCTATGTTATGTTTCGAGGCGCGCAGGGCCGCCGCTATTGCCGGCAGGATTGCTCCGAATCTAAAGATAACAATAGTGTCAGTTTACGCGAGGGCGTTTCGATGTCCGCACCTGTACTCATCAATCGCTATGCGCACGCGTTCATCGATGCCGCGCGCGCCAAAGGTTACGACGATCAATCCATACGCAACTGCGCCGGCTTGACCGCGCTGCCGGGCAGCCTGAGCGAACCGGTTTATGGCCCGCTGACCCTGAGGCATTTGTCCAGCGGCGTCAAACTGCTGATGCGCGATGAATTTTTCGGAGCGCTGAAATCCCCCTGTAAACCCGGCGCGTTCCAGATGATGTGCGAACTGGCGGTGGAGAGCACCACCTTGGATCAGGCACTGCGCCGGAGTTTTCGTTTTTATGCGCTGCTGTGCGACGAGGTTCGCTTTGAGCTGCGGCCGGAGAGCGGCACCCGCGTCGGCGTTTCCATCTGGATGGACGAGGCGGCATCGGAAGAAAGTCAGTTTTTTCTGGAATGGTACGTGGTGGTCTGGCGCGGCATTGCCAGCTGGCTCATCGGCGAAAAAATACCGATGCTGTCCGCCCGCTTCACGCATGCGCCGCTGGCTCCGCCCAGCGAATACCGGGCGGCGTATTCAGACCACTGCCATTTCGCCGCGGAGGTGGCGGGTTTCACCTTCGATGCCAAATACCTGGCCCGGCCGGTGATCAGGAACCTTGCCGATGTCGATAAGTTGCTGATACCGACCCCGATCGATCTGATTTCCGTGGTCGAGGGCGGAACATTGAATTCGCGTCTGTACCGTCTGCTGCTGGCGCAATTGCAGGAAAAACGCAGATTGCTTTCCATGGAGGAAGTGGCCGGGCGTTATCACATGAGCACCCAGACCCTGCGGCGGCGCCTGGAGCAGGAAGAATCGAGCTTTCGCGGCGTCAAGGAAGAGGCGCGTCGGGCGTATGTCATGCAGCTGCTGGGCAATGTGGATATTCCGCTCGGCCACGTCTCGGAGATGAGCGGTTACGCGGAATCCACCGAGTTGACCCGGGCGGTGAAAACGTGGACGGGTCTGTCTCCCCGCGCCTATCGCAACAAAATCCTGGGCAGCCGGACAGGCCGGCGATAGACCGGCGCCTGAGGCGTGTTTCGGCGGATGAAAAACCTGGCGGTTTCACAGGAGAGAAGAAACCGCCAAAAAAACCGTATGCCTCACCAGCAAGGAAGTGTCTGCACGTGATCATGCAGATGAGGGAGATTTTCCAGACCGGCGGCTGTGCGGGCAATGGTGCGGGCTTCCAACTATTTGGCATTTGCCGACAAGGCCCGGCGGGAAACTTGTCCTTGTTCCGGTTTTTCGTTATTACTGACCCGCGTACGCAACGGCTTCGTTTCAGGGCGGCGCTATCGCTCGCCACGCCGTTTTTCAACGCCGGGTTCTGTTGTTTTGGAAAAAGCACGCATGTCCGCACAAGCGCTTATCAACCATTACTCGCGCGCCTTCATTCGCGGGGCCGTGGCGCGCGGTTATACCGTCAACGCCATCGGTGGCCGGACCGGCCTCGCGCCGCACGCGCTGCGCGCACCCAATACCTTCGATCCCGAGAAGCTGGCGCTGCTTTCCCGCGAAATCCAGGCATTGATGGATGACGAGTTTTACGGCCTGGCGACAAAACGCTGCAAGGTCGGCGCTTTCGGTGTGGCCTGCGATCTGATGGTGGCCACCGACACACTCGCCGACGCGCTGGCAAAGGCGTTTCATTGTTATTCGATCTTTACCGAAGAGGTTCAATTCGAATTGTCGGTGGAAAACCACACGGCTTGCGTCAGTGTGCGGGTTGCGCATCCCGAGGCCGATGTCGATCACGTGCTGTGCGAATGGTGGCTGTTGAAATGGCGGGCGATTTCGAGTTGGTTGATCGGCGAGGAAATCCCCTTTCTGCAAGTGACCTTTCCCCATCGTCCCGCCATATCCACCGAACATTATCTGACGGTGTTTTCCCGTCATTGCCGGTTTTCGCAACCGCTGGCGTCCTTCCGTTTCGACCGGCGCTACCTCGGCCGGCGCACCGTGCGCAGCAGCGCCGACCTGAACCGTTTCCTGGCGAGCCGGCGCTTTGATCTGATGACGATTCCGGATACCGCCCAGAGCCTTGCGACCGAAGTCAGGAATTATCTGGAAAGTTGTTTCGCCCAGACCAGGACCTTCCCGGGCATGGAGGCCATCGCCCGGCAATATTGCATGTGCACCCAGACCTTGCGCCGGCATCTGGACGAGGAGGGCACGAGTTATCGGGAAATCAAGGAGGAAATCCGTCGCGACGTGGTGATGAAGTGGTTGCGCAATGTCGATGTTCCCATCGTCGAGGTGGCGCATATCGGCGGCTTCGCCGAACCCAACGGCCTGACCCGGGCGCTGAAATCCTGGACCGGCCTGAGCCCGACCTCGTTTCGAAAGAAACTGCTGGCGAACCGCGCCGGTGAGCGCCGGGCCGAGTATACGCGGGAGCGCGCGCCGCGCGGTTCGGACGGCCT
>Ga0164243_10008634_pt1 | contig 14988 bp, 16 predicted proteins | sample OricompcompostOP_FD_108781 | JGI IMG/M metagenome (GOLD analysis project Ga0164243, IMG submission 108781) | Organic Plus compost microbial communities from Emeryville, California, USA - Original compost - Organic plus compost (OP) | ecosystem: Engineered > Solid waste > Mixed feedstock >... | reverse complement strand
GCCGTGCACCCCCTGGGTCTGCCGGCCCGTCCAGTCGGTGGACAGCAGCCGGGCCGCCACCACGTCGCCGATGTCGCGCGGGTCGACCCAGGGCATCGCGTGGTCGAGCGGCAGGGTGGTGCGCAGCACGCCTTCCGTACGCAGCGTCTCCACCTCGAAGAGCAGATTGGTGTGGAAGAACCCGCAGCGCAGATGGAGGACGTGCGCCCCGATGGCGTCCAGCATCTCCTCCGTACGGCCGAGCCCGTCGATCTCCCCGGCGCCGGACCGCAGCTCCGCGCCGCCGCTGCTGAGGAAGACGGTGCGGGCGATGCCGTTCTCGCGCACGGCGCGGGCCGCGTGGGCACCCATGCGGGCGTAGCCCTCGACCGGGTCCTCCGCGTCGGTGGGCGGGTTCACCCAGAACAGCGCGTCGGCACCAGCGGTCGCCCGGACCACGGCGTCGCCGTCGCCCTGGTCGCAGCGCACCACATCGACGCGCTCGCGCACCGCCGCGGGAAGCCTGGCCGGGTCCCGGGCCAGCAGGGTGGGGCGCACCCCCGCCTGGAGGAGCAGGGGGACGACGCGCGAGCCGACATGACCTGTGGGGGTGGTGATCACCATCTTCATGGTGCTCAAGCCAAGTGGATTCCGGCGCGGACCGCGACCGCTTTGCCGGGCCCGCCCCCACCCGCCCCGGCACCGGCACCGCACTACCCCCGACAAGGGGTAGCGCACCGCCCCTTACCACCGGTAGATGTGACGCACGACATACGACGGACCACCGTGGAGGCCGCCCGTGCCCGCATCCGCTCCGCACAGTGCCGCCGACGCCCGTGACCGGGCCCGCACGCCCCGCCCCGTTCCCCGGCACAGCTACGCCTCGGGCCCCTCGGACACCCCCCTGCTGGGCGACACCATCGGGGAGAACCTGGACCGGGCCGTCGCGGCACACGGTGAGCGGGACGCCCTCGTCGACGTGAGCAGCGGACGGCGCTGGACCTACCGCCGGTTCGCCGCCGATGTCGAAGCGGTCGCCGCGGGCCTCCACGACCTGGGCGTCCGCAAGGGGGACCGGGTGGGCGTCTGGGCGCCCAACTGCCCGGAGTGGACGCTGACGCAGTACGCGACGGCCAAGCTGGGCGCGATCCTCGTCACCGTCAACCCCGCCTACCGCGTGCACGAACTGGAGTACGTACTGCGGCAGGCGGGGGTGCGCACCCTGGTCGCCGCCCGCAACCACAAGAGCTCCGACTACACGGCGATGATCCGCCAGGTGCGCCCCGCCTGCCCCGAGCTGACCGATGTGGTGCTCATCGGCGGTGAAGAGGCCGCGGACACCGGCGAGGCGGAGGAGGACTGGGAGGACCTGCTCGCGCGCGGGCGCCGTCGCGACGCCGCGGAGATCCGCCGGCTGCTGGACGGCATCGCCGGCACCCTCTCGGCCGACGACCCCATCAACATCCAGTACACCTCCGGCACCACCGGCTTCCCCAAGGGCGCCACCCTCTCGCACCACAACATCCTCAACAACGGCTTCTTCGTCGGGGAGTTGTGCGGCTACACCGAGCAGGACCGCATCTGCCTGCCGGTGCCCTTCTACCACTGCTTCGGCATGGTGATGGGCAACCTGGCGGCCACCAGCCACGGCGCCTGCACGGTGATCCCCTCCCCCGGCTTCGACCCGCGGGCGGCCCTGCACGCGGTGCAGCAGGAACGCTGCACCTCGCTGTACGGGGTGCCCACCATGTTCATCGCCGAGCTGGCCGAACCCGACTTCGCCGCCTTCGACCTGGGCAGCCTGCGCACCGGCATCATGGCCGGCTCGCCCTGCCCGGTCGAGGTGATGAAACAGGTCATCGACCGGATGGGCATGACCGAGGTGTCCATCTGCTACGGCATGACCGAGACCTCACCCGTCTCCACCCAGACCCGCGCCGACGACTCGCTGGAGCGGCGGGTGTCCACCGTGGGCCGGGTCGGGCCGCACCTGGAGGTGAAGGTCGTCGACCCGCGGACGGGCCGCTGCCTGCCGCGCGGCGAACCCGGCGAACTGTGCACCCGCGGCTACTCGGTGATGCTCGGCTACTGGGAACAGCCCGAGGCCACCGCCCGGGTCGTCGACGCCGCGCGCTGGATGCACACGGGCGACCTCGCGGTGATGGACGAGGACGGCTACATCAGCGTCACCGGCCGGATCAAGGACATGGTCATCCGCGGCGGGGAGAACATCTACCCGCGGGAGATCGAGGAGTTCCTGTACACCCACCCGGACGTCCTCGACGCCCAGATCGTCGGTGTGCCCGACGAACGCTACGGTGAGGAGCTGATGGCCTGGATACGGATGCGGGACGGCGCGGAGCCGCTGACGGCCGAAAGCGTGCGCGAGTTCTGCACCGGCCGGCTCGCCCATTACAAAATCCCCCGTTACGTCCACGTCGTCGACGCGTTTCCCATGACCGTGACCGGCAAGATACGCAAGGTCGAGATGCGGCGAAGGTCCCTCGAACTGCTGGGCCTCGCACCGCCCGGCCAGGAGAAGGACCCGCACCCGCCGGCCGGCCCCGCAGGCCGGACCGACTGACCATTCGTCGCAGGGAGGAGTCGAGGTTGCCGACCCCCGACCGTTTCCCGCCCCTCTCCTGGGGCGGTCCCCCGCCGTCCGGCCGGCATCCGCTGCGCCCGGACGACGGGGACGCCTTCCGCCAGGCACTGCGCATCGCCCGGCAACGCACGGGAGTGCGCTGCGTGTTCGGGGGCGAGATCGGTGACGGCGCGCTCCGGCTGACCGAGTTCGTCGGGACGCTGACGGACTCGATGCGCGGCCTGCGCGTCGTACCCGGCCGCGGGCTGGGCGGCTATGTGATCGCCCGGCAACGCCCCTACGCGGTCAACGACTACGTCCCCGCAACGACGATCACCCACGACTACGACAGCCCGGTCCGCCGGGAGGGCATCCGCGCCATCGTCGCCGTCCCGGTCACCGTGCAGGGCGGGGTGCGGGGCGTGCTGTACGCCGCATCCCGCGACACCGCGCCGCTGGGCGACCGGACGACCGCCGCGCTGGTGGACACCGCCCGGCGGCTGGCCGGCGAGATCGCCGTACGAGACGAGGTGGACCGGCGGGTACGGCTGCTGGAGCGGGCCGGTTCCGCCCCGCCACCCCCCTCGCCCCGGCTGGACGCGCTGCGCGACCTGCACGCCGAACTGCGCGGCATCGCCCACGAGATCGAGGACACCGAGCTGCGCGACCGGCTCCGCCAGGCGTGCGACCGCTTCCTGGCGACCGGCGCGGCCGACGGCACCGAGGACGCCGAGGACAGCGACGACCCGGCGGCCGACCGCCCCCGGCTCACACCCCGCGAACTCGACGTCCTCTCCTACGTGGCCCTGGGCTGCACCAACGCCGAGACGGCCCGGCATCTGAGTCTGGAACCCGAGACGGTCAAGGCGTATCTGCGCAGCGCCACCCGAAAACTGGGGGTCCACAGCCGTCACCACGCGGTCGCCGCGGCCCGCAGGTGGGGCCTGCTGCCCTGATGTCCCACGGGCGGGCCCCCCTGCGGGCCCGCCGCCGCGGCAGGCGGTGCCACCCCTTCGCGGACACGGCCGTGACACCCGCCCGGAGCGGAGCGGAAATCGATTCCGCCCCGTGCCCGAGGTACGCACCGGCCGTGCACCCACACGCCTGTGAAACCCTTTTCAGGGCAACTACAGTGCGACGTCCAGGGGGTCGACGCAGGCGGCGCGGCGCCGTCCGCCGGCAGCACGGCGGGCCCGCACCGCACCGCCGGAAGCGAGGAGACGGTGGCAACCATCAGCGATGTGGCGCGCGCCGCGGGGGTCTCCCCCGCGACCGTCTCCCGCGTCCTCAACGGCGGACGGGTCACCCCGGAACGTGCCCGGCGCGTCAGGGAGGCCGCCGCCGCGCTGGGCTTCTCCCCCAACCGTGTCGCCCGTTCGCTGCGCACCCGGCGCTCCAGCGCCATCGCCCTGCTCGTCCCCGACATCGCCAACCCCTTCTTCACCGCGCTCGCCCGGGGCGTCGAGGACACGGCGCAGCGCACCGGCCTGTCCGTGGTGCTGTGCAACACCGACGAGGACGTCGCCAAGGAACGCCGCTACCTCCAGGTGGCCGTCGCCGAGCACATGGCAGGCGTGCTGGTCGCCGCCGCCTCCCGCACCCGCACCGACCTGACGGAACCGGCCGCGCGCGGCATACCCGTCGTCGCCGTGGACCGGCGCCCGCGCACGGCCGAGGTGGACGCGGTGACGGTCGACAACCGGCACGGCGCCCAGGAGGCCACCGCCCACCTGGTCGCCCGGGGCTACCGGCGCATAGCCTGCCTCACCGGCCCGGCGGGCGTCTCCACGGCCGAGGACCGCCTCGCCGGCCACCGTGCCGCGCTGCTGGAGGCCGGTGTTCGCGAGGAACACGTCCGCACCTACACCCGCCGCGCGGTCCCGCGCGTCGAGGGCGGCTACGCGGCGATGCGGGAACTGCTCGCGCTCGACGAGCCGCCCGACGCGGTGTTCGCCGCCCACAACCTGATGACCGTCGGCGCACTGCGGGCCCTGCGCGAGGCGGGCGCCGAGCCGCCCGGCTGCGGCGTCCTCTCCTTCGGCGACATCCCCTTCGCCTCGCTGGTCCACCCCTCGTTGAGCACGGTCCGGCTGCCCGCCTACGAACTGGGCGAGGCCGCCGCGGCCCTGCTCCAGGAGCGCATCGCCGGGTCGGACATGCCGCTGCGGACCCTGGTGCTGCGCACCACCCTCGAACCGCGCGACAGCACGGCCGGTCCCGGCTGACCCCGATCGGCGGATCGACGGACGGCCGGGTCGGTCGTTAAGCCCCACATGATCACTGCACGACGACACCCCGAGCAGGAACCGGCGGCACGGCGGCCCTTCGGGCAGGTGAACGCACGATGAGCAAGCGGCAGAAGGGACGCAGGCACCGCAAGGTCAACCGCACGCCCCGCCCGGTCGGCCCCGCCAACCGGGCGACGGCCACCCGGGCGACAGCGGGCCGGCCCACCACCGGCACCGGCCCTGCGCCGACACCCGCCACCGACCACTCCGCCGACCGCCCCGCCACCCCGGCCCCCCGCAGCGCCCCCGCCCCCGCCGCGGACCCGCAGCCGGCGCCCGAGCCGGCCCCGGCGCAGGACAACACAGCAGCGCGGGAGCCGGACCGGGCACCGGACGGCGAACCGCAGCCCGGGCCCTGGGACGAGGCGATCAGTGCTCTCTTCCGCACGCCGGCGCGGGACGGCGGTCTCGGGCAGAGCGCGGCCCGCACCTGGGAACAGGTCCGCCGCAGCGGCGCGGCGGGCACCACGGTCGAGGAACTGGCGGCCGGCGTCGGATACCAGTCCCGCACCATCCTGCGCCACCTCCAAGGTCTGGCCGAGCACGGGATCGTGGAGCAGCACGCCCCCGACCGCTGGCGGCCCGTCCGCCCGGAAGGCGCCGCCGCACCCCGCGTGCCGCAGCACGCGTGACCCGCATCGGGACGGCCCCGGCCACCGTGCCGGGGCCGTCCCGCCGCCCGCCTCGTCGGGTGCCCGGCCGTGCACCCGCCGTCCGTGCGCACAGGGACCGTCCTCTCGGACACGGTGGGAGGGGTCCCAAGGCACCCCGGGCCCTCGGCCGCGCGGACGCCGTACCGGCGGGGAAGACCCCACCGGGCCGGCAGCCGGAGGTGCGCCCGGGGGCAGCGGCATCGTTCCTGCCCGGCGCCTCTCACCGGTATCTGACGACCCGTCGGGCCCGGGGCCGCGGCGGGCCGCCGAACGGCGGACGGCGGGACCGGCAGCGGCGTGGCGGCGCGGGAGCGGGCGGCCACGCCTCTGTAATGGTGCGGGCCCGAGCCCGGTGCTCCACCGCAGGGGAAGTGACCGATGCACGAGACGTCCATCGCGATGGCAGAGGTCTGCCAGGCCGAGGAGCCAACGCGTGAGCGCGACGCGGACGGCACCGGGCCTGTGATGCCGCGGGCGGGCGGGAGCGCCGGTTCCGTCCGGGACATGCCGCTCTTCCCCTTTCCGCCCGCCCGTGCGGACACCGCGGGTGCCGGTCCGGCCGCCGGGGAGGCTCCGGGGCACGCCTTGAGCGCGTCCTGCGGCGGTGCGCGGGTGACGGGGACGTCCCCGGCCGGCCGGCCCGGAGCGCGGCGGCTGCCGTACCGGGCCGACGCGCGGACGGGGGCGGGCATGTGGATCACGCGTCCCGGCCACCGCCCTGCGACCGGACGGGCCCCGGGGGTTCGCGAGGACCCGCGCTCAAGTGCGCGCCCGGGGTGGCGCGTTGTCACTGCTGTTCCCCGGCGGTGTGTTGCCGGCGACGTTCCCGGGCGGCCCGTGCCGGTCGGGCGCACCGGCCGCCCCCGGCAGTCGCTTCCGGAGCCGGTCCCTCGCGGCACGGCGGAGCCCGCTCCCCCGTTCTCCGGCACCGCTGCGCACGCGGCGAAGGCGGTGGAGGCCGTGCCGGCGGCGGTCCTGTGGCGCCGGGCCGCGGCGCCCGCGTCCGGTCCGGTCACCCGGGGCGGGAGGCGGCGGCCGGCCCGATCCGGCGCCTACGTCGGACATCTTCCTCCCGTCCGCGTACGGTCCGGCCGGGCGGTACGGTCCGGCCGGCCACCACACCCGTACCGGTGACGGCGTGGCCGCCGGTATCCGGGGCCGCCGGGAAGGCGTGGCCGCCTCCGGGGAGTGCGCGGGGGACGGTACGCCGCCGGCGGCCGTCGCCGGACCCGTCCGACACGGGCCACCGCCGCGGTGCGCCCCGGACTTGCGCCTCCTCGGCCCGCGGCCGACCCCCCCGTCCGCGGCGCACCCGCCGTTCGGGGCCGGCCGTCGAGCGGCGCCACGCGGCCCGCCCCGGTCCGGGCCGTCCCCGCCGGACATGCCCTGCGGTACCCGGACGGGCCGCGTGCCCGCCCGCCCAGGCGGCCGGCCACGGCCGCCGCCCGCGCCCCACTTGGCGCACCGCGCACCGGGGAACCACCGCTGCGCGCACACCTGCCCCGCAGCTGCTGATGCCGAGCCCTGCGAGACACGAAGAACACTCACCAGGAGGTCGTGGTGCGGATCCTGCTCATCGCGAGCGCCTTCAACAGTCTGACCCAGCGGGTGCAGGCCGAACTGCGGGACGCCCGCCACGTCGTGGCCACCGAGGTGGTGCGCGACGGCGACGAGGTACGGCACGTGGTGGACCGGTACGAGCCCGAACTGGTGGTCGCGCCGATGCTGCGCACCGTCGTGCCCGAGGACGTGTGGTCCCGCTACACCTGCCTCGTCGTACGGCCGGGCCCGCCCGGTGACCGCGGCCCCTCCTCGCTCGACCACGCCGTACGGGAGGGCCGCACCCGCTGGGGCGTGACCGTACTGCAGGCCGGCGCCGAACCGGACGCGGGCGACATCTGGGCCTCGGCCGACTGCGAACTGCCCGGCGGCGTCGCGAAGAGCGACCTGTACCGGGGGGAGATCGCCGACGCGGCGCTCGAAGCCGTCAGGAGCGCCGTCGCCCGGTTCGCCACCGGCGGCTACCGGCCACGCTCCCAGCAGGACCTCGCCCCGGTGGTGCGGCCGGCGGTCCGGCAGAGCGACCGCCGCATCGACTGGCGGTCCGACGACACCCTGACCGTGCTGCGCACCCTGCGGGCCGCCGAGTCACAGCCCGGGGTGCTCGACGAACTGCTGGGTGAACAGTGGTACCTGCACGGCGGCCACCCGGAGGACCAGTTGCACGGCACCCCCGGCGAGATCCTGGCCACCCGCACCGGTGCCGTCTGCCGGGCCACCGTGGACGGCGCTGTGTGGATCCCCCGGCTGCGCCCCCGGCCCGGGCCCGACGGGCGGGCCACCTTCAAGCTGCCCGCCACCCTCGCCCTCGGGAACCGCCTGCCCGACGTCCCCGAACGGCCCGCGCCGCTCGAACTCGCCCCGGAACGCCTCACCTACGCGGAGATCAGTTACCGCGAGCGGAACGGGGTGGGACACGTGCGCTTCTCCTTCCCGGGCGGGGCGATGAGCACCGTCCAGTGCCGGCGGCTGCTGGCCGCCTACCGGTACGCCTGCACCCGGCCGACCCGCGTGGTGGTGCTGGGCGGCGCGCGGGACTTCTTCTCCAACGGCATCCACCTGGGCGTCATGGAGGCCGCCGCCCGGCCGGCGGCCGAGGGCTGGGCCAATGTGCAGGCCCTCGACGACGTGGTGGAGGCGGTGCTGACCACCACCGACCGGCTGGTGGTGGCCGCGCTGGGCGGCAACGCGGCGGCGGGCGGCGTGATGCTGGCCGCCGCCGCCGACGAGGTGTGGTGCAGGGCCGGTACCGTCCTCAACCCGCACTACCGGCTGATGGGCCTGCCCGGCTCTGAGTTTTGGACCTACACCCTGCCGCGCCGGGTCGGGCCGGAGATCACCGAGGCGCTGATGCGGGACGCCGAGCCGATGAGCGCCGCGACCGCACGCCGGATCGGCCTGGTCGACCGGGTGCTGCCGGTGCCGCCGCACCGGTTCGGCGAACAGGTGGCGGAGCTCGCCGCGGCGCTGGCCGAGGACCCGGACACCCATCAGCGGCTGGCCGCGAAGAAGGCCAACCGGGCCCGCGACGAGGCGACCGAACCCCTGGCCTCCTACCGGGACCAGGAACTGGCCGCCATGCACCGGGTCCTCTTCGATCCCGGGGCCCCTCATCACGCGCTGCGGGCCGCGTTCCTCCGCAAGGAGCCGCCGCCCCAGGGCACTCCTCCCATCCTGCGCGGCTGAACCCGGCGGGGGTCCTCCCCCGGCCCCGGGGGGAGGACCCCGCGTTCAGGAACGGGGGGCGGGGCCGAACACGGCGGCGAAGCGGTCCTCGGCCTGCGCGGCAAGCCGGTCGCGACGACGTCTGAGGAGGGCGATGTCCTCGTCGAGCGCGGAGAGCCTGCGGTGCACCACCCTGCGGGCCGGGCAGGGGTCCGTGTTCCCACCGGGGGCCGCCGCACCGGGGACCGCCGCCGGCCCGGTCCGCAGGCGGGCGAGGATCTCGTGGGCGTCCTCCACCGTCAGCCCCGCCTCCAGCAGCCCCCGCACCACACGCAGCCGCCGCAGTTCCGCCTCGTCGTACTCGCGGTGTCCCACCGCGTTGCGCCTGACCCGGAGCAGCCCGCGCTGCTCGTAGTAGCGCAGTGCTCTCGGTGTCACCCCGACGAGGGCCGCCGCGTCCCCGATCCGCATTCTTCCCGCCCTCCCGCGGCCGGCGGCCCACGGCCCCGGCTACAGCTCGACCAGCACCGCTCCGACGTGCCGTCCCTCCAGCAGTTCGGTCAACGCGCGGGGTGCCTGCTCGATTCCCTTCAGCACGGTGTACGGCACGGTCAGGGAGCCGTCGCGCAGACCGGCCGCGAACTCCTTCCGGAAGCGCGGCAGCGCGTCCCGGTGGGCGGATGCGGGCAGGCCCCGCACCGTCACTCCGCGGCTGAGCAGCGCGAAGGTGTCCAGCCGTACCGGTGGCGCGTCGCCGAGCTGGCGGGCGAGGGCACCGACGACGGCGACGCGCGCGCCGGGCCGGGCCAGCCGCAGGGCTGCTTCGAGCTGTTCGCCGCCGACATTGTCGAAGACGGCGTCGACACCGTCGGGGGCTGCCTCGCGCAACTGGTCCTCCACGGGGCCCGCGCCGCGGACGACGGCCGCGTCGTAGCCCAGTTCCTTCACCAGGGCCTCGGCCCTGCGGGGCGAGCCGCAGCTGCCGATGACACGTGCGGCACCGTACCGGCGGGCGAACTGGCCGGCGAGAGAGCCCACGCCCCCGGCGGCCCCGGACACGAACACCGTGTCGCCTTCCCGTACCTGGGCGCCGCGTACGACGCCGAGCCAGGCCGGGAAGCCCTGACCGAGACGGGCGGCCGGGTCGGGCAGCGCCTGTGGACCCGCGGTGGGCAGACGCTCGGCTTCCCCGGCCTCGACCAGGGCGTACTCGCGCCAGCCGCGGTAGTGGTGGACCAGCTCCCCCACCGCCGGGCCGTCACCCCGGCCCGGGTCGCCGACGGCGACGACCTCGCCGAGGGCGGGGCCCCACAGCGGCTCCCCCACGGCGTACGGCGGCATGGGGAGATCGCCCTGTCCGCCGGCGTCCAGCAGCGTGCGCGTCACGGCGGTGACGCTCATCAGCCGGTTGCGGACCAGGAGTTGGCCGGGGCCGGGCGCGGGCAGCGTCGTCTCGGCGATCTCGAACGTGTCCGGGCCGGGGCCGCCCCGCGGGCGGCGGGCCAGCCGGATCTCATGGTGAGTGACGGGTCGCACGGTGCCTCCTGCACGCTGGCGTCGGCACGGCTCCGGGACGGGACCCGGGCCGCGGTTCGCCGGGACCGTAGCCCTTGACGCGTACGTCAAGGGCAAGCGCCGGAGCGCAGGCGGGGCCGTGCGGCGGCGAGGCGGGACGGGCAGCCGCGGGCGCGGGGTGTGCCCGCGCAGACGAGCGCCCCGCCGGAAACCGGCGGGGCGCTCAGGCGACAACGGGTGTCTCCCGCACGCGGCGGAGGACCGGGCCGGTCCTCCGCCGCACCGGAGACTGCGTCAGTCGTTGACGCACTTGTTGCCGAAGGCCGGGTTCAGAAGCCCGACGATGTTGATGGAGTTGCCGCACAGGTTGATCGGGATGTGCACCGGGACCTGCAGGACGTTGCCGGAGACGATGCCCGGCGAGTTCGCCGCGCCGCCCTGGGCTCCGGCGTCGGCGAACGCGGCACTCGCGCCGCCGAGGACTGTGGTGGCTGCCAGACCGGAGGCGACAACCGCGGTACGGATGCGCATAGCGATCCTCCCTTGTTCTCAGTACCAAGACGCGCACAAGGGTGCACCGCGTACGGAAGCCCGCATTCCGTCGCCACGCCCAACACGGACACACTCACCCGAACGGGGGAGTTTTCGGGGCTCGCGGCCGGACCGGCCACGCGGGGGGAACGCACAACGCGCCACCCGGGTACGGAGATCCGTTCCCCGCGGCCTGTGACGGGCCGCCCCGGGAGCGGGACCCGCCGTGTGCGCCGCCCGGCCCTCACCCGGGTCCGCCGAAGCGGCGACACGGTCCGCCCGTGGCGCCGGGCGGGGGCCGCGTCGCGGAGGAACGGCACCGCTGCCGGGGAGCCGTGCGGTACGCCCGTCCCGTCGCGGCGGCTCCTGCGGGGCGGGTCCCGCCGGCGGTCGTGGGGCCGCCGGGGAGGTGCCGTGCGGGACGCACCGGCGGGGCGGCTCCTGTGCCGGCACCCGCTCCGGGCGGCATACCGTCGGCCGTTCGGGTCGGATATGCCGTGTCCTTCATATATTGGTCTGGGATGCCCGGGGCGGCCGGTGACGATGAACGTGTCCTTGTTCTTCCGTGCTTCCCATGGAGGTTTCCATGCGCATGCGCACCGTCACGCGCTCCCTGGCCATCGGCCTGGCCGCCCTCGGTCTGGCCGCCGCCGGTGCCACCACGGCTTCGGCCTGCGGTGGCCACCACGAGTACAACTCGGTTCACAAGGAGGCCCACAAGAAGTGGACCTCGGTGGACGTCGACGACAACGACACCTTCATCAACGGCTCCCAGATCTTCGCGTTCGGCCCGATGCAGAACGGCTGACCGAGCCCGAACGAAGGCCCGGGGGCCATCGGCGCACACAGCTGACGGGCGGGGGCTCCGTCCGAACCTCCAAGGAGGAACCCCCGCCCGCTGTGCCGCCACGGCCGCACGGCCTGTCCCGCCGCCCGGGACCGCTTCGAGCGGTCCCGGGCGGCGCGCGTATGGCCGCGGCAGCGGCTCATCACCGGCCCGCGGCAGGCTCCGCGCGGGCTCGGGGCGGGGTCACCAGGAGGACTTGGTGACCCCCGGCAGGTACCCGGCGTGCGCCTGCGCGCGGAAGCGCACCCGGGACAGACCGAAGGCCCGCAGGTGGCCGCGCGGCCGGCCGTCCACACTGTCCCGGTTGCGCACACGGGTGGCGCTGGCGTCGCGGGGCTGGCGCCGCAACTCGGCCTGGGCGGCGCGCCGTTCCTCCTCCGAGGATGCGGGACTGCGCAGGATCTCCTTCAGTTCGGCCCGGCGGGCGGCGTACCGGGCGACGACCGCGCGGCGTTGCTCGTTCTTCGCGATCTTGCTCTTCTTCGCCATCAGACCCGTCCTCCCGCGGCGCGGATGCGCGCCACCGCGGCCTCGATGCCGATGACGTCGACGGTCTTGATCCCCTTCGCGCTCAGGGTGAGCCGGACGTGCCGGCCCTCGCTGGGCAGCCAGTAGCGCCTGCGCTGGATGTTCGGGTCGAACCGGCGGGAGCTGCGCCGGTGCGAGTGGGAGACGGTTTTCCCGAAGCGCGGTTGCGCCCCGGTGAGCTGGCAGTGGGCGGACACGGGTGTTACCTACCTCTCGCGGACTCCAGTTGGAAATGATTTCCATTAACAATATAGTGGCCGCCATGGCTCGCAACGACATCCGCCCCCTGATCAAGCTCCGCTCCACGGCGGGCACCGGCTACACCTACGTGACCCGCAAGAACCGGCGGAACGACCCGGACCGGCTCACCCTGCGCAAATACGACCCCCGCGCCCGCCGCCACGTCACCTTCCGCGAAGAGCGCTGAGGCGAGACAGGGAGAAGCACGCCATGAAGCCCGGAATCCACCCCCCGTACGGCCCCGTCGTCTTCCGCGACAAGAGCGCCGGTTTCGCCTTCCTGACCCGCTCGACGCTCAGCAGTGAGCAGACCGTCGAATGGGAGGACGGCAACACCTATCCCCTGGTCGACGTGGAGATCTCCTCCCACAGCCACCCCTTCTACACGGGCACGGCCCGCGTCGTGGACAGCGCCGGACGCGTGGAGCGGTTCGAGCGGCGCTACGGCAGGGACGGAGGACGCCGATGACGGACGCCGATCCGCCGCTGCCGCTCGTCCTGGTGGCGGGGATGCACGCCGAGGCCCGCAGGCGCGTCGTCACCTGGCTGCTGCGCACCGTGCCGGGCAGCATCTCCCTCCACCACGATCTGGGGACCGCCGTACCCGGCACCGTGACCCGCGTCGTACGCGACCGCAGCGGCACGCTCGACGTCGGCCGCGCCCCGCTCGTCAACGACTGCGCCTGCTGCGCGCTGCGCGAGGACCTCGTGCCCGAAGTGGCGCGGCTGGCCGGTTCGGCACGGCTGGCCGTGGTCGAACTGTGGGACTCCGTCGAGCCGAAGGCCATGGCCGAGGTCGTCGCCGCCCACGGCGGGGACGGGATCACGGTGAGCAACGTGATCACCGCGGTCGAACCCGCCCTCGTACTGCCCAGCCTCGCGGGCGGCGACGACCTCAGCGAGGCGGGGCTGGCCGCCGCGCCCACCGACCGGCGCACGGTCGCCGACACCTTCGCCCGGCAACTGGAGTACGCACCGGTCCTCGCCCTCGTCGACGAGCAGGAGGCCGACGACGAGGACCGCGCACTGCTCCGGCAACTCCATCCGACCGCCCGTCACATTCCGCTGGGCGACGCGGAGCTGGCCCGTGCCGTCTTCGCCGGCTTCGACGTGGAGGCGGCAGCCGCGGCACAGCACCCGGCGTGCGCGCTGCTGCCCCAGGAGGCCGACGAAGCGGGCGTGGCCACCCTCGTCTGGCGCGGCGAACGCCCCTTCCACCCCGAACGGCTCTACCAGGCGCTGGAGGACCTGGCCTGTGCGGCGGCGCGCAGCCGGGGCCGGTTCTGGCTGGCCGACCGGCCCGACACCCTGCTGTCCTGGGACGCCGCCGGCGGCGCACTGTGCGTGGAGGAGTCCGGGCCCTGGCTCGCCGCCCTGCCCGACGCCGCCTGGGAACTGATGCCGCCCGTGCGCCGGGCCGCCGCCGCCCTGGACTGGCACCCGGAACACGGCGACCGCGGCCAGCACCTGGTCTTCACCTCGCCCGGACTGGACCGCGAGGGGCTGACCCGGCTGCTGGAGGACTGTCTGCTCACGGACGCCGAGTACGCCGCCGGGCCCGAGGGGTGGAAACGGTTCCCGGCCGCCTTCGACGCCCTGCTGGCGCCCGCCCCCTGACGGCGCGCCACCCACCGCCGGGCTCCCGTCCGGCCCCGACGCAATCACCGAGAACGGAGGATCCATGCCCCGCCGCAGCGCCGACCGCAAGCCGCCCCGGCCCCGGCCCAACCCGCTGGACGCCGCGGGTATCACGTACATCGACTACAAGGACACCGAACTCCTGCGGAAGTTCATCTCCGACCGCGGCAAGATCCGCAGCCGCCGCGTCACCCGTGTCACCGCGCAGCAGCAGCGCCGGCTGGCGGCGGCCATCAAGAACGCCCGCGAGATGGCCCTGCTGCCCTACGCCGGCCGCTGACCCTGGCCGGGCCCCCGAGGGGCGGGTCCCGGCCGTCCCCGGCGCCGCCCCCGGACGTGCTGCGCGACGGCGGCCCCGCGAACGCTTGGCGATCGCGGTGGCGTACCGGGGGGGCTGCGCGGCCGGACGCCGTCACGGCCGTGGTGACGGGCGGCGCCGGCGGGTTCCGTCCGGCAGCGGCTCGCCATCGAGGAGCGCGTCCAGGATGGCCGGGGACGAGCGTCCGCGCTCCAGCGCCCGTGAGCCGGCCTGCGGCGTTCCCGGTGCGCGGCTGGTGGAGCCGCCCCGGTGCCGCGCACGCCCGAAGAGCATCGCGCCGGCGGGCATGCGCTCCCCCGCGGTGGGCCGGCTCTGCTTCAAGGTGCGCCCAACGGCACCGACCCCGGTGACTGGCCGGACGAGCGGATCCGGGACCAGCCGGACGCCCGGCTCGCGGCGCACGGCGCCCCGCGGCTGTGCCGGGGCCGGTGACCGAGAAGTCGGTGCTGCCGCTGCGCGCCGCGGTGAGGGAACCCCTGCGCCACGGCCGGGTCCTGGTCGCCGCGGCCGGGCCGGCGTAGAACTACACGGGAGCACCGCTCGCGGACGCGGGGTAGCGGCCCTCGTGCGGGGTACCGCGTGGCGGGACAGCCCCGCCCCCAGCGGCACGAAGGAGCCGACCATGAGGTACGACGAGTTCCT
>Ga0164243_10008633_pt1 | contig 14992 bp, 15 predicted proteins | sample OricompcompostOP_FD_108781 | JGI IMG/M metagenome (GOLD analysis project Ga0164243, IMG submission 108781) | Organic Plus compost microbial communities from Emeryville, California, USA - Original compost - Organic plus compost (OP) | ecosystem: Engineered > Solid waste > Mixed feedstock >... | reverse complement strand
GCTCAATCAGGTCGAGCGCTTCTTTGCACTTATCACCGAGCGAAGGATCAGGCGGGGCGTCTATCGCAGCGTCGCCGCCCTGCGTGCCGACATCCTGTCGTTCATCGAGCGCCACAATGCCCAACCGAAGCCCTTTCGCTGGACCAAATCAGCAGAGGATATCCTCGCCTCCATCGCCCGCTTCTGCCGCCACACAAACCCAGATATGATGCGCCGAACTTCTGGTTCAGGACACTAGACAGCGATGTTCCCGGTGATGGACAGCAGCTTGTCGTTGCCGCCACCGTGCGCCAGCTCGGGCCCGACCGGCTCGCCGCCACCGTCCATGGCGCGGATCGCGCCGGCGCTGGCCTCGGAGATCATGTTGTTGGCGAGCAGGCACGCCCCGGCCCCCGGGTCCGACGATACGAGAATGCCGACCCGCGAGCCGCGCACGAGGTTCCCCGTGGCAACGACCTCGCGCATATACGGCCCCCACCCGATGACGATTCCTGCCGTCGGCGCACCCTCGACGACATTGCCGGTGAGCGCCGTATCGGCCTCCACCGTGATGCCGTGCCCGCGCTTGTCGACCGGCTCGTGCTCGCGCCGGAAGAGATTGCGCACGAGGTTGCCCTGCACCACGGCGAGGCGTCCCCCCTCGTTGAAGTTCGTAGCCGTGATGCCCGTTGCCGCCGTGTCGATGAGATTGTTGGCGATCAGCGCGCCTTCGAAACCGAACTCGGCGTAGATGGCGACTTCGCCCAGCCGCGCGCAGGAATTGCCGATGATCTGGATGTCAGAGGCCGCATTGCCACGCACGGCCGTGAAGGCGCAGTCGCTGATGCGATTGCCTGAGACGAGCACACTGCCGGCTCGGAATACGTTGATGCCGTTGCCGTTCTGACCGCTGCCGCCCGCATCGGCGCGGATGCGCACGATGCGATTGGCGCTGACGATGCTGCCGTCCTCGCTCGGCTCGGAGCGCCACACCTGAATGCCGGCGTTGCCGCAGTCGGCGATGTCGTTGTGGCTGATCTCCAGCCCCGCGCTATCGAGGCTGCGGATCGCCGCCTGCATCGCGTTGATGATCGAGCAATCGGCGATGCTGCCGGAGCAGCCCGAGAGCGATACGCCGTTCGCCGGACTGCGCGTCAGCGTAAGGCGGCTGAGCCATACGCCGCGGCAGTTGCGCAGCACGACGAGGCCATCGGCACGCTCGGCGTCGAGCGCCAGATAGCCACCGTCGAGCGTCACGCCTTCGATGACAACCCCGTCAGCGTTCTCGGCAGTGAGGAACGCGCCACCCCCTGCGTACTCCAGCGTCGTAGCCCCGGCGCCGATCAGTCGCGTTCCAGCGCGCAATTGCAATGCGCCCGTGCGGAAGCGTCCTGCCGGAAGCTCGACCGCTGCGCCACGCGCCGCGGCGGCGTCGATGGCCGCCTGTAACGCGGCACCTTGGTCGTGCACGCTATCGCTGACGAGCCCCAGATCGGGAACGGCGCCGCGCGGTCGTGCCGATGCGGGACGCGCGCCGGCCGCCGCTCCGGCTGCGATGCCCGCGGCAATGCCGACGGTGAGTATGTTGCGACGATCGAGCGTCATCGGCTTCCCAGCCTCGGGTGCGTGAGGGGCTAGGTACGCAATTCCAGGGCCAATGGCGCTGGAGCGCTCCGCGATGGTTAAGCGATCGTTTCCATCTCGAGGCACGCGGCGATGATCTCGATGCCGCCGGCAATGGCATCTTGCCAAGAGAGAATGCAATCGGCGCCTGATGCCGGCGTAAGGCTCGCCGGCAGATGAACGAAGCCGGTCTGAAACGGCCGCGTGCGTGCATTGACCAGCGAGTGGTAGAGCAGTGCATTGCACAGGTAGGTGCCGGCGCTTTCGGATGGCGCACAGGGAATGCCGGCCTCACGCAGCCGCGCAAGGATGCGCCCAGCGGGAAACGTCGAGGCAAGGACGTCTGGACCGCCGGTGATCAGGGCTGCCGCTTGGGGAAGCGTACCCACCGCGTCATGGCGCGCTTCGCAGACGTTGCGCCCGGTGAGCTCGATCTGAAACCCGTGCGCCTCGCGCGAGACACCGAAGTGCAACGCGAGCCGCGCGTCGCTCTCCGCCAGAAGCTGCTGCAGCCGCTGCGGCGCGCGCGCCCACTCCACCGGCAGCACCTCATCGACGACGTGATGCTGAGGAAACCGCGCGCGTGCCGCGACCGCCAGCTCAGGGACGAGCGCCGCCGTGGCATTTTCCTCGACGCCGGGGAAGGCACCAAATCCAGTCAGCAGGATTGAGGATCGCGACGCGGTCATGGCAGTGCTCGCAAAGGTCATGGCTGGCACATGGGATCAGGCCCCGATGCCGGCAAGCCCCATGATCTCGTCCACCGCTAGCGTTGGCAACAGGCGCCCGGCGCGCACGTCCTCCTCGAGCTGCGGCAGCCGCGCGGCGACACGCGGGTTCGCCCCGATGCTCGCCATCACGCGATCGCTCAGCATGTCGCGCATCCAGGCCACCGCTTGCCGCTGCCGCCGTTCGGCGAACTCACCCGACGCGGTGAGCGCTGCGCGGTGCGCGAGAACGTTCTCCCACAGCTTGTCGAGCCCTTTGTTCTCGCGTCCCGAGATGGTGATGACGCACGGCGACCAGCTCGGCGAGGGCGGGTTGAGGATCTGCAGCGCGGATCGATACTCGTTTGCGGCGCGGTCGGCGCGCGTGACGTTGTCGCCGTCCGCTTTGTTGATGGCGATCATGTCGGCGATCTCGATGATGCCCTTCTTGATGCCTTGCAGGTCATCGCCGCCGCCCGGCAGCAGGAGGACGAGGAAGAAGTCGACCATGTCGGCGACGGCGATCTCCGATTGGCCGACGCCGACCGTCTCGACGATGATGACGTCGAATCCTGCAGCTTCGCACAGCGCCATCGTCTCGCGCGTCTTGCGCGTGACGCCGCCCAGCGTGCCGGACGTGGGCGAGGGGCGGATGAACGCGCGCGGCTCCTGTGCGAGTTGGCTCATGCGCGTCTTGTCGCCGAGGATCGAGCCGCCGGTGCGCTTCGAGGTCGGATCGACGGCCAGCACGGCCACCTTGTGGCCGAGCGCGACGAGGTTCATGCCGATCTGATCGATGGTCGTCGATTTGCCGACGCCGGGGACGCCCGTGATGCCAAGGCGCAGGGCTCCCCCGGTTGCGGGAAGCAGCGCCTGCAGCACTTGCTGCGCGCACGCCTGATGCTCGGCCTTGGTGCTTTCGACGAGTGTGATGGCGCGCGCCAGCATCGCCCGGTCACCAGCCTGCACGCCGGCGATGTAGGTATCGAGCGTCGGGCCTGTGGCAACAGCGTGCATTCAGCGTTCCTTCGATTCCATCAAGGCCCGTTGATAATTGGAGAAAATCGCCGACTGCAAGCGCGTCATGCCGACGCCGGCCCGCAGTGCGGCTGCTACGTAGGGGACAACGATCTGTTGTAAGGCTGGGATAGGCTCGCGTTAGGCTTGACCGCGCCCTAAGGGAGCCACAGCCGGAGAGTATTGCGGCGCCTCAATTGCCGCCTTGATCGGGGGTTTATTGCCGTGTCTGCGCGCCAGCCTATTGTTGCTACGACCTTTTTTCTATTGCTTGTGGTCGTTTCCGCACTCCTGCACGAGCCTGCCAGCGCACAGAATCGCTGGCCGCCCTGGCAGAGCTACGGTGAGGCCGAAGATACGGCGCGCAAGAAGGCCGCGAAGCGGCCGTCGACCAACGCGGCGATGCTCAACCGGCAGATCGAGCAGTTCAAGGCGGCCGGGAAGTACGCGCAAGCTGTGCCGTTGGCGAAGCAGGCCTTGGCCCTGGCCGAGCGGAAAGGTGCCGCCAGCATTGAGGTGGCTGACGCGCTCGATGTCCTCGCCGACCTCTATACCGCACAGAACCAGCACGCCGCGGCCGAGCCGCTTCTGAAGCGTGCGCTCGCCATCCGCGAAGCTGCACCGGGACAGCCGGGCATTGTGGCATCCCGCGAGCGCCTTGCCGCCGCCTATGACAAGCAGGGCAAGTCCGACGCAGCCAACGCGCTGCGCGCAGCCGCGGGGCAGTCAGCAGCCGACGCAGCCCGGATGGCAAAGGCCGCCGCCGAGCAAGCCAAGGCCGAGATGGCGCGGCGAGCAGCCGAAGAGCAACAGCGCCAAGCGGCGGCTGAACGCAGCCGCGCCGATGACCGGATCGCAGCGCAGCAGAATGTTGGCCGGCAGTACATGCAAAGGTCGGCGCCGCCCCCTCCGGCATCGCCGCCGATCGCGGCAGCGCCACCCCCGACCGACGGAGACAGCGACGCTGCCGCACCTCCGCCTCCCCCGCCCGCAAAGCCCACTGCCACCCGCGTCGGCGACCGCGAGCCCTCCCCTGCAGCAGCCTCGCCCGCGCCTGAGGCGGCGGCGCCGAAGCCAGGCGCAGGCGACCTGCTTGGTGCCCGCGGAATGGCGAGGAATAGAGTAGGGGAAGTACGCTCAGTCGTGCCGCCTGCCGCCGATACAACATCGAAGCCTGGCGCGGCTCCTTCCGATGCCGCGGAGGCGATTGCACGGGATTCGGCTGCTGCGGCACCCGCTCCCGCCGCACCCGCTCCCGCCACGGCCGATCCCATCGGCGGCGGTGTGCCGCCGGCCAGCGCCGACTGGCAGGTCGTGCCGGTCTATTGGGGTACTGACCGCGCCGTGCAGCCGAACGCGCAGCGTCTGGCGTTCGGCTCCGATCGCGCCCGTCGGCTGCAACTCGGTGTCGCCGAGATCACTGTGCCCAAGGTCCACGAGGTGCCGAAGGTTGAGCGGCCGTGGGTGGTGAAGCTCCCCTATTTCGACGTCACTATCTACGCTGAGAGCGAGGACCCGAAGCGGCACTTCACCGTCAAGCAGATCAAGGCCATGACCAGGGAGGAGATGCTGGCGACGGTGAAGGAGCGCCTCAAGGCGTCGAGCACCTTCAAGGATCAGGCGCTCGTCTTCATCCACGGATACAACACGTCGTTCGACAACGCGCTCTATCGCACCGCGCAGATCGCCTACGACCTCGACTTCGATGGCGCGCCGTTCCTCTATAGCTGGCCGTCGGGCGGCGCCGTCGCGAGCTACACCTATGACCGCGAAAGTGCGCAAGCCTCCGAGCCCTACCTGCGCCAGTTCCTTGAGATGGTCGCCAAGGAGACGGGGGCCACGCAGGTCAGCATCATCGCGCACTCCATGGGCAACCAGCCGCTGATGGATGTGCTGCGCGATTTGAAATCTGCGGCGCCCGAGGGCGTCAACATCAGCCAGGTGATCCTGGCTGCGCCCGATGTCGATGCAGATGCCTTCACCAACCTTGCGAGGGCATTCAACGGGCTGGCGAAGAACGTGACGCTCTACGCCGCGGCCAATGACCGGGCGCTGATCGTCTCGCGCAACTTCTGGGGCAACTACCGCGCCGGCGATGTTCCGCCGTCCGGTCCCCTCGTTCTGCCCGGCATCGACACCATCGATGTCACGGCGGCCTCGACCGACGTCTTCGCCATCAACCACTCGGGCTACGCCGCCAACAACCGGTTGCTGGCAGATATTGGCGAGCTTTTGAAGACCGGCCTGCGCCCGCCGGAGATGCGCGCCCTGAAGCCTGGGAAGGTGACGACCCAGGGCGGCGACTATTGGCGCTACCTGCCGGCGCCGGAGGCGACCAGCAGCACCGGACCCTAGCCAAGGATTTGTTTACCACGCCCTGCCACAGTCGCCCGGGGCCGGCCACTCGCCGCCCGGATCGCGATGTGGCGCATGCGTTGTCTCCTATCCTTCCCCTCTGAACAACGCGCCGGCTCGCTTGCCGTGGCCTGCCTGCTGGCGGCCGCCGTGCTGCTGCTTGCGCCCCTGACGGCATCCGCCGAGGGCGACGAGATCGTCGAGGGCGGAGAGACATTCACCGTCGGCGATGGACCGGAGCCGGGCATGCCGTCGTCCAATCCGCGCGTCAAATCCATGCTCGCTGCCCACCCGAACGAGCTCGTCACCATTTGCGTCGCCGGCTGCGACAGCAGGCCCTCGATCGTGCAGGTGTTGCCCAAGCCAACCGAGCGGCGCTTCGGCGCCATGCGCACGACCGCCGGATCCGCCGCGCGCCGGCCGCCCTATGGTGTGACGGAATACAGCAGGCCGGAAAGCGATGCCGTGACCTGCGTTGCCGGTTGCGATGGGCCGCCCGGCGAGGTGCTGCAGAGAATACCTGCACTTCCGCCACCGAGGATCGCTCCGCGCACACCTGAGGGCATGGCCAACGAGCCGCTGGACGTTCATTAGGCCCTTTGGGGCCTGCTCCCGATCCATCGTCCGGCATCATCGACCTTGCCGAGGGGCCTCGCCTCGGTCAAAAAGCGCCCCTGATGCAATTGCGAGCGACAGCAGGGATCATGGGCGTTGCGCAGCCGGTGAATTTCGAGGCCCTCGAGGCCCAGGCCCGCACGCTGCTGTCGGTATTCATTGCCGCCGGCTACGAAGCGGTGGCCCCCGACATCATCCAACCCGCGGGGGTGTTCCTCGACGTCGTCGGCGAGGCGCTGCGCGGGCGCACCTACGTGTTCACCGATCTGAACGGCGAGGAACTGTGCCTGAGGCCAGACCTCACCGTCCCGACTTGCCGCCTCTACCTGCAGCGCCATCCAGCCGCCGACCGCGAGGCCTTCTACAGCTACAACGGCCCCGCCTTCCGCTTTCAGCCGGCGAGCGCCGATGCCTCTCACCCGCGCGAGTTCCGCCAGGCAGGCATCGAGGCGTTCGGCGACAAGGACGCCGGCGAGGCCGATGCGCGCACGCTGGTCCTCATTCTACGCGCCTTGCAGCAGGCGGGACTTTCGGGCTGGCGCTTGCGCATCGGCGATGTCGGCCTCTTAGATGCGCTGCTCTCCGTCGCCGATATCCCGGAACGCTGGCGACGCCGCCTGCGCCATCAGTTCTGGCGCCCCGAGGCCTTCCGCGCCGAGTTGAAGCGTCTGTCGACCGAGCCGGCGCGCTCCACCGCCGCGCTGCCGCGCGGGCTGATCGACGCCCTCGACGTCGAGGATGCTGCAGGTGCTGAGGTTCTGGTCGCCGAACACATGGAGAAGGCTGGCATCGCGCTCGTCGGTGTGCGCTCGACCGCTGAGATCACCGAGGGACTGCTCGCCATTGCCGCCGACGCCAAGGCGCCCCCTTTGAAGCCGCAGACCGCAGCTCTGATCGACGCCTACGTTCGCACGCGCGCGCCGGCGCCTCAGGCGACGGGCGAGCTGCGCCGCCTTGTCGGCAAGGCGAGCGACGGGCTTGTCGCTGCCATCGACACGTATGAGCGTCGCTGCGCGTTGCTGGCCGAGAGCGGCATCGACATGAGCAGCGTCGATTTCTCTGCCGAGTTCGGCCGCAGCGTCGGATACTACACTGGCTTCGTATTCGAGGTGGTGGTGGACGCGTTGGGACCGACGAGCCCCGTTGCCGGCGGCGGCCGCTACGATGGCCTGTTGAAGGCGGTTGGTGCACCACGTGACATTCCGGCCGTCGGCGGCGCTGTCCACACCGAGCGCCTGCTGACGATGGTGCGCGGAGGCAAGCGATGAGCACGCGCCTCACCTTCGCGGTACCCTCGAAAGGGCGCCTGATGGAGCAGACCGCCGAGTTCCTCGGCGCCTCCGGTCTCAAGCTCAAGAAAGTCGGCCACGACCGCGGCTATCGCGGCGAGATAGAGGGCGTCGGCGGCATCGACGTGGCCTTCATATCGGCCTCGGAGATCGTCGCGGCGCTCAACGCTGGCCGCGCCCACCTCGGCGTCACCGGCGAGGACCTGATACGCGAGAACATCGTCAATGCCGACGAGCGCGTGACGCTGCTCAAGGGCCTCGGCTTCGGGCGCGCTGACGTCGTCGTCGCGGTGCCGCAGTGCTGGCTCGACGTCAATGATGTCACCGACCTCGAGGCGGCTGCGGTGGCGTTCAGGCGCGAGCATGGGCGCCCGTTTCGCGTCGCCACCAAGTACCTGAACCTCGCGCGCCGCTTCCTGTCCGGCAAGGGCATCGCCGACTACCGCATCGTCGAGAGCCTCGGCGCCACCGAGGGCACACCGGCCGCCGGCACCGCCGACTTCATCGTCGACATCACCACCACCGGCGCGACGCTCGCCGCCAACGGCCTCAAGGTGCTCGCCGACGGTGTCATTCTGCGTTCTGAGGCAAACCTCGTCGCCTCGAAGGTCGCGGCCTGGGAGCCCGAGACGCGCGGCGCCTGCAATGAGCTCTTCAGCCGGCTCGGTATACCTGTCATCCCGAGCGAGGTGTCGGCGTAAGCCGGAGCGAGACCCAGGACCCAGGAGAGAAGCGCGAAGCTCCCTGTAGCGAGGCTTCGCCACATCTTGTGCTGGGTCCCGGATAGCGGCTCACGTTGCTCCCTGCTTCCGGGATGACAGTGGTCGCTTTACCGATCCGGCCGCACGAAGGCGTCAACGCGCATGCCGGGCAGCAGCGGCACCTTGCCGTCGAGGTTGATGGTCAGCTCCAGCACCTCGATGTCGGACGGGCGGCGCGGCCCACGCGCCGAGATGCGCGGCGTCGCCATCGTCGGCGCGAGGTCGGTGACGGTGCCCTCGAAGTCGCGGCCAGGATAGTTGATCGAGCGCACGAACGCCTTCTGGCCGACCTTGATCTTGGCCACGTCGCCGTCGTCGACCTCGGCCTTGACGCGCAGCACCGACATGTCGCCGACCACGGCCAGCGGCTGCTCCGGCGAGGGGGCGACGATCTCGCCCTTCTTGGTGTTGAGCTGCAGCACGGTGCCGGCACGCGGCGTCCGGATGCGCGTCTTGTCGAGCTGCGAGGCAGCGAGCGCCACGTTGGCGCGCGCCGCGGTGAGCGCCGATTCGAACTGGTTCGGTGCCGGCAGACTCGCCTTTGCCTGCGCCTGCGCATACGAGAGGCGCTCACGCTCGACGCGATCCTGCGCCTTCGCGAGTCGGCGCCGCGCGTCGGCGAGCTGCTGCTCACTGGTATCGCCACGGCGTCGGCCGGCGAGTGCCGCGTCGAGCTCGAAGCGCGCACCGATCACCTCGCGCTCCGCGGAGTAGACGTTGTCCTCGCCTTTCGTCACGTCCTCGCGGCCGCTGGTTGAGGGCTCTGAATCGCGCTGGCGTTTCCGCAACCCGGCCTCGGCCTCGGCCGCCGCGAGACGCGCGCGCGCCTCCTCGTCATCGAGACGGATGAGCAGTTCGCCCTCTTCCACCTTGTCGTTGAGCTTTACGGGAACGTCGGCGACCTGGCCGAGCACGGCGGCGCCGATGTGCACCTCACCGGAGCCCGGCTCCACCCGCCCAGGCGCTGCGGCGACCCACTGCGGCCCCGTCTTCGCCTCTTCTTTGCTCGTCTTGCTCTCGCCGGCGAAGTAGGTGCTCTCGCTCAGCACGTAGCCGAAGAATGCGGCTCCAACGAGCGCGACGATAATACCAATAGCTCTAAGCATGGCGTCTGATCCTGTAGCGGCCGCCGCGCGACTTGGGCGGTGTCGTTGGGTTGTTGTCGTCCGGCTCGGCCGCAGGTGCGGAGGTGGCTGGCCCGGCATGCGAAGCGTGCGCGTCGTGGTCGTCACCGTGAGCGCGAGCCTCGCCTTTCTTCGGCCGCTCGTCGCTGTGGATCTTACCGTCTTCGATACGCACGATGCGGTCTGCATAAGCCAGCGTACGGTGATCGTGTGTAACGGCGAGAACAGCGCGGTTGGGATCCTGCGCCACCTCGGAGAGAAGCTGCATCACGGCGCGCCCGTTCTCGGCATCGAGCGCCGCGGTCGGCTCATCGGCGAGAATCACCGACGGCGCGCCGGCGAGAGCGCGCGCGAGAGCCACGCGCTGCTTCTCGCCGCCCGAGAGCTTGGCCGGATAGGCGTTGGCGCGATGGCCGAGCCCGACCGCGACCAGCGCGCTATGGGCGTGCGCCGGAGGATCGACGACGGGCCGCGCACGCACGTCGAGCGCCAGCATCACGTTCTCTCGCGCCGTCATGGTCGGAAACAGATTGTAGCCCTGGAACACGAAGCCGACGTGCTGGCGGCGTATGTTGGCGAGGCCTTCGGCGTCCTGGCCCTGCGTCGAGTTTCCAGCGACCTCGAGGTGGCCCTCGGTCGGCGACAGGATGCAGCCGAGAATCGAAAGCAGCGTGGTCTTGCCCGAGCCGGACGGCCCCATCAGCAGCGTCAGCTCGCCGGCATAGAGCTCGAGGTCGATGCCCTTCAAAGGCTTCACCTCGCCAGCCCCCGAGCCGAACACCTTGGTGATGCCGGTGGCCTGGAGCAGCACCTTGCGCTTAGCGTTGGCGGTCATCGGCTGAAGACTCCTGCGGGATCGATGCGAGTGACTTTGAAGATGGCCGACACGGCGGCGATGGCGCACATGCCGATGGTCAGGGCAAAAAGCAAGAGCGCGAGCCCCGGCGTCATGACGATATAGAGGGTTGTATCCTTCGACATCCAGATGACGATCATCGACAGCACCATGCCGATGCCGTAGCCGACGACGGCGCTGAGCATCGCCTGGATGAGAATGACCTTGTGGATGTATCCTGCGGAGGCGCCGAGTGCGCGCAAGGTGGCGAACTCGTTGATGTGGTCCTTGGTGCTCGAGTAGAGCGTCTGCGCGACGATGACGACGCCGACGATCATGCCGAGCGCAGCGCCGGCGATCAGCGCCGAGCCGGCACCGGTCTGGAACAGCCAGTAGTCGACGCTGCGGTTGCGGAACTCCTGCTGCGTCAGGATCTCGCGATCCTGCAGGCGATCAACGAGGTCCTGCCGGACGGTCTCGAGATCTGCTCCCGGCGCAAGGTTGACCAGTGTGTAGGACGCCTGGTTGCTGCCCGCATCCAGCAGCATGCGCGCTTCTTTCAGCGAGGTGAACACGTAAGGCAGCGTCGTGAACGAGCGGATGCCGTGCGTGACCGCGGCGATCTTGACGCGCACGCCGTTGATCTCGGCGGTGTCGCCGAGCTGCTTGACGCCAAGGTCTTTGAAGTAGGTGTCGTCGGCGGCAACGGTGAGCGGCGCGTCGAGGTCGCCGATGCTCCCGTCACTGATGTTCCACGGTTTCAGCGAGCCGTTCCGATGATCGGAGCCGACGAGCAGCACGGCGGTCGAGCCCCCTTTCGGCTTGCGCCAGGCAGCAAAGCCGACGACCAGCTCCTCCGAGTCGGCAACGCCTTTGGCCGAGAGCACGGAGTATTTCTCGTGCCCGATGAGAAGCGAAGGGTCATCGAAGCTCTTGGTTCCGAGCGGTACGACCCAGAGATCGCCCTTCGATTGGTCGAGCATGGCGGCAATCATCCGCTCCGAGCCGATGTAGAGCCCGCACTGCACGGCGACGAGCACCACGGAGAAGACGATTCCAGTGAGCGTGACGATGAGGCTCAAGCGGTCGTGAAAGAGGTTCCGGTAGGCGAGCTTTGCCGCCATCTTGACGGTCTTCGGCTTGCCCTGCGGAACCTGCGCCGCGAGCGGCATGGTATCGGCGTGTGCCTGCATTTGGATTCCCTTCGCCCGGAAAATCAATTGGCGGGCGTTTGTGGCAGTCTTTGGCAATGAGTCCGGCGGAAGCCGGATGAAGTTTCCAATTCCACGTCCGCGAGCCAACGTTCATCGGCTCGCGGAGGGACAAAAATCACATCCCTATTCGCACGGCACTGTGAGCGTCATGCCAACGGAGGGGAAGAACTTCTTGCAGTCAAGCTTGCTCACCGACTGTGCTGGCTTCCGTTCCGGCGGCGGTACCTGAGCGACTGCGGGTTGCGCAGCAGCCTGCAACTCGGCGCCAGGTACTGAGGTCTGCTGTGCCTCGAGCTCGTCAGAAGCGATAGACGAGTTCTCGCTATCGGCACTCACGCCGGGCTCGGCGGGTACGGCAGCGACGGCCTGACGCTTGGGCGTGCTCTTCTCCTTCTTGGCAGTCTTCGGCTCCGGAGCTTCCTTCTTCGCCACCTTCTGCTCCACGTCCTTCATGGCCACCTTGGGCTCTGAGGTCGTCTTGCGCTTGGCGACGTGGACCTTCTCCTTCTTCCGCGTCACCCGGCGCTCCACGTAGCGCTTGCGGTAATACTGCCGCTCGCCGGAGTAGCCGCCGCCGTGCGCGGTGAATGCCGGGAGCGGACCGCCGAAACCAAGCCGGACCCTGAAGCCCGCCTGCGCGCTCGACGCGAACATGACGGCTGCCGCGAGAAGCGCGGCAATGAGGGCGACGGGTGATGTGTGCATCTCTTCCTCCACTGAGAGAATCTTGTTTCTCGATCGATGCGCGCCTGTTTCCCGGGCTCATCTTGCAGCCATCATCGCTGCACCGAGGCCGTGGCGCTGTTCCTGCAGTTACAAGGCTGGGGAATTGTCTTGCGGCCGAAACGAAAGCGGCCCGGAAGGGGGCCGCGATCAGACTATTCGCAGGGCACGGAGAGGGTCATGTTGACCGCGGGGAAGAAGCTCTTGCATCCGAGTTCGCCGGCCGCCGCTACGTTGCGCTTGGGTCCGCTTGAGGCGTCCTCGCCCTTGTAGGCAGTGCGAGCGGGCGTCTCGTCGGCATCGACGTCGTTGGTCTTTGTCTGCGAGGCGACCTTGCGTGCCTTTGCTGGCTTCGCTTCGGCAACGTCGTCGGTTGTAACGATAGAGGAGTTCTCCTCAACGACGTCCTGCGGCACCTCCGTCTCAGCCTCTACCTGCGGCTCGGGCTGGACATACGTCGGCTGCGTTACGACGCGCCGCACGATCCGGCGCGGTGCCGCCTCGTGAACGACGACCACGGGGCGATGGACCCGGCGAACGAAGATGTCGGGCCGATGGTGGTGGTGATGATGATGGCGGTGGGCCAGGTGCCGCATCACCTTCATTACCTTGAAGAGGCCGCGGCCATGGTGTCCGGCCTCGGCGGTCGACGCGACGGCGGTCAGGGCGACGAGCATGGCGGCGAAAAGGGTGAGCAGCTTGTTCATGGTTGCCTCCGGGGTGTCAGCGTTCATCGTTGCTTCACCATGCCGGGTGTCGCCGCCGTCCGCTGTGCCGGGTGGAACAGGATGAAATAATCCACTCTTTCGATGCGGGAGAGGAAGCCTCAGCCGAGCCGCCGGCGAAGGGAGCGCGCACCGCATGATCCGCGCCTCAGTCGCAACGCACCGTGAGCGTCATGCCGACCGTGGGGAAATACGTCTTGCACCCGACCGGCGGGCCGTTGCTGACGCGTCGCTCGGTGCCACTCTCCTCGGCGAGCCGAGTCGAGAACGCCGCAGAAGGCCATGTAACGATTGACGAATTTTCATTCGCGACCTTGCCTCGCGGCGGCATTGCTTGTGCCGGCCGGGGCGCCTCGGGTCGTGGTCGGTCAGGGGATTGTGGCTGCGCTAGGCGCCTTGCGCTTGAAGCACCCTTTGGCGCGGCACGATCGGCCTTTCGCTCCGCGGGGGCGCGGACAGAGCGTAAGGTACGCCGGCGGTCGTCCGCCTCATAGCCGTCTTCGTCGGCCTCCTCACGGGCGTACGCTCTTGCCTCTGCCCGCTCGTATGCAGCTTCGGCGCAATCGTCATCGCACCAGGCACGGGCGCCCCCGCTGCCGATGGCCGCGAAGGTGAGCAGGACGGTGCTGGCCGCCAAGAGTCTGGTCATCCTTAGTCCCCAACCGAATGAGCATCGCTGGGGTGATGCTGAGCGGAAATTGCCCGTTTCGCTGTTCCGCAGGGTACAGAAGTGGCCCAGCATCCCGCGTCGACGGCCGTAGGATTTATAATCCTGGCCAAAGGCTTGAGGCGTCATGATCGCACTCCGGCAGACCTGCCGCCGCTAGGCACCGCGATGGCTTTCGGCAGCAGTCACCGAGTTTGTCGCACTGGCCGCGATTTTCTGCTGCCACAGCGCAAGTTAGCCTGCTAGGATGCGAACCAGGGAGGAACGCGGCATCTCTACAGGGCCCTGGGCAGTGCGGCGGTTGCCAAGCTTGCCCGAGATACCGTAACGCTACCAACCTCAGGCCAAGATCCAAATCGCATGCGCCTCAACAAATCCACGAGCCACGCCGTCCGTATCCTGATCGACTGCGCCAAGGCTGACGGCAGGCTCATCAAGGTCGCCGAGATCGCCAAGCGTCTCGACATCACGCAGCAGAACGCCTTCAAGATCGTGCATCTGCTGTCGAAGGCAGGCTTTCTCGCCTCGGTCCGTGGCCGTCACGGCGGCGTCCGGCTCGCCCGTGCGCCGGGGCAGATCCGCATTGGCGACGTCGTGCGCTCGATCGAGACCCTGGGCCAGGAGGAGAAGGAAGCCGGCAGCCGCGGCAGCCTGCACCGCATCGTCGACGATGCGCTCGACGCCTTCATCAGCGTCCTCGACCAGCACACGCTCGAGGACATGGCCGCGGGCGCCCAGACGGCCCCTGGCCGTGACGCGGGTGGCCGATCCGGCAAGGGTAGCCAGCGTGCGAGCAGCCCCCGCAGCCGGCGCGGCACCCAGCAGTCCGCCCCGCGGTTTGGTTAACGTCGGCGCTCACGCTGCATCACGGTCGAATCGCTGCGATGTGCGGCGTATCCGCCCTTGACATGCATCGGCTTCCCTTCAAAACTTGAATTGTCGTTTCCATTTTTAAGGCACGCGCAGCCTTAGGGAAATGCGCGAGGGAAGCCGGCGATGATTGTTTGTTCGTGCACAGTCATATCTGACATCGACATCGAGGGCGCACTGCTCGAGATCTTGAGCGCTCCCAATGCGCCGATCCCGACACCCGGCATCGTCTATCGCCATCTCTCCAAGCGCATGAACTGCTGCAGTTGCGCGCCGCTTGCAGTCGAGACGATCTACAACAAGGTCGACGCGCTGGAGAAGAAGGGCCTTATCTCGCCGAGCCTCAGCGCTACGACGCGCTCTAAGCTTCTCGAGTTCAGAACGCGCACGACGCCGCCGCGCGTGATGACGAAGAATTCCGACTCTGCAGGTGTAAGTTCTCACGATCGTGTGCGTAACGTCGCATGATCGCTGCCGCGGACGTGCGC
>Ga0164243_10008632_pt1 | contig 14993 bp, 12 predicted proteins | sample OricompcompostOP_FD_108781 | JGI IMG/M metagenome (GOLD analysis project Ga0164243, IMG submission 108781) | Organic Plus compost microbial communities from Emeryville, California, USA - Original compost - Organic plus compost (OP) | ecosystem: Engineered > Solid waste > Mixed feedstock >... | reverse complement strand
GTCCGCATCACCGCCCCGCACCGAGCACAGGGCGAAGCCCCGCGGGCCGCCCGCGACATGGAGGCGGCGGCCCGATGAGCGTGCTGCAACTGCTGTTCGCCGCGGTGCTGGTGCTCGGCAACGGCTTCTTCGTCGGCGCCGAGTTCGCCCTCGTCTCGGTGCGCCGCAGCCAGATCGAACCCCTCGCGGCCGAGGGCTCCGCCCGCGCCCGGCGGGTGCTGCGCGGGCTGGAGACGCTGCCGCAGATGATGGCCGCCGCCCAGTTCGGCATCACGGTGTGCTCGCTGACGCTGGGCGCGGTGGCCGAGCCGACGGTGGCCCATCTCCTGGAGCCCGTCTTCCACGCCGTGCGGATGCCGCAGGCCCTCGTGCATCCGGCCGGGTACGTCGTCGCGCTGGCCGTGGTCGTCTTCTTCCACCTGGTGGTGGGGGAGCTGGTGCCCAAGAACCTCGCCATGGCGGCGCCCGAACGCAGCGCCCTGTGGCTGGGGCCCACGCTGGTCGCCTTCGCCCGGCTCACGCGTCCGGTGACGGTGGCGCTGGGCGCGTGCGCCACCGTCGTGCTGCGGCTCTTCCGTGTCGAACCGAAGGACGAGGTGGCGGCGGTGTTCACCAGCGAGCAGCTCAACCGGCTGGTCGCCGACTCGCGGCAGGCCGGGCTGCTGGAGGCGGACGAGCACGAACGGCTCGCGGACGCGCTGGAGCTGGGGTCCCGCCCGCTGACCGACGTGATGCTGCCCACCACCGGGCTGGTCACCGTGGGGCCGGGCGTGACGCCGCGCGAAGTGGAGGAACTGACGGTACGCACCGGGTTCTCGCGCTTCCCGGTACGCGCCGGCGACGGCGGCTTCCTCGGCTATCTGCACGTCAAGGACGTGCTCGACCTGGAGGAGAGCGACCGCCCGGTGCCGCGCCGGCTGTGGCGGCCCATGACGACGCTGCGGGCCCGCACCCCGCTGGACGACGCGCTGACCGCCATGCGGGCCGGCGCCTCGCACCTGGCCGCCGTCTCCGACGACGCGGGCCGGGTGGTGGGGGTGGCAGCGCTGGAGGACGTGCTGGAGATGCTCGTCGGCGAGGTGCACGACCCGGCGCACGCGCTGCCGCCGGCCCGGCCCCTGCCGGACGGGGAGCGTGCGAACGGGCAGCAGGCCGAGACCGTCGGTCCGCTCGCCCCGTAGCCGCACCCTTCCGTCGCGACCGCCGGCGGCCGGGGGAGTGGGAGAAACGGAAGAATCTTTGGATCCGTGTCCTCCCGGCCGCCCGCGGGCGCAACACATCAGTGGACGGAGCGTTCCGCTATGAGCGACGGATGGGTTGATGGCTGAGAGCGCCGTGATCGCGACCCTGGTGGCGGCGGTTCTGGGAGGAGCATGGTTTCTCGCTGCGCCCGCAGGGGGTGTGGCGGCGGCCGTACCGGATGTGCGGGCCGCCTGCCGGTACGGCGGCGGCCCGCACGGTGCGGTCGCCGGTGGTCCGCCGGGTCCGCGCCGCCTGAGGGACGGCCCCCGGGCCGGTGCGTTCGGCGGCGCCGTGTGCCCTCCCCGGGCGGGTGAAGGGCTGCCGCGGGTGCGCCCTCGGCGAGGCGGACGGCGGCCACCGCGCTGCCGGTTGTTCCCGCCGTCCGGCAGCGGGAGCGGACCGGGGGTCCCACCGGGCCGCGCGGGGCCGTCGCGCGAAAAAACTTACTGAGCGGTTTTTCTTTTTCCCCAGCGCGGTCGCTGTCTTTTCCCGGTGCTTTCCCCGTACCCCCTTCCGGGGGTACGGGCGGTAAGTGCCGAAGGCTTCGAAAGCATGGCGGCGTTCTACTGTCAGCGGCTGCCATGAGCTGCGCTTCGACAGGGTGTCGGCGTTCGGCTTCCCCGACGGTATACCGGTGGTTACGAGTAATTTTCCTTGCGTCACGGGTGATTGCTGAGATATTTGATTGACGCAGGGCGAGGTTCAGGGAGTTGACCAGGCCGCCGCCCCGCTTGTGTTTCAACGATCAATAATCGGCCACGGGGGAGCGAACTGCTCATGGAATCAGCCAGGCCGCATGTCCATGCCGAGGTGTTCCGCGCGGCGCGGCTGTCGCCGGCCGAGTACGGGAGGCGAAAGGAGAGCGCCCGGCCGGAAAACGCGGAGGCGACCCGCGAAGGGCAACTGGCGAAACTCTTCGAAGAGCGGTACACGCGCATGCTCAGGCTGGCCGCGCTGCTCGGTGCCGACGACCCCGAGAACATCGTCGCCGAGGCCTTCTACCAGATGTACCGGGAGTGGTGGAAGCTGCGCTCGCCGCAGAAGGCCGAGGCGTACCTGCGCTCGATCGTCTGCAATCTGACCCGCATGCGGATACGGCACCTCCAGGTCGTCCGCCGGAACGCGGTGACCCGCACGGAGTGGGTGGCTTCCGCCGAGAGTTCGGCCCTGCTCCGGGACGACCAGCGGGCGCTGTTAAGAGCCCTGCGGCGCCTGCCCGCCCGGCAGCGCGAGGCACTGGTGCTGCGGCACTGGCTGGGGCTTCAGGAGAGGGAGATAGCGGCGACGATGGGCATCTCGGCGGGCTCGGTCAAAACGCACACCGCGCGGGGGATCGCCGCCCTCACACAGGCCATGGAGGCACGCAGGTGAACTCGGTGAGGGACCGCACGGTGCACGGGCTCAAACAGGCGCTGGAGGTGGCCGCGGAGCAAGTGCCGCCCGTAGACCGCTCCTTCGACAGTGTGCTGGGGGAGTGGCAGCGCCGCGAGCGCCGGCGCCGTCTGGTGCTGACGCTGCTGGTCTGGGCGGCCTTCGTGCTGTGCGCCACGGTGGGGCTGTGGGTGCTGGGCCGGCACGCCGCCCACCGCGCCTCCTGACCGCACGGGGTGCTGCGACCGCACCGCCTCCCGGCCCGGCCCGGCGGGGTGGTGCGACCTGCCCGACCAGTGTGCCGGGCCGCGGTGGTGGCTTGCTGGAGCCCGACTGGAACGCCGCTGTCAACCGACCACCCGCCTCGCACAACTCAATGAGGGAGGCCGCGCCCCACGCGTACCGCGCACGGCGTCGCGCCCCCCTCCAGCACGACACGGACGAACGGGGAGAAGAGTGCTCATCGAGATACTGGGACCGCTGCGGATCCGGCACGGTGAGGGATCGGTGCAGGTGCCCGGCGAGAAGCTCAGGGCCATCGTCGCCACCCTCGCCCTGAGCCCAGGCGCGGTCGTACCCGGGGAGAAGCTGCTGGACGAGTTGTGGGGCGAGAACCCGCCGCGCACCGCCGCCAACACGCTCCAGGGGCACATCGCCCGGCTGCGGCGCACCCTGGTGCAGCAGACCAGGAGCCCGTACGCGCGGGAGCTGATCCGCACCTCCAGTTCCGGCTACATCCTCGACCTCGACGCGGAGAACATCGACGCCGTCCGCTTCACGCGGATCGTCGAACACCTCGGGAGCCGGGTGAGGACCGATCCCGAAGCCTGCATCCCCCAGCTCACCGGTGCGCTGCGGATGTGGCGCGGCGCCGCCCTCTCGGACGCCGGCCAGGGCATCGCCTGCCGCACAGCCGCCGCCCACCTGGAGGAGATGCGGCTGATCGCCCGGGAGTTGCTCATCGAGGCCAGGTCCGCCCTGGGGCAGCACCGCGAGGTGGTGCCCGAACTGGAACAGCTGCTCACCCGCTATCCGCTGCGGGAACGCTTCTGCGAGCAGCTGATGCTGGCGCTCTACCGCTGCGGCAGGCAGGCGGACGCCATCGGGGCCTACCACAGGGTGCGCCGGCAGCTGTCCGACGACCTCGGGCTGGAGCCGGGTCCGGGCATGCAGGCACGGCTGTCGGAGATCCTGCGCCAGGAGCCGAGTCTGATGGCGTGAGGGGTGGCGCACGGCCGGCGGGCCGTGCGCGCCGTGCCGAGGCCGGGTGCGCGGCCGGTTCCGCCGGTCGCGCACCCGGCCTCGCGCGTGCCGGGCTGCGGGGCGCCCGGGCGCGGCGGGTGCGAGGGCGCGGGGTGCGGGCGGTGCCCCGGCGCGGCTCCACCGACTTGCTCGGACGACTAAGTTAGTCACGCGACCAAAATAACAGTCGGGGCGGACCGTGTCACCCCGGCCGCCGCTGTCCGCTCCACGCGCCGACGCCGGGTGACCGGTCAGCGACGGCCGACGGCCGACGGCCGACGCTGACCGGCTTGCCGGGCGCGTCCGGCCGCTGCCCTGCCGCCGTCCCCTTCGCTCTCCGGCCGCCCTCCGGGAAAGGGGCGGGAACCGGACGTCATCGAGATTTCAGTGCCCTATCAGGAAGCACTGGAAATATATTCCGCGTCCCGTTTCGGCCGGTGCACCCGGAAGACCGGAGTCCTTACACGCAAGGGGAGCGGCGTGCGCAGTACGGATGATTCCAGTACGCAAACCGAGTGGCGGTCCGCAGGGCCCGGAAAACCGGAACCGCCGCGCACCTACCACTCATATGTCAACGGCAAGCAGGTGAGCGGAAGCGACTGGGTCTACGTACTGGATTCCGAGTCACTGCTCGACGACGTCTTCGCGAGCCTGCGACTGAAACGGCAATTGGAGCAGGGCAGGACCGCACCCGGGGAACTGCCGCCCGCCATCGTCGGGAAAGTCGCAAAGGCGGACCGGGAAACCGTCGAACTGGCTGTCAAGGCAGCCGCTGCCGCCGCTCCCGAATGGTGTGCGGTGCCACTGGACACCCGTCTCGTCCGGTTCGCGGAACTGCTCCGCGTCCGGCTGGCCGACCGGGCCCGGGACATCGCCCGGGTGCTCGTCCAGGAAGGGCACCCGCTGCCCCTCGCGCGCTGGCAGGTCTCCGGCATGCTGGACGCCTTCGGTCCCGAATCGGTCGCCTTCTACCGCTCGCGGATGCTCCAGGAGTTCACCCACGGCGAGCGCCGGCTCCAGGTGCGCAGGCAGCCGGACGGTGTGGTCTGCCTCAACCCTCCGCAGAACGCCCCGCTCTCCAGCGCCGTCCTCGGCGTCACCTCCCTGATGGCCGGCAACTCGCTGGTGGTGCGGGCACCGCGCAGCGGCCCGCTCGGAGTGATGTACGTGCTCCAGGAGATCGTCGTTCCGGTACTGGAGGAACTCGGCGCACCGGCCGGGGTGCTCAACGTGGTGTGCGGCGATCCCGCGCCGATGCTCAACACCTGGCTGGAGAGCCCCGAAGTGGACGACATCATCTACTTCGGCAGCAGCGAGAACGGAATCGCCTTCGAAAAGCGCTGCGTCGAACACGGCAAGAAACCGATCCTCGAACTGGCCGGGAACGACGTGGTGACGGTCTGGAAGGACGCCGACGCGGCACTCGCCGCGGAAGCACTGACCGAGAGTTTCTACGGCTCCGGACAGCTGTGCATGATTCCCAATCAGGTGCTGGTGCACCCTGACGTCGCGCCCGCGCTGCTGGACGAACTCACCCGGCAGGTACGCCGCATACGGCCCGGCCGGCCCGGGGACCCCGATGTCCTGCTCACCCCCGTGCTGCGCAACGAGAAATTTTTCCAGTGCCTGGAGGACGCCCGCGCCAAGGGCGCCGAAGTGCTGTGCGGCGGGCACGCGATGCAGCTGGACGGTACACGCGACCCGTACGGCATCTTCCTGGAACCCACCGTCCTGGTGGTCCGGGGCCTGGCCGGGGCACGCGAGATGGACGCCGTACGTCACGAGACGTTCTTCCCGCTGCTGCCCGTCGTCGTCGCCGAACCCGCCTCCGACGAGGAACTGCTGCGGCTGTTCACCGAGTTCGTCGAATCCAACGCCTACGGGCTGCGCAACTCGCTGTGGGCCCGCGACCCCGCCGTCGTCGAGCACTTCACCGCGCGGGTCCGCAACGGCGGCCTGCTGAAGGTGAACGACTCGCACATCGGCTTCCTGCCGTGCCTGCCCACCCACGGCGGCACCGGACTGACCGGAGGCGTCTTCGGCGAGGCCAACTACCCGATCCTGCGCACCTCCCACATCCAGGGCGTCAGCATCAGCAGCGGTTCACGGCCCCGGGACGCGGTGTTCGGCGCCTGGCGGGCCCTGTTCGGCGACGCGGACGCGAGCGAGCCCCGCGACGCCGGTGCCGCCGACGCCCGCCCCTCCCACGGAGCCGCCTCGTGACGACCGTCCCGACCTCCGCACCCGCCTCCGCCCCGGCCGCCGCCGCTCCCGCCGGGACCCAGGACGACGCGGACACCCTGATCCGGCTCTACCGCACCACCATGAGCAAGGGCCGGGCCACCCTCGGCGAGCTGTTCGGCAAGCACGTCGAGCTGGAGTCCGAAGGGGCCTGGGTCACCGGGGAACAGGGCCGCCGCTTCCTCAACTGCGGCGGCTACGGCGTCTTCCTGATGGGTGCCCGGCACCCGACCGTCGTCCGGCACGTCGAGGCGCAACTGGCCAGGCACCCGGTGGCCACCCGGCTCTTCCTGGAACCGCAGGCCGCCCGGGCCGCCGAGGCGCTGGTCGCCCGCACCCCGCGAGGACTGGAGCGGGTCCACTTCGCCTGCGGCGGGGCCGAGGCCGTCGAGGCGGCGATCAAACTGGCCCGCACCCTGGGCCGCGACCGGCTGGTGGCCGCCCACCAGGGCTACCACGGCAAGACCACCGGCGCCCTCAGCCTCACCGGCAAGGACGTCTTCCAGGAGCCGTTCCGCCCGCTGCTGCCCGGCGTCGATCACGTCCCCTACGGCGACGCGGCGGCCCTGGAGGAGATGCTGCGGACCCTGCCCGCCGGCCGGGCCTGCGTCGTGCTGGAACCGGTGCAGGGCGAGGCCGGGGTGATCGTCCCGCCGGACGGCTACCTCAAGGACGTGGAGCGGCTGTGCCGCCGCCACGGGGCCCTCTTCGTCCTCGACGAGATCCAGACCGGCCTGGGACGGCTGGGCACCTGGTGGGGTGCCGACCGCGAAGGCGTCACCCCCGACATCCTGCTCACCGGCAAGGGGCTGGGCGGCGGAGTGCTGCCCGTCTCCGCGCTGGTGGCCACCCCGGAGGCGTTCGCCGCCTTCGACAAGGACCCCTACCTGCACACCTCCACCTTCTCCGGCACCCCCCTGGCCATGGCCGCGGTACGCGGCGCGCTCGCCGCCACCGAGGAGGACGGTCTGGTCGGCCGTGCCCACGAGCTGGGGGAGCGGCTGCTGCCCGAGCTGCGCAGTATCGCCCACACCCACCTGGCCGGACTGGTGCGCGAGGTACGCGGACGCGGCCTGCTCATCGGCGTCGAGTTCACCGAACCCGGACCGGCCGGGGAACTGCTCATCGAACTGATCGAGCAGGGCGTCATCGCCAACCACTCCCTCAACTCGCACATGGTGCTGCGCTTCACCCCGCCGGCCGTCCTGACCCCCTCCGACGAGGAGTTCCTGTGCGAGGCGTTCGACCGTGCCTGCCGCGCGCAGGCAGCCCGTTCCCTCCCGACCCAGCAAGGCGGTACCGCACATGCGTAGCGTTCAGTTGACGATGGACCTTCCGGGCACCGCACCGCGGGAGGCGTTCGACGCGGTCCGCGCCTTCGACCGCTACCCGCAGCTGGCGCCCGACATCCGCGCAGTGGTGACCCACGGGGACAGCAGCGACTGGGAGGTGTACTTCCGCAACGGCATCCTGCGCTGGACCGAGACCGACCACGCCGACCCGGAGGCCGGCACCATCGTCTTCGCCCAGCAGGACGGCGACTTCGAGGACTTCACCGGCGAATGGCGCGTCACCGCGCGGGACGGCGGAGGATCGCGGATCACCTTCCGCGCCGGCTTCGACTTCGGCATCCCCAGCCTCGCGGGCATCCTCGACCCGGTGGCCGAGCGGGTCATCAAGGAGACCATCGCCTGTGTGGTGCGCGGCATGTTCGCCGACGCCCGGTCGGTCGCCGACGACCAGAGCGCCGGTGACGAGGAGCCCGGCCGGACGCCGGCGGCCGTGGACCGCTGAGGGGAACCGCGATGGCGTCTGCGCACCCTCCCACACCCGTCCTGTGCGGTCTGGGCGGCTGGCTGCCCCCACGGATCGTCACCAACGAGGAGCTGAGCCGCGGACTGGACACCTCCGACACCTGGATCCGCACCCGCACCGGCATCGGGCGCCGCCACGTGGCCGAACCCGGTACCGCGACCTCCGACCTGGCCGTGGAGGCCGCCCGGCGGGCGCTCAAATCCGCCGGCACGGACCACGCCGACGCGCTGATCCTGGCCACCACCACACCCGACCGGCCGTGCCCGGCCACCGCGCCGCTGATCGCCGCCGAACTCGGACTCGGCACCGTCCCCGCCCTCGACGTGGGGGCGGTGTGCACCGGATTCCTGTACGCGCTGGCCACCGGCGCCGGATTCCTGGCGGCCGGCCTGGCCGGCACCGTACTGGTCGTAGGGGCCGACACCTACTCGCGCATCCTCGACCCGGCCGACCGCTCCACCCGCGCCCTCTTCGGCGACGGCGCCGGAGCCGTCGTGCTGCGGGCCGGCACCGCCGACGAACCCGGCGCGCTCGGCCCCCTCGTGCTCGCCAGCGACGGCACCGGCGCCGACCTGATCCGGGTGCCCTCCGGCGGCTCCCGCGACCCGGTGCGGCCCGGGACCGCCCACCTGAGCGACCCGTACTTCCGGATGGAGGGCAAGAAGGTCTTCCGCAACGCCGTGGAGCGGATGGCCGCGGCCTCCCGACAGGTGGCGGAGCGCCGCGGCTGGGGCGTCGAGGGCATCGACCTGCTGGTCGCGCACCAGGCGAACGTGCGGATCCTCTACGCCGTCGCCGATCTGCTGGGACTGCCCCGGTCCCGCTGCCACGTGCACCTGGACCGGGTGGGGAACACCGCCGCCGCCTCCGTGCCGCTCGCCCTCGCCGACGCCGCCGCCGGCGGTGCGCTGCGCCCCGGCGACCGCGTGGTGACCTGCGCCTTCGGCGGCGGCCTCACCTGGGGCGCCGCCGCCTTGAACTGGCCCGGCATCAGCCCGCACTGACCCCGGCGGGCCGCCGTGCCGCCCCGCGCACCGCGGCCCGGCGCGCACCCGGCCCGCCGTCCCCCGACCGACCGCATGCACGCACGACCGACCCGAAGCTACGGAGTGAAGACGATGAGCGATGTGTACGAGCGTTTCGTGGGCCTGCTGAGCGGCTTCGGCATCGGCGCCGACGAGGTGGAGCCCGACCACACCTTCACCCACCTGGAGTTCGACTCGCTGGCCCTGGTCGAGCTGACGCTCGCCGTGCAGCAGGAGTTCGGCGTCTCCGTCGGCGACGACGAGCTGGGCCCGGAGGACACCATGGCCCGGGCCGCCAAGGTCATCGAGTCCAAGCTGGTGGGCGTCTGATGCCCGGCACTCCGCGCGAACCGTTCGACGCGGCCGTCACCGGAGTGGGCATGGTGACGGCCGCCGGAGTGGGCACCGCGGTCTGCTGGGAGCGCGTGTGCGAGGCCGCCGGCACCGCGGCGGCCCAGGTGCCCGGTCTGGCGGCGGTACCGGCCCGGTTCGGCTGCCCGGTGCCCGGCTTCGACGGTGCCGCACTCATCGGCCGGCGCAAGGCGTGGCGGCTGGACCGGTGCAACCAGTTCGCCCTCGTGGCCGCCGCCGAGGCCGTTGCCGACGCCGGGCTCGACACGGACACCTGGGACGGCGCCCGGGTGGGGGTGGTGCTCGGCTGCGGCCTGGGCGGCGCCGCGAGCTGGGAGAAGCAGTACGACGTGCTGCGCGAGCAGGGCCCCGAGCGGGTGTCGCCGCTCCTCATCCCCCTGCTCGCCCCGAACATGTCCGCCGGGCACATCGCGCTGGAACTCGGCGCCCGCGGCCCCAACCTGGTCACCGCCACCGCCTGCGCCTCGGGTACCACCGCCGTGGGGACCGCCCGTGAACTGCTGCGCAGCGGCGCCTGCGACGTGGTCGTGACCGGCGGCACGGAGGCGTGCATGACACCCTCCCTCGCCACCGGCTTCAGCCAGATGGGAGCACTGTCCGCCCGCCACGACGACATCACCGGCGCCTCCCGCCCCTTCGACGCGCAGCGGGACGGCTTCGTCCTCGCCGAGGGCGCCGCCGTACTGGTGCTGGAACGCCCCGAGGACGCCCGCGCGCGGGGCGCCCGTGTCCGGGCCCGGGTGAGCGGCTACGGCGCCTCGGCGGACGCCCACCACCCCACCGCGCCCGACCCCGAGGGCGCCGGCGCCGAACTGGCCCTGCGCGCCGCACTGGCCGACGCGGACCTGGGCCCGCAGGACATCGACCACGTCAACGCGCACGGCACCTCCACACCGCTCAACGATGTGACGGAGGCCCGGCTGGTCCGCCGTGTGCTGGGGGAGCGGCCTTCGGTGACCTCGGTCAAGGGAGTGCTCGGGCACGCGCTGGGCGCGGCCGGGGCCATCGAGGCGGCCCTCACCGCGCTGACGGTCGAGCACGGACTCGTCCCGCCGACCGCGAACCTGGACAGCCAGGACCCGCAGGCGGAGATCGACGTGGTGGCCAAGGCGCCCCGCGAGGGCGAGGTGCGGGCCGCCGTCAGCAACTCCTTCGGCTTCGGCGGGCAGAACGCGGTGCTGCTGCTGACAGCCGCCTGAGCGGCGTCGGCCGCTCCCTTCCCCGGCCCGCACGGGCACACGTCAGGGCCCCGACCCGGAATCCGCCATCCCGGGTCGGGGCCCTGGCCGCTGTGCCGGCGGCGGGCGGGCCGCGGTTCAGCCGGCGGCGTACCCCGCGCCGACACGCTCGCCGGCCAGTTCGTCCACGACCTCGGCCATCGTGCCGAACTCCGCCTCCAGACCGCGGAAGACGTCCCCGGCCGCGTCCGCCGCGAAGGCGGCCTGTGACGTCACCTGGATGACCTCGAAGTAGTGCACGGGCGCGTCCGCCGCGAGCGAGACCCGATGAACGGAGAAGGAGACCACACTGGGCAGCTGCGGACAGGCCGCGTAGTCCACCTCCCGCACCCACTTCTCGAACCGCTCGTGCTCGGCCGCCTCGCGCAGCCGGATGCGGTGGACGACGCACTCCATGTGTGACCTTCTTCCTGACGGAGGGGAGCGCTCCCGCCGGGGGAACGCGTTTCCTGAGCGGGCGAATGGCTCTCTGGTGAGGGAAGGGTGAGGGAAGGGGCGCGGGCCCCGCTCAGCGGCGGGAGAGGCCCAGCGCGCGGGCGATGTTGTTCTTCTGGATGTCGTTGGTGCCCGAGAAGATCCGCGACGGCAGCGCGTCCCGCAGCAGCGTCTCCGCCTCGCCGTCGAGGATGCCCAAAGCGCCGCGCACCTGGACCGCGTCCAGTCCCAGCTGGACAGCCGCCTCGCTGACCGCCAGCTTGGCGAGGGCAGGCGCCACCTCGTCCTGGGAGCCGGCGTCGATCCCGGCGGCGGCCTTGAACAGCAGCAGCCGCGCGGACTCCAGCCGCAGAAGCATGTCCACGATGCGGTGGCCGACCGCCTGGAAGCTGCCGATGGGCGCGCCGAACTGGCGCCGCTCCCTGGCGTACTCCGTCGTCGACTCCAGCACCCTGCGCATCGCGCCCAGGTACCCGGCGAACAGACAGGTGCGCTCCCACTTCATCGACGCGGTGAACACGCTGGCGCCCACGCCTTCCGAGCCGAGCATCCGGTCGGCCGGGACCCGCACGTCCGCCAGGTGGACGTCCGCCATCGGCGAGCCGCGCAGCCCCACCTTGTCGTAGTGCGGCCCGACCGACAGTCCGGGCGTGCCGGCCTCCACCAGGAACGTCGACAGGCCGAAGAAGCCCCCGCCGGGCCGGGTCACCGCCTGGATGACGAAGACGTCCGCGACGGGTGAGTTGGTCGTGAAGCACTTCTCACCGTTCAGCACGTAGTGGTCGCCGTCACGGACCGCGCGGGTACGGATGCCCAACGCGTCCGAGCCGGCCTCCGGTTCGGTGATGCCGTGCGCGGCGATGCGCTCGCCGGAGGCGAGGGCCGGCAGCCACCGCCGCTTCTGCTCCTCGGTGCCGAACTCGACGATCGGCATGACGCAGGCGAACAGGTGCGCGCCCACGGAGAAGGTGAAGCCCGTGTCCCGGCAGCCGCTGCCCAGGGCTTCCATCAGCGCCGCCGCGGTCACCGCGCCCGCACCCAGCCCCCCGTACTCCTCGGGAACGGTGGTGCCCACCACGCCCTGCCGGCCGGCCAGCAGCCAGCGCTGCCGGAACTCGTCCGGGTCGAAGCGCTCGGGCGGGTCCAGCTTGTGCCGGGCGAATCCCGAGAGCGCCGTGCACATCTCTTCGGTTTCCGGATCGAGAGCGAAGTTCATGCGGAGTCCGTCCGTGAGTGCGGGAGGTCTTCCTCGATGAGCAGGTGGTAGTTGATGCCCCCGGTCCCGAAGGAGCTGACCCCGGCCCTGCGGGGCCGGCCCTCCGGGCGGGGCCAGACGCCCGCGCGGGTCGAGACCGTCGCGGGGATGTCCGACAGCCGCAGGGCGGGGTTGAGCCGGTCGAGGTTGGCGTTGGGCGGCAGCTTCCCCGCCCGCATCGCCAGCAGTGCGCGCAGCAGACCGGCGCCGCCCGCCGCGGCGAAGGTGTGGCCGAAGAAGGACTTGGCCGAACCGATGTCCAGCGGGCGTGAGCGGCGGGGGCCGCCGTACACCTCACCGGTGGCGGTGATCTCCACCCGGTCGCCGACCTTGGTGCCGGTGCCGTGCGCCTCCAGGTAGTCCACGTCGGCGGGCGCGAAGTCCACCTGCCCGAACGCCTGGCGCATGGCCCGGACCTGACCGTCCGCGTCCGGCGCGATCAGCGATTTCGCGTCGTTGGACCCGCCGATGCCGCGGACCACGCCGAGCACCTCGTCGCCGTCCCGGCGGGCGTCGGACAGCCGCTTGAGGAGGAAGAGCGCGCAGCCGTCACCGGGTGTGAAACCGTCGGCCGCCTCGTCGAACGGGGTGATGCGGTCGTGCGACAGCAGGCCCAGTGCCGAGCACAGCACCAGGTCCCGCTCGTTGCAGGGCAGTTCCACCCCGCCGGCCACCGCGTAGTCCACCGCGCCCGAACGCAGCGCACCGACCGCGAGGTCCAGTGCCGCCAGCGACGAGGCGCAGGCCGCCTCCACCGCCACCGGAACCGCGTCCAGCCCGAACTGGCCGGCGATCAGCGCCGCGCTGCCGCTGGCCAGCGCCTCGTCGAACAGGGTGGGTGTGACGAGGGCGGCCTGCTCCGGATACCGCCGGTGCACCTGGGCGAGCAGGCGGGCCGACTCCTGGGGCGACAGATGCTTGAGCGCGGTCAGTTCCGACGCGGCGGCGTCCAGGCGGGGGAGGGACGCGAGGGTGTGCGCCTGCCGGTCCCGGCCCAGCCCCAGAGTGCTGCCCAGCGCCACCATTCCCGGGCGGCCCCTCAGCCCCGCCTCGCCCGGGGAGCGCCGTCCGAACAGTTCGGCGGCGACCGTCAGCGCCAGCCGCTGTGCCGCGTCCAGCGCCGCGTACCGCGCCGGGTCCATGCGCACCCCGGCCGGCGGGGTGGCGGGCACCCGCACAGCGGCGCCCCGGTCGGTGTAGCTGCTGTCGAGGCTGAGCGCCCCGGGCGCGTGGAACAGGTCCCTGTCCAGCACGTTCTCGTCGAACGGGGCGAAGGCGTCCCGCCCGGACAGCACGGTGCGCCAGAACGCCCCGGCGTCCGGCGCCCCCGCGAACCGCCCGCCCAGCGCCACCACGGCGACCGGCTCCGCGACGGCCGGCCGGGCGGGCACATGGGGCCGGGCCCTCCTGGGCCGGTACTCCTCCAGCACCACGTGGCACACCGTCCCCGTGAGTGAGGAGCCGGCCACCACCGCGCGACGGGGTGCCCCGCCCTCGGGTGCGGGCCACGGCACGGCCCCGGCGTCCGGCGAGGCGGCCGGCACGGTGCGGTGCCGCAGCGCCAGCGCCACCGTGCTGACGGCCGCCACCCCTGCGTTGGCCAGGGTGTGCCCCAGCCGGTCGGCCGTACGGCGTACGAACGGTACGGGGCCGGGGCCCGCACCAGGCTCCGCCGCGTGCGGGCACGCGGAACCGGGCTGCGCCGGGGCTCCCTCGGCGGAGGGAGCCGCGGGCAGGGGCCCGATCAGGGGGTCCGGGCCGGTCTCGTCGGGGGAGCCGTCGGGGGAGTCCGCGGAGAGCTCCCCGCGTGCGGGCCCGGCCGTGCCGCCGCCCGGAAGGGGCCAGGCGGGAGGCGGAGTGGCGTGCTCCACGTACTGGACGGGCGCGCCCCGGCCGGCCTCGCGCAGGGCCTGCCGCAGGTTGGCACGGTGCCGTACGGCGGAGGTGGAGCGGCCGAACGGGCCGGGCCGCGCCTCATGCGTGAGGGAACAGCCGCGCACCAGTGCGTGGATGCGGTCGCCGTCCCGCTCGGCGGTGCCCAGCCGTTTGAGCAGCAGGGCCCCGACTCCCTCGCCCAGCCCGTGCTCCAGCCCCTTGGCGGCCAGGGCGCGCTCCAGCAGCGGGCTCTCCCGGCGCTGCCCGGTCACCACCAGTACCGCGTCGCAGGCGCCGGCCCGCAGCGCGGTCAGCGCGTGCGCGAGGGCGACGAAGGAGGTCGCGTCGGAGGACTCCAGAGCGAGGGTGCGTCCGCGCAGCCGGAACGCCGAGGCGATCCGTGCGGGGATGGTGCTGGCCATCTCCCCGACCCGGTCGTGCGGGGAGGCACCCAGCCGCCGGCGCAGCACCGAGCGCAGCTCCTCCTCGGCCTGCGCGGCGTTCTCCCGCGTACGGGGATCGGACGAGCCGGCGGCGGCCCGCCGCAGTTCGCGGGCGTAGCGGCGGCCTTCGACGCGCAGCGCGTTGGCGTACTGCCGGTCCAGTCCGAAGCAGGTGCCGACGACGACGTCGGTGCGGTCCCGGTCCAGGGCGCGGTCCGCGCCGCCGGCGTCCTCCAGGCAGCGGCGGGCCGCCTCCAGCATCAGCAGCTGGAGGCGTGCCATCGCCCCGGCCTGGGCCGGCGGGATGCGGAAGCGGGCGACGTCGATCCTCACCCCGTCCAGCCCGGGACCGGGCACCTCGCTGTCCGCGCCGCCGGTGCCGCCCACGGTGTCCGGGCGGCCCTGGCCGTCCACGTCGTCCGCGGGGCCGGCGCCGTCC
>Ga0164243_10008631_pt1 | contig 14994 bp, 9 predicted proteins | sample OricompcompostOP_FD_108781 | JGI IMG/M metagenome (GOLD analysis project Ga0164243, IMG submission 108781) | Organic Plus compost microbial communities from Emeryville, California, USA - Original compost - Organic plus compost (OP) | ecosystem: Engineered > Solid waste > Mixed feedstock >... | reverse complement strand
GGAGACGTCGAGGCTATCTCGTGGCAGATCGACCGCTTCCCGTTCGGCATCCGCCGCGAGCTGTGGGCCGGCGTCGGGCTCGCGGCCTGCTACGCGGGCGGCGTCACCGACACCGGCTTCGCGCTGCTCGCGGCCGTCGACGGCGCGTGCCGCGACGCGCTCACCCAGGGCATCGCGTTCGCCGCGGCGGCCCGCTGCCGGTCGGGGCACGTGCCGGACGGGACCCGCCGGACCGTCGCCGCGCTCGCCGGCGTCTCGCTGGAGGCGGCCGCGAAGTGGACCACGACGGCGGAAGCGCCTGCCCGAGCGCACGGCGCCGGCCTCGATGCCTATCTCGGTTGGCAGGCGGAGATCCGCGACAGCGCCGCCGGCCCGGCCCACTGAGGGAAGGAGAGAGTACATGCACACCAACCCGCTACGACAGACCGCGACCGCCCTGGTCGCCGGGGCACTGCTCGTCATGCTCGGCGTCTTCAGCACGCGCGCCGGGGTTCCGGCGGCCGAGGAGGCCCGCCTCGCCGCCCGGTTCGACTTCGAGGTCGTACCCCTCAACCAGCAGCCGGCCGGGGCACGGACCGTGCGTGCCGTCGGACCGTCCGTCGACCACCTCCGGTCGTGGATCTCCGCCGTCGGCGCCGCGGTGGCCCTCACGGACGCGGACGGCAACACGGTCGCCGACGACGCCTGCCTCGTCGACCCGCGCGACGACTCGGTGCGCCTGCTACCGGTGCCGGGTACCGGCGACCGCTACCCGCCCGTGGAGCTGCGCCCGCCCGGCGGGGCCGATCCGACCGTCGCGCCGATGGGGTGCGTGCCGGCCGACCTCGACGCCGACGGCGACTCCGACCTCGTCGTCTACTACTGGGGGCGCTCGCCCGTGCAGTTCCTCCGCGCCCCCGGCGGCTACCGGGCGGTCGACCTGGTCGAGCCGCCGCAGGTGTGGAACACGACCGCGCTCGCCGCATCCGATGTGGACGGCGACGGTAACCTCGACCTGTTGGTGGGCAACTACTTCCCTGACGGCGCCCGCGTGCTGGACCCGACGGCCCGCGACGACGCGCGGATGCGCATGCAGGCCGGCATGGCGCTGGCCCGCAACGGCGGCACCAACCGCCTCCTGCTCTCACGCCCGGCCGGCCTCGACGAGCCGCCGGCGTGGACCGACGCCAGCACAGCGCTGCCGGACGTGTCGGCACGGGCCTGGACGCTCGCGTTCGGCTTGCAGGACCTGACCGGCGACCTGTTACCGGAGATCTACCTGGCCAACGACTTCGGCCCCGACAACCTGCTCGTCAACCACTCGACGCCGGGCGCACCCGCGCTCACGTCGGTGGTCCAGCCGCCCGACCTGTCGACGCCGAAGTCCCAGGTGCTCGGGCGCGACTCGTACAAGGGCATGGGCGTGACGTTCACCCACCCGGACGGCCAGTCGTTGCCGACCATCGTCGTCAGCAACATCACCACGGCGTGGGGTCTACAGGAGAGCAACTTCGCGTTCACCCCCGACGGGAGCGGCGCCGAGCTGCTCGCGGGCCGGGTGCCGTTCGACGACGGGAGCGAACGGCTCGGCCTGTCGCGCAGCGGGTGGGGCTGGGACGTCAAGGCGGTCGACCTCGACGCCGACGGCCACGACGAGCTCATGCAGGCCACCGGCTTCCTCAAGGGCGACGCGTGGCGCTGGCCCGAGCTGCAGGAGCTGGCGCTCGCCAACGACCAGGTGTTGCAGTATCCCTGGGCATGGCCCAACTTCCAGGAGGGCGACGACCTTTCGGGACACCAGCGCAACCCACTATGGACCTACAGCAAGCGGTACGAACGCTACGTCGACGTCGCCGCGCAGTCCGGGTTCGACGACGAGTCGGTGAGCCGCGGGCTCGCGGTCGGCGATGTCGACGCCGACGGGCGACCCGACGTGCTCGTCGCCAACCAGTGGGAAGACTCGCGGCTGCTACTCAACCGCAGCCCCACCGCGTGGCCGCACACCGCTCTGACGCTCCTGCGCCCCGGGCACAGCGGCCGGATCACCCCGGCGATCGGCGCCGCAGTGACCGTCAACCGGTCCGGTGCGACGACGCTACGCGCGCAGCTGCAACCGAGCAACGGTCACGCCGGCGTCTCGTCGGCCGAGCTGATCTTCGGCGCCGGGACTTCGACCGCGAGCAGGTACACGCTCTCCTGGCGCGGCGGTGACGGCCGGGTTCACACCGGGGAGGTCGCGCTCGAACCGGGCCGCCACACCCTCGTGCTCGGCGACGACGGATCGGTGGTGCCCCGGTGACCGCGCTGCTGCTCTCCGACGACGTCGTCCGCGTCGCGGAGGGCCTCCTGCACCGGGGACCGCCCGGTATGCGCCAGGTGATCAACGCGACTGGGGTGCTGCTGCACGGCAACCTCGGCCGGGCGGTGCTCTCCGAGCCGGCCCGGCGCGCGATCGTCGCGGCGTCCGGCGGCGTCGACCTCGAGTACGACCTACCGGCCGGCCGCCGTGCCGCGCGCGGCCTCGTGGCCCTCGACGCGCTGGCTGCCGCGGTCCCCGCCGCCGGAGCGGTGCACGTGGTCAACAACAACGCCGCGGCCCTCGTGCTCGCCGCGACCGCGCTCGCGGCCGGTCGCGACGTGGTGGTCGGCCGTGGCCAGACCGGCGGCGGGGTCCGGCTGACCGACCTGCTCGCCTCGACCGGCGCCCGGATCGTCGAGGTCGGCACGGCCGACCGGGTCACGCCCGCGGACTACGCCGACGCGGTGTGGAGCGGCACCGGCCTGGTACTCAGGACCCGTCACCGGGCCGCGCCACCGATCCGTGCCCTGGCCTCGCTCGGCGTGCCGGTGGTCGTCGACATCGGCTCGGGGCTGCTCGCGCCGGAGCCGGCACTGCCCGGCGAGCCCGACGCCGACACGGCGCTGCGCGCAGGGGCAAGCCTCGTCACCGGCAGCGGCGACAAGCTCCTCGGCGGACCACAGGCCGGACTGCTGCTCGGCCGCCGCCGGGTTGTCGGGCAGCTGCGTCGTCACCCGCTGGCCCGGGCGCTGCGGGTCGACAAGCTCACGCTGGCCGCTCTCGACGCGACGCTGCGCCACCGACCGCCGCCGATCGTGGAGGCGCTGCGCCACACCGTCGAAGGTCTGGACGCCCGCGGCGCGCGGATACTCCGGCTGCTGACCGCGGCCGGCGTCGACGCCGGGCTGGAGGTGGTGGCGGCGGCAGTCGGCGACGGCGTCGCACCGGGCCTGCTGCTGCCCGGCCGTGCGGTCAGCCTGCCGCGGCGGCTCGCCGACCCGCTGCGCCGCCACGAGCCGGCGGTGGTCGGGCGGCTGCGTGCCGGCCGGCTCCTGCTCGACCTGCGGTCCGTCCCCGGCGATCTCGACGGCGCGCTCATCTCGGCCGTGCTCGACGCCGCGCGCACCGGCGCGGGCGGCAACTGACGAGAAGCGGTCGACCGCGCGGCCTTCCTAGAAAGGAGGGAGTAAGGGAGTTTCTTTTCGAGAGGGGACCCGCGATGGTCACGCGCGTTGTCAGTCGTGAATGGACGGAGCGGACGATCCCGCCCGGCCCCGACCCGGCACCACGGCGGGGCTGAGGTGGAGCTGGTCGACCTGGCCGGGCCGGCCGCCGCGGTGGTCACCGCGGTCCTCACCTATCTCGGCGGGCGACACGTCGCCCGCGTCGAACGGCGACGCGAGGAGGCCCGGCTCGCCGAGGCCGCCCGTGACGAGGCCAACGCGGTCGAGCAGGCGCTCGCCGCCGTACACGAGCAGGCCCGTGCCTCGATCGTCGCCGAGCGCAACCAGTTGCTGGCGCGCTGGCAGGTGACGCTCGACGAGGCGCGCGAGGAGCGGCGCCGCCTCGTCGAGGAGCACCGGGCGGAGGTGGCCCGCCTGCGTCGGGAGGCCCGTGACGAGATCGTCGCGGTGCGGGAGAGCGCCCAGGCCACCATCGACGAGCTGCGGGCGCGCATCCGGTCGCTGCGCGATCAGATCAACCGGACGCAAGCCTGAAGAAGTCGACACCGGACGGCGGCCCGTAGAAATGGTTGTGGCGGTCGCGAGACCGCCCTTCGCACCGTCTAGAAAGGACTTAAACGTGACTGAGATTTCGGATTTTGGCCAGCAACTCGGCGGTTTCCTCGGCGGCGTCTTCGGCAACAGCGGCGGCTCGGCCGGCGCGTTCCAGCCGGACCCGCAGGCCGAGATCGAGGTGCGCAAGTTCCTCGGTGACCTGCAGACGGCGTTCGCGGAGAGGAACACCACCCTCATCCTGGACAGCCTTGCCGAAGACTTCACCACCTACGAGCTCGGCTCCAAGGACGGCCACCCGCTCGTGATCACCGACAAGTCGGTGATGCGCGACTACCTGGAGACGCTCTACCCCGGCGACGGCGAGACGCAGACCAAGTCGGTCAGCGCCACCCGGGTCGTGGCCAGCGGCAACATCGGCCTGACCCTGGAGGGCGGCGACGTGGTCATCGCCCGCGCCGACGGCACCTTCGAACACCAGCCGCTCAACGCGTCGGCGATCGCCGTGCGCACCGAGGACGGCTGGAAGTGGATCCACTGGCACATGTCGGCCGCGGCGCCGCGTTTCCGCGTCAACGCCAACGGCGTGCCGGTCGACCTCGAGACGGGCCAGCCGCTGCCGGCCGGTGGCGCGGTCACCGACTGACGCAGTGTCCCGGGTCGGGTCCGGCTTCCGCCGGGCCCGACCCCCCAGTGCCGAGAGAGGCGGACCCATGACTTCCGATGAGGCCGGCGCGTCGACCGTCGCCCCCCAGCACACCAACAACGGCGAAGAGAACGTCTACCCCAACTACCTGGCGTCATTCCACAAGGGACTTCCTCACGATGAGCTCGGCGAGGTCGACCCCGAGGCTTACCGGCTGCTGCTGCGCGCGCTGTCGAGCCGGTCGCCGGAGGAGTTCGAGAAGGTTCCGCTCGGTACGACCGACGGCGCCCGGCTCGTCAACCCGCTCGCCGGGCTCATGTCCTACCCCGAGGGCCCGGCCAGCGACGCGTTCCTCGTCCCGCCCGCACCGCGGCTCGACAGCGCCGAGAACGCCGCCGAGGTCGGCGAGCTCTACTGGATGGCGCACACCCGCGACGTCCCCTTCACCACGTTCGACACCGACCCGGTGGTCGCCGCCGCCGCAGAAGAGCTTTCGGCGCTCTCCGGCCGGGGCTTCCTGCGTGCCGACGGTGTGATCACCCCGCAGAACGTGTTCCGCGGACCGACGCGCGGCGACGTAGCCGGCCCGTTCGTCTCGCAGTTCCTGCTCAAGGACCTCCAGTTCGGCACCCACCGCAATGACCAGCGGCAGGACACCGTCCGTCCCGGGCAGGACTACATGACCACCTACGACACCTGGCTCAAGGTGCAGAACGGGCTGCGGCGGGCGCTCGGGCCCGATGACCGCGACCGGGTCGACACCCGGTTCATCACGACGCCCCGCGACCTGGCGCACTACGTGCACTTCGACGCGGCGCAGAACCCGTTCCAGCCGTTCTTCGGGGCGGCACTGGTGTTGCAGGACCTGGGCATGCCGCTCGACGGCAACCTGCCCTACCGCTGGTCGAAGACGCAGGACCCGTTCGCCACGTTCGGCTACCAGCACCTCTACGACCTCGTCACCGACCTGTCGACACGGGCGCTGCGGACGGTCTGGTACCAGAAGTGGTGGGTGCACCGCCGGTTGCGCCCGGAGGCGCACGGCGGACTGCTCCACCATCACCTCAGCGGCCGGCAGTCCTACGACTTCCTCCATCGCGACCTGGTCGGCAGCGCGGCCGTGGCGCGGGCGTTCGCCCGCCACGGGACCTACCTGCTACCGCAGGCGTTCCCGGAGGGCTCGCCGCTGCACCCGTCGTACGCCGCCGGGCACGCGACGGTCGCCGGCGCCTGCGCGACGATCCTCAAGGCGTGGTTCGACGAGACCGCGGTCGTGCCCGACCCGGTCGTGCCGAGCGCCGACGGCCGCACGCTCGTGCCCTACACCGGGCCCGACGCCGGTGCGCTGACCGTTGGCGGTGAGATCGACAAGCTGGCCGCCAACATCGCCACCGGGCGCAACATGGCCGGCGTCCACTACCGCAGCGACTTCCTCGCCTCGGTGCGGCTCGGCGAGGCGCTCGCCATCGAGGTGTTGCGCCGCCAGAAGAGCTGGTTCGCCGAGACCCACTCCTACACCCTGACCCGGTTCGACGGGCAAGCCATCACCATCTGACACCCCGCCGCCACGGGGCCCGCCGGCAGCTGACCGGCGGGCCCCGTACCCCTGGAAAGGTCTCGACGTGTCCGACGCCTCCCTGGCACCGCGCCGGCTGACCGCGCTACGCCGGTTCGCCGTGTCCATCACCATCCTCACCATCCTCGGACACACGGTGCTCGGGTTCGAGCAGGCGCCGATCGTCCCGATCCTGGCCGTCCTCTATGGATACGCGGTCGACCTCGTGCTGGAGACGCTCGACGCGCGTGCCCTGGGACGGCCGCCGCGGTATGCGGGCGGTTGGCGCGCGCTCGCCGACCACCTGCTGGCCACCCACATCGGCGCGCTGGCGTGCGCGATGCTCCTCTACGCCAACTCGTCGCCGTGGCCCTACCTGTTCGCGGTCACGGCCGCCGTCGCGTCACGCCACCTCGTGCGGGTGCGGGTCGGCGGTCGGCCGCGCCACGTGCTCAACCCGTCCAACGCCGGAATCGCGCTGACCCTCGTGCTCTTCCCGTGGGTGAGCATCGCGCCGCCCTACCAGTTCACCGCCAACGTGTGGGGCGGGCTCGACTGGCTGATCCCGCTGGGCGTGCTGATGGCCGGTACGCTGATCAACGGGAAGCTGACCGGGAAGATGCCGCTGATCGCCGGCTGGGTGGGCGGCTTCGTGCTCCAGGCGTTCCTGCGGTGGCTGATCTTCGACCACGCGTTCGTGGCGGCGCTGCTGCCAATGACCGGCCTGGCGTTCATCCTCTTCACCAACTACATGATCACCGACCCGGGTACGACGCCCGCCGCGCGCTCCCGCCAGCTCGCCTTCGGCCTGACGACCGGCCTCGTCTACGGCGCCCTCGTGCTCCTCCACGTCGCCTACGGCCTGTTCTTCGCACTCGTGCTGGTCTGCATCGGCCGCGGGGTCGCACTGGCGGTGCTTGCCCGCCGCGGTGCCGACGCACCGCCGGCCGGACCGCCCGCCGCGCCGGCCGGCGCCCCGGCGGAGACCCGTGCCTTTCCGGCCGGCTCCGGGATCCTGCCGTTTCCGGACGCGGCGGCGGGGCGATGACCGACCTCGACCAGCGCGTCGCGATCGTCGGCCTGGCCTGCCGCTATCCCGACGCCGACGATCCGGCGCAGCTGTGGCGGACGGTGCTCGGGCAGCGGCGGGCCTTCCGGGAGCTGCCGGCCCGCAGGCTCGACCCCGCCCACCGTGCGGGAGCGCCGCACGACCCCGACTCGACCACCGTCCACCGGGCCGGTGTCCTGCGCGGATGGGCCTTCGACCGGGAGCGGTTCCGTGTGCCCGGCATCCTCTACCGCGCCGCCGACCCGACACATTGGCTGGCGCTCGAGGTGGCCGCGGCCGCGCTCGCCGACGCCGGCTTCCCCGACGGCGCGGGCCTCGACCGAGACCGGGTCGGCGTCGTGCTCGGCAACTCGTTGGCCGGCGAGTTCACCCGCGCGGCCACGATCCGGCTGCGCTGGCCGTTCCTGCGCTCAGCGTTCGCGGCCGCGCTCGGCGACGCGCCCGACGCTCCCGCCGTGCTCGACCGCGCCCGCGACCTGATCTTGTCGGCCTTTCCGGAGCCGACCGACGAGACGCTGGCCGGCGGTCTCAGCAACACGATCGCAGGCCGGGTCTGCAACCACTTCGACTTCCACGGCACCGGGTTCACCGTCGACGGCGCCTGCGCGTCGAGCCTGCTCGCCGTCATCAGCGCTAGCCGGGCGCTCGTCGCCGGCGAACTCGACTTCGCCCTCGCCGGCGGCGTCGACCTGTCGCTCGACCCGTTCGAGATGGTCGGCTTCGCCCGTGTCGGCGCGCTCGCCGACACCGAGATGCGCGTCTACGACGCGCGACCGACCGGATTTCTGCCGGGGGAGGGTTGCGGCATCGTCGCCCTCGTGCGCGCCGACGAGGCGCGGCGTCGCAACCTGCGGGTGTACGCGACCATCGCTGGCTGGGGCACCTCGTCCGACGGCGCGGGCGGGCTGACCCGACCCGAGCGCGACGGCCAGGCGCGGGCGCTGCGGCGGGCCTACCGCTCCGCGCGCATCGACCCGGGAGACGTGTCGCTCGTGGAAGGACACGGCACGGGTACGGCCGTCGGCGACGCCGTCGAGATCCGGGCGCTGCGGGCGGTGCGCGGCCGTAGGCCCGTGACCGCGGCTCTCGGCTCGGTCAAGGCCAACATCGGCCACACCAAGGCGGCTGCGGGGGCGGCGTCGCTCATCAAGGCCGCGCTGGCGGTACACCACCGGATCCTGCCGCCGACGACCGGCTGCGTGACGCCGCACGAGCTGTTGGGGACCGACTCCGGGCTCGCGGTCCTGGCCGAGCCTCGGCCCTGGGACGTCGACCTGCCCCGGGCGGCCGTGTCGGCGTTCGGGTTCGGCGGCATCAACGCCCATGTCGTGCTCGACGGCCGCTACAGCCGGCACACCGGCCGGCGTGGTGTCCTGCCGGCGGGCGTGCCCGCCGTCCCGCCGCCCGTCGACGACATCGTCCTGGTCGAAGCCGCGATCGCGGCCGAGCTGGATGAGCGGCTGCGCGTGCTGGCCGGCTGGGCGCAGGCGCTGAGCGAGGCCGAGGCCCACGACGTGGCGGCGACGCTGGCGGCGTCGGCGACCGGGACGGCGCCGCTGCGGTGCGCGCTGGTCGCGGCCGGCCCACTCGCGCTCGCCGCCGCGGCGTCGGCGGCGGTCGCGATGCTGGCGACCTGGGCCGGCGGTGTCACGCTCGACGAGCGCGCGGGCGTCGTCCTCGCCGCCGGCGCGCCGGCCCGGGTCGGGCTCCTCCTGCCCGGCCAGGCGGCGCCGGTGCGGACCGACCTCGGCGCGCTGGGACGCCTGGTGACCGGAGTGCCCTCGCCGCCTCCGGCCGGCGAGGGCACCGACCACGCGCAGCCGGCGATCATCCGGCAGTCCGTCGCCGGGCTGCGCTGGCTCGACCGGCTCGGCTGCACGCCGGTCGCGGCGGTGGGCCACAGCCTCGGCGAGCTGACGGCCATCGCGTGGGCCGGCGCGCTGCCGCTCGACGCCGCGGTGCGGCTCGCGGCAGTGCGCGGCACGATCATGCAGCGGTACGGCGATAGCGGCACCGGCATGCTCGCCGTCGAGCTGGCCGAAGGCCCCGCGACGGCGCTCGCCGAGGAGCACGGGCTCTGCGTGGCCGCCGTCAACGCCCCCGACCGGACGGTGCTGGCGGGCACCGACGCGGCGGTGTCGGCCGCGCTGACGAGCGGTGTCGCCGGGGCGCGGCTGCCGGTGTCCCACGGCTTCCACAGCCCCGCGATGCGGGCGGCGCAGCCGGCGTGGTCGGCGGCGCTGGCGGAGGAGCATCTCACGCCCCCGTCCCGAACGGTGTACTCGACGGTGACCGGCCGCGTCCTCGCCGGCGACGACCCGCGCGCGCTGCTGACCCGCCAGCTGGTCGCGCCGGTCCGCTTCTGGACGGCGGCACAGGAGCTTTCGCAGGCCTGTGACCTGCTGCTCGAAGTAGGCCCGGGAACGATGCTCGCGTCGCTGTGCGGCCGCTTCGCGGCGGTGCCGGCGATCAGCCTCGACTGCGGCGGCGCACCGCGACGCCTGGCGTTCGCGACGGCGGCACTGGCCGCGGCGGGTGCGGCCGACCTGACGCCGTGGTTCGCGGGCCGCCGCCACCGCGCACTGCCGCCCGGCACCCCGTTGACCTTCCTGGAGAACCCGTGCGGCGACGGTGTGCCCGCACCCAGGACCGCGGCGCCGGAGGCGGTCCGGCAACCGTCTCCGGCGCCGCCGCCGACCCTCACCGCGCCCGTCCCTGCCGCCTCCGAGGTGTCACGCGCGCCATCAGCGCCGGCGCCGGCCGCTGGGTCGAATCCCACGGGGTCGAGTGATCCGGTCGCGACGTTGCGGGAGTTGCTGGCCGCCCAGCTGGAGCTGCCGCTCACCGCGATCGAGCCCGACACCCGGCTCCTCGGCGACCTGCACCTCAACTCGCTGCGCGTCGGCCAGCTGGTCGCGGCCGCAGCCGGTGTGCTGGGGCGGCGGCCGCCCGCCGCGCCCCTCACCCTCGCCGAAGCCACCGTCGCCGAGGTGGCCGAGGTCGTCGCCGCGCTGCCGGCAGCCGGTGCTGACGACGATGACACCGACGAGGTCGCCGGCGCGCAGTCGTGGGTTCGGCTGTTCCGCCACGACTGGGTCGCCCACCTCGGCGGCACCCGCGCCAGCGCCCTGCCCTGGCAGGTCGTCGCGCCCGCGGGCCACCCGCTGCACGGCCTTCCGCAAGGCGACGCGGGCAACCTTGCCGTCGCGCTCGACGGGCGGGACGAAGCCGGCCTCGCCGACCTGCTCGCCGGCATCGGCCGCGCCGCGCCCACCCGCCTGCTGATCGTCCACGACGGACACCCGCTGGCGGCCGTCGCCGGCCGCGCGGTCGACGCCGAGCTGACCGGCTGCGGCGTCACCGTGGTCGAGGGGAGCGCCGGTGACCCGCCGGTCACCGACGGCCGTGCCGGCGTGCTGGAGCTGCGGGCCGTCGCGGGTGGCGGCTACGAGCGCCGGATCACCCGGGTCCACCACGCCGACCCCGGCGAGCCCGTCCTCGGCCCCGACGACCTGCTCCTGGTGACCGGCGGCACGACCGGCATCACCGCCCACGCGGCCGCCGCTCTCTCCCACCGCACTGGCTGCCGCCTCCTCGTCGTGGGCCGTCGCCCCGCCACCGATCCCGACGTTGCCGCCGGTCTCGACAGCCTGCGCACCACCACCCGGGCCGACTACCGTCGATGCGACCTCACCGACGCCCGCGCCGTCGCGGCGTTCGCCCGCGACGTCGGCCCGGTCGCCGGGCTCCTGCACGGTGCCGCCGTCAACGAGCCGCAGCGCCTGGCCGATCTCACCCGGGAAGCGCTCCGCCGCCACCTGGCCGCGAAGCGCGACGGCCTGCGCCTGCTGCTCGACGCGTTCGGCGACGGCCTGCGTCTCGCCGTCGGGTTCGGGTCGATCATCGGCCGCTTCGGCCTCGCCGGGCAGGCGGCGTACGCGATCGCCAACGACGCCCTCCGGGCCGACCTCGAGGAGTGGGCCGCGAACCATCCCGGCTGCCGCACCCGCGTGCTCGAATGGTCGGTCTGGTCCGGGGTCGGGATGGGTGTCCGCCTGGACGCGGTGGAGCGCCTGCGTCGCGCGGGCGTCGCCGCGATCGGCCCGGCCGACGGGGCAGCCGCGCTGCTCGCGGCCGTCGAGGACGCGGACGCGCCCGTGACCCTGCTGGCCACGGGCCGCTTCCCGCAGGCCGTGTGGGCACTGCCGAGGAGCCCGGCCGGCGGGCGGTTCCTGGAGCGGGTGCGGGTCGACGTGCCGGGCGTCGAGATCGTGGCCGACGCGGCGCTGACCACCGGCGCCGACCCCTATCTCACCGACCACCGGCTGCAGGGCACGCCGGTGCTGCCGGCCGTCGTGGGCCTGGAGGCGATGGCGCAGGCCACCGCGGTCCTCACCGGCGGATCGGGCGGCTGGACGTTCCGCGACGCCCGCTTCGCCGCGCCGGTCGTGGTCGACCCGCAGGGCACCCGTACCCTTCGGACCGCCGCGGTGGTCTCGCCCGACGGCCGCGAGGTGCGCGTGGTGCTGCGTGACGACTCTGACGGCTTCGCCGTCGAACGGTTCTCCGCCACGGTAACCCCCGGCACCGCCGCGTCGACGACCACAATGGACGGCACCGCGTCGGACGGGACCCATCCCTGGTACGGGCCCGTGCTCTTCCACGAGGGCCGCTTCCGGCGCCTTGCGGTGGTCGAGCTGGTCTCCGCGTTCGCGCTGCGCGCGCGGATCGTCGCCGGCGACGCGGCACCGTGGTTCGCACCCCTCCTCGACCAGCGGCTGCTGCTCGGCGACCCAGGCGCCCACGACGCCGGCATCCACGCCCTTCTCGCCTGCGCACCGCACCGCCGCGTGCTCCCGGTGGCGGTCCGCGAACTCACGGTGTTCGCGGCCCCGACCGGCCGGCTGCGCGTGGCCGCCATCGAGAAGGAACACACCCCCAGCGGGTACGTCTTCGACGTCGAGGTCACCGACGAGCGGGGCGATCCGGTCGCCCGCTGGCACGACCTGCGGCTGGCCGACGTCGGCCCCAACGAGCCCTTCGAGGACGCCCGCCGCGCCGGCACCCTCCCGCTCGAGCTCGTCGGACCCTGGCTGAGCCGCCGGTTGATCGAGTGCGGCGACGCCGCGCCCGTCGCGCTCTCGGTGGCCGCCGGGCAGCGTTCGGCGGGTGCCGGCAGGCAGTTGCTGGGCGGGCTCTACGGAGTCGACCCGGCCACGATCGGCCGCCGTCCCGAGGGCGGGCCGGCCGTGCCGCACGGCTGGGCGAGCCTGAGCTACACCGCCGGCCATGTGCTCGCGGCCGCGTCGGCACAGCGGATCGGAGTCGACTGGCAGGAGTCTGCCGAGCGCGGTTGGGCGATGCGCGAGGCGCTCGTCAAGCTGGGGGCCACACCCGAGGAGCCGCTGACGCTGACGCGGAGCGAGCCCGACGGCATCGAGGTCTACACCGGCAAGGGCGTGCGCGTGGTGACGGCGGCGGTCGGCGCCATCGTGGTCGCGGTCGCGACCCGGAAGGACTGAGCATGCGGCCCTACCGCTATCGCCACGTCGTCACGCTCGACGAGACCAACGTGGTCGGCAACGTCTACTTCGCACACTACGTGCACTGGCAGGGTCACTGCCGTGAGCGCTTCCTGGCCGATCACGCGCCGGAGGTACTCGCGGCGGTCCAGGCCGGCGCCCTGGCCCTGGTCACGGCCAGCTGCGCGATGGAGTACTACGCCGAATGCTTCGGCCTCGACGTGGTCGACGTCGACATGTTCCTCGAGCACCGCTCGAGACACCGCATCGGTATGACGTTCGTGTTCAGGCGGGGCGACGTCGAGGTCGCCCGCGGCCGGCAAGAGGTGGCGTGCATGGTCCGGGGACCGTCGGGTGTCGTGCCCACGCCGGTTCCGGACCAGCTCGTCGCCGCGCTACGAGATTTCTCCTGAATCGCTCGGCCGCCCCACGGCCCGCGTCGGGTCACCCGCGCTACGCGCAACCCTTCTCCCGCAACCGGTCGGTGGCGAGCCGAAGCAGCTCCGGTGTGACCTCGACCGGCGGGTCGATCGGTCGCGGCCGGCGCAGCGCCACGTGGAACGCGTGGCTGGCACGGCCGTCGGCGACGACGATGGGCGTCGTCGACGTGCCCAGGAAATCGGCTTTGATGGCCGGGCGCGCGAAGACGTCGGTGAGTCGGGCGAGCCGGTCGAACCCCAGGGCCACTGCCCGGTAGGTGCCGTTGGCGACGGGGGCCATGCGGGCGACCCGGTTGGTCTGCAGCACGCCGTATCCCACCGGCTGCTCGGCGTCGGAGTCGTGGCGGAACAGGGCGATGACCGCGCATCCGCCCTCGCGGTGGCCGCCGGTGACGGTGCCGAAAGGGCCGGGCCGGCTGTGGTCGTGGTGTCCGCTGTCGACGAGGTCGGCGAGGCGCAGAGCGCCGAAGTCGGCCATCGCCACCCGGAATCGGCGCGGCGACATGCCGGTGAACCGACTGAACTGGCCGATGAACGTGCCGAGGCTGGAGTAGCCCACGGCAAGGCAGATCTCGGTGACACTCATCGACGTGGTGAGCAACAGCCGCCGCGCTTCCGCCATTCGCAGCGAGGCTAGGAATCGTGCTGGCGTCGTCGAGGTGATGTAACGGAAGACCCGGTGGAAGTGAAACGGGCTGAGCAGCGCGGCCTGTGCGATGTCGGCCAGCCGCTGCGGCTCGGCCAGATTCTGTGACATGTAGGCGACCGCGCGGGCGACCGAGTCCAGCCGGGCGCTGTCGGTCGGGCTATCGAGGCAGGCGGTGACGGCGGTGCAGGCCACCAGTTGGTCGCACCCCATGCAGCTGGTGTTCTGTCGCCATCGCCCCTCGGCCGTGGTGGTCATTCGGAAGGCCTTTCCTTTAGCCGCGACCGGAGGTTCGTGGCGCCGGCCGCTGATTCTGCTGTGGTCTCCCCGTGTCGGCATCCATCTACATAGGTCATTCCATGACGATGGGGCTTACGTGCGCTGACAGTCAACACCTCATTACGGAAAGGTTGAAGATGCAATCTTGCTAATGGGTGCGAAAAGGGGGCGGGCGGTGGTCGCCGCCCGCCCCCGGATTGCCGGAAAATCAGCCTAAAATCAGTTCATCCAGCCGGTACGGGGGCAGAACTGCACGCCCTCGATGTCGGCGACTCCGTCCTGGTTGGAGTCGACGTCGCCGTCGCGGGTGGAGAAGATGTCGAGCGAGTTGGCGTCGATCCGGCCGTCGCCGTTCCAGTCACACAGCTTGCCCTTGAACGTGCCGACGATGAACGCGTTGGCCAGCGGGCCGGTCGGCGTGTCGAGCGTGCCGAGGATGCTGTTGCCCGGGAAGAGCACCTCTTCGAGCGAGCTGCCCTGCATCGTCTCGAAGTTGATGTAGCCCCAGGTGTGCACCCGGCCGCGGACGTACCGGATGGCCGGTGAGCCCTTGATCTGCATCGCCGGGTCGAGCGTCCACTCGCCGGTCCGCTTGGCGGCGACCATCTCGTTGCGGTGGCCGAGCGAGTCGTCGTCGGCACGGCCGGACAGGAAGACCGGCCGCAGCCCACGCGACTCGAAGTAGAAGCTGCCCCGGCCGGTGTTGGCGTGGTTGGTCAGGCCGCGGAACACGAAGTTCTCCGTGTGGGGCGAACCGTCCTCGTGCAGCCCCGACAGGGTCTTGCTGATGATCAGCTTCTGGTTGCGGGTGTCGACGTTGGGG
>Ga0164243_10008629_pt1 | contig 14998 bp, 15 predicted proteins | sample OricompcompostOP_FD_108781 | JGI IMG/M metagenome (GOLD analysis project Ga0164243, IMG submission 108781) | Organic Plus compost microbial communities from Emeryville, California, USA - Original compost - Organic plus compost (OP) | ecosystem: Engineered > Solid waste > Mixed feedstock >... | reverse complement strand
CCATTCAAGTCAAGCCACACTTTCAGTTGGTCTGTCCCAGGCACTTAGATGTCAATTCAGCCACAATATCAATTCAACTCTGTTGGCCATGGACGGCGGCGTTCTCTATTTTTTTTCCTTTTGGGCTTTCTCTTTTTGGCCATTTTGATCCAGAATCGCAGAGCAGAACGTCTGATTCAAATTCACTAGGAAGATCCTACCAAGGGGTTGTCTTGCTTTTGAATTGATACATGAGCACGTGAGCTACATTATGCGTACATCGAATCGGAGTAAGGCTGCTGGCAGTGATCGAACTGATGGTCCCAAGGAAGGGCTCGCATTGCAGTGCATTGCAGTTTTGGCCCCGATGTCTACTCAGCTTCTCCCCAGCTCAGCGGTTGTGGCGTAAGAGGTCTCCACTGAGATGACAACTCTGGATGTAATTTAATCAGCTTCATCTTTGAAAAGAGACTGTATCCTAAAGTGGAACCTCTTCTTCCGCACCCAATTACTCTGAAAAAATATAATATGGGCGATACAGTAAGGGTTTCGTTAGTTCCTCAAATTGTATGAGACCTAGAGTATTGAATGGGCGTGGCTGGAAGGTGCGATGATTGAGGTGGGTTGAGGTTTCCGTGAGATGGAGTGATACTTGATACCCAATCTTAATATAACTTAGTCAGCCAGCTGGAAGTCTTCACGTGGCGATAAGATGCCGGCGGCGGTGGTCCTTCAAAGTCCGGGCCCCCCACCCTAATTCAGCTGCAACCATTGGATTACGAGCTGCTACTGGTTGCTGTAGCGGGGTCCGTTGTCCCTCGCAACCACACATTGATCCAGTCCCAGCACCATCTCCGACCGCCCAGCTCAAGTTGAGGCCATGGAGGCCGCCCTTTCACGCCAAGGTGGTGTCCACGAACTCTGACGTCTGGTTTTCTCTTTGGATCTTGGATCAATTTTTTTTTTCTTCCCTTGACACCTTACCAAGTCCAAGCATCTACGGTTTGTACCCACACATTGTGAGTCAAACTTCACAAACCACCACTATTTCTCGAGACACAGTTTGGGCCCAAAATAAACTTGGCTGTGAGAGAGAGAGTGAGAGACATCGATCAACTCTCCGGACTGGTATCGGCCAAAAGCTTTTGCCTGCACCACCCACGACAAATTACGCACTACATCAAGACAATATCACCAGGCACTAGAATGTGATACTGACCGCTCGTGGGGTTTGTTGTCACTGCTCGATACCTAATCACAGACATCGAGACCAGAGATTCGATTGACGTTATTTTGTTTACCATTACCGGCATTTGCATCGCGACCTCCTTCGTTGCCAGCCTCGTTTTGAAGGGCAAACCTCCTTGTCGTCGCCACTATGGCGCCGACACCAGACGACTTCTCCTCCCCGGGGACGGCCACCTACGACTCGGATACGCTTAAAGTCGGGGATGGCACCTGGGATTTCACAAAAGACACATTCCTCCTCCCCAATCTCATGGGAGTACCCTTCGATACTATGAGATATAATGGTGAGTAGAAGCATACGCCCACTCTAAACACCGGACTTCCCCTTGGTCTCTCTCTAACGCCCAAACGCTTGCTTGTAGGGATGGGAAACCGCTTCTCGACTTTAACTCAATACCACTCCATCATCATTGCCCACGGGATCCTCGCAGCAATTGTTTTCCTTTTCATTGTCCCGTTGTCTGTTTTCACGGTGCGGTTCTACGACCGACGACAGGGATACGCCCGAGCGACGCACGCGAGATTGAACATCTTTGGAGGAATACTACTACTGATTGTCTTTATCCTCGGAAACTTCGCCGTCGGCCGCAAGCGAAGCCTCACGAATCCTCACCATGGCATCGGCGTTGCGATTTTCCTGCTATACATCCTTCAGATGGTCGGCGGTCGACTCATACTGAACATCCAAAAATTCCGTTCCTTTAGGATCTATCTGCACCAATGGTCTGGCAGGGCCATTGCACTCCTGGGAATCGTGCAGATACCCCTTGGTCTCACTCTGTACGGGTCACCACTGTTCACTTTCATCATGTTTGCTGTCTGGATGGGTCTCTTGGTCCTAGTTTATTTCATCCTGGAGTTTAGGCGCCAGGGGCGACATGATGACTACTACGGCGGTGGTAGGTCAGAAGCGCATAGCCGACTCACCGGCTCAGAATACCCAGTCACAGATGCTGGTCGAACTGAAAAGAGCGAGAAGCGAGGCTGGCTCGCTCCTATTCTCGCCGGTGCCGGTCTTCTGGCCTTCTTGTCCGCAAAGAAGGGCAAGAGTGAGCGAAGTCGGAGTCGGAGTCGCAGCCGAAGCCGAAGCCGATCGCGATCGTATAGCCGGAGTCAAGGTCCCGACCGCCTTGCTGCTTCTTCTCACCCTGGAACCAGCTACCCTGGAACCAGCTACTATGACGATGACAAGTATTACGATGAAGGCGAGAAGAAGAAAGGTGGTGGCTTCATGACCAAGTTGATGGGAATTGGGGCCGCTCTTGGTGCAGCGAAACTAGTGTCTGGCATGGGCAAGAAGAGTACTGGCGGCGGACGGGATGATGAGTACTCCGCAGTCTCAACCGAAACACCAAAACGCTACCCGCCACGACGTGGACCATATACTGTTAGCGACCTCAGTGAAATCAGCGACCAATACAGACGAGACCCGCGTGTGCCTCCGACGATGGCTGCTCAGGCCATGAGTGCCGCCGAGAGCGGACCCGGAGGCAGCTCTCGGCCTTATGCTCCCCGCCCTGCTCACTCCCGAACCTACTCGCGACATAGTTTTGACGATGACGATTCCTACGACAGTCCTTCCCGGCGACCTCGAGACGACAAATCTGGCGGCGTTGCCAAGGGGCTTCTTGCAGGGATGGGAATGGGCTGGCTCGCGAGCAAATTTGGTAAGAAGAAGAAAGCACCGCGAGATGATGAGAGTTTCTACAGGGACGAGGACGACCGAAGGTCAGGTATAAGTGGATCTCGATTCACTGGCGATGGTTACCCCTCTCCTAGCCGCAGCAACAGGAAGCACTCTCGACAGCCGTCCCGCCTAGGTGGTCGTCCGGCGACTTCCAACATTCTTAGCGATGAGTCGTCGATTGTTGAGCCACGTACCGGTGGCGGTGCTGGACCACCAATGCCTCCACTGACTGGTTCCTACGGGACCCATCCACCTGCGCCTGGGCCTGGACCCGGCCCTGGCCCTGCACCAGGACCAGCACCACCGCCTCCGCCACCTCCTCTGCCTACTGGTCCTGGATTTGTACCTGCTCCCCCTCCTCCTCCTCCTCCAGATCTTGGCAGGGCTCAGCGACAACCCTCATCTTCTCATGAAGTCATTGAACCCGTCAGCATGCCGCCCATGCCTCCAGACCCACTCGACTCCAGGAGCTCGTTGAACAGGCCGCCCAGCGATCGGTTACACAGAACCGACTCATCCCGGCGACGACGCGCCGGTGAAGAAGCCGCAATAGCCGCCGCAGCATCAGCGAGCGCCCTCGCCGCAGAGGAAGAGCAATTCCGCCGGGAACAGAGGGAGAGAGCGAGAGACCAGGGTACGCCGACGCGACCACCGCGCACGACCACCGTCAAGATGACAGTTCACGACGATCGAGTCAATCTCCGGCGGCTGACGGACGAAGAGGCCGCCTCGTCGAGACGCGACCAGAGGTGGCGACGGGATGGCTCCTTTAGCAGTATCTCGGGCACCGAAACCCCCAGCAGGCGGTACCGACGAGACTCGACCCAACGGCCGTCAGAGTCTGCCGCTGGGAAGACAACCGAAGGCGAAGGCGAGGGCTCTTCTCAGCTTTCCCCGCCGAACGCAGCCTTTGGCGCCGGTAGGCGGCCCAAGGATTCGGCCTACTATTCAGGCGCGGCGGGTCCTTCGGCAACCACTCCGCCGCAGACTGGCCAGCCCATTTCCAGTCTAGGTAGTGAGAGTCATGGAACATGGAGTGGCCAGATGAGTCCCTCTCCGGTCGACCGTCCAGCGGGTTCGGCGGCGGAGAATCGGAGGAGAAGGAGGTTCGAGAGACGGAGGAGTGTGAGCAAACAAGCAGGTGCAGGCGCGGACATGTTTGATTGAGAAGGGGTGGGTGGTTCCCGATAGAGTGGAAGAAAGGTCTCAGCCCTAGGAACCAACTTGTTACAGGGACGCAGTTTAATGCCATGACTGACGCTATTTCATGGCATATGTGGGATTTCGAATCAAACACCTCACCCGTCGAAGGGGAAACGACATGTAAGCGTATAAGACTGCATCTGGGAAACATGGAACTTAGGCCATGTACGGCGTTTCGGGAGTTTTCCTTTGTTTTTAGCTGGCCATGTCAAGTTTGTCTAGCAAACCCCTTTCTGGTTTGGGTGGGTTTTGATGATGGTTCCATGCGACTGGTAGATAGAACGATGGCCTTTTCATGACGTATTATGACGGACTATTCACAGGCTCTCAAGTATTTTTTAATTGATTTCATTGTTTCAAGGTTTCTTGACCTTCTGATGTTTTGATATCTATCTATTTTTAAGTTTTCCTTTTGGAAATCTTGTGTGTTGTGTAGAGTCTGCTGACCATTGTATCCATCTGCAGTGTAGCCAATGCATCTTGAAATGCAGAATTGACCCTTATTTTCTAGTTAAATATCCAGTGCTTGGTGTTTTCTGGTGTTGTTTCTGATGGGGGAGGGGTATCTTGTAATCTCATGCATGTAATCGTAGGACAAGAAATGTGGTTGATCAATCATGCTGCAACCTCAAGCTGCAGGCATACTGGGAATGGTTCACCTTCGTGAGTGGTGACGCCTATCATCCCGATCATATCTCCCGTGCCTCTCATCACGCTCCCGCTCCTTCTCCCTTTCCCTCTCTCTCTTGTAACTGTCCCTATCCCTCCCCCTCGATTGTCTCTCCTTCTCCTTCTCGCGGTTATAATCCGCAAGCCTCTTCGGCCTCGATCCTTTCCCACCCTTATGATCCCAATCCCCCAGATCCTCAACATCCTTAAGCTGCTTGGCGCCCAGGCCCAGCTGATTCGGCCGCCTCCTAGGATCCTTGAACCCGGGGCGAGAAAATTCCCCGTTCCAGCCCATGCCGCGCAGCATGGCGGCTCCGAACTCGGTCACGTCGATGCCCGTGTCGGCGTCGAGAGAATCGGGAGGAGGTGCTTCTTTAACGTCGCGGCGGTATGCGTCTGTTTCTGATAGGACGATGACTTTGTCGGGCGTGTCGGAGGTTTTGCCCATGAGTCTGTCGAGGGCTTCTTCTTCGACGGTCTTGGGTTTGGATTCTTGTTGCGCTTCCGGGTTTCCCCCTCCGTCTTTCTCTTTCTCTGGCAAGATGCGCTCTGGCTTCTTTGTCAAGGTGAGGCCCCATTTCACATCCTTGTCCTTGTCTGCGACTTCCACCTCTTTGATTGATTCTTCGGGACGGTGTGAATCGTGCCGTCTCTCGGCGACTCGGCTCTTCATCTTCGATCGCAGCCCTTGCTCGGGAGGTCGAATTATCTTGGGCCTGTCCCCAATCTCGATAACGACCTCCTTCTCCTCCCTCTCGCGACTCCTCCTGCGCCGCCCATTCCCGTCCCTATCATCGTCCCTGCGGCTATCCCTATCTCGATCCCTCCTATCGCGTCGTCGCGCGTCGTCCCTGCTCCTCCCGCCGCGTCTGCTACTTCCTTCTGAGTCCGAGTTCGAATCCGAGTCGTCACCAAGGGCGTTTGTGCGCGACCGCTTGCCTAGGGTAGAGGATGGACTTGTGCGTCGGTGGGAGGTGGCGGATGTGGATGGTTTGGTGCCGTTTGGTTTGGGGGCGTTAAATCTTATGGACATGCGGGGACCCGCGGAGGATACGGAGTGTGGAGGGTCCATTTTTTCCCCCCTGTTTCGTGAGGATAAGGGAGAGCGTGGTGGGAGGGATGAGGTGGATGGTTGGGGACTTGAGGTTGATGATGTTTGCAAGGGTGACAGAAAAAAGTGACAGTTGAATGTACCTTCGTCACTGCCAGCAGTTTCTGCCACAGTGGCTAGTGATACTTGAATTGTCAGGGCCTAAGCCACAGTTCGAAACACCTGAGTACGGTTGCAAATTAAAATCGCACTGTCCTACTTCGTCCAGACGCGACAAGTACTTTCGTACTTCGGACTGTTCTGTTCTACTTCGGCAAACAGTTGCATCTCACATCCCCGCCACCTCACATCAAAATCGTGTTAGTCCCATCTCCATTTTATAGTGCGCCTAGTCCTACACTAGCGGGCGAGTTTCTCGAGTGTGTAAAAGTAGTGTACATAACACGGGGTATCCGATCGCAAAGACTGCACTCTCCCCGTTGGCGTGGTGAATTTAAGGTTCACACTTGAACGCCCGCCGGGGAAGAGAAATCAAAGTTTGCCATCCTATCAACACTAGACTATCTTCATGGAGGTGTAAGTCTACTTCCTGATCAGGATCTCGTCGGTCTTGGAAGATAGTACATTATCTCCTGGCCGTCTCGGTAGAATTTAGTTATCCTAGACAGGGTATTGTTTGGAGATGAGATCGCGCGGCGTATCAACGATCTGGGATGCGACCAAGGATAAACGAGTTGTATAAAACTTATTGATGCTAGGAGGAGACCTCGATTCAACATGAATCAGGAAGCAATTGATGAGCAGTACGAAGTAGCGTCACTAGGCCCGAATAACAATATTTCAAGGAGCTAGCATCAAATTTTATGCAACCGGGAAACAAGGTGCGAGGGAAACTAACATCACTAGGCTACATTGCGAGGACGATTAGGCACCCGAATTGTAACCCTGCACTGTATTGGTACCTCAATATTATCATGCATGAGATTAAACCCTGGGCATTTCGTGATAAAAGTGGTCTATCAGCTAATGTACACAGTGTACTACTAGCATTCCGAGTCCTACCTAGCCACTTCCTCGCGGATGACTGATAGTCACCCCCCGCCCTTCCAGAATAGTTAGCCACTGTCCGAGCTCTACTCTTTCCCCAGTCACAATCATTACCGAGCAGAGAAGGAGCAGAAAAGCCTGTCGCTGACAGTTGCAAACTGAAAAAAAGCGAGGATAACAGCACCAGCAGCCAGACCAGGAAAAAAAAAGGGAAAAAAAAATTAACAGAACACTCTCACTGGCGAAAAAAATTAACTCTCTCACCAGCATAGCACCATCACCACCACTACCAAAAAATAACTGGGTGCGAGGAGGATTTTTCTGTGTACGGTCAACATCGACTCTGGCAATCACAATCAATTACCACAACACAACAACACGATTTCCATCACTTCTGATTGCATTTTTCATCTCGGACGACCCCAATAATTATTGGCAAACATCCGTTTTGATGAAAAACGGATGTCGCGGCCTCGAATGCTATGACTGAGGTCGGGCCTGCCGATCGATCCAGGCTCCTGCGATCAAAACAGGACGAGCGCAGGTATGCTTCCCATCTCGCGATAGAGAAAAATTCGCCGATCAAAATGATACCGAAATCGCCATTTTAACAATTTTTAGCTCAATCCTGTCGACGAGGAAGAGGAAGTTCAGCCAGTTCTTCGCCGCTGCCGCAGCGCCCGACGCCCTACCAAACCATGAAATCGCGAGCCCCAACGCGCCGAACGCCAACCACGGCGACTTCAACGCCTACGATCATTCCAAAGTGTTGCAGTATGTTTCAATAATGCCCTCGAATAATTTCTGCGGCCATCCTATCGCGTTTTCCTACTTTTTCGTAATGATTTTGGGGCGCATTGGCGTTTGTTAGTCGTCGCCGTTTGCATATTAACTTGTTTAAACCACAGGGGGAAGAAATTTGGCGATGCGAATCTCTCCGGCGCGCCCTTACTAAACTACAATAGCCTTGTACGCTTCGTCAGGTCTACTGGCGTCTGGGGCATCACCCCTGATGGCCAGCCCGCCGCTCCTCCCGTCGACGCGAACGGACTAAGACCCCCCGTACCGTCGATGCAATATGCTCCACCTGTGCCAAGCGCAAGACCGACTCCCGCGCCACCTACTGACGAGAAGAAGAGACCACTGTTGGCCCCGAATGCTCCGGTCCAAGGCCTCCCTGCTACATCTCCCGTGCCCGTCCAACCTCGCGATGCGAAGAAACCCAGGACGGCAGCTTTCTCCGCTCCTTTACCATCCACCTTGACGCCAACCCCCAACATAGCGACTCGCCCCCCGACCGAACCGATAACGAATGGAACGTCGGAGATAGCGCCGCCGAAGCCCGCCGCGGGCCAAGTAGCCGCAACCCAAGTACCATCAGCACAGAGCGTGAAACCTGGGGCTCCTGCTCGTCCTCCGGCCCCCAGTATTCCCCCGACTTCTGCGCCGACTTCGGCTTCCGGAACCCAGGTTTCCCAACCTCCGACTGCCCCCCCATCTGCGCCGACAGCCGTACCAGCGCCGGCCAAACCTTTGGTACCTCTAGCGCCACGAACCGCGACGGCACCCGCTGCTGCCACTCCATCCAGTGATGCGTCTGCACCAGCCGCCAAACCCCAGGAGACTGGACGGCAACAGGAGGCCGCCTCGTCTCCAGCATCGACGGCCCCAAGTGCGACCACACCAGCCGTTCAGGATGTATCTGCAACCACGAGTCCCGAGAAGGAGGAGATTCAGCCCGTTCAGCGAGAAGGAAAGGTTGGCGAAGATCAAGATGCGGTTATGGTTGACGCCCCGAGCCTGGCAACGGAGAAACCGCCTACTCAACGGCCATCTGGTCCATTATCGACGTCGGTCATATCTGATCAAAGTATGAAAGACGTCAAATCCCAAGCTGCAGCCGTGGAGCAGAAACCTACTCCTCCTCAACCTATAATTTCACCACCATCTACTGCTACTGCTATCATTTCTCCGCCGGCCCACACCGCAACTCCTGTCGCGAAACCTGAGCCGGCGGCCACACTGGTCCAACAGCAACAGAAACAACCTTTCTCGAAACCCCTACCGACGCCCCTTACAACTGAGCCCGCGCAACCGCCAAAACTAGTCTCCTCGGAACTTCCTGCTCCTCAACCCCGAGATACAGAGAAACCTGCGACGCCCACCCCAACAGAGATCACGAGTGTGAACCAACGTGTTCCCGATGCCGCTCCAAAGGAGCCTACTATCCCCCGGCCAGCTGCTGTGGAACCCAAGCCCTCTCTTCCTCCCCAGCCTGCAACCCAACAACCCCAGCGACCGACACCACAGGTGACTGAGCCGCCTCAACTCGAGCGGGCGGTGACAAGAGTATCCTCCGGAGCCATTCGTCAAAAGTCAGTCTCCGAGATCCTGGCTGGATCGCTCAAGGCCCCACGCCCAGCAGCAGAGAAGGCGGCGGAGAAGGCGGCGGCGTCGACAACAAAGAGTTACCCGACGACGCCGTCAGCACTGCGACCTAAAAACCAGCTTCCAAAACGACGAGAAAGGGACAGGAATCAAGTCTCAACGGTGGTGTTTGGGAAACAGCCGAAGCGGTCGGACGACAAGTCGGTTACAGCCCCGAAGCAGCAAGGCACGTCGCCGGCTGATGATTACTTTACTCCCCTCTTTATTGAGGGGTTTATTTCGAGGTCTTCTTGGATGAAACCCCTGGGTGCTCTTCTTAATCAGGCGCACAAGACCATATCCTCGCCCGATGCTATGTTGGCGTATGAAGATGATCAAGCATGCAAAATCCTGAAGCGGGTATACCTCCTTCAGCATACGAATAAATGGTCCCTGCGACAACGGGAGCGATGCGCCGAACCTACTCGACCCCCTTCCCACATGGACGTACTACTTCAAGAGATGAAATGGATGCGTACGGACTTCCGCGAGGAACGAAAGTGGAAGATGGCGACGGCAAGGATCCTGGCTACCGCCTGTGCGAAATGGCATACCGCGACACCTGAGGAACGTATCGCCCTTCAAGTCTCGGCACGCCCTCCGCCGAAGGAGCCTGCAGGCCAAGACGTAGATATGTTAGATGCGGAAGCAATTCCAGTGGAACGCATGCCGCAGCTTGTCAAGTCTGATTCTTCTGAATCGGGACTTGCCGATGAGGTTGATATCATCTCGCCCTCCGCCATCTTTGCCCTCTCAGAAGACCAGATGGTCTTCCCCCTCCGCCAATCCCCTACATCAGACCTACTCTTATCCGAATTACCGCTCTACGGTTCCCCCCTCAAGGTACCCAGCTCAGATATCATCCAACCAGACTACGACCCGGATGCGTTATGGCGCCGACCTGCTTTGCCGTTGAGCAAGTACGTCGAGGGCGACATGAAGCTAGTTACCGAGGGCCAGCCCACGTGGCAAAGCAAATTTATGTACGAGGACGAATCCGATGACGAAGACTTTGAGAAGTATCCGCCGACGACTAGCACCACTACCCCTGCAAGTCGCAAGAACTGGCTTCCGCCTGAGAAGAACGATGTGGCCCTCTTCAATCCTGAGATGAAGCAAATTCGGGACCGGCTGCATGCCAATCACCAGTTCCGGCCACCGACCGAGCATCCGATGCCGCCCCCAAGCTTCTATGAAAATCGCATTGCGTCACAGTGGACAGCAGCCGAGGATGAAGAGCTCAGGAACCTGGCCAACCAGTTCCAGCACAATTGGTCACTCATCTCCGAAGTCCTCACACCTCGGTCAGCCTTTGTTTCTGGAGCGGAGAGGCGTACCGCCTGGGAGTGCTTCGAGCGATGGCTTCAGCTGGAGCCTCTCTCTCCGGATATGGCGAAGACACAATACTTCCGAACATATAATCACCGCATCGAGAGCGCGCAGCGCGTTGTCCTCCAGCAACATCAGGCAGCACAGCAGCAGGCGGCCGCCACTGGTCAACCACCGCCGAAGCGCCGACAGTGCGTGCCTGTCAGGGTCGAGAGGAGGCACGGCAGGAGACACATCAACCTCATAGGCTCCATGATGAAGGTGGCGAAGAAGCGAGAGACGACGGCCCAGAAGCAACAGGCTCAGGCGACCATGATTGCGATGCGTAAGGCGAATGAGAATTCACAGCAACAGCAACCTCGGCCTCAAGCTCCAGTTAAGACACCGAGGGATTACAGTATAATGAGATGGGAGCGTGATCAGGCAATGGCAGAAAAGATAGCGCAGTATGCGCAGCGCCATGAGGCTCAGAAGAGGGTAAGTTTACAGGTTTTTGTTCGCACATTTTTGTTTACGTTTTTTTTTTTGTTTCTTTTTCTTTGTCGTTCATGCATGGTCATCACATTAATCATTCCAACTAACATTTTTGGGAAATAGGCTGCCATGCAAGCAAGACAAGCCCAAGCTGCCTCAATGGCCGCCAATGCCGCTGCAGTTGCGGCGGCCACAGGCCAAGTGCCACAAAATGCCGCTGCTGCTGCTCATCTCATGAACTCAATGGGAGGTGTCCCTCGTCTCAACATGCCAAACCAATTTGGTATGGCAGGTCAACCTCGCCCTGGTGTCCCAGTCCAAGGAGCGGTTGGTGTCAACGGCATCGGACCCGTACCAGCCCATCTCGCTGCCAACCTCGTTCGCCAGATGCCGCTCAATGGTATTCCCCAAGCGCAAATGCAGGCCGCCTTACAATCGCAGCATAGGATGCCGCTCGCTAACCCGCAGGAGGCTCATGTGATTATGCAAGCTCGTCGGATATCAGAGCAACAGAGGGCTGCCGTACAAATGCAGCATCAGCAGGGGCACGCTCAACAAGGCCAACCGTCACCGCAACCCCAAGGCCAGCAACAGCAGCAACAGGCTCAGGCTCAGGCTCAGGCTCAGCCCCAGGCTCATGTTGTTACTCCGACACCGGCACAAGTACAGCAGGCGCAAGCCATGGCCCGAGCCAACAGCGGTCGACAAGGGTCTCCGCCCAACATGAGGAACGGGCTTAACGGCCTCAGCCAGCAGAATTACCTGGCTAACGCTCAAGCTGTCATGGCATCCTTCGGCGTCGGCGCTCCGAACAGCGTCGCTGCCCTGAACGCGCTGCAGAACGCAAGCCTTAGCATGCCGGCCAGCTCTCCACGACCAGCCGCTGCCTCTCCAACCATGTCTCCTACGGTAGCTGCGCAGATCGCGGCTCTTGAAGGACAATTCAGACAGAAGAATCCCGGAGCAACACCCGAGCGGGCTCGACAGTATGCGACCGAGCAGCTTACGCGGATCATTCTCGCTCAACACAATAGTATGTCTCAGCAAGCGATGAACGCGGCGGCTGGAGCTGTAGCACAGCACGGTATTCCGAATGGCCTCGCCGGTGCAAGCCCCGCGCAATACGCTGCGATACTTCGGCAGCAGCAGGCTCAGGCTCAAGCCGCCCAGGCTGCCCAGGCGCAGGCGCACCAAGCTCAAGTCCAAGCCCAAGCAATCCAGGCTCAAGCACAAGCACAGATCCAAGCCCATGCTAAGGCTCAAGTTCAAGCCCAACAAGCTCAAGCCCAAGCCCAAGCTCAGGCCCAGGCTCAGGCTCAGGCTCAGGCTCAAGCTCAGATTCAGGCTCAGGCTAAAGCTCAAGCCCAGGCTCAGGCCCCGCCGCAGGGTCAGCAAGGTCAGCAGGCACAGGGAACCCCTAAGTCTGCCGTGGCAACGCCAACTTTAGCCGCCGCGCAACATCAGAGAACTCCGAGTGAGAGCGCTACGCCGGGGAAGTAAGGCAGGTTTTTGAAACGATCCAAAAAAAAAGAAAAAGAGGCAAAGTCTGAAGAACGCGTCCACCAGCAGCTAAACCTCTCGATTCTCATCCATTATTCTACACATTCACGAACCTGGAGGTGAAGACTTTTTTTTTCTTCTCATTTCATCACAATAGATGGCACTGGTTCTTCGGTTCGGTTTTAGGGGCATCTTTTTTTTTAAAGGGAAATGGGAGGCTAAGCGACGATTACATCGACATCAACTGTTTCTTGTTGTCGTTTTGAGATTTGATAGAACATCACATCTCCTCTTTTTTTATCGCGTTGTTTTCTTTTAGTTGTTTGTAGATGTAGTCCCGGTTGAGGACACACACACTTGCCATTATAATTAAGCACGGGCGAGGAGGATACAGAATCCTCGACTTGCCTTTTCTTCTCTTCATTCTTCCTTCGCTTGAGAGTCGCCAAAATGAGTTGTGAAATGAATCGTGAACCGTGAATCCACCCTTCCTGTCGATCTGGGGGGACTGGCAACTTCTTTTATCAGCTGGCACAGACCGTCAATTTGGATGACTAATATTTCGCCCCCCTCGAGGCACTGTACACCGAGAATTGACACCGAAGGCACCTCAATTCCTACACACGTTTCCGGCTACAAATGGATTGTACCACATCGGCCTTGTGGAGCTTGGACCAGGTATCCGCCATGTACCAGACCACCAAAAAAAGTATGACGCAGTACGCGATTGTGCAAGAGCGATAAGGGAAACTTGTCGAATTCCCGAATCGAATCCCTTTCGAGCCTCCCACCAACGCCAACCTTTCCGCATCTCGGGATCACAAGCCCCCCCCCAACACAATCGTTTTCTTGTTCTCTGGCTGGAGTCACCCACTCTCTCCCACCTTCTCTGCACTGCAGGCAAGCAAGTTCATGTGTTCCTCGGCTGCTACTTATCGCGCTCGCTCGAGCCTCACCATCGGACCGTTCCCGCGTAGTATACCTTAAATTACGCCCACCTCTACACACAACACAACACACCCCCACGAACTCGGATCTCCACGGCATGGCCTTGCGTCTTGCTGAAGTAGGATGGCAGCTTATGCGTAAGTCTTCGAGATATTCTCCGCATACGACGCAGCGTTTTGGTGATGGTATGGAATGCTAATTTGGATTTGGATTTCTTTAGGCCGAGAAGTCGACGATGATGCCGACCCTGGCGGTACGATTCTCCCCAATCTCCGATCTGCCCCCGCAGCGAACCGCGATATATCAAAGAAGCATCAGGCTCAAATGGGATGAAGTGAGGACTAACTCTTTGATTAGGTGGCGACGTCGCTCAGAGCGAGATCCCATCGTCATGGGCCATCTTCATCTCGATATGCCTGCTTATAACGGCCCTCCTAACTAGCTATCTCCTCCAGCAGAAGAAGATTCAGGCAGTTCACGAGACGGTTATCTCCATCTTTGCAGGTTCGAACACCTTGTCTTGTTCCTTCCAGGGCTCCTCTACCAATACTAATATGTCGCGTAGGAATGGTTGTCGGCATCGTTCTTCTCATTACTCCAGGCGACTCGATTCGAAACCTCATCAAGTTCAACTCGGGCATCTTTTTCAATCTCCTCCTCCCACCAATCATCCTCTCCTCAGGCTACGAACTCCACCAAGCCAACTTCTTCCGTAACATCGGTGTGATTCTAACCTTTGCCTTCGCCGGCACGTTCCTCTCGGCCATCGTGATCGGCTTCCTGATCTGGTTCTTCTCGCTCTTCCCCGGAGCCATCAACCTGAGCCTCGTCGACGCCATATCCGTGGGCGCCACGCTCTCGGCCACCGATCCCGTGACCATCCTCGCCATCTTCAACTCGTACAAGGTCGATCCCAAGCTCTACACCATCATCTTTGGCGAGTCGATCCTCAACGATGCTATTGCCATCGTCATCTTCGAGACGGCGCAGCGGTACAAGCATGGGTCTGGGCCCGATATGGGGTTCCTGAGCTTCCTTGAGGGTTCGGGTATTTTCTTGCTCGTCTTCTTTGGGAGTTTGATGATTGGCGTGCTCGCGGGTGTGGGCACGGCGCTTCTTCTTAAGTTTACGTATATTCGGAGGTATTCGAAGATTGAGAGCTGTCTTGTGGTTCTTTTTGCGTATGCCACTTACTTTTTCTCGAATGGCGTGCACATGTCGGGTAGGTGGTTTTATTGCTTTTGCTTCTCCTCTCATTTTCTTTTAAAGATGAATGCTAACAATGTGTAGGTATTGTGTCGCTGCTCTTCTGCGGTATTACTATGAAGCACTACGCCTACTTCAACATGTCTCGACGCACGCAGCTTACGACAAAGTACATCTTCCAAGTCCTAGCCCAGCTATCTGAGAACTTCATCTTCATCTACCTCGGACTG
>Ga0164243_10008626_pt1 | contig 15001 bp, 9 predicted proteins | sample OricompcompostOP_FD_108781 | JGI IMG/M metagenome (GOLD analysis project Ga0164243, IMG submission 108781) | Organic Plus compost microbial communities from Emeryville, California, USA - Original compost - Organic plus compost (OP) | ecosystem: Engineered > Solid waste > Mixed feedstock >... | reverse complement strand
TATTTGCTACAAATCAAGGCCGGCCGTATTAAGGGAAACTTTATAATCGGTTTCATTGGCCAGAGGCAGTCATTTGCAGTGATTGGGACCTTTATGTTTGGCCGATGGTGTTGATTTGGGGAAAATAAAAACTCCCCTGCGTATTTATCCCATCTTAGAGCTAATATTCTTGCTCATGTTATGACGGGTGTTGCTGCGATTGCTGTGGCATTTTGGGGTTCTTACTCTGCGATATATATAAAAAAAGAAAAGGAAGTAACAGAATACACATTCAAAGAACTGGAGCAGAAAACTACACAAAAACCACATGTCCAAGCAAAGGTAGCCTTAACTGTTCAGTCAGGTATTGATGAGAAGAAGCTGCTTATCGTTAAGATTACTCTTTCAAATCTCGGCACTAAGGAAAGTAGGGTTATTTTGGATAATGATGCTCTGACATTGGTGCCTGTCGCTTTTTCTGATGGAAACCCGATCTTCCGGAAACCAATCAGTCTTCTGCCAGGTCGCTATGCAGGAACAATCAATCGTATACCACTAAATTTTGTAGATATCGGTGCTGGTGAAAGCCACGAAATTACTTTCGCACAGCAAATTGAAAATCCAGGTGTTTACCTTATTCACTTTCTTGCCCTCAATGACACAATCCCTCCCGAGCAGGAGGTTTCTATTACTGGTGTAGTGCCTTATAAGTACGCGGTTGGAGAAGATCAATACGTAGTGGTGGAGTGAATAATTCAAACTTGGGTGCTTATTTGGACTTGGCCGACTACCTTCCAACAGGGCGGGTTTTCCGTAGATGGAAATCTGGTTTGGAATTGCGGCGAGGTTCTTGCATTTGTTCCCGTATCCATACTTCTAATTCATCTAAGCGTTGCGCGAAACAGCGCGCAGTTAGGTAGAAGCGACGAGAGAGTCTGCTACGGTGTTCCATTACATAGATTTTTGCTGAAGGAGTGCTTGGTTTTGCTTTTTTTGAATGGAGCTCGTGCTTCTTGTTTGCCATTCCTGTGCTGTTTGTCCTTGTCACGGGCTTGGTGGTTTTACAAAGACGGTAAACAACGGATCAATGGAGTTTTTCGGCTTTTTTTATGCTCTTTTAGAGCTGAGCCCCTCATCACCACTCTTTAACCAAAATTAACTCTCGTAGGATCTTATGGTGTTTTCGACATTCGGAGATCAGGTGGTCAAGTACTACGACTGAGGTGTTTTGTGAGACAATATTTCGCTAAAAAGCTATTATTACTACATTTACAGGTAGTCCAGCTTACATTTACATGCCGCTTACTCACGAATATCTCGTCATCTTTCGCTTTGAATGGCATTCAGGCGGCCATATGGCGTTTATTGGGTAAGTACCTGGGTATATAACAGCTACGGGCGTCAAGCAAAGTAACTTCGAAATAATCAAGTGGGTGAGAAATGAGTGGTCAAAAAAGAATCTTCAGCCACGATATTTACGAAAACTGCATCTGCGACAATGTTACCGCATTTCAGATCGGGAAAACCGCTACTTATATTCCAGACTTCCTTGGCGCTCAGGAGCCTAGGCATGTCTAAATCCGAGGCACAGACACGAGCCGACCTGATCGACCGACAGCTTGCCTTATCAGGCTGGAACGTCAAAGACCCGACTCAGGTTATCGAAGAGTTCGACATCCTCACTGCGCTAACAGCGGGTGTGGCCGAACCACGCACCCCATATCAGGGCCGTCAGTTCAGCGATTACGTCTTACTGGGCAAAGATGGTAAGCCACTGGCTGTGATCGAGGCCAAAAAAACCCTCCGGGATGCCGCGCTTGGCCGCGAGCAAGCCAAGCAGTACTGCTACAACATTCAGAAGCAACAGGGCAGCGAACTGCCATTCTGCTTCTACACCAACGGCCTCGAAACCTTTTTCTGGGATATGGAAAACGCACCACCCCGCAAGGTCGTCGGTTTCCCCACGCGCGACGATCTGGAGCGCTTTGCCTACCTTCGTCGCAATCGTAAGCCGTTGACACAGGAGTTTATCAACACCTCGATTGCGGGGCGCGATTACCAGATTGGCGCGATTCGTTCAGTGCTTGAAGGTATGGAGCAGAAAAAACGCGACTTCCTGTTGGTGATGGCCACCGGTACCGGCAAAACGCGCACCTGCATTGCCGTGGTCGATGTGCTGATGCGTGCAGGCCATGCCGAGAAGGTGCTGTTTCTAGTTGACCGCATTGCACTGCGTGAGCAGGCCTTGGCCGCGTTCAAGGAACACCTGCCCAACGAGCCTCGCTGGCCCAACGTGGGTGAAAAGCTCATCGCCAAGGATCGCCGTATCTATGTAGCGACCTACCCAACGATGCTCAACATCATCCGCGATGAAATCCAGCACCTGTCACCGCACTTCTTCGACTTTATTGTTGTGGACGAAAGCCATCGGTCCATCTACAACACCTACGGCGAAATCCTCGATTACTTCAAAACCATCACCCTCGGTCTGACGGCGACGCCGACCGACATCATCGACCACAACACCTTCCAACTTTTCCACTGCGAAGACGGTTTGCCTACCTTCGCCTATACCTTCGAAGAGGCCGTCAATCGCGTGCCGCCCTATCTCTGCAACTACCAGGTCATGAAAATCCAGACCCGGTTCCAGATGGAAGGCATCAGCAAACGCACCATTTCACTGGAAGACCAGAAAAAGCTGATCCTGCAGGGCAAGGACATTGAAGAGATCAACTTCGAAGGCACCCAGCTTGAAAAGCAGGTCATCAACAAGGGCACCAACACCTTGATCGTCAGGGAGTTCATGGAGGAGTGCATCAAGGACGGCAACGGCGTGCTGCCCGGCAAGACGATCTTCTTCTGCTCCTCCAAGGCCCACGCCCGCCGCATCGAGGAAATCTTCGACAAGCTTTATCCGCAATACCATGGTGAACTGGCCAAGGTGCTGGTCTCGGACGACCCCCGTGTCTACGGCAAGGGCGGCCTTCTCGATCAGTTCACCAACAACGACATGCCACGCATTGCCATCAGCGTGGATATGCTCGATACCGGCATTGACGTGCGCGAAATCGTCAATCTGGTCTTTGCCAAACCGGTGTATTCCTACACCAAGTTCTGGCAGATGATCGGTCGCGGCACCCGCCTGCTGGAAGCCAACAAGCCCAAGCCTTGGTGTACCGAGAAAGACGTTTTTCTGATTCTCGATTGCTGGGACAACTTCGAATACTTCAAGCTGCAACCCAAGGGTAAGGAACTCAAACACCAGCTATCGCTACCCGTGCGTTTGGTGGGCCTGCGCCTCGACAAGATCGACAAGGCCATTGCCATCAACCAAATTGATATCACTGGGCGCGAGGTGGCCAAACTGCGCCAGCAGATCGCAGCACTGCCCAAAGACTCCGTGGTGATCAAGGGCGCTGCTGTTGCACTGGCCCGGTTGGACAAAGAGAATTTCTGGATCAACCTCACTCCCCAGAAGCTGGAATTTCTGCGCGCCGAAATCAAGCCGTTGTTTCGTACCGTCTCGGAAGCTGACTTCAAGGCCATGCGTTTCGAGCGCGACGTGCTCGAATACTCGCTGGCCGTACTCAATGACGATAAAGAGCAGGCCGACATGCTCAAAGAGGGTATCGTCGAGCAGATTGGCGAATTGCCGCTCTCTGTCGGCTTCGTCAAGCAAGAAGAAGCCTTGATCCGCGCCGCACAAGCCAGCCATTACTGGGCCACGGCCGACGAAGATGCCTTTGATGAGTTGGTAGCCAAGCTCGGCCCGTTGATGAAATTCCGCGAGCAAATGGCCAGCCCGGGTCCGGTGCATCTGGATCTCACCGACATATTGCACAACAAGGAACGGGTCGAGTTTGGCCCTCAGCACGAAGCGGTGAGTATCAGCCGCTACCGCGAAATGGTTGAAGCGTTGATTACTGAACTCACCGAGCACAACCCAGTGCTGCAGAAGATCAAGAGTGGCGAAACGGTGAGTGCAGACGAGGCCCACCAACTGGCTGAACTGCTGCATGAAGAACATCCGCACATCACTGAAGACTTGCTGCGCCAGGTCTACAAGAACCGCAAGGCGCGTTTTATCCAGTTCATCCGGCACATCCTCGGCATTGAAGTCCTGCAGAGCTTCCCTGAAGAAGTTAGCGCTGCGTTTGACCAGTTCATTCGCGCCCACACCACCTTGTCCAGCCGCCAGATGGAGTTCCTTAATCTGTTGAAGAACTTCATCATCGAGCGCGAAAAGGTGGAGAGAAGAGACCTGATCAACGCCCCCTTCACGGTCATCCACCCGCAAGGCATCCGTGGCGTGTTCAGCCCGGCAGAAATCAACGAAATCCTGCGGCTGACCGAACGGTTGGCGGCTTAAAGAACAGAGCATCCCATGCTACAGAACAACCTCGAACTCAAAAATAAAATCAACCAGCTCTGGAACAAATTCTGGAGCGGTGGCATTAGCAACCCGCTTACCGCCATCGAGCAGATCACCTACCTGCTGTTCATGAAACGGCTGGACGAACTGGATCAAAAGAGACAGGCCGACGGCGAGTGGACCGGCGAGAAATACATCTCCAAGTTTGAAGGCACTTGGATTCCACCCGAGGAGCGCAACTGGCCTGTGGCGGAACAGCGTCCCATCGACAAACGCACGCTACGTTGGAGCGAGTTCAAGCGCATGCAGGCCGAAGAGATGCTGCAGCACGTGCAGGGTAAGGTGTTCCCCTTCCTGAAAGACCTCAATGGTGCTGAATCCAATTTCACCCACCATATGAAGAACGCCGTGTTCATCATCCCCAAGCCAGCGCTGCTGGTGGAGGCGGTGAAAACCATCGACGAAATCTTCGAGGTTATGGAGAAGGACTCACGGGAAAATGGTCAAGCTTTCCAGGACATCCAGGGCGATGTCTATGAAATGCTGCTGGCCGAAATCGCCACCGCTGGCAAGAACGGCCAGTTCCGTACCCCGCGCCATATCATCAAGCTGATGGCCGAACTGGTGCAGCCACAGCTAGGCCACAAGATAGCCGACCCTGCCTGCGGCACTGGCGGTTTCCTGCTTGGTGCCTACCAGTACATAGTCACCCAGTTGGCCATCAAAGCAGGCACCAAGAACCTTGAGTCCGACGAAGACGGCTTTTTCCGAACCTCGGTCGCTGCCGCACTGACCGAAAAGGCTCAGGCCATCCTGCAGGAAAGCCTGTACGGCTACGACATCGACGCCACCATGGTGCGTCTGGGCCTGATGAACTTGATGATGCACGGCATCGACGAGCCGCACATCGACTATCAAGACACCTTGAGCAAAAGCTACAGCGAAGAAGCCGAATATGACATCGTGCTGGCCAACCCGCCCTTTACGGGCAGCATCGACAAGGGCGACATCAATGAAAACCTGCAGCTCTCTACCACCAAGACCGAACTGCTGTTTGTCGAGAACATCTATCGCCTGCTCAAGAAGGGCGGCACCGCCTGCGTGATCGTGCCGCAGGGGGTACTCTTCGGTTCCGGCGGGGCATTCAGGACGCTGCGTCAACTGCTGGTGGAGCGCTGCGACCTCAAGGCCGTCATCACTCTACCCAGCGGAGTGTTCAAACCCTATGCCGGGGTCAGCACCGCCGTCCTGCTGTTCACCAAGGTCTGGGGGGCGCAGGACAAGGTTGCCGAGCCCGCTACCGAGCATGTCTGGTTTTACGAGATGGCCGCCGATGGCTACTCGCTGGACGACAAGCGCACCAAACAAAAAACGCCCGATGGAAAAGACAGCTGGGGCGACCTGCAAGACATCATCGCCCAGTACCAGGCTCGCAATCCGCTCGACAATAGCGATAGAAGGGCCAAGTGCTTCAGTGTGCCGCGCAGCGACATAGAAGCCGAAGCCTACGACCTGTCGCTGTCGCGCTACAAGGAAGATGTGTTTGAAGAAATGTACTACGACGCGCCGGTTGAGATTCTGGAGCGGTTGATTCAGGCTGAGGTGGGCGATGTGGATGCAGCGGAACTGGCCAAGGTGCAGAGCGGCATTGTGCGCGAGTTGCTGGAACTGAAGGGGATGGTGGGATGAGACAGATCTCCATCAAAGACATTCTTACGGAAAAAATCTCCGGAGAATGGGGGAATGAAGAAGTTGACGGCAATGGCGTTGTTGTCATTCGTACGGCGAATTTTTTAAATACTGGAAAAATTAATTTTTCTAATTTGGTTCGACGCCAAATCGACTCAAAAAAAGTTGAAAAGAAAAAACTCATCTCCGGTGACATCATCATTGAAAAGTCCGGTGGTAGCCCTGCGCAACCGGTCGGAAGAGTTGTGCTTTTTGAAAACCCAGATGGCGATACTTATCTGTGCAACAATTTCACGACTATTCTTCGACCCGACAAAAATCAGGTTTATCCAGGGTTTCTATTTTATGCACTTCACAGCAATCACAAGAAAGGCAAGATCCTTCGTTACCAAAATAAAACAACCGGCATAATTAATCTGAAGCTAGACAGCTATTTGGCTTCAGAAATCCTTCTTCCCCCTATCGACGAGCAGATCCGCATTGCCCATCTGCTCGGCAAAGTGGAAGGGCTGATCGCCCAGCGCAAACAAAACCTGCAACACCTCGACGATCTGCTCAAGAGCGTGTTTCTGGAGATGTTTGGCGACCCGGTACGAAATGAAAAAGGTTGGGATAAACCCGCGCTGACGGCTTTCGGCAAGATTTCCACGGGTAATACGCCCCCCCGAAGTGAATCAGCAAATTACGATGGTGATTTCATTGAGTGGATCAAGACGGACAACATTACAGGCGATGCCGTTTGCATCACACCTTCTGCTGAGCATCTTTCCGAGATTGGGGCGAGAAAGGCAAGAACAGTAACGAGCGGTGCGCTGCTTGTGGCCTGCATCGCCGGCAGCGTCGAATCAATCGGACGCGCAGCATTGACAGACAGAACAGTGTCCTTCAATCAGCAAATCAATGCCATTCAGCCTGGAAAGGATGTTAATCCTTTGTACTTGTATGGTCTGTTTAAGTTGTCTCGGAGCTATATACAGAGCCACGCCACGAAGGGGATGAAGAAGATTCTGACAAAGGGTGATTTTGAGAAGATCACGATGATCAAACCATCCTTCGAAATGCAAAATCAATTCGCGGTCATTTTTGAAAAAGTCGAAAGTATTAAGTCCAGATACAAACAAAGCCTCACCGGTCTGGAAACCCTCTACGATGCACTAAGCCAACAGGCATTCAAGGGGGAGCTGGATCTGTCGCGCGTGCCTATTCCCGCCCAGCTTGTCGAGCCCGTTTCCCCTGGAGATCAAGCCACCGTGCCAGAACCTGTTGTGCAGACCGTACCTGCTATTCATTTGCCCGATACGGGAAACCCGCTGGCAGCGTTGGAAAATTCCGAGGCGCGTAAAGCATTGATCGCAGAATGGCTGGAAGTCTATCGCCAACAACTGGGGGGGGCGTCATTTTCCGTGAAAGATTTTATGGTGGCGGCGAGTGATCGACTCACCGAATGGCTGCAGGCTGTGGTGGAAGACGAAGCTGTGGCTGATGAGCAGAAGAACCGCTTAACTGAGTTCTACCCGAGCAATAATGTTGGACTTCACGTAAACGACTATGAATACATCAAAAAATGGGTCTTCGAGGCGGTGGCGGCTGGCGTCCTGAAGCAGGAGGGCAATAAAGTCGGCAACCATATCGAACTCAAGGCTGTTCAGTCATGAAACTGCTTCGCCTCAAGATCACTGACCCGGCAGGATTTCGTAGCCTCTCCTGTGGTTTTGAACATCATTTCCGCACCGAGTGGAGCTTGCAGGAAGAACTGGCCCGGCCCGACGGCTTTGCGCCCTTCGTGTGTGCTGGCCCCAATGGCAGCGGCAAGTCCAACTTGCTCGAAGCGTTGGCAGCGATCTTCTTTCAGCTGGAGGTGCAGCGGGTACGCCGCAATTTCTTGCCCGACATCTTTCAGTACGACCCTGATGACAATCCGGAGGGCATACAAGAGCACGAAGGCCATCCCAACGCCTATGAACTGGAATACCTGATCACGTTGCCGAAGGAACACCGGTCTTCCGACAGTCCGGGGTTCGCCCACGTGGTCGTGATCAAAGAGCCGGACAAGTCGCCGTGGCTGCGCTGGGAGAACAACGAAGCATTCCCTGTCGAAGGTTTTGCTTTCAGCACATTGACTGATGAAGAGCGTGACCTGTTGTTGCCGCAGTACGTGCTGGGCTACTCGTCCGGCGAGAACGAGATTCTCAGCCTGCCGTTCTTCAAGATGCGTTTCATCCAGTTCGATGAGTACTGGAGTGCTCTGGCCCGACAGCTCCCTTATCCCGGCCGTCCCGAGACGCGGCTGGCCTATCTGGACAGTGGCTTCAGCCAAGCTATTCTGTTGTGCAATCTTCTACTTCAGGATGAACCCACTCTCCAGCCCTTCCGCGAGGATGTGGGCATAGAGGCACTGCACGAGTTCCGCATCGTCCTGCGCCGCAGCATCCCGACCACAAGCCAGCAAATTGCTGCTTTTACTTCGGGTGAGTACGCCTTGCCCACCGAAACGCAGAATGGTCGTTTTACAGATACTAATGTGGTTTATCTTGATCCGGAGACCGGAGATTATCGACTCAATCTGCTTCAAGGACTAGAGGCCAATGGCGATGAGCGTACTGAGCGCACGGCCATTGTCGAAAAGCTCAAGCGCTGTGCCACGTTACATTTCTACGATGAAGCTTCCGACGCGTTGATCCTGGATTACCGGATCAATGATGCGACCAAACATGCCTTCCGCACCAATTTCGATGATCCGGCAGGCCCTGCACTCGCTTTGTTCCAGGCCTTGCAGGTTCTGCTGACGCTCAACCTGTATGGCGTCAGCGATACCATCAAGACTGACTTGTACCGCTCCACCAGCCATTACGTCAGTGAGACGGTACCGACGTTGGCCTCCGACCAGCGCATTATGCGCTTCAAGAATTTCTACTTCGCAATGCAGGGCGTAGAAAAGCCGATGTTGCTCAAAGAGCTGTCGGACGGCGAGTACCAGATGCTGCACAGCCTCGGGCTATGCCTGCTGTTTCGCAAGACCAACAGCCTGTTCCTGCTCGACGAGCCAGAAACCCACTTTAACCCACACTGGCGCGCCAGCTTCATCACCCGCCTGCGTCAATGCTTGCCCGATGTAGAGGATGCGGGACAAGAGATGCTGGTTACCACCCACACGCCCTTCCTGATCTCCGACAGCAAGCCGGAGAAGGTGTTGGTGTTCGCCAAGGATAAAGTCAGCGGCAAGGTCAGCATCAGCAAGCCGAACTACAACACGCTGGGTGCCTCGATCAACAAGATCACCATGAACACCTTCGGCAAGCGCGAAACCATCGGCGGTCACGCGCAGGCCTTGTTGGAGGCGTTGCGCGCACGCTTTGAACAGGGTACCGAAGACAAAGAGTCGTTGATCACGGAGATTCACCACCAGCTCGGCGACTCGGTGGAGAAAGTGCTGCTGATCAAGGCCATTCTCGACGGCGATCAGCAAAAAAATGGGGAGGCATAGGGCTGATGTTGTTTCCGTATACCTACGTGCCACACCAGATGGAGAAGATGCAGGCGTTCATCGACTTCATCTTTCATGAGGTCTGGTGCAAAGCGCCGGCAAGTGGCGATTACAGCCTGGATTTATTTCTTACGAACTCTGAACTGCATGAAGTGATGACTGCATTTCACTATGACGACAGCAATGGTGCGGAGTTTTTCTCTGGCCATGTGGAGCGCATCTATGGCTTTTTCTCAGTTCTATCCGACGCGGAGATCAGCCAGGTTCAGCAGTGGTATCGAGGCAATAATGACCTGGAGAAAGTGTGTGCCAACGATCCGGCAACACAACTAGCCCGTTATAGCGACATCGCTGCCAAGCATAAAGACCTTGCTACCCAGCTCGGCACGTTTTTCAAGGGCTTGTATTCGCAATCGCTTCTAAACCTCGTCGCGTTGCGCGAAAAGATCGGTGACATCGACGACCACTATCAAAAGTTTGTGCAGATCAATCAGGCTGGGAAATGCCCGTTTTGTGGTATCAACGATCTCTTGGGCGAGTACCATAACAATCGCGAAGCCTATGATCACTACTTGCCTAAGGCGTTGTACCCGTTCAACTCTATCAACTTTCGCAACCTTGTCCCGGCCTGTCACCACTGCAACAGTAGCTACAAGACCAGTAAGGATCCCGCCTACACACCCAAAGACCCCGCCAGAGCAGTTAAACGTCGTGCCGTTTTCTACCCTTACAAACCAACAGCGCAGTCCATCGAACTACAGATCACTTTGCAGCATTCAGACATCGTCAAGCTGACGCCAGCTGATATCACCCTACACTTTGGTCCCGCTGCTATTGCCGAAGAAATCGAAACGTGGAAGGACGTTTATGGCATTGAAGAACGCTACAAAGCCAAGCTCTGCACAGAAAGCGATGGCACGGCCTGGCTAACGCAGGTATTGGATGAGTGGAAAGAGCTGGGTCGAGATCCGCAAGATTTTCTGCAGACCTTGACGTTCAATACGAAAAAACGCCCATTCACTGACTGCAACTTTCTCAAAAAGCCTTTTCTCGATGCTTGTCATCAGATCGGTGTTCTTTGATGAATCTTAGTAGCCGAAAAGTAGTTGCGGATCTTTGGAGGCTCGGGCTTAAATACGTCTTCGATATGAAACTTCGGATCTAGCGTAATAGTAAAGTCTTAGCTACAGTAGTTCAAACTTGAGCTGATAGACAGTTGGCAGGGCAAGGAGTTAGAAAACGCAGCGTAGCGGACATTCTCTGTACTTTGAATAGCGTTGCTATAAACCAAAACTAAAGTCGTATAACGCCCTATGCAGTGGCCTTAAGGCTTCAATACGCTTACTCAAGCTGATTCGGATTGTCTGGTTTGATATTACTTAAAATTTCCCACATTTTTTCTCCGACAGGCACTAAAAGAAATATTCCGATTGCCGCGACAGTAAGTGTTGCCGTTAAAAAATAGCCAAAAGACGACGATCTTATTTCAGTAATTGATGATTCCGGCCAAAATATAACAATCAAGCAAGTAATCACTCCACAAAATAAGAATGCCCCGCAGAAAAACATCTCTCCGAGCAACTTATTAAAGTGGCCGGTTCTCTGTAAATTCCTTGTCAGAGCAGTGTTTGCTACTGCGTATAGCAAGGCAGCTGCAGAAACCATAAATCCTAATAGGGTGGCCATGATGGTGGATAAAACTGCTATATTCGAGCGTGCATCATGAAGTGAAATTGTGTTGGATACGTATTCGAAAAACACGTATCCAACACAAAAACCAGCAACGATGGCTATGCAACGAAGCATGGTCTGTCATTTTCCAAAAAAGGTATTTAAGTCATCTTGTCTTCGCACTTTAGCTCTGTCAAGCGAATGATAAACAGAACCAGCGATTGGTCTTCTGTTATCGTCGAGTTCGATATGCATTGTCTCTACAATTCTATCGGCGATTAAGTCAATAGGTTCTGAATCTCCTTCTAATTGAACTTTTGCCACGGAAGCTAGACCGCTTTTAGCAAATGCCACTACCGTATTCTTCATGTCTGAAACCAAAGTTCCACTTGATCTTCCCATAGAAATGCTGATACGAGCTCGTAGCCCTCCAGAGTCACCCAATATCTTTATCATTTCTTTTTGCGTAATGTGCTCATATAAATGCGCGTTTTTCGGCTTTGCTACAGATAATTCAATTCGCTTAGCCATAGCTTGGTTCGATAATATCTTCTCATAAGAGTTTTCTGTAAGAATCGGTTCAAGACTAAGGGTACCAACATTCATTGCTAAGTTTAGGTATTTTTGTAGTTTTGAATAATGGCTTCCACTAGAGTTACGTTGGAAAATTATTAGGTTTTCTGTAGGGTAGTAAAGGAAATGATTTTTCTCCACTAAAGTATAGCCAGGTTTCAATTCGAGATCCGCCTCATCGCCTTTTTCAGAGCCTTGAACAAGCGATCTTCCTTCCCTACACCGTCCAAAAATTGCTTTGTATGCATTGCCTTGATTGACAGACTCAATATTACGAATCTGAAATTTTTCGTCGTCGCCGTTTGTGATCACAAGGGCTTCGCTACATTCATCACATTCTTTAAGGAAATCCGCGAACATGTTTTTTTCATTATCTAAAAGCGATACCTCATAAAAATCCGCCTTAAATTGTTTTGTCTGTTTACCCATTAAACTGTCTCCCATGCGCATTCTAGAAGTACACAATTCAGCTCGTTTAAAAAATATTGCACGCTCCATTATGTACCTTTAACTCCAATATAACATTTTTATAATAAAATACACATTCTGTTACGTAGGGATTGGGTTTTTCTCTCGTAGTAGATGCGGGCGGCCGACGCGCCGCTGCGCGTCAGGGGAGTCGACTAGCGCGTAGCCGATGGTTTGGGGGCGTTGGGTGGCATATGCGACACGGTAACGCTAGAAATCGCGGGTGTCCTCGGTCCATTTGCGCTCGGTCGGCGTCAGCCCGTCTGTTATCAACCCTGGTGGCGCTTGCGCGAGTGTTGAGTGGATGCCAAGGACATGGTCCGGAAACTGGCCGACTAGGATGGTCGTGACCAAACCGCCCCAGTCGCCGCCACGCGCGACAAACTTGCTGTAGTCCAGCCTTCTCGTGAATTCGACCCTGGTGGCCACGATTTTCTCGGTTCCCCACCCGGTGGTGGCTGGCTTGTAGCTATAGCCAAAGTCGAGTTATGGAAAATAGCTTTAGTGAATCAATATTGATCGATATGATTAAAAATGATCTAAATAATTTTAGAAGTGTATGACAAGCCTAAAGCCGAAACACGCGTGCTTACCGCGCACGTCCCATACGACTTGCAGAGAAAGTAGACCAATCGGCAGATCGGATTAGGCGTTGTCGTGGCTGGATTATGAAACAAGCACCTTCAGCCTGGATCGCCCAGGAGGAAGAGCGCGACCGCCTGACACAAAAGGCGCTGGCTGACGTGGATAACGGTCATTTTGTCGATCATCAAGCTGTGCAAGCCTGGGCTGATAGTCTGAGCGACCAGGAACCACTGCCGGTACCTCGCTCATGATTTTGAATAGACCTGCAAGACGCTTTCCGATTGAGCGCGTTTATACAAATTTTTAGCTTCCGTGAACAAGTCAGCCGCCGCCAGACCGGTACAAACGCTGATCTAAGCACCAAGCATATCGCTACGCAATCCGCGCATTGGCGAACAATTGTGCCAGTTCGAGCCGCGAGAGGTGCGACGCATTCTGGAAGGACAATATGGAATTCGCTACGAAATTCAGAGCGAAACAATCTATGTGCTGCGGTTGTGGCACACCAGGGAATATAGGTGATTCGGTCCGGATAGTGCAGGTGGAGCTTTATCTATCTCTAATATTTTATCGGCGCCTACACCTGTACGCATCACCTAATCAACATAAACCGCAAACCGCTGCAACTGCGCCTCGCTCTTCTTAATCTCTTGCAAACTTTTCTTCCCGCCCCTGGCCACGAGCATGGCAACCAGAATCTGCGCAATAGACATCGCGGGAACCACGGACGGAAATAATGATGGCGTTCTATTAGGAACGATCACCAGCGCATGCGACTGTTTGGCGATGGGGGAAAGGGTGCTGTCGGTCACGCTGACAATCCGCATCCCTTGCTGGCGCGCAAATTCGACGGCTGACACGGAATCTCTCGCATAAGGGTTGTAGCTGAAGACGAGCAGGGCATCTTCGCTGCCTCCTTCTCGCAGATCGTCGGAAAACGTTCCGGCAATACCCATGAGAAGACGGGTATTGTGCATGAACATGCCGCACGCGTAGTTGAAATAGAACGCAGCAGGGAACAGGCTGCGCAGCCCCGCAACGTAGATGCGGCGCGCCTTTCCCAGGATGTCGCTGGCGTTCTTGATTGACGCCAGCGTGTCTGGTGTGGTCAATTGCGTCAAGTGAGCATCGTCCGCATGAAGCAGTTCCCGGATCAGCTTTTCCGCCTCATCGCTGCCGCTGCGTTTTTGCAGCGCCGTGGCGCGTTCGGAAAACGAACTGCTGCCCTCGGTCAGCCAGGTTCGGTACACCGAACGAAACGATTCATAACCATCGAATCCCAGCTCCCGGGCCAGCCTGTGCATGGTGCTGGACTGCAGGCCGGCGCTGCTTGCGATGGTCCGCATTGAATTCAAGGCCATATCCTTGGGATTGTCCATCACATAGCGGGCAGCGCGCTGCAGTACGGGGGATAGGCTCTGATACCGCTCTTCAATCAATCGGTCTACGCTCTGCTTGTCCATGTCCTTTTCTCGCTACTTGCCAATTTTCGCATTCTACAGGATGGAAGCGTTGACCTGCGCGATTGAGGCATCGACCGCCTGTGTCAGTATGTCGACCGCATCCGTTAGTTCCGCGCGGTTCGTGATGTAAGGAGGCGCAAGCAGGACATGGTCGCCGCGTGTGCCGTCAATGGTGCCTCCTCCCGGATAGCACAATAGTCCTCTTGCATGCGCTTCCTGCTTGATTCGCGCGTGTAGCTGGAGCGGCGCGTCGAATGGTAAACGGTGATCGCGATCTCGCACCAGTTCGATGGCCTGGAACAGGCCCCGGCCGCGAATGTCGCCAACATGAGGATGGTTGCCGAATCGCTCGACCAGCAGGGTGTGCAGATAATCGCCCAATTGCGCCGACTGCCGAACCAGTTCATCGCGTTGTACGATTCGTTGCACCGCCAATGCCGCGGCGCATGCAACGGGGTGCCCGATGTAAGTATGGCCATGCTGAAACGCACCCGATCCGGAATGGATCGCTTCGATCACGCGGTCATGAGCAATGATTGCGCCGATGGGCTGGTAGCCGCCGCCCAATCCTTTGGCCAGGGTAAGGATGTCCGGAACCACGCCTTCGGCCTCAAAGGCATGATACTTGCCGGTTCGGCCCAGGCCGCACATCACTTCGTCCAGGACCAGTAAGACGCCATAGCGATCACAGACTTCGCGAATTTTTTTGAAATACCC
>Ga0164243_10008624_pt1 | contig 15001 bp, 17 predicted proteins | sample OricompcompostOP_FD_108781 | JGI IMG/M metagenome (GOLD analysis project Ga0164243, IMG submission 108781) | Organic Plus compost microbial communities from Emeryville, California, USA - Original compost - Organic plus compost (OP) | ecosystem: Engineered > Solid waste > Mixed feedstock >... | reverse complement strand
GACGCGCCCAAGGGCCTGACCGTGCCGCCGGGCCAGTACTACAACGAGTATATGGCCGGCGACCTGGCCTCCTACTGGAGCGGTCCGAAGGACCACGTGCCCCACGGCGGCTTCCTGGCCATGAGCTTCCAGCTGCCGGACGGCCGGGTGACCTTCGACGACGGCACGCCCTCGACCACCTCGCAGATGGCCAAGGACGTCGCCACCTTCCTCGCCTGGACGGCCGAGCCGAAGCAGGAAGAGCGCAAGCAGACCGGCTTCGCCGTGCTCGCCTACCTGATCATCTTCGCCGGCATCATGTACGCCAGCTATCGCCGGCTGTGGCGCAACGTGGCCCACTGAGCCCCGACGCCGATTTCGGACGCCTGAGGACCCGCCGGAGCGATCCGGCGGGTCTTTTCCATTGCGGAGGGCGCCCAGTAGCAGGCCGGCGCCCGCGCCGATAAGCTCGGCGGCATGGACCTCAAGACCGTCATCCGCACGATCCCCGACTATCCCAAGCCCGGCATCATGTTCCGGGACATCACCACCCTGCTCGGCGACGCCCGCGCGTTCCGCCAGGCGGTGGACGAACTCGCCAAGCCGTACGAGGGCGAACGGGTCGACAAGGTCGCCGGTATCGAGGCGCGCGGCTTCATCCTGGGCGGCGCGGTCGCCTGTAGGCTCTCGGCCGGTTTCGTGCCGCTCAGGAAACGCGGGAAGCTGCCGCACAAGACGCTGCAGGTGGAGTACGCGCTGGAGTACGGCGTCGACGCCATCGAGATCCACCACGACGCCTGCGCCGCGCCGGAACGGGTGCTCCTGGTCGACGACCTGATCGCCACCGGCGGCACGGCCGAGGCGGCGGTGAAGCTGCTGCGCCAGACCGGGGCGGAGGTGATCGCCGCCTGCTTCGTGATCGACCTGCCGGAACTCGGCGGCGCCGAACGCCTGCGCGCGCTGGGCGTTCCCGTGTCTACGCTCACGGCGTTCGCGGGACATTGATCGCCGCCGCCGGGCAGGACCCTACAAATGGCCCGCTTCAGCGCTACCTTAGTGCCAAGGGGGAAGCGGCAAGAAGGCGAGGGCTTCGCCCATGCATGTACAGGCTTGGCGGAACTTCAAGCGGATGCAGGCGAGCGCTTGCGCCTTCGCGACCCTCATCTACTTCGGTGCGGTCGTGCACGCCTGGCGCGTCTTGCCGGGCGCCGACAGCCTGAAGCTCGCCGTCACCCTGGCGTTTCCCGCCATCTATTTCCTCGCCTGCTTCTTCCTGCCGCTCAGGATCAAGCCCGTCCGACGAGTGTTGAAGCGCTACGTCTGGATGAGCTTCGCCGCCGGCTTCGGCCAGACGCCGGTGTCGGTTCTGACGGGGCTGGGCCTGCTGGCGGCGGCCGCCGTGTTCATCTACCTGCAGATCGCGGGCGTGGCCCACGGCGGGCGCTACCCTGCCGGCGTCTTCTCCGGCTACGGCGCCGGCATCGGCATCCTGTTCGCCCAGGCCCTGCTGGTCTTCGCCCTGGAGCGGGAGCCGAAGATCCGGGCGATCATAGAGCGCTGACGCTGTCCGGACAGGATTTCGCTACAATCCCGTCGCCAAATAGGCTTGTCCCTGACGAAGCCGCGATCGACTACGCCATGACGACGCCTGAAAAGCCTAAGACCCAGAAGCTCAAGAAGAGCGAAACGCTCGAGATCCGCATCCCCTATCCGACCAAGGCCGCCTTCATGGCCAGATGTCGCGAGCAGGATCGCTCTGCGAGCGAGGTGCTGCGGTCGATGATCGAGAGCCACCTGGCGCCGCCCTCGCCCCCCAGGCGAGAGGCTCCGGCAGGCCGGGCGGCGGGGACGAGGGGCAGGACCCTGCGCCGATTGGCCGGCGCCGCCATCGCGGGCGCGGTGGGCATGGCGGCCCTGCCGTCGCTGGCGCGGCCCAGCCTGCACGCCGAATTCAACCGCCTCGACGCCGACGGCGACGGCCGCGTCACCGAGCAGGAGTTCGCCGGCGGCGCCGCCATCGAGGTCAGGATGTCGGTCCCGGCCGCCTCGGCCAAGCTCGACCTGGCGCATCCGGGACAGGAGGGACTCGCCACCTCCGGCCTGCGGACGCTCGCCGCCGGCGCGGCCCTCGACCAGCAGATTCGGACCCTGCTGTTGCGGACCGAATTCCGCCGCCTGGACGCCGACCGTGACGGCGAGGTCAGCCTGGAGGAATACCGCCAGCGCTACGAGGCCGCCGGCCGGGCCCCCGACGACAAGCTCTGAGCGCTATTGCAGCGGGCGGAAGCTCCGGCCAGGCTGGAAGTGGGTCACCCAGGTCCACGGCTTCAGCAGCGAAACGCCGTCGCGCCACGAGAACAGGATGACCTGGGCCTTGCCGACGATGTTCTCGGCCGGGACGAAGCCCACGCCGAACAGGGTGGGCCAGCGGCTGTCCAGCGAGTTGTCGCGGTTGTCGCCCATCATGAAGTACTGGCCTTCGGGCACTTGGTAGACGTCGGTGTCGTCGCCGTCGGCCGGCCCTCGGTCCAGGGTGACGTAGGTCCCGCCGTCGGGCTTGGTCTCCCTGTACTCGGTCACCTCGATCGAGGGCTCGTCGGGGTCGTGGCCTGTGCCGATCAGGGTGCGCGGAAGGGCCTGTCCGTTGATGAAGACGGCGCCGCCCTTCACCTGAACCCGGTCGCCAGGCAGGCCGATCACCCGCTTGATGTAGGTCTCGCGCGGGTCGCGCGGCAGCTGGAACACCACGATGTCCCCGCGCTCGGGGCTCCGGCCGAACAGCCGGCCCTCGAACAGGGGCGGGCTGAACGGGATCGAATGCCGGCTCCAGCCGTAGCTGAACTTGGAGACCACGATGTAGTCGCCCTTGCGCAGCTCCGGCTCCATCGAGTCCGAAGGGATGGTGTAGGGCTGGAACAGGACGACCCGCAGCACGAGGGCGATGGCGAGCGCCGCGACGACGGTCTTGGCGAGCTCGAGGACCTCCCTGGCGCCCGAGGCTTTGCCGGACTTGGAGGCGTCGGCCGTGGTCAATGCGGATCTCCAGACGTTGCGTGAGCCGTTTGTGGGGACGGCGGCGGTCAGGCTCAACCGAAGAAGCGTCCGGACACGCGCTTTTCCACCCCGGACGGATCGCCGCAGGCCTCCGTCCTGCTCCCCTGCTTGCGGGGGAGCTGTCCGCGAAGCGGGCTGGGGGGCCTCGGCCGCTGCCGTCGCAGGCCCCTCAGCCTCCCGCTTCGCCCCGGCCCGTGCTGCGATGGAAGAGCTGCAGCGTCCTCAGCCGGCCCAGGTGCGCGGAATCGGCGTGGAAGTCGCTCGGGGCCATGAAGGCGTGGCCGGCGTCGTAGAGCCAGACGGGGACGTCGGGATGGGCGGCCTCGATCGCCGCCACGTCGGACAGGGGGATCAGCTCGTCGCGGCGGCCGAAGTGCAGGACGACCGGGCAGCGGGGCGTCTCGTCCCGGTGCGCCGCGATCCCGCCGCCGTAGAAGGCCGAGACGGCGGCGAGCCCTTCGCACCGCGCCGCCGCCATCCAGGCGACCGTACCGCCGTAGCAGAATCCGACGCCGAACACCGGCGGGGCCAGGGCGTCGATGGCCGCCTGCACGTCGCCGAGCGTGGTCGTCCAGTCGGTCTCGTCCGCGTAGGCCATGCGGCGGGCCCGCGCGCTTTCGTCGATATCCACGGCCGGGAAGCCGCGCTCGCGCCGGTCGGCCAGCGAGGGGACGATGGTCTCGTAGCCGTCCTCGGCGAAGCTGTCGGCCAGGGCGCGCAGGTGGGGCGTCACGCCCCAGATCGCGTGCAGCATGACCAGCCCGCCGCGGCGGACGTCGGCGGGGCGCACGCGATAGGCGTCGAAGGCGAAGCCGTCGGCGCGGCTCTCCAGCCGCACCACCTCGCCACGGAAGCCGCTCATGCCGCGCCGTTCTGCTCGAACAGCTCCAGGGTGCGCTTGCGCGCCAGGTGCGCGGCCGCGCCGTCCTGGTTGTTGAAGCCGTGCCCCGCGTCGTAGAGGTGGACCTGCACGCCGGGCTGGGCGCTGGCGATCGCCTCGACCTGCTCCACCGGGATCACGTGGTCCTCGCGGCCGAAGTGCAGGATGGTCGGGCAGCGCGGCGTCTCGTGCGCGTGGCTGTGCACCTGGCTGCCGTAGTAGCTCGACACGGCGGCGAAATCGCCCAGCCGGCAGGCCGCCAGCCAGGCCAGGGAGCCGCCGTAGCAATAGCCGACAAGGAACACCGGTCCCCTGGCCTTGAGGTAGTCGAGGCAGGTCGAGATGTCGTCCAGCGGATTGTCGGAGCCGTTGTCCTGCAGGTACTTCAGCCCCGTGGCGATGCCCTCGGAATCGTGGGCGCCGACGTAGCCCGGCTCCTGCCTGTCGAACAGCGAGGGCGCCAGGGCCTCGAAGCCCAGCGCGCCCCAGCGCTCGGCGTCGCGGCGGATGTGCTCGTCGACGCCGAAGATCTCCTGCAGCACGATCACCCCGCCGCGCCGGCGGCCCGTGGGCTCCACGCGGTAGGCCGAGAACTCGGCGTCGTCGACCTTGGAGTTGAGCTTGATGAACCCGGCCACGCCCTCTGTCCCCTCCGCTGGTTCGATCAGGTGTTGAAACGGAAGTGCATCACGTCGCCGTCCTTGACGACGTACTCCTTGCCCTCCAGCCGCAGCCGCCCCGCCTCGCGCGCGCCGGCCTCGCCGTTCAGGCGGACGTAGTCATCGTAGGCGATGGTCTCGGCCCGGATGAAGCCCTTCTCGAAGTCGGTGTGGATCTCGCCGGCGGCCTGGGGGGCGGTGGCGCCGATCGGGATGGTCCAGGCCCGCGCCTCCTTCGGCCCGACGGTGAAATAGGTCTGCAGGCCGAGCAGGGCGTAGGCCTCGCGGATCAGCCGGTTCAGCCCCGGCTCGTCGAGCCCGATGGTCTCAAGGAACTCGCTGCGCTCCTCGGGGTCGAGCAGGGCGATCTCGCTCTCGATCTTGGCCGAGATGACCACCGTCTTGGCCCCGTCGCGGGCGGCCCGCTCGGCGACCTTGGCCGACAGGGCGTTGCCCTGCGCGGCCGAACCTTCGTCCACGTTGGCGACGTAGAGGGCGGGCTTGGCCGTCAGCAACTGCAGCATGCGCCAGGCCCTGTCGTCCTCGGGCGCGACCTTCGCGGCGCGGGCGGGGCGGCCGGCCTCGAGCTGCTCCAGCGCCAGGTTCACCAGCGAGAGCGTCTTGGCGCTTTCCTTGTCGCCGCCCCGGGCGCGCTTCTCCAGGTTGTCCTTGCGCCGCTCCAGGCTCTCCAGGTCGGCCAGCATCAGCTCGGTTTCGATGATCTCGATGTCGGCCAGCGGGTCGACCCGGCCCTCGACGTGGGTGACGTCGCCGTCCTCGAAGCAGCGGGTCACGAAGGCCACGGCGTCGCAGTCGCGGATATTGGCCAGGAACTGGTTGCCCAGGCCCTCGCCCTTGGAGGCGCCGCGGACCAGCCCCGCCACGTCCACGAAGTTGATGCGCGTGGGGATGATCTCCTTCGAGCCGGCGATCCTGGCCAGCGATTCCAGCCGGGGCTCGGGGACGGCCACGTCGCCGACGTTCGGCTCGATGGTGCAGAACGGATAATTGGCCGCCTGGGCCGCCGCGGTCTGGGTCAGCGCGTTGAACAGGGTGGACTTGCCGACGTTGGGCAGGCCGACGATGGCGACTTTCAGGGCCATGGGATCTCGGGATCGAAGCGGGCGCGCCCGCGGTGCGGCCGTCCTTATGGCGGCTTCCGGGGGCGATCACAACGCGCCGCTCGCCACAGCGCGCCGGCTTCCAGGACCCTGCGGCGCTTGCTTGAACCGTAACCGACGCCGATATCGATAGGGCCTCATGCTTTTGGACCCGCTGACGCGGCGCCGCTGGCGTGAGATATCGATTAGGCCATCCGCACGACATGCCGAGGAGCGCCGCACGGGCGTCTTCCAGGCGAGCCGGCGGTTAGCAGGCGAGGAGCGAGCGATGACGGTTCGGCCGGTTCTGAAGGTGGTGCGGGGCATGGCGACCTCGGACGGGGCGGGGGTGCGGATGACCCGGGTGCTCGGCACGCCCGAGGCCCAGATGTTCGATCCCTTCCTGATGCTCGACCACTTCAACACCGAGAACGCCGACGACTACATCGGCGGCTTCCCCGACCACCCCCACCGCGGCTTCGAGACCGTGACCTACATGCTCGAGGGGCGGTTGCGGCACGCCGACAACACCGGGCGCGAGGGGATGATCGAAACCGGCGGCATCCAATGGATGCGGGCGGGGCGGGGCATCGTCCATTCCGAAATGCCCGAGCAGCGCGAAGGCGCCATGCGCGGCTTCCAGCTCTGGGTGAACCTGCCCTCGCACCTGAAGATGAGCGAACCGGGCTATCAGGAGTTCGACGCGGACAAGATCCCGGTCGAGACCCGAGACGCCGGCGTGCAGGTCAAGGTGATCGCCGGCGCGACCAGCCAGGGGACCGTCGGTCCGGTCGGCGGCGGGGCGGTGGACGCCCTCTTCTTCGACGTCGTGACGCCCAAGGGAGCGCGCTTCGCCGAGCCCGTGAGCGGAGGCCGCAACGCCATGATCGTGGTCTACGACGGCGCAGTCGCCATCGCCGGCCGGCGCGTGGACGCGCTGGGCGCAGCCTTCCTGGGCGATAGCGACGAGACCGTGGTGGAGGCCGAAGCCGATTCCCGCTTCCTGCTGATCGCCGGCAAGCCGATCGGCGAGCCGGTGGCCTGGGGCGGCCCGTTCGTGATGAACACCCGCGAAGAGGTGATGCAGGCGTTCGAGGACTACCGCTCCGGCCGGTTCTAAGCCGGGTCGGCGATCTCGTCGTAGCCGCGGTTCAGGAACTGGATCAGGCAAAGGCCGTGCCCGAACGGGTCGGCCAGCATGGCGATGCGGCCCCAGGCGCCGGTGCGCGGGGGCTGTTCGACCACTGCGCCTGCGGCCTCCGCGCGGGCGAGGGCCGCGTCCAGGTCGTCGACCACCACATCCAGATGCACGGGCGTCCAGTGCCGCCCGTAGGCGCGCGGCTGGCCGCCTGCGCCGACGCTCCCCGTGGGCTTGCGCAGCAGGAACACCGGGGTGGGCCAGCCGGCCAGCTCCACCCCGTCGCCGCCGAACCGGCGGCGCACCGACAGGCCGAAGGCCTCGCGATAGAAGGCCAGAGCTCGATCCAGGTCCGGGACGTCGATGTTGACCAGGACCTGCATGGGTTCAGCCCCGGACGGCGATCTCGCGCCAGGCCTGGGCCTCCTTGCGGAAGGGGCCGCTGGTCCGGGCCGTGCGGCGGTCGATTTCGGCGATCAGTTCGCGCGCTTCGCCTTCGCGCCCGATCCCGCGCAGGAAGGCGGCGTAGCGGGCGAGGGGCTCCAGGCCGGGGATTCGCTCCAGCGCGACGCGGTAGGCTCGTTCCGCCTCCTCGGGGCGCTGCAGGCCCTGGTAGGCGCGGGCGACCGCCAGCGTACCCGGGCCGTTCAGCTCGCCCGCGCGCTCCAGCCCCTCCAGCAGCGACAGGGCCTCGGCATGGCGGCCGAGCTCGACCAGGGCCCTGGCGCGGCCGAGCTGCAGGGCCGGGTCCTCGGCGTGCACGCCCTGGGCCGCCTCCCGATACAGCGCCTCCGCCTCGTCGTGCCGGCCGAGCTCCGCCGCGGCGGCGGCCAAGCGCATGCGGTTGTGGACGGTGGGGCTGTCCTGCACCGCCTGCCGGGCCTCGCGGTAGTCGCGGTGCGGGTCCAAGGCTTCGCGGGCGCCCTCCTTGATCTTGCGCGCCGTGCGGCCGCGGAACAGGCCCGGGGCCACGATGATCGCCAGATAGGCCAGGCCGCCGAGCGGCTGGAACATCAGGATGATCCAGATCCAGAAGGTGTCCTGGTGGGTTCTGACCGCGTGGGCGCACAGACCGATGGCGAACGCCAGCGAGGCGAGCAGCAGGGGCAGGGGCAGGCCGAAGATCGACATGGGCCAAGATATAGGCGATCGGGCGGGAAGGCGCATTGCACCTTCCTCCCCTGCGAAGCGGGGAAACGAGGGTTCTCCTACTCCGCCTCTCGCGCGGCCTTGCGCGGGTCGAGCTTCTCGGCGGGGGCGAGGCGCATCACCTCGGCCTGGTAACGCTCGTCCTGGCCTTCGGCCAGCAGCGGCAGGGCGTCGGCGCAGGCTTCGCAGAGCGCCTTCACCCACGGCCCCTCCACCTTGTGGAAATCCGACAGGACGTGCCCGTGCACCCGGTCCTTATGGCCGGGATGGCCTATCCCCAACCGTGCGCGGCGGAAGTCGGGGCCGAGCTGCGCGCCGATCGAGCGCAGGCCGTTGTGGCCGGCGACGCCGCCGCCCAGCTTCATGCGGAAGCGCCCTGGCGCGAGGTCGAGCTCGTCGTGGAAGACGACCACGTCCTTCGGCTGCAGCTTGTAGAACTTCACGGCCTCGCCCACCGAGCGGCCGCTCTCGTTCATATAGGTCTGGGGCTTGAGCAGCAGGGCGCGCACGGCGCCGGCCGGCGTGGGGATGGTCCCCTCCGCGGCCTGTCCCTGGAAGCGCGAGCGCCAGGGACCGAAGCCCCATCGGCGCGCGATCGCGTCCACGGCCATGAAGCCGATGTTGTGGCGGTTGTGCTCGTATTTGGGGCCAGGGTTGCCGAGCCCCGCCAGGATCAGCATGGGGACGGTCCCGACCTAATGGGCATGCCAAGCCCGAGCGCCCTCGCCTCCGCCCCGCGGAGGCGAGGGCGGAGAGGGATTATTCCTCGGTCGCTTCCGCGGCGGCTTCTTCGGCCGCCTGGGCCGAGGTGCCGGTGATGGTGGCGATCACGAAGTCGCGGCCCTGGATCGCCGGCTCGGCGTCCTTGGGCAGGTTCAGGTTCGAGATGCGGACCGCATCGCCGATGTCCAGGCCGGTCAGGTCGGCGACCAGGTCTTCCGGGATGTGGTCGGCAGGGACCAGGATCTCCACCTCGTGGCGGGCGATGTTCAGCGCGCCGCCGCGCTTCAGGCCCGGAGAGGCCTCTTGATTCTTGAAGTGCACCGCGACGGCGATCTTCACGCGCTGGTGCTCGTCGACGCGGAACAGGTCGAAGTGGACCGGCTCGTCGGTGACCGGATGGAACTGCACGTCGCGGGCGATGACCGGCTGGGTCTCCTCGCCGTGCTTCAGGGTCACCAGGTGGCCCAGCAGCTTGCCGGTGTAGAGCGCCTTGCGGAACTCGTTGGTCTTGACCGCCACGGCGACCGGGCCGCGAGGCCCACCGTACAGTACGCCAGGGACCTTGCCCTCGCGACGGACGGCGCGCGCGCCGCCGGTGCCCGTGCGTTCGCGCACTTCCACGTTCAGAACGATCTCGGCCATGGGACTAGCTCTTGGTCGGAAACGAAACCGCCGCGCGAACGACCGCGCGGCGCGAAATTCGAGAGAGCGCGTCCTTACACGCTTCCGCCCGGCCATGCAACGGCCGGGCGGCGGCTGCAGCCGGATTCAGCGCCGCAGGCCGGCCGCGGAGCCGGGCGCCGCCGCTCCCGAACCGGCGGAAACGGACTGGAGGGGCTGAGGCGCGGGGGGCGGGGGAGCGGCGTCGGCGATCGAGATCGGCCTGGCCTCGCCCGCCGCCTTGGCCACGCATTGCGCGGTGTCGAGCAGCACGTGCTGGCCCAGGCAGAACACGTCCTCGTAATAGGGCCCGGCCACCGCCAGGCACTGATAGACGTTCAGCTTCGACAGGTTGATGCAGAAGGCGCTCGTGCTCTCCTGCAGCAACGGCTCCATCGCCGCCATATTGGCGTCGTTGGCCTCGCCCAGGGCCGCCAGGGCGGCGAGCGTCAGGCCGCGGGCGACCACCGCCGTATAGGGAGGCGCGAGCGCCTCGCCGGACACGCCCAGCGCGCTGGCGCCGGTCGAGTCGCGGCCGTTCACGGCGCCCTGCAGGCGCTGCACGTCCTCGGCCGGTGGGCTCAGGGGCTGGGCCGACAGCAGCTTGGCGTTGGCCAGCCGGGCCTCGCGGCCGGGGATGTCCTTCTTGGACCAGGCCTGGTGCTGCACGTCGTACGCGGCCTGCTTCACCAGCGCGCCTGCGCGCTGGACCTTGGCGGCGTCGGCGGACAGGGCCGCCTGCACCAGGCCCGCGGCGGAGGCGGCGCTGGGCAGGACCGTGGCGTAGTTCGGGTCGGCGATCAGGCGCTGGGCCATCTCGCGGCGCTGGACCGGATCGACGGCGTAGGTGCGCACCCCGGCCACGAATTGCGGGCTCTGCAGCGCCACCAGGGCGGCGTAGGCGATCACGCCGCGCAGGAACTGCTTGGGCTCGTACGCCACGGCCGAGGTGAGCGACTGCTCGACCTCGGCGCCATCCTTGAAGGCGGGCGAGACCTGCGCGGCCTTCTGCATGTAGGCGCGATAGGCGCTGGCGTGCTCGATGAAGGCCGCGGGCATGGCTACGGGCGGCGGGGGCGGGGCCGCGGGGGGCACGACGGCCACCGGAATGGGCGCCGGCGGAGGGCTGGCGCAGCTTGCAAGAGCGGTTGCGACGAGGAGGGTGGCGGCGAAGCGGGGGGAGAATCTCATGGCGAGCGGATCCCGATGTACTGAAAAGCCCAAGCTTCGGCTGTCGTCGCCAAAGCTTAAGCCGGGGCTGCGGACCTGATTGTGCGGTCGACCATGGTTAACTGTCTATTACACCGATGCCGCACTCGCCGCGTCGGCAAATAAGGGGCTTGATGCGGCCCGCTCGTCAATCGAACAGCTTCGAAACCGATTCCTCGTTGGCGATGCGGCGGATCGCTTCGCCGATCAGGGGCGCCACGCTGACCTGGCGCACCTTGCCGCAGCCGCGCACCGTCTCGGACGGTTCGATGGTGTCTGTGATGACGAGCTCGGTCAGCACCGAGGCCTCCACCCGCGCGCAGGCCTTGCCCGACAAGACGCCGTGGCTGACGTAGGCCGAGACCGAGGTCGCGCCGCGGTCCATCAGCGCCTGGGCGGCGTTGCACAGGGTGCCGGCGGAATCGACGATGTCGTCGAACAGGATGCACCGGCGGCCCTTCACGTCGCCGATGATGTTCATCACCTCGCTCTCGCCTGCGCGCGGGCGGCGCTTGTCGACGATGGCGAGGTCGGCGGTCAGCCGGTCGGCGAGCGCGCGGGCGCGCACCACGCCGCCGACGTCCGGCGACACGATCATCAGCGAATCGTCGCTTTGGTGACGCTTCTTGATGTCGGCGGCCAGCACAGGGATGGCGACCAGGTTGTCGGTCGGGATGTCGAAGAAGCCCTGGATCTGGCCCGCGTGCAGGTCGAGCGTCAGCACCCGGTCGGCGCCGGCGCGGGTGATCAGGTTTGCCACCAGCTTGGCCGAGATGGGGGTGCGGCCGCCGGTCTTCCGGTCCTGGCGGGCGTAGCCGAAGTAGGGCGTGACGGCCGTGATCCGCCGGGCCGACGCGCGCTCCAGCGCATCGATGCAGATCAACAGCTCCATCAGGTTGTCGTTGGCCGGATAGGAGGTCGACTGGATGACGAAGACGTCCTCGCCGCGGACGTTCTCGTCGATGGTCACGAACACCTCGTTGTCCGCGAACCGGCGCACCTGGGCGCGGGTCAAGGGGATGTCGAGGTAGTCCCCGATCGCGCCTGCGAGCGACTGATTGGAGTTGCCGGCCAGAAGTTTCATGAAACCGTCGTCGTCCTACGCTAGCGCCGTTCGCCCGCGCTTCTAGGCGCCGAAGCCGTGGGGGGCAAGAGGCGGGCCGTCGCAGCGCCGTTCCCCGGCGCTACTGCTCCACGGCGATGGCCGAGATCAGCCGTCCATAGTCCGTCTCCCCGCGCTTGAAGGCCCGGCGATTGGAGAAGAACAGCCGCTCCTCGGCGCAGGTGTCGCGGCCGACCCATTCCGCCTGCCGCACCCCCGCCCGCGCCAGCCGGTCCAGCACATAGGCCGGCAGGTCGAACATCCGCTTGGCCGGGTCGGACGCCGGCCGGAAGAAGCGCTCGGCGGTGGGGCTGTCGGCGACGAAGCGGTCCAGGAACTCCAGCCCGACCTCGTAGCTTTCCGGCCCGATGCAGGGGCCGATGGCGGCGACGATGCGCTCGGCCTCCGCCCCCAGGCTCTCCATGGCGGCGACGGCCGCCTCCACCACTCCGGTCAGCGCGCCCTTCCAGCCCGCATGGGCGGCCCCCACCACCCGCGCCTGCGGATCGGCGAACAGCACCGGCGCGCAGTCCGCGGCCAACGCGGCGCAGGCGAGGCCGGGCGTGCGGGTGACGACGGCGTCGCCCTCGGGCCGCGGGTCGGCCCACGGGCCTTCGACGACGAAGGCGGTGGCCGAGTGGACCTGATAGCAGCTCAGCAGCGCTTCGGGCGGCAGGCCGAACCAGGCGGCGATCCGGCGACGGTTCTCGGCGACGGCGGCCGGGTCGTCCTTCGATCCCAGGCCCGCGTTCAGGCTGGAATAGACGCCGGCGGAGACGCCGCCCTGGCGGGTGAAGAAGCCGTGCCGCACGCCGGCGACGTCCAGCAGCGGCGAGGTGATCACGGTGGGTTCGGAAGCGGCCATGGTCATGATTCGAAGCCCGGTAGCTCCAGCCCCGGCGCGTGGATCGCCAGCGCCTTGAACAGCTCGCCCATCTCCTCGGGCGCGATCAGACGCCGGAGCTGGCGCCCGACGACGTCGGCGCGGTCGGGCCGGCTGCGGGCGAGCTGCCGGGCGCGCTGCTCGACGCCCAGCGCCAGCAGGAAGTCCCGCTGGGTCCGGATCGCGGTGGCTTGCGCGCCCGCCCGGACCGCCGCGGCGGCCACCGCCGGGAAGTCGGCGTGGACGGTCAGGTCGGCTTCGCCGGGAGCGGTCAGGGGGTCGATCTTCCGGTGGCGCTTGAGGGCCTGCAAAGTGTCGCCCGGGCCCGGCCGGTCGCGGCCGTAGTCGATCAAGAGGGCCGCGCCCCCTTGGCGGACGATCCGCTCGGCGAGCGTTTCGGCGAAGTTCTCCTGGGCGAGTGATATCTCCACCACCACGCCTTCCGGCGCCTCGGCCGGCGCCGCGAAGCCGCTGGGCGCGGGGCCCAGGCCGAACGCCAGCTTGCCTTCGGCGTCCAGGCCGATGCGTCGCTCGCACCAGCGTCCACCCGTCCGCACGAACTGGCGCGCGGGCAGGCAGTCCAGCACCTCGTTGGCCAGCACGATCAGCGGGATTTCGCGGGGCAGGGCGTCCAGGCTCTCCGTCCAGCGCGGGACGGAAGGCCCGAGCCGCTCCGCCTGCAGCGCGCGCAGCGGCCGGCTGGTCTCCACCAGCCACAGCTCGGCCGCGGCCAGGAAGCCGGGTGCGGCGCGGCCGGCCCGCAGCACGTCCTCCATCAGCGTCCCGTCGCCGGGACCGATCTCGGCCAGGGCGAACCGCTCGGGCCGGCCCATCCGGCTCCAGGTCTCGGCCGCCCACAGGCCGACCAGCTCCCCGAACATCTGCGAGACCAGGGGAGCGGTGATGAAGTCGCCCTCCGGCCCCAGGCCCGGATGCGCCGCGTAGTAGCCGCCCGCCGGATCGTGGAGGCAGGCGGTCATGTACTCGGCGACGGTCATGGGACCGTGCTCGAGGATGCGCTCCTTAAGCCGCGCTTCGAGGCTCATCGGGGTTCGGCGCAGAAGGTTCGGGGGGCGCGGGCGCCGCGAGCGCGCTCGGCCGGCGCGAATAGGCCAAAAGGCCGAGCCCGGTCAGCACCATGGGCAAGGACAGCATGATGCCCATCGTCAGGCCGAGCGGGAAGTGCGGCATGTCCCGGTCGGGCTCGCGCACGTTCTCCAGCAGGATCCGGAACAGGCCGTAGAAGGTCAGGAACAGGCCGGCCACCGCGCCGCGGCGGGGCAGCAGCTTCGCCCCGTGCGTGGCCCAGCGCAGGATCAGGAACAGGGCGATCCCCTCCAGCCCGGCCTCGTAGAGCTGGCTGGGGTGGCGGGGTTCGGGACCGGCGCGGGGAAAGACGATCCCCCAGGGGACGGTCGTGGGCCGCCCCCACAGCTCGCCGTTGATGAAGTTGGCGATGCGCCCGAAGAACAGCCCGATCGGCACGCAGGGGGCGGTCATGTCGGCGAGGCGCAGCAGGTCCACCTTCTGCGTCAGCGAGAAGCCGATCAGCGCCAGCGTCACCCCGATCAGGCCGCCGTGGAACGACATGCCGCCGTTCCAGGTGCGCACGACCTCGACCGGGTCGGTCCAGAACAGCGATGGCTTGTAGAACAGCACATAGCCCAGCCGGCCGCCGACGATGATGCCGAAGGTGATCCACAGCACCAGATCGTCCACTTGCTTCTCGCTGGCCGCCGGCGGCGCGCCGCGCCAGATCGAGACGTTCCGCGACAGGGCGGCGGCGTAGCGCCAGCCCAGCAGGATGCCGGCCACATAGGCGAGGGCGTACCAGCGGATGGCCAGGGGGCCGATCTGGATCAGCACCGGGTCGAAGTCGGGGAAGGGCACGGCGGGAAGGGTCTCGCTTGTCCAGGCCAGGTCCGGATCGGCGGGCCCGGACCTGGGGAGCTTTACCAGCGCGCGGGGGCTTCGTCGCCCCTCAACCGGGCCCGAGCCCATAGACGACGCACACCGAGTCCGTCATCGGCTGCAGCGGCGGCTGCAACGGCAGTCGCATCAGCTCGGGATCGAGCGGGCTTGCGCCCGGCGCGGCGGCGGGAGCCGGAGGCGGGGGCGGCGGCGGAGCGCCCATGGGCGGCGCCCTGCGCGCGGAGAGGGCGACGTCCTGGTAGCCGCTGTCGTTCAGGCCGCTGGGCGCGCCCGACACCAGCACGTCGGCGTCGCAGGCCCGGCCCGTCGGGTCGATCAGCTTCACGGGACCCAGTCGCGCGCCCGTCGCCTCGGCCGCCTCGCGCGCCCGCCGGGCCGCGTCGACGGCGGCCAGGCGCGCCAGTTCCGTACGGGTCTCGTTGTCGGGCTCCAGCCGGAACTGCACCGGCTGCGTGCTGGTCGGCCGCGCCGCCAGCACGGTGGCGTAGATCCGTTCGGCCAGGGCGACGTCGCGCACCTCGACGGCGACGTTG
>Ga0164243_10008623_pt1 | contig 15001 bp, 13 predicted proteins | sample OricompcompostOP_FD_108781 | JGI IMG/M metagenome (GOLD analysis project Ga0164243, IMG submission 108781) | Organic Plus compost microbial communities from Emeryville, California, USA - Original compost - Organic plus compost (OP) | ecosystem: Engineered > Solid waste > Mixed feedstock >... | reverse complement strand
GCTCGGCCGCGCGGGCCGCGACCTGGCCGAGCGCGGCCTGGCTGTTGCCGATCTCCTCGGGCAGCGCGGGACGCACCTGCTTCTTTAGCGGCGAGTAGATCACGCCACACAGGTGGTCGCCGCCGAACGCTGCGAGCAGCTCGAGCACCCGGTAGAGGTGGTCTCGACCCGCCGCGACGATGTCGGGGTCCGAGGAGCTGATGTTGCGATCCTCGGGCAGCCCGAGGGAGGCGGCCGCGGTCAGACCGTGCTCGCGCAGCGCCTGGTCCATGGCGCCGCGCAGGCCGGCGTGGGCGCGCTTGAGGCGGTATCCCACGTGATCGAGGACGTCGTCGGCGGGATGCGGCAGTTCCGGATGCGAGGTGTGCTGCATGTCAGCATTTTGACATGCGGAGGGCCCAGGCCTATCGTCAGGTATGTCAAAGTCCTGACATCGACACGAGGAGAACCGCCATGACCGTCGGCATGAACGGACCCGACTTCATCGCCCTACAGGTCCGCGACCTGGAGGCGGCGGCCGGGTTCTGCGAGAAGAACCTCGGTCTGCGCCGGGCCCCCGCCTCGCCTCCCGGCGCGGTCGTCTTCGACACCAAGCCCGTCCCGCTGGCCGTACGCGACCCGCTGCCCGGCACCGACCTGGACGCCGGCCGCCCCGGTCTCGGCGTCGCCCTGTGGTTCGCCACGCCCGACACCCAGGCGTTCCACGACCGGCTCAGTGCGAACGGCGTCGACATCCTCACGCCGATCGTGCCGACCCCGTTCGGTCCGACGTTCTCCTTCGTCGGCCCCGAGGGCTACGTCCTGACGGTGCACCAGGAGGGCTGAGGGAGGCCGGCCGCCTCGTTCGCGCGGTGCGGCAACGACGCCTGGTCCAGGGCGTGTGCGGTGGCCGCGAGGCGTGCGGCGGGGGAGAAGCCGGTGGCGCCCGGAGCCAAGATCCGCAAGGCTGGTGCGCATGGTCTCGGTACTGCAGAACGTGGCGATCGACTGCGCGGACGCCTACGAACTGGCGCGCTTCTGGAGCGAGGTGACGGGCTGCCCGCTGCATCCCGACGCCCGACCGGGTGACCGGGAGGCGCAGGTGTCGTTGGCGGAAGGCCCGGCGCTCTACTTCAACCAGGTGCCCGAACCCAAGACGGTCAAGAACCGCCTCCACCTGTGCCTGCGCCCGGAGACCTCGCGTGAGCAGGAGGTGGACCGTCTGCTGGGCCTGGGCGCCACCCTTGTCGGTGATCTCCGCAACCCCGACGGCTCGGGGTGGGCCGTCCTCGCCGACCCCGAGGGCAACGAGTACTGCGTACTGCGCGGCGAGTCCGACCGGGCCGCGACCACATCCTGACCCGATGCCGTGCGCGGACCGCACGCCGCGCGTCCGGGTGCGTCACGGGCCCACGACAGCGGTCTCCCAGGGACCACCGGTCTGCCCGTCATCACATATCCGGAATGTCCGCCCATTAGGATGCGGACCCTGGTGATGATGATCAGTCTGTGACAGGGGTTCGTATGCACGGCACGCGACGGTCGATCCGTGACCAGGACCGGGGTCGGAGCCGCAGCCGCAGCCGCAGTGGGAGCCGGAGCGGGAGCCGGCGATGAGATGGCCGGTCCGACGGAACGGCGTCGACGACGCAAGCCGCCGTGCGGAGCTACAGGACGACACGAGCCCGCGAGTGCCCACCCCGTCCCCGTGGATGCGCTGGCTGCCGGCGTTGTACGTGGCCGGTGTGCTGGCGCTCGAGCCGATCACACCCGTGCAGTGGCCCGTGAGCTTCCTGCTCATCGCCCTGCCGGTGGTCGCCGCCTACGCGCACGGCCCCGCGGTCGTCCTGGCCGTCACGGTCTTCGCCGTCGTCCTGGAGGGCGTGCTGGCCGGTACGCCGTGCTGCGCCGGACGCATGGTGGGCTACCTCTGGGACCGCAACTACGTCGGCGCCTACGTCTGCACCGCACTGCTCGGCGTGCTCGGCGCCATCCTGGCCTCGCACCGGATACGCCGTGAGCGCACCCTCGCGACCCTCCGCTCGGTGGCCGAGACGGCCCAGCGTGTGCTGCTGCGCCCCGTGCCCCGCAGGCTGGGCCGGGTCTCGATGGAGGCGCTCTACCTCTCGGCCGCGGCGCAGGCGCGGATCGGCGGCGACCTGTACGAGGCGGTCGCCACCAACCACGGGGTACGCCTCCTCATCGGCGACGTACGGGGCAAGGGGCTGCGTGCGGTGGAGACGGCCGCGACAATGCTGGGCGCCTTCCGCGAGGCCGCCTACGAAGAACCCGACCTGGCCGGAGTGGCACGCCGCGTCGAGCGGAGCATGAGCCGCAGGGCCGCGCAGTTGCCGGGCAGCGACATGGCGGAGCGCTTCGTCACGGCGGTGTTCGCGGAGGTGCCCGACGACGAACCCGTGGTCCGCCTCGTCAACTGCGGCCACCCGCCCCCTCTGCGCCTCGGCCCCGACGGCGTCACCGAGCTGCACCCGTCCGATCCGGGGCTGCCCCTGAACCTGGGTGTCCTGCTGGGCATCGACTACTGCCTGGACGTGATGCCGTTCCGCCCCGGTGACCTGCTGCTGCTCTACACCGACGGCGTCACCGAGACCCGCGACGGGACCGGTTCCTTCTACCCGCTGCACGAGCGCATCCGGCCGTGGGCCACTCTGTCCCCGCCCGACCTGCTGAGCCGCCTCCACCAGGACCTGGTCACCTTCTCGGACGGCCACCTCGACGACGACATCGCCGCCCTGGCCGCGTACCGCCTGCCCGACGACTCTCTCGACCAGGGCTGACCGCTCTACTCCATGACGGCCCGGGCCGCGTCCAGGAACGCCAGTCGCTTGCCCTCCAGGAAGTCCCGCACACTCTCGCCGTCCGGCAGGCCTTCCCATACGGCCCGGTTGAGGTCGAGGAAGTGGGCGTGCGCGGCATCGTGCACGGACAGGGGGAACTGGATGCGGATGAGCCGGTCGGCGACCCAGAAACCGGCCATGACGTCCCTGGCCTTGAGGTACCAGGCGTGGGTGTCGTCCCACTCGGGCGGACGGGTGTAGGCGCAGCGCTCGGCCTCCGCCGACACCTCGATGAACCGCTCCAGCAGCGCCAGACGTTCCCCGCGCCGGACCTCCGACAGGGCGATCTGCTGCCGTTGCCTCTCGGCGCGTTCGGCCGAGAGCTGTGTCCGGTGCTGGACGAGGTAGGACAGGGAACCGCCGAGGACGACGCCGCCCAGCGATATGAGGGAAACCCAGACCTGGCCAGACATGGCGGTCATCTTTCCATGCCGTTGATCCCCGTCTGCGTCCGTCTCCCGGCGTCGTCCTTCGTGTGGTCAGAAGTGATCGTCGATCCCTGTGGCCGGGCCGAGGGTCACGGTGCGGGATCCGGGGCTGAAGTCGCCGAAGGACTGGTGCCAGGACTCACCGGGCCAGTAGTACGTCACACGGCCCTCAGTCGGCCGGTAGCGGGCTGTGTAGAGGGTTCTGGACCCCTGTTCGTCGACAGGCCGGTACAGCGGCGGCTTCAGCATCGCCGTCACGTCGTCCGCACCCGCGGCGCGTACGGCGCGCAGCCGCTCCTGCGTTCGCAGGGCCCGCTCCTGCTCGTAGGTGACCGGCAGGTGCTGGTGATTGGCGGCGCAGGCATCCGGCGCCACTGTCGGCGGCATGTCCGGTCCCACGAACACCGTCACCGCCTTCCTGGCGTCGACAAGGGTGAGGTTCTGCGGGACGGCGACCGGAAGGGACCCCAGCCTGCCGACCGCCTCGTCGACGGTGCCGCACGTCTCCAGCAGGTAGCGCACCACGATGAGAATGGCGAAGCCGCGTCCGAAGGCGGAGCGTCCGCCCCAGGTGAGCGAGACCGCGAGACCGGCGTCGTTCATCCCGTCCAGCAAGCCCCACAGCATGTCCTGCATCCCGATCACGGGGCGCAGGAAGTGCGAGGAGACGATGGTCCCCTCGCACTGCTCGGGCGGCATGTCGTAGTTGCGCAGCAGAGTGCCGTTCTCGCCGATCTGGGTGCAGGCCTGGGAGAACGGCCGCAGTGCCGCGTGGGTGAGGAAGGCTTGCGCCTCGGGCCGGTCGAGTTGACCCGCCAGGCGGTCCAGGACAGGGACCAGTTCCGGCATGTGCGCACCGAACAGCGCCCGAACGCGCTGCGCGCCCTGTGGAGTTCGGCCCTCCACGGTCAGCAGCCCCTTCATCTCCGGCCACAGGGACCGGGCGTAGGCGGCCCACCGCCCGTCACCGCCGTCGCCCACCTCGATCGCCCGGAAGGTCATGTCCTGTCGCCGCACAGCCGTCACTCCCTGTGGGAAATCGTATGGGACCAGGGCAAGCTAGCCAATTGAGCCGGGAGACAGCGACACCCCGTCAGTGAATGAGTTCATGCCGTCACTCATCAGCGTCCGTGGCACGCTGAAGCACCGCGCTCGCGACCACGTCGATGAGGTGATCGGCGCGCGGCGCGAGCGAGGGCTGGTCGCCGAGCCAGGCCAGCATGGCGATCATGGCGAAGAGATCGTCTCCGTCGATGTCCTTCCGCGCCACACCGGCGTCCTGGGCCCGCGTGAGCAGCCGGGTGCCGGCCGCGCGCAGCGTGACGCAGGAGGAGTGCAGCGCGGACTCCTCGTCCTCGATGGCGGCCGCCATCAGCACGGTGACGCCCCGGTACGTCGTCGTCCACGCGACGCAGTCACGGGTCCATGAGACCAGCGCGTCCTCGGGGGAGTCCGACGCCTCGAACTCACCGGCTCTGGCCGTGAGTTCTTCGAAGCTCGCGTGGAGCAGGGCCTCCAGCAGGGCCTCGCGGGTCGGGAAGTGGCGCAGCAGTGTCGCGAGGCCGACACCGGCCCTGCGCGCGATGTCACGCATGGACGCGTCCACGCCCTGCTCGGCGATGGCGGTACCCGCGACCGTGAGCAGATGGTCGCGGTTCTTCCTGGCGTCGGCACGCATGAAGGTCCCCTCGTTTGACTAAGCGGATCAGTGGTCCATATATTCGGATCAGTGAACCGTTTATGTGGATCGCCGATCCATATAAGTTTACGCTGCGCTCTGACCAGGAGAAAAAGATGCCGAGGTCCACGATGAACGCCGTCCGCCTGCACGACTTCGGCGGCCCCGAGGTGTTGCGCCACGAGAGGGTGCCGGTCCCCGAGCCGGCGCCGGGCGAGGTCCTCGTCCGAGTGCACGCGGCGGGCCTCAATCCGCCCGACTGGTACGTGCGCGACGGCATGCCCGGCATCCCTCCGGAGTTCAGGCCGCCGTTCGACCTGCCGCTGATCCCCGGAACCGACATCTCGGGCGTCGTGGAAGCCACCGGCGCCGACGTCCACGACTTCGCGGCCGGGGACGAGGTGATCGGCATGCTGCGCTTCCCCGTCCTGATGCAGAGCGGGGGCTACGCCGAGTACGTCACGGCCCCGGCGTCCGACCTCGCCCCCAAGCCGGCCTCCGTCGACCACCTGCACGCCGCCGGTCTGCCCATGTCGGGGCTCACGGCGTGGCAGTACCTGATCGAGGTCGGGCACGACCACCCCTCGCCCTTCCAGGACGCCGAGCACCGCCCCGTGCGACTGGGCAGCGACACGACCGTACTGGTCAACGGCGCCGGCGGCGGCGTGGGCCACCTCGCGCTCCAGCTGGCCAAGTGGAAGAACGCCCGCGTCATCGCCGTGGCGTCCGGCGCTCACGAGACGTTCCTGCGGGACCTGGGCGCCGACGAGTTCATCGACTACACGAAGCAACGGCCCGAGGAAGCGGTCCGGGACGTCGACCTGGTCCTGGACGCCGTCGGCGGCCCCACCAGCCGGCGCTTCCTGCGCACGCTCAAGCGGGGAGGCGCCCTCTTCCCGGTCTACTTCGGAGAGTTCGACGACGAGGAGAACGCGAAGCTGGGTGTCACCGTGACCGGCACCCAGGTCCGCGCGAACGGCACCCAGCTCGCCGAACTGGCCCGTCTGGCCGACACGGGCGCGCTCCGCGTGGCCATCGACAGCACGTTCCCCCTCGCGGACGCCCGCGCCGCGCACGAACGCGCCACCCGAAACCATATTCAGGGCAAGATCGTCCTGATGGTTCCCTAGTGGCCTGAGGGGCGGGCCCTTGCTCGTAGCCATCGGAGCGACAGAAGCGCGTACCTGGTGCCAGGCCAATACGCGTCAGGGGCGTTGCTGCACCACGACACCACGACGGCGCGGCCCCATCTTCACGCGCGTCAGGCGAGAGAAGGAAAGGTACACGCGCAGCTATCGACATAAACGGTTGAGCTATCTCTATGGCTTTCGCCTCGTGGCTCTCGATCCGCGAAGCCGTACTGCCGGTCTGTTCGCCTGAAGCTACCTACTGCGCACTGTGGTTTGTTAAGGCTCACCGGGTTAGCATCGCAGGGTATGCGCTAGCTGTTGGCGCCGTACTCCATGTGCCTTCGCGCACTTTTTCGCGTGTCTATAGGGGTAGCCCAACAACTCCCACCGGCCTGTGGGACCTTCGCTGAGTACCGCCCTCAAGGGATCACGTGTCTCCAGTATTCGCCAGTAGGCATGGTGAGAACAGCTCGCATCTCCCCAATGGCGAAGCAGGGGCCGGGAAGATCAGCTGCACGTATGTGGCAGCAGGCGTTGGGGCGCACATGTATGCGTGCTCAGTGGCCCGCTGATTGTGAGCGCCCGCAGCGAACGCAGGAAGTGTCTGCGAGTGCCGACCGCTAAAGATCCGCTGCATGTCGAGGCTGCTGCGTTTCAGCGGTGGCAGAGAGAGGTGCCGGATGGATTAAGATGTAAAAAAATAGCACCATGTTTCCGCAATGTCAGCAACTACTATGCGTAGACGATTCTGTGGATGTGACGTGGATATGAGCGTGCGTGCCCTCCATAGATGGGTGACTGTTGTCGTCATGGCAAGCAACGGACGGTTGCCCGCATTCGTGAGTGTGTTTGAGGGGGCGGCGGCAGTGACCCCGACTGCAGCGTCAAGCATCCCTCTCTGCCCCGGAACAAAATGACCCCCGCATGTTCCTGCTGTCGCCGTTTGAAGGCCCACGATTGAACTGTCGTATGGGCGGACGCCCGGGTACTTGGACACACATATTGGCGTTGGTCGTGGTGTTTCTCTTGACCAAGCCGCTGCTGACGCTCCTGGCCCGCACGAAGTTCTACGGAGGCGGCCACCCGTGGTCCGGCCTCGATCCCAAGCGACTGGGCGCCCGGCCTCCGCTGCGCCGCACCCGCCGCCCCTCCGCCCCCATCGAGACGAAGGAGGCGTGAGATGTCGAAGCTTGGCAACCTCGGCGCCCGACTGCACCGTGGCGAGGTCGGCTACGACTTCGTCCGCAACCGCAAGATCTGGTACGGCATCTCGATCCTGATCACCATCACGGCCATCGTCGGCCTGGCGGTGCGCGGCCTGAACATGGGTATCGAGTTCCAGGGCGGCGCGGTCTTCAACACCCCGAAGACCACCGTCTCGGTGGCCCAGGCCCAGGAGTACGCGGAAGAGGCCTCCGGCCACGACGCGATCGTCCAGAAGCTCGGCAGCGGCGACAAGGCCACGCTGCGCATCCAGGTCGCGGGCATCGACACCAAGCAGGCCGACAAGGTCTCGGCGGAGCTCGCGGACAAGCTCGGCGTCTCCGAGAACGACGTCACCGGTGAGCTGGTCGGCCCCAGCTGGGGCGAGCAGATCGCCAACAAGGCCTGGCAGGGCCTCGGCATCTTCCTGTTCCTGGTCGTGATCTACCTGGCGATCGCGTTCGAGTGGCGGATGGCCGTCGCCGCGTTCGTCGCCCTGATCCACGACATCACCATCACCGTCGGCATCTACGCCCTCGTCGGCTTCGAGGTCACGCCCGGCACGGTGATCGGTCTGCTGACCATCCTCGGTTACTCGCTCTACGACACGGTCGTCGTCTTCGACAGCCTCAAGGAGCAGACGAAGGACATCACCAAGCAGACCCGCTGGACGTACAGCGAGATCGCCAACCGTTCGATCAACGGCACCCTGGTCCGCTCCATCAACACCACGGTGGTCGCGCTGCTGCCGGTGGCGGGCCTGCTGTTCATCGGCGGCGGCTTCCTCGGCGCCGGCATGCTCAACGACATCTCCCTGTCGCTGTTCGTCGGCCTCGCGGCCGGTGCGTACTCCTCGATCTTCATCGCCACCCCGCTCGTCGCCGACCTCAAGGAGCGCGAGCCGCAGATGAAGGCCCTGAAGAAGCGGGTGCTCGCCAAGCGGGCCCAGACCGCCGCGAAGCGGCTGGGCCAGGGCAGGCGCCGGCAAAAGGCCGAGACGGAACGCCGCGGCGGGCGCCGAAGGCGTACGTAACCGGGACCTTCTTAACTGCTCAGGAAACTATGACATCGGCGCGCTCTCCGGAGCCCGGGTATCGACTTCCTGCACTGCGCACTGGCGACTGTTTTGCATGGAGCGGCATCCTGCGACGGAATCGGCGCCGTACTACGACCGGTCGAGGGATTGATCGAGACGGCACCCGTGACCCCAGCGAGCGGATTCATCATGGTTGTGACGCCCTGTAGCGAATGGCGGAGCGTCTATGGCTCCGCCGGTCATCCGAGACTCGAAGTTTCCCTGAGGCTACGGAGTCCAGGTATTGGCTAAGACTGGCAGAGTCGGTTCCGGTCTTCCGGTAGACACTGGACAGCAGATGCCGTATGCCTTGTTCGGTTAGACGCAGTTCTTTGGCGATCACGTTCAGTGAGAGGCCCTGAACGGCCAATTCCGCACTCCGGTGCTCCTGTGCAGTCAGGGTGTCCGACTGCCTGTAACGCAGTGGCAGTGGGCGTAGTCCTGCCGCCCGCAGCTCTCGCCCAGCAATGGATGCGAGGGTTTCGGCGCCGCAGTGTACCGCGCCCTCGAGGCCTTGGTAGAGCAGGTCGGCAGCCTCCTGGACACGTCCGTTACGAGAAAGGGCGGCGCCATGCCCTACCTGGGCGCGGGCCAGCTCGTACGAGGCAGGTGACTGTTCCAGGTAGTCAATTGCCTCTACATAGATGTCCAATGCTGCGGAGTTGGCGGATACCTCCGCCAAGGTGTGCAAGGACCGCCCGACGACCGAAGGGGAACCGAACGCCCGGGCGCGATTGACCGCGTCCCGAGCTTGGTGAATCGCATCGTCCCTAGCTGTGGGAGCGAGCGCTCTCGCGAGTAGCAGTTGCCAGGGACACCAAACGGGGTTGCGCCACCCTCGCTGGTCAAGCCAATCGCCAACCGAGGAAAGTATCTCCGCGGCTTCAGAATGCCGACCTTCAGCGAGAAGGAGTTCGGCATAGACGGTCCTTGGATCCGGGTAAATGACGGCGTTCGGCGTCGTCTCACCGAAATGATAATTGTCGGCGAGTACGCGTGCTTCGGTAAGACGTCCTCGAGCGATGAGCGTTTTTAGGAGGATGCCCGCTGCAAACCACTGGGCCGGCACTGCGCCTTTCACGTCAGCAGCGATTTGCAGCCCATCCCGTGCCAATTCCTCGGCATCTGGCAGACAACCGCGGCGGTAGCGTACGTATCCGGCTAGGGCTTGGCCGAGCGCTAGATGAGATCCCCGCCAGCCTTTGCGCACACACTCGGCGATGCCCCGGCCCAGCAGTTCCTCGGCGCGCCACGGTTGGTCGCCGTACATGAACACCAAGGCGACTGAAACAGGTACCTCGAAGCCTCGATTTTCAGTAGTCCAACTCATGCCTCCCCGCAAAGCCCTTTCAGCTACAGTGAGGGCCGTTTGCAAGGGCTCGCCGCGCTTAACCGCGTCCCAGGCCCGAAGGCCCAAGATATACCGCTCCTCAATGCTGCGGCCCGGCAACTGCTCGGCCAGTCGGGCCAGTGTTCGAGAGAGGGCCTTACCATCCGGAGCATCGGCGCGAACCATGCTCCAGACGAACTGGTCAGCCTGCATACGGAGTTTGATGCGTGGGTGAGTTACCTGTCGCGCCTCCTCACTCGCGACCGCGACGGCCTCGGTCAATTGATCGGTGTGCGCCAGCGCCTGTGTCAGCCGGTACACGATGGCTGCGCGTAGATCGGGCTCCAGCTCAGGTTCCGCCAGCGCTTGACGTAGATATCTCACCGTTGCCGTGGGCGCGAGTAGAAACGTGGCGCAGGCTAGTTCGTACAGCACTTCAGCACGGTATTGGGGCGGGGGCGGCTCTTGCAATGCGCGCGTCAACACTCGCTGGGCAGATTCCGTTGCACCAGCCCGGAGATACTCGCCAGCAGCCTGCCTAAGTGCTGCCACGGCTAGAGCGTTCCCCTCGCACGGTACCTCCAGCAAGTGCCTGGCGGCTGCAGTGGGGGCATGTCCGGCGGCGAGAACGGCCTCTGCGGCTGCATTGTGGAGGCCGGTGCGGAGCGCCTTGGGAATTGACCGGTAAATTGTGGTGGCGACCAATGGATGAATGAATTCCAGCTCATTTCCTGGAGCCGGTCGATCAGCCAGGATCCGTGCCGCGCGCAATTGCTGTACGGCTTCCGCTGTGGCTTCTGACCCGAGCACCGCAATATTGCCAGCGAGCTGGGGTGAGAAGGGCGAACCCAGTACGGCTGCTGCGTGAGTGAATCGGACGGTGGCAGTATCGAACCGTTCGAGTCGCTCGATCAATCCCGGCCCTTTGATCGCTGCTGCGAGCTCACGCATGGCAGGGAGTTCGTCCTCAGCTCCCGTGATCTTACGGTTCCCGAGCCCGATGGCGAGCTCTACGACCTCGAACGGACTTCCCCCGGTGGCCCACCAGCATTCCTGGCAGAACCGGTCACCGACTTCCCGCCCGACCTCGTTACGCACGATCTGAGCTACGCCAGCGGCGCTGAGCGGAGCCAAGTCGCAACGACGGCCCCCATGACGGCCGATGAGGTTGTGCAGTTCGTGTGCGTTGCCGGGGAGCTCGTCCGGCCGGTATGCGACGACGATCAGCAAGGGCAAGTCTTCGACCCGCGAAGCGAAGGAACATAGCCAGCTCATGGACTCACTGTCAGCCCAATGCAGGTCGTCTAGGAGCATGACGATGGGGGCCCTCAGTACGGTGAGACGTGTTACAGCCCAGTCAAGCCCTTGATGGACCGCGATGGGATCCGGCACAGGAGCGTGCGTGCTCTCTGTGGGTTTGAGGCCCAGTGCTCCAGCAACGACGCCATACCAACTCCCCAGGAAATGTTGGAGTTGCGCATTGTCCATTGCGGCCAGGGAGGGCTGCAGCAGCTGCCGTAACACGCGAAACGCTGACCCCTGTTCTCTCTCTGCGCCCCTACCCGACAGCACCGTGAAGCCATGGGCGGCGGCCCGGGCCCGCGCTTCCGCTAGGAGCGTGGTTTTGCCCAAGCCCGCCGACCCAGTGAAAGCCAGCAGGGCTCTGCGCCGTGCCTGCACCACGCCTTTAGCGAGCCTTAGCTCGTTGAGCGCGGCGTCTAGGGCCTGTATCTCCTGCCGACGCTCGATCAATGTCCGTTGTTCCGTGACCGGCAGCCACGGCTCCATCACCATATGCCGTATCGCCTTCCGTGGTTCGGCGCCAGGACCGCCGAGCGTACGCCCACTTGGACTGGGCCCGAGGGATCAGGCACGAATGGGTGAATATAGAGTCTGGGAGGGAAGGGAACGCTCGCAGTGGGTAGGGACCTCGGATGGCTGTCTGCAGGCAGTGCCGCTACGAGGAAGCGATCAACGCTACGGCCCCGCGGGCACCGTCACCACATCCGCATAGCGCGGCACGGTCCGGGACCAGTGGTAGCAGCCACGGATCCAGCCGGCCATACCTTCCACATAGCTAATGGCAGCAGGGCTCAGGTCAGGTCTAAGCTGGGCGTAGAGGTGCTGGAATTCCACGATAGTGTCGTTGATTTGTTTGATGGCGTGAAAGACTGCGACTTGAAGCGAGCATTGGTGCTCTCGTTGATAGGCGAGGGCTAGGTTGATCATCGTGCCTGCGCGCTGCTCTTTAACGGCGGAGAACAGGTCAGGAATCCACACGGCGGCGTCGGCCGAAAGGCGACTCAGTCTCTGTATGGCGGGGTGATGTAATTCGGTGCGGGACAGTTCGTGTGGATGAGCTGCCTCGCACAGGGGGTAAAACGGTTCGACGCCGGCTGTCAGTGAGCGAATGGAGATGCAGTCTCCCCTACTCGCATGCTGGGGATGGGCTTGGGCCACGGCTTCATAGAGTAAGCCGTGCACGTATTCGCTACTCGAACACACCCAACGTTCCGTCTGTGCAGGGGTGCAGTATTCGCGTACCTGCCGGAGAAGATCAAAGAGGGCTGCTCCAAGCGGCGTCCTGGGCTGTTTACCGTGGCGGAGGATGGCCACGCTTTCGCAAAGAGTGGGAAGTAGTCGTCCTGGATAGCACCGCCCAGCTTCCTCAGCGTAGTCGTCGAATACAAATTGGTATGCGATCTGATTGGCCACGATCTGAAGCAGGTCGGCATCTGCGTGAGGACTGATGAGAGATGCTAGCTCTGCGGGGCGAGTTCGGGCGATCATGGTCGCAACGGCAGGGTCGGCGGTCAGTTTCCACATTCGAAGCCACGCATTGACCCCGGCTGCGGCCGAGGATTCATTCGGGTTACGGAGCAGCGGGTATGGCACGTGGAGATGGCAATCGATGAAGTCCCTGAGATTCGGCACCGGAGCTCCTTTCGCTGTACCCACTGTGCTGTACTCAGGCATGGCCGGCATCCGACTCACCCGTCACTCGTGACGCTCGGTACTCAGCCACCGCATGGCCCGTGCCCGTTTCAATGCGACTTTGACAAGTCATCACTAGCTCCCGCTGGCCCAGTGTGATAGCTGGGCGTACTTTCGACTTGGCTTCTTCGGGCAGACAGCGCAGGCGCCATCGGGCTGCGACGGTGGCAAGTGCCAAGGTAGCTTGGACCATGGAGAATTCGTCACCGAGGCATTTCCGGTTCCCGGCTGAGAATGGCACGAAGGCATGACGCTCCCCAATGGTGGACTCGCCAGCTAGCCATCGATCGGGCAGGAAGTGGTCAGGTTGGGGGAACGACGAGGAATCGTGATGGAGTAGATAGGGGCTATACAAAACGGTTGCTCCTCGAGGAAGTTTGTGCCCGGCAAGCTCCGTCTCCTTTGTGGTTAGGCGAGTGAACAGCCACCCCGGGGATGAGTGCCGGAGTGTCTCTGTGATCACGCACCGTGTGTAGATCAGATGCGGTAGATCCTCCTGCCTCGGCAGTCGTCCTCCCGGCAGCACGGCGTTCAACTCTCTGTGTAGACGCTGTTCGGCTTCCGGATGCCGGGCTAGCAAACTGAATGCGTCGGACAGGCACAGAGCAGGGGCCTCAACACCTGTGAGAAGTAGAGTGATGAGGTGATCGTGGACATCCTTCGCCTTGATCGAGGCTTGCAGTAGGGTGCCCAGTACGTCGTTATGATCAGTTCCCTTGGCGCGGTTCTCGATCACTGCGTTGATGATGGAATGCAGGCGAGACAGAGAGTACTGATAACGGCGGTTGGGTGGGATCGGTAGGCGGAACAGACCTGATACCGGCACGATGGTGCGGACGAACAATCCGCGAACAATCGTCGTAAGACAGTCGCGGACTTCTGCGATCCTTTCCTTGTCTAAAGAGTCGGAAAAAAGCACGTGACTGATCACCCGAGTGGTAAGAGTCATCATTGATTCCGTTACGGGCACTGTCCGGCCGTCGGCCCAGCCGCTGCATACAGCCTCAGTTTCGCCGGCGATCAGGTTTGCGTAACTAGGCACGTACGATGGTCGAAATGCGGGTTGCAGGAGCCTGCGCTTGTCCCGATGTGTGTTTTGACGGCAGGTGACAAGGCCGTTACCCATCAAGGCGCCTAGCCGGTCGTACAGGGGACCGCCCTTGTCGAACGTGCCCGTGTCCATAAGCACTTGGTGCGCCAGTTCGGGATGGCACACCATCCAGGCGCGCCGAGGGCCCAGGCGTAGCTCCACTAGGTCGCCGTACACCGACAAGGAGTTGAGGAATGCCAGGGGCTGCCGATATAACGCGAGGCCGTGCCCGAGTAAGGGGAGCGAGCCTGGAGCAAGGCCAATGCGCCAGGCCTTGTCATGCTCGGGCAAGGGACGGTTCATGATGCCTCCTACGTGACCAGGGTCTGGCGTGTGTCAACGGGCCCCGTGTGCCCGTCAGGCAATCCCTGCCCACTTCTGGCGACTCCCAGTTACCCGAAACCCTGCGCCGGGGGGCGCATCGGAGTGCAGAGGTGGTCAAGGTGTGTGTCTACGGATCACCCTTCACTACCAGCTCGCGTCACGGCGCATATCGAATGCCATGAGCACGAGATTCTGTGCACGGGTGCCAATTGAATCAGTCGGTCTCATGGCCGATTACGAGATGAACCGCCCCATCGGGGGCGTTGGGACCGCTCCGGACGCTTGCTAATACTGGCTACCGTACGACACTTATGGGTCCTGCCCCGCCTACGCCAGGGGTGCACTATGTGCGTTCGCGTGGAGCACGGACTGACGATTACTAAACTCCACGCAACCGAGTTTTGCACGGGGTCCCCACAAGCTGGTGCGTGAGCGCGTTGAAGCGAGCAACCCGCAAGGGGCGGGCGCACAGGTGAGATAACCGGCTTCACCGAAGTGGCGGTGATGAGGGATGGAACCTGCGAAGCGGTTAGGGTTGGTATTCGAGAAGGGTAGCGCTGCGGTGGAGCCTGCACCTACCGATGCAATAACCACGTAAGGCGTTGTGACATTCGTGCAGTTGCGCGCCAGATTGACTGGGTAGGTAGCGAGAGTCATGTTTCCAGGTCTTGCAGGGACTCCAAGTAGGCGCCTGGGCCGATCCGCATCGCCCAATGGTCAAGCAGCCGGCGTGAGCCTTGGCGAGTAATCAGGGAGATTTGGCTGCCTGAAATCGCGTTGCGGGTGAGCAGCTCCTGTACCACGTCAGGAATTCTCGTCTAGTACTAGACTGTGGTAGATCATACTGCCAGCAGCTTCCATAGTGTGAATGGGTGTTGGTAACCCGCGGGTATTTAGAGTCAGGTGTGATCG
>Ga0164243_10008622_pt1 | contig 15002 bp, 14 predicted proteins | sample OricompcompostOP_FD_108781 | JGI IMG/M metagenome (GOLD analysis project Ga0164243, IMG submission 108781) | Organic Plus compost microbial communities from Emeryville, California, USA - Original compost - Organic plus compost (OP) | ecosystem: Engineered > Solid waste > Mixed feedstock >... | reverse complement strand
GCGACCGGGTGCCGCCGCCGGCCGTCGACCGCGCCGCGACGCCGCGGTCCGACGCGCCGATCCACCTGGTGCTGCCGCTGGACGAGGAGCGGCCCGCCCGCCGGCTCGCGCTGCGGGCGCTGCGGCGGCTGGACCCGGCGCTGGCGTGGCGGGCGACGGTCGTCGTCCCGGAGGAGGGGCTCGTCGGGCCGTCGGCGGCCCTGCCGGCCGCGATCCGGGAGCGCGTCGCCTTCACGCCCCGGACGGCGCTGCCCGACGACGCCGACGTCGTCGTCCTCGCCTCGGCCGGCGCGCGCCCGGCCCCGCACCTGCTGGTCGAGGCGCTCGCGCTCGGGGCGATCCCGGTGGCGAGCCGGATCGACGTCCACGACGAGCTCACCGACGGCGGGCGCCGCGGCCCGCTCTTCGAGCCCGGCGACGTCGAGGTGCTCGTCCAGCGGCTCGAGGCGCTGATCGGGGACCCCGCCCAGCGCGAGCGCTACCGCGCGGCGGAGCTCGCCGCGCCGCTGGTCGACGGCGACTGGACCGCCTACGCCGCCTGGGTCCAGGAGCGCTACGCGACGCTGCTGGCCCGCCGCCACGACCCGCGGCGGTTCGGCGACGCGCTGCTGGACGAGCTGCGCTCGCGGCCGCGGATCGACGTCGACCTGCACATGCACACCGACCACAGCTCCGACTGCGCCACGCCGGTCGAGGTGCTGCTGGACCAGGCGCGACGCCAGGGCCTCGGCGCGATCGTCGTCACCGACCACAACGAGGTCTCCGGCGCGTTCGAGGCGCAGGAGAAGGCCGCCGAGTACGGCGTCCAGGTGATCGTCGGCGAGGAGGTCAAGACCGCCGAGCAGGGCGAGGTGATCGGCTTCTTCCTGCGGGAGCGGATCCCGAAGGGCGTGACGCTGCAGGAGGCGATCGCCGACATCCGCCGGCAGGGCGGGCTGGTCTACGTCCCCCACCCCTTCGACCGGATGCACAGCGTGCCGGACTACGAGCACCTGCTCGACGTCGTCGACGAGATCGACGCGATCGAGGTCTTCAACCCGCGGGTGGCGATCGGCTCGTTCAACGAGGAGGCGCGCCGGTTCGCCGAGAAGTACCGGATCGTGGCCGGCGCCGGCTCCGACAGCCACGTCGCCCAGGGCCTCGGCACGGTCCGCGTGCGGATCCCGCGCTTCGACGGTCCGGAGGAGTTCCTCGCCGCGCTGTCGCTGGCCGAGATCCAGACGAAGCCCGGCACGCTGGTCTACGTGCAGGCGCTGAAGTTCCTGGAGACGAAGGCCACCCCGCCGAAGGCCCGCGCGAAGGTGCGCGAGCGGCGCGTGCGCCGCGCGACGCGGGGCTGAGCGCGGTGCCGCTCCCCCGCGGCCGGCGCCCGCCGCCGTGGGCGCTGACGGCGCTGCTGGCCGTCGCCTTCCTGCGCTGGACCCCGCCGACCACCGACCTGGCCGCGCAGGAGCACCGGGTCGCGCTGGCCCGCGACGGCGTCTGGCTGCTGGACCTCTCGTGGTTCGGCGGCCACCACCTGCCGAGCTACAGCGTGCTCTTCCCGCCGCTCGGCGCGCTGCTCGGCGCGGCCGGCGCGGCAGCGCTGGCCGCGGTGGTCGCGGCGTGGGCGTTCGACCGCCTCGCCCGCCGGCACTGGCCGCCCGGCGCGGCGGCGGCCGCGTCGTGGTGGTTCGCCGCAGGGGTCGGCGGCCTGCTGTTCACGGGGCGCGCGACGTTCCTGCTCGGCGCGGCGGTGGCGCTGCTGACCCTGCTCGCGGTCGCCGCCACGGCGGGCGGCGCGTTGCCGCTGCGGCGCTGGTCGGCCGTCCCGGCGGCGATCGGCGGCGTCGCGACGGCGCTGGCCAGCCCGGTCGCGGCGCTGTTCCTGGCGCTCGCGGGCCTGGCGTGGGCGCTCGCCCGGCGCGGGGGCGGCATCCCGGGGCTGACCGTGGCGGGGTCCTCGCTGGGCGCGGCGACGCTGCTGAGCGTCGCGTTCCCCGGCGGCGGCAGCGAGCCGTTCGTCGCCTCGGCGCTGTGGCCGGCGGTCGCCGCGCTGGCGGCGGCGCTCGTCGTCCTGCCGCGCCGGGAGCGCGCGCTGCGGACGGGCGCCGCGCTCTACCTGGCCGCGGTCCTGCTGGCGGGCGTCCTGGACACGCCGATGGGCGGCAACGCCACGCGCCTGGCCGCGCTCGTCGGCGGGCCGCTGCTGGCCGGCGGGCTGCTCGCAGCGCGGCGCGAGGAGGCCGTCCCTCGACCGGGGCCGGTGCTCGTGGCGCTGGCGGGCCTGCTCGCGCTCGGGCTCCTCTACTGGCAGTGGTATCCGCCGGTGCGCGACGCGACGCAGGCGTGGCGCGACCGCTCGGCGCGCGCGTCGTACTGGGCGCCGCTGGCCCGCGAGCTGCGCGCGCGGCTGCGCGCGTCGCCGGCGCGGGTCGAGGTGCCGCCGACCGTGCGCCGCGGCGAGGCGCGCTGGCTCTCGCCCGACGTGCCGCTGGCGCGCGGCTGGATCCGCCAGCTCGACCGCGACCGTCACCCGCTCTTCTACGACGACCGGCCGCTGACCGCCGAGCGCTACCGCCGCTGGCTCGACGACCAGGCGATCCGGTGGGTGGCCCTCCCGGACGAGGAGGCCGAGCCCGACCACGCCTCGCGCGCGGAGGTCGCCCTGCTGCGCGACCCGGTCGCCCGTCGCGCGATCGGCCTGCGCGAGACCTGGCGGGCCGGCCACTGGACGTTGTGGGAGACGTCGTCGCGGCCGCTCTGGCGGATCGTCGACGACTCCTCCTCGCTGGCGGCCTCGGCGATGGCGAGCGCCCCCGGGGTGCGGTCGATCGACGCCGGCGGCCTGCGGGCGGAGCTTCCGGGCAGCTCCGTCGTCGACCTGCGGATCCGTTGGAGCCGCTACCTCCAGGTCACGTCGGGCGACGGCTGCCTCGGGCGCGCCCCGGGCGGCTGGACCCGCCTCCGGACCGGCGTTCACGGTACGGTTACATTGGGTGCCGGCCTCCCGGGACCCTGGCGACGCGCCGTCCCGGGCTGCGGCTGAGGCCGCCGGTCGGGCCGGACCGTCGCGACCGACGCGTCCCGTCCCCATGCCGGCCTTCCTCACCCGCCCCGTCCGCTTCCTGCCCAACGGCATCGCCGACGCGGTCGCGAACCTCGCGATCGTGATGGCGGCGTACTGGATCTACCGGTACTCGCGCGGCATGGTCGACTACGAGATGGCCGCGTCGACGGCGTTCGCCAACGCGGACTGGATCATCTCGGTCGAGCGGGCGCTGCACCTGGACATGGAGCACGCGATGCAGTCGATCGCGCACGGGGTGCCGGGGCTCTCGGACGCCTCGAGCTTCATGTACATCAACTTCCAGAGCACCGTGACGTTCGGTGCGATGGCGTACATCTACGCCGCCCACAACCGGGCGTTCGGGTTCGTGCGGAACATGTTCATCGTCGCCTGGTTCCTGGCGCTCGTCTGCTACGTCGTCGTCCCCACGGCGCCGCCGCGGCTGGTCCCCGGACTCGGCATCGAGGACTCCGTGGCCGCCTTCACCGGGATCGACCCGGAGAGCCACAGCGTCAGCAAGCTCTTCAACCCGTACGCCGCGGTCCCGTCGATGCACGTCGGCTTCGCGATGATGATCGGGATCCCGCTCGCGCGGCTGTCGAAGCACCGGCCGGTGCGGATCTTCTGGGCGCTCTACCCGCTCGCCGTCACGTACGTCGTGATGGCGACCGGCAACCACTTCTTCCTCGACGCCGTCTTCGGCGCGATGGCGGTCGGCGTGGCCGCGTTGACCGCGCGCAAGCTCGGCCAGCTGCGGCCCCACGCGTGGCAGTTCGGCGAGCTCGGCGAGCAGCCGAGCCCCGCTCCCGAAGCCGCGTCCTGACGGCCCGCTCCGCGGCGGGAGGGGCGTCTTCCGTCAACTCCTTCCCGCCCCTCGCTGCAGCACGGGATGCTGCATCCGGCAACCGGCGTTGCCGTCGGAGGGACCGCGGACGGCCGGGGCCAAGACCAGCCGCGATGCACGCCACCGACGACGAGATCCGCGAGAAGTACCTGGAGCGGGCGATCCGCGAGATCAACTCGTTGACCCACGAGCTCCACGCCTGCGACGGCTGCCCGCGCGGCGAGGCGCTGCCGGTGGTCGGCTCCGGCCACCCGCAGGCGGACGTCTTCCTGCTCAAGCACCACGCCACCCGCGCCGAGGTGGAGGAGGGCGTCGCGTTCTACGGCCGCGGCGGGACGGCGGTCCTGAAGAGCCTGCGCCGGATCGGGATCGACCCGTCGACGATCTACGGGACGCTCTGCGTGAAGTGCCCGCTCGAGGATCCCGCGCAGGGGCCGTCGGAGCGCTGCGTGCACCGCGTCGTGGAGGAGCTGGCGATCGTCCAGCCCCGGATCGTCGTCGTGATGGGCTCCGACGCGCTCGAGGTCCTCAACGGCCTCGACGTGCCGCTCGCCGAGCAGCTCCAGGACGTCCCGGGCGCGATCCAGCGCTTCACGCCCTCCTGCCAGGCGCTGGTGACGCCGTCGATCGACGAGTCGCTCGACGCCCTGGACGCCAAGCAGGCGTTCTGGACCGCTTTCCGGGAGCTCCGGACGTGGCACGAGGCGCAGCCGCCCTACTAGGGGCCATCGCCGCGCTGGCCGCGCTGTTGCTGGCGGCCCCGGTCCTGCCCGAGCTCAGCCCGCCGGGGCGCGCGGCGCTCGTCGCGGCCGTCCCGCCGATCGCGCTGATCGGCGTCGTGGTCCACGGCCTGGGGCCGCTGACGCGCGTGCCGCTGGCGCTCGCGGCGCTGGCGGCGGCCGGCGGCCTGCTGACCGCGGCGGCCGACGCCCAGGGCGCCCACGGGGCGGGCACGCTGCCGGAGGCGCTGCTGGCGATCGCCCTCGGCCTGCTGTTCGCCCGCGTCTTCGACCTGGGGGCGTTCGTGATCGCCCTGCCGCTGGTGATCGGCGCGATCGACGTCGCCTCCGCGATCGGGGCGGACCCGAGCGCGTGGCCACACCCCCTGCCCGGCGGCGAGCCGCTGACCCTGGAGCTGCCGCTGTGGGGCGCCGAGACCGCCGCCGGCTCGATCCCGATCGCCACCGTGCTGTTCCTCGCCGCCCTCCAGGGCTACGCCGAGCGCCAGCGCCTGCGGACCGCCGGCACCGCCGCCGCCATGACCGCCGGGCTCGTCGCCGCGTACCTGCTGGAGTGGTCGACCGACCGCCCGATGCCCCAGACCGCCTTCGTCGCCGCCGGCTTCCTGATCGCCGCCAGCGACGAGCTGCCCGCCTGGCTGCGCCGCGGCGGCCTGCGCGACTGATCGACGTCACCGCGCTCGCCGACCGGCTCCGTGGCCTATCCTGCACCCGAGGCGAGCGTCCGCTCGTCCGTCCGCCGCAGTGCCCGCGTCTTGCAGTTGTTGCCCTCGAGCACCCTCGGCCCTACGCCTGCACCAACCAGAGGAGCGCTCCATGGCCACCGGAACCGTCAAGTGGTTCAGTGACGAGAAGGGCTTCGGGTTCATCACCCCGAGCGACCAGGGCAAGGACGTCTTCGTCCACCACAGCGACATCCAGGGCACCGGCTTCAAGTCGCTGCCCGAGGGCGCGAAGGTGAGCTTCGACGTCGAGCAGGGTCCGAAGGGCCCCTCGGCGATCAACGTCGTCGTCGTCTGAAGCGGGCCCGCCGCCGCCCGGCGGCCACCGCGCCGACGACGGCCGCCGGCGGCGCGCACGAGCTAGGGTCCGGGCATGCGCGCCGCCACGATCCGCGACGGCGAGGTCCTCGTCGCCGAGCACGACGACCCCGTCCCCGGGCCCGGCGAGCTGCTGGTCCGGGTCCGGGCCGCCGGGCTCAACGGCGCCGACATGCTGCAGCGGCGCGGGCACTACCCCGCGCCGCCCGGCGTCCCGGCCGACGTCCCCGGGCTCGAGTTCGCCGGCGAGGTCGTCGGCGCCGGCCGCGACGCGTCGCGCTTCGGGCCCGGTGCGCGCGTGATGGGGATCGTCGGCGGCGGTGGGCAGGCCGAGCTGCTGGTCGTGCACGAGCGGCAGGTCACCCCGGTCCCCGACCGCCTGGACTGGATCCAGGCCGGCGGGTTCAGCGAGGTCTTCACCACCGCCCACGACGCGCTCGTGACCCAGGCCGGGCTGCGACCCGGCGAGCGGCTGCTCGTCCACGGCGCCGCCGGCGGCGTCGGCACGGCGGCCGTCCAGATCGGGCGGGCGCTGGGAGCGCACGTGACCGCGACCGTCCGCGACCTCGCGCTGCACGAGCGGGTCGCCGAGCTGGGCGCGGACGTCGTCGTCGCACCGGGCGAGCTGCCGCAGGACGCCCGCTTCGACGTCGCCCTCGAGCTCGTCGGCGGGCCGGACGTCGCCGACGACGTCCTGCGCCTGCGCACCGGCGGGCGGATCGTCGTGATCGGCGTCGGCGCCGGGATCAAGGCCGAGGTCAACCTCGTCGCGCTGATGGGCGTCCGCGGCCGGATGATGGCCTCGACGCTGCGGGCCCGGCCGCTGGAGGAGAAGGCCGCCGCCGCCCGCGCGGTCGAGCGGGAGCTGCTGCCGCTGGTCGAGCGGGGTGCCCTGACCGTCCCGGTCGCCGTCTCGTTCCCGCTGGACGACGTCGCCGCCGCCTACGCGCGCTTCGCCGCCGGCGGCAAGCTCGGCAAGGTCGTCCTCGACCTCGGCTGACGACGGCGGACGACGCGCGGGGCCCGTCGGCGCGGACGGACCGCCACGCCATCCCGCGCCGGGCGCCGGTCAGCGGCGCGGGACGCCGAGCCGGTCGACGAGCAGCTCGGCCAGCGCGAGCGACGACGTCGCCGCCGGGCTCGGCGCGTTGCGGACGTGCAGGCCCGACGGGGTCTCGTCGATCCGGAAGTCGTCGACGAGCGTCCCGTCGCGACCGACCGCCTGGGCCCGCACGCCGGCCGGGTGCGGCCCCGCGGCGACGTGCTCCGGGCGCAGCTCCGGCACGTATTCCGCGGCCGCGCGCAGCAGCCGTGCGGGGCGCAGGGCCGTGGCGCCCTCGTCCAGCGCCGTGCGCCACCAGCGACGGGCGACCCGCCACGTGCCGGGCCAGCCCAGCGTCGCCCGCAGCTCGCCGCCTCCCGGGCGCCAGGCGGCGCGCAGCCGGTAGCCGGCCCGCCGGCCGACCAGCAGCGCGGTCGGGCCGAGCCACAGCTCCCCGCCGACCGTCCGCGTCAGGTGCACGCCGAGGAACGGGAGCGACGGGTCGGGGACCGGGTAGATCAGTCCGCGGACGAGCGCCGCCGCCTCCGGCACGAGTCGCAGGTAGCCGCCGCGGAAGGGCACGATCCGCGGGTCCTCGCCCGCGCCGTCGAACGCCGCGAGCCGGTCGCTCCAGAGGCCGGCGCAGCCGACGACCCGGCGCGCCCGGACCTCGCCGGCCGGCCCGGCGAGCGTCGTCGCGCCCGCCGCGCCGCCATCCCGCGTCAGCGACGTCACCCGGAAGCCGGTGCGGACCGCGCCGCCGCCGGCGACGACGTCCTCGGCCAGCGACCGGGCGACCGCGGCGAAGTCGCAGATCCCCGTCGCCGGGCTGTGCAGCGCGGCGACCCCGACGGCGCGGGGCTCGACCTCCGCGATCGCCGCGGCGCCCTCCAGCCGCCGCAGGCCCGGCACGCCGTTGGCCCGGGCCCGGCGCTCCAGCTCGTCGAGCCGGTCCCGCTCCCCGTCGTGCCGGGCGACGACGAGCTTCCCGCAGCGCTCGACCGGGATGCCTCGCTGCGCGCAGTGGCGCTCCAGCAGCTCGCGGCCGCGGACGCAGGCCCGCGCCTTCAGGCTGCCGGGCGGGTAGTAGATGCCCGCGTGCAGCACGCCCGAGGAGTGGGAGGTCTGGTGCGCGCCGACCGCCGGCTCGCGCTCGAGCACGACGACCCGGCGCCGGCCGCGGCGCTGCAGCTCGCGCGCGACGGCCAGGCCGACGATCCCGGCGCCGACGACGGCGACGTCCCAGGGCTCCTGGCGTGGCATCGACCGGATGTTCGCGCACCCGGGCCCGCCGGTCCCCACGAGGCCGCGATCGCCGACGATCGTCGACGTGTTCGCCGTACACCTCGCTAGTCTGTCGCTGTGCACAACGGGTCTGGGGTCGACCATCACGATCACGTCCAGCACCAGATCGCCCTGCTCGCGCGCCGCGGGGAGCGGATCCGGCTGGAGGCGCTGGAGAACGTCCGCTCGCCCCTGGACCGCTCCGGGTTCCTGCTGCTCGGCCACCTGGAGGAGCAGGGGCCGCAGACGATGAGCGAGCTGGCGACGGCGTTCGACCTCGACGCCTCGACGGTGACCCGCCAGGTGGCGCCGCTGGAGCGCCGCGGCTGGGTCGTCCGGACGCCGAGCCCCCACGACCGACGAGCCACGATCGTGGAGGTGACCGAGCAGGGCCGGCGCGAGCGCGAGCTCGTCCGCCAGGCGCGGATCTCCTGCCTGCAGCGGCTGATGAGCGACTGGGGCGAGGACGAGGTCGCCGAGCTGGCGGCCATGCTCGAGCGCCTCAACGCGACCCTCGGCGAGGGCGTCGCGCAGTACGACGAGGCGCGCTGACCGCGCCCGCTCCGGGTCAGCCGACCCGGTCCAGCAGCGCGACGCACTCGACGTGCGGCGTCTGCGGGAAGAGATCGACCGGCTGGACCCGCCGCAGCGCGTAGCCGGCCTCGACCAGGCGCGCCGCGTCCGGCGCCAGCGTCGTCGGGTTGCAGGAGACGTAGACGACCCGCCTCGGCGCCGCCTCGGCGATCCGGCGGCAGACGCGCGGCCCGAGCCCGGCGCGCGGCGGGTCGACGACCAGCACGTCGGGGCGGCCGGCCTGCGCGATCGCGTCCGGCAGGCCCGTCCGCGCGTCGGCGGCCAGGAAGCGGGCGTTGCGGACGTCGTTGAGCTGCGCGTTGCGAACGGCGTCCTGGATCGACTCCTCGACGATCTCGACGCCGATCAGCTCGCCCGCGCGGTGGGCCATCGTCAGCCCGACGGCGCCGCTGCCGCAGTAGAGGTCGAAGAGCCGCTCCCAGCCCTCCAGCGCCGCGGCCTCGCCCGCCAGGCCGTAGAGCCGCTCGGCCATCTCGGTGTTCGTCTGGAAGAACCCCTCGGCGCTGATCCGCAGCCGCAGCCCGCAGAGCTCCTCGTGCAGGTAGGCCTCGCCGGACACCAGCTCGGTGTCGCCGCCGTAGGTCGTCTCCCCCACGTCGTGCATCTGCGTCCACAGCAGGCCGGTGACCGGTCGGCTCATCGCCTCCTGCAGGCGGGAGGCGAGGCTCGCGGCGTCGAACTCCCCGACGCTGGTGACGACCCGGACCTGCAGGTCGCCGGTCCGCACGCCCTCGCGGACGACGAGGTTGCGCAGGAAGCCCTGCTGGAGCCTGCGGTCGTAGGCGGACAGCCCCTCCTCCCGGCACCAGGCGTGGACGAGCCGCCGCGCCTCGTTGCCGGCCTCGGAGGCCAGCAGGCAGTCCTCGACGTGCTCGATCCGCTGCCACGAGCCGGGCGCGTGGAAGCCGCAGAGCAGGGCGCCGTCCGGCCCCTCGCCGAAGGAGTACTCGAGCTTGTTGCGGTAGCGCCACTCGGCGACCGCGGGGACGATCGGCGCGATCTCCGTCTCGTCGTGGCCGCCGAGGCGCCGCAGCGCGTCCTCGACCTGCTCCTGCTTGATCTCGAGCTGCCGCGCGTAGGGGAGCACCTGCCACGGCGCGCCCGGGTGGTCGGCGAGCGGCGCGATCCGCTCCGGCGAGGCCTCGAGCAGGTCCTCGACGAGCGCCTCGCCGTAGTCGCGCTTGCGCTTCGTGACCCGCGCGCGGACGCGGTCGCCGGGGATGCCGCCGCGGACGAAGACGACCCAGCCCTCCGGCGTCCGGGCGACGCCGTTGCCGCCGTGGGCCAGGGACTCGACGGCCAGCTCGAGCACGTCGCCCCGCTTCGGCCGCGCGCCGCCGCGACCGCGGCCGGGCCGCGGCGCGTCCTCGGTCGTGATCGCGGGCTCGGGCTGGGGATCGGTCGCGTCGGCCATCGGCTCGACCAAGGGTGACAGGCCCGCTCCACCAGGGCCGGTCCGCCCCCGCGCCAGGGCACCCGAACCAATCCCGATGATGGGGGTTGGCATTCCGCGCGCCGTTGTGTAGTCTCCTCGTCGGTCGCGGGAGTTAGGGCGACCTTCCTCCCAAGATGATCACCCCGAGCACCAGCCCCGCAGCCCGCCCCGCCATGACCGTCGACCCGGCCAGGGTCGGCGGATGGGCGGGCTGCGGCGGCGCCCGGAGCGATCGTCGTTCCTGCGCGACCACCGACCGTCCTCCGCGCCGCCGGCTCCGGCCGACCGGCGACGGACGGCAGGGGACCACCGGCTCCCCCGCGTATTGAGGGATGCGCGGGAACGGCGTCCGGGCTCTGTGAGGGGAGCCCGGACGCCGCCCGCCGGTGACCGACCCCAGCGCACCGAGACGCGACCACCCGAGCCCCCGGCCGCCGGTGGGCTCAGGCGTCGAGGCGGCGGTCGAGCTGGCGCAGGACCGTCTTGCGGTTCGCGTTGGCGGCCTCGTGGTCGCGCAGCCGACGCAGCTCGGCCGGCTCCAGGCCGTCGAGCGCCGCGACGATCTGCGCCGCGGTCTTCTCGTCGTAGCCCTCGATCGGCAGCGCGGCGCCCGAGCGGCCGCCGGAGATCCTGTCGCGGCCGCGGCCGACCAGCTGCTCCAGCTCGGCCCGCAGCTCGTCGGTCTGGCGCCGGCCGGTCGCGACGATCGTCGCGGCCAGCTCGTGGGCGTCCTGGCGGGTCATCCGCCCGCGGCGGACGGCGTCCTCGAACGCCTCCTGCACCCGCTCGGCGGTCAGGACGACGCCCTGGGCGAGGGTCCGGGCGAGCGCCGACACGGGGGCGGTGCCGGAGCCGTCCTCCTCGCCGGGCTGCTGATCGCGGGGTGCGGACTCGTCGGTCATGCGCCTCGGCCCCGAGCCTACTCCACGCCGGCGACCGCGCCTGCAGGAGCGCCGGCGAACGGCCCCGCGCGCAGCGCCCACTCCAGCAGCGCCTTCTGGGCGTGGCGGCGGTTCTCGGCCTGGTCCCAGATCCGCTGACGGTCGCCGTAGAGCAGCTCGGCGGTGATCTCCTCGCCGGGGTGGGCCGGCAGGCAGTGCAGGGCGATCGCCCCGGGCGCCGCCGCGTCGAGCAGCTCGTCGTCGATCCGGTACGGCGCCAGGGCGGCGCGGCGCTCGTCGCTGTCGGTGTCCCCCATCGAGACCCAGACGTCGGTGTAGAGGGCGTCCGCCCCGGCGACGCCGCCGCGCGGGTCGGCGGTCAGCGTGGCGCCGGTCTCGTCCGGCGCGAGCTGGTAGCCGTCGGGGGCGACGACCGTCACCCGCAGGCCGGCGATCGCGCCGACGAGCGCCAGCGAGCGGGCGACGTTGTTGCCGTCGCCGACGTAGGCGAGGTGGAGGTCGTCGAGGCCGCCGTCGGCGGCGAGGCGGCCGGGGAACGCCTCCTGCAGCGTCAGCAGGTCTGCGACCGCCTGGCAGGGGTGATGGCCGTCGGTGAGCAGGTTGACGACCGGGATCGTCCCCTCCGCGGCCAGCTCCTCGAGCAGCGCGTCGGCGGTGGTGCGGATCCCGACGGCGTGGACGTGGCGGGAGAGGATCCGGGCGGTGTCCTTGACCGACTCGCCGCGCGAGAGCTGCATCTCGTCGGGCCGCAGCAGCAGCGGATGGGCGCCGAGCTGCTGGACGCCGACCTCCATCGAGATCCGGGTGCGGGTCGACGGCTTCTGGAAGATCAGCGCCACCGAGCGCCCGTCGAGGCTGTCGCGCCCGAGCGACGGGTCGGTCTTCAGCTCGCGTGCGCGACGCAGGACGGCGAGCAGGTCGGAGCGGGTCAGCTCGGTGCCGGTCAGCAGGTGGCGCGTGGTCACCCAGGAGAACCTACCGCCCGGCGCCCGCCGCGTCCGTCACGATCGACGGCGTGCACGAGCCGGTCGTCCTCAGCTGGAACCTCTTCCACGGCCGTGCCGAGCCCGCGGCCGGGCGGCCGCTGCTGCACGAGTTCGCCACCGCGCTCGCCGGCTGGCGCTGGGACGTCGCGCTGCTGCAGGAGGTGCCGCCGTGGTGGCCGCCGCTGCTGGCCTGCGCCGCCCGCGCGGACTGGCGGGCGGCGCGCACCTCGCGCACCCTCTGCCTGCCGCTGCGCCGCGCGATCGCGTCCCGCCGGCCGGACCTGCTGAAGAGCAACGGCGGCGGCGCCAACGCGATCCTCGTCCGCGGCGGGGCGACGATCGTCGAGCACCGCGCCCGGCGGCTGCGGTGGCGGCCCGAGCGGCGCGTCGTCCACGCCGTCCGCCTCGCGGCGCCCGCTGGCGACCCCCGCGACGGCGCCTGGATCGGCAACGTCCACGGCCAGCTCGGCTCGTGGGAGGACGCCGCCGGTCGGGCGAGGCCGACCGCCGACCTCGTCGCCGCGCTGGACGCGCTGCGCTCCTGGAGCGGCGACCGCGGCCGGCTGCTGCTGGGCGGCGACCTCAACCTGCCGGCGTCGGCGGTCGCCGCCGCGCTGCCGTCCGGCTGGGCGACGCTGGCGAGCCAGGGCCCCGATCACCTCGTCGCCCGCGGCCTGGGGGCGGCCGGCCGCCCCGTTCGGCCCGACCGCGGGACGCTCTCCGACCACGCCCCGATCGGCGTGGCGGTGCAGACCGCGTGAGCGTGGCGGGTGTCCCTCGACAGGTGAGGGACACCCGCCACGCTCAACGGCCGCGGAGCAGACCGAAGCCCTGGAGCGCCCGGATCGCCCGGTCGCCGACGGTGCCGGCCTCGGGCAGGACGCCCAGCTGCACGCAGGCGTCGTAGCGGTCGGCGAAGAGCCGGATCCGCCACAGCCGGCGGTTGAGGTCCAGCTCGCAGACGAGGATCCCGTGCAGGTGCAGGAACCGCTCGGTCGGGGGCAGCGTGCCGAGCGGCCCGCGGTGGTCGCCGAGGACGCGCAGCGGCAGCGCGACGATCCGGCCGCCGTCGTGCAGGCACGGTCCGGTCGGCTCGACCCGCAGGTCGGGGAACGCCTGCCACAGCGCCGCCAGGTGGTCGGTCACCGCCTCGGCGCCGCGCAGCGGCCCGTCGAGGAACCCGTCCTCGTAGTGCACGTCGTGCGCCAGCAGGTCGGCGACCGCGCGCCGGTCGCGCCCGGCCGCCGCCGTCGCCACGCGGTGCAGGATCGCGTCGCGGTCGAGATCGGCCATCTACAGCTCGGGGGTGCCCGCCACCGGCGTCGACGGGAGCGCGTGGGTCCGGCGCGGGATCCGGCCCGCCAGCCGCGCGTGGCGGCCCGCCTCGACGCCCAGGCGGATCGCGCGCGCCATCCGGACGGGGTCCTCGGCGCGGCTGATCGCCGTCGCGCAGAGCACCGCGTCGCAGCCGAGCTCGAGCGCCAGCGCCGCCTCCGACGCCGTCCCGATCCCGGCGTCGAGCACCACCGGCACGCCCGCGCGCTCGACGATCAGCTCGATGTTGTGGGGGTTGCGGATCCCCAGCCCCGAGCCGATCGGCGAGCCGAGCGGCATCACCGCCGCGCAGCCGACGTCCTCCAGGCGCCGGGCGAGGATCGGGTCGTCGTTGGTGTACGGCAGGACGACGAACCCGTCGGCGACCAGCTGCTCGGCCGCGGCCAGCAGCTCGACGGCGTCGGGCAGCAGCGTCCGGTCGTCGCCGATCACCTCGAGCTTGATCAGCTCGGTGCCGAACGCCTCGCGCGCCAGCCGGGCGGTCAGGACCGCGTCGCGGGCGGTGTAGCAGCCGGCGGTGTTCGGCAGGACCGCGACGCCGCAGCGCTCCAGGGCCTCGACGAGCGACCCGGCGGAGGACTCGGTCGAGACCCGTCGCAACGCCACGGTCACCAGCTCGGTGCCGGAGACGGCGATCGCCTCCTCGAGCGTCCGGAGCCGGGCGAAGCCGCCGGTCCCGAGCAGCAGCCGGGAGGAGAACGAGCGATCGCCGATCCGGAGCGGGTCGGCCTCCGGCGCGAGGCGCTCGCCGGACGCCGTGGGACTGGGCACGGACATGGACCCAGGGTATCCCGCCCGTCCCCGCCGCCCGCCGCCCGCCGCCGTCCCGTCCCGTCCGCGGGTTCGTCCGCTTCGGACCGGCGGGCCCCGGCGAGCGACTAGCCTGCCGGCATGAGCGACGAGACGCCCGTCCTCGGCTATCGCCTCCGCGACCTCGACGAGCGGGTGCTGCGCCATCCCGCCGACCGCGCCGCCACCGCGGCGCTGCGACAGATCCCCGGCCTCGACGCGCTGCTGCGCAAGCTGATCGAGCTCGGCTACGAGCGGGCGCTGCGCCAGCAGGCGCTCGCCTCCGCCGTCCGCCTCGGGCCCCACCAGCTCCCCGAGGTCTGGACCCGCCACCTGTCGGCGTTCTCGACGCTCGAGATCGACCCGGTGCCGGAGCTGTACCTGACCGCCTTCCCGATGACGAACGCGGCGACGATCGGCTCCCAGGAGCCGCTGGTGCTCGTCAACTCGCAGACGCTGGACGTCCTGGACGACGACCAGCAGCGCGTCGTGCTGGCGCACGAGGCCGCCCACGTGATGTGCGACCACGTCCTCTACGGCACCGCGCTGGAGATCATCGGCCGCCTCACGCGGCGGGGCGTCGCCGCCGGCCCGCTGCCGACGAAGCTCTCCCTGCTGGCGATCCACCACGCGCTGCTGGAGTGGTCGCGCGCCGCCGAGCTGACCTGCGACCGGATCGCGGCGCTCGTCGTCCGCGACCCGCTGCTGGTCTGCCGCACGCTGCTCTCGGTGGCCGCCGGGACCGCGTCGGACCGCTTGAACCTCGACGCGTTCCTGGCCCAGGCCGACGACTACGGGGCCCGCGCGCGGAGCCTGCCCGGCCGGTGGACCCGGCTGACCCTGGAGCTGGGCACCAGCCACCCGCTGGCGGTCAACCGCGCCCACCAGCTGATCGAGTGGGTGCGGTCCGGCGACTACGACCGGATCCGCGACGGCGCCTACCCCCGCCGCTCCGAGGGCGG
>Ga0164243_10008621_pt1 | contig 15003 bp, 7 predicted proteins | sample OricompcompostOP_FD_108781 | JGI IMG/M metagenome (GOLD analysis project Ga0164243, IMG submission 108781) | Organic Plus compost microbial communities from Emeryville, California, USA - Original compost - Organic plus compost (OP) | ecosystem: Engineered > Solid waste > Mixed feedstock >... | reverse complement strand
GCGTGTTGTTCTCCCCTTTCAGGCGGTTTACGAGGAAGGTGTTAACGTATGAAGATTGAGCGTTTTACTGATAAAGCACGTGAGGCGATCTATGAGGCGTCAGAGATGGCGCGAACCCGGCATCATGCACAGATCGAGCCAGAACACCTGTTAGCCGCTCTTCTGACGCAGGAGGGTGGCGTTGTGCCGCAGATTGTGCAGAAGGCGGGTGGCAGCGTTCAGTCAGTTCAGCAGGTGCTTGAGAAAGAGCTGAATAGCTTTGCGCGTGTGTATGGAGGCAGTGAGCCAAGCATCAGTCCGGGCTTGCGGAAAATCCTCGATGATGCCTGGATCGAGATGGGCAACTTCAAGGATGAGTACCTCAGCGTTGAGCATTTACTGCTGGCAATGTTCAATTCTGAGAGTGGCGCAAAACGCGCGTTGAGCGTCGCTGGTTTGACCCGGGATACTGTGTTACGGGCGTTGACGGCAATTCGTGGCTCGCAAAGAGTCACAGACCAGAACCCGGAAGGCAAATATCAGGCACTTGAGAAATACGGCCGGAATCTGACCGAACTCGCGCAGCAAGGAAAGCTTGATCCGGTTATCGGGCGTGATGAGGAGATCAGGCGTGTGATTCAGGTGTTGAGCCGTCGTACCAAGAATAACCCGGTCTTGATTGGTGAGCCAGGTGTTGGTAAAACAGCAATCGTCGAGGGTCTGGCACAGCGTATTGTGCGAGGTGACGTGCCCAAGACGCTGGCCGAAAAACAGGTCATTACACTGGATCTTGGGGCGCTGGTTGCGGGCGCAAAGTTCCGGGGAGAGTTTGAGGACCGGTTAAAGGCCGTGCTGAAGGAAGTAACCGGTTCAGAGGGCCGGATTATCCTCTTTATTGATGAGCTCCACACGCTGGTTGGCGCGGGCGCTGCTGAGGGCGCAATGGATGCTTCTAATATGCTCAAGCCAATGCTGGCGCGTGGTGAGCTGCATTGTATCGGCGCGACAACACTGGATGAGTACCGCAAACATATCGAGAAGGATGCCGCGCTTGAACGCCGCTTCCAGCCAGTGATGGTTGAGCCGCCAAGCGTTGAGGATACGATCAGTATTCTGCGCGGTCTCAAGCCACGATATGAAGTCCATCATGGAGTGCGGATTCAGGATAGCGCCCTCGTGGCTGCTGCTGTGCTCTCTGATCGCTATATCACTGAACGCTTCCTGCCAGATAAGGCAATCGACCTTGTTGATGAGGCGGCCAGTCTGCGTCGTGTTGAGCTGGATAGCACACCAACTGAGGTTGATTCGCTGGATCGGCGTATCCGGCAGTTACAGGTTGAGCAGGAGGCACTGAAAAAGGAAACCGATCCTGCCAGTCGCGAACGGCGTGAAAAACTTGACCGCGAGATTGCAAATCTGAGAGAACAGCTTCATACACTCAAGATGACGCTGGAGAAAGAGCGTGAGCCGGTTGACGAGCTACGCCGCTTGAAGAAAGAGCTTGACGCGGCCCAGGTCGAGTATGAGCAGGCCGAACGCGCCTATGACTATGAAAAAATGGCCCGGTTGCGCTATGGCAAGATCAAGGATCTGCAAGAGCGCATTCAGGCAATGGAAGAGCGCCTCTCGGAGATTCATGGCAGCAAGAATCGCATGTTGAAGGAAGAGGTTGACGCCGATGATATCGCCGAGATTGTTGCGAAGTGGACCCACATCCCTGTCAGCAAACTGATGGAGTCCGAAGTACAGAAGTTGCTCCATATGGAAGATCGCCTGCGGCAACGGGTCGTAGGCCAGGAGCAGGCGCTAGAGGCCGTCTCTGACGCTATTCGCCGCTCACGGGCTGGCTTGCAGGACCCAAATCGTCCGCTGGCAAGCTTCCTGTTCCTGGGACCGACTGGCGTTGGTAAGACCGAGCTGGCGCGAGCGCTGGCAGAATTCATCTTTGATGATGAACATGCTCTCGTTCGTATCGACATGTCAGAGTACATGGAGAAGCATTCGGTTTCGCGCTTGATCGGCGCTCCTCCGGGCTACGTTGGTTATGAAGAGGGTGGCCAGTTAACCGAGGCCGTGCGGCGGCACCCGTACAGCGTGGTCCTGCTGGATGAGATCGAGAAGGCCGCACCTGAAGTGTTTAATGTCCTGCTTCAGTTGCTGGACGATGGACGATTAACCGACGGACAGGGGCGCACGGTCGACTTCAAGAACTGTATTGTGATTATGACCAGTAACGTTGGTACGTCCTGGCTACCACAATACGAGAAGCTCGACGAGGACCAGCTACAGCGAGAGGTGCGACAGCGCCTGCGAGAAGAGGGCTTCCGTCCTGAGTTTATCAACCGTATTGATGAGATTATTGTGTTCCATTCGATTGGACGCGAACAGGTCAAACATATTGTAGATATTCAGATCAATCGGCTGCGCCCGCGTCTGGCCGAGCGCCATGTGACGTTGCGTCTGACCGATGCCGCGAAGGATCTGCTGGCCCAGGAGGGCTATGATCCACAGTTTGGTGCACGACCACTCAAGCGCGTCATTCAGCGTGAGATCGAAAATAGAATCGCGCGTGGTCTGCTTGACGGCACCATTCGCGATGGCTCTGAGGTAGTGTTTGACGCCAGCGGAAACGAGCTGCAAATGAAAACGATGCAGCCCGCAGCATAAACAGTGTTGAGGTCCGGAGAGGGAAACTCTCCGGGCTTTGTTTCATGACAGGGAATGAACACAAGGCATGTTTGAACAAGAGAAGCAAAGACCCTCTCCCATCGTGGTACGAGAACGCCTGTTGCAGATGCTGAACACGATGCTGCTTCAGATCAAGACTTTGCGTATGCAGACAGAGACCGCCACGATTCAAGCGGGATTAGGCGAGATCGAGCAAATGACACAGCAAGCTCTGCGTATAGTGCGACAGGCAACGGTGGAACTCGCATTGCCTGAGCTGGAACAGGTCTCGCTGGTCGAGGCTCTTTCCAACTTGATCGAGGAAACCGCGGAGGCCCATAGCCTCTCAAGCCGTATTTCTGTGACTGGAGATCAGAGCAAGGAGTTTTCCCCACTGGCGGGGCGCCTGCTTTATCTGGTAGCGTTGGAGGCGGTATATCTGGCGCTGACACATACCGATATTCATCGCCTGCGCCTGATCCTCACGTTTCGCCTGGATGATGTTTTGCTCAGTATTGAAGACGATGGATTGGATGTGCGCTCTCCCGAGGAAGCGCCTGCTCTGCCGTTGATGAGCATGGAGGCCGGAGAGCCGCGCGCAGGAGAGAGTCCAGTGCTGATAGATCTTCGTGAGCGTCTTGAGCGTGTTCAGGGAAGTCTGGAAATACAGCATCTGCCCGAACGAGGGGTACGCGTGAGCGCGACTGTGCCTTATGGTGCACGGGTCCCTGAGAGTGAGCCCACAGCGGACACTGCGAAGATGATTCGGGTGTTGCTGGTAGATGCCAGTTCTGTCATCAGTGTTGGTTTGCGGCATTTGCTGGAACCATACCCGGAGATTCGGATTGTCGGTCAGGCGTCAGATAGCGTACAAGCGGTCAGCGAGACGCTGGAACTGGGACCACAGGTAGTCCTGCTGGATGCCTTCTTGCCCGATGAATCAAGCATTGAGGCTGTCCGCCAGATCAAGCTACTGAACCTGGATACCAGAATTCTCTTGCTGGCGACTGAGGGCCGTGAGGAGCAACTGTATGAGGTCTTGCGGGCGGGGGCCGATGGCTGTCTACTCAAAGATAGCACTTCTGAGGAACTGGCGCAGGGGATACGGAGCGTTGCCCGAGGCGAGGTGACGATCCAACCGCGTCTGGCCGGGCGGCTCCTCTCGCGGGTCAGCGAACAGGGAAGAACAGTTGCGCATGGGCAGAAGTTGACTGCCCGTGAGTTGGAAGTCTTGCAGTTGCTGGCGCTTGGATTGCGCAACAAAGAGATTGCAAATCGGCTGTATGTGAGCGAGCGAACGGTGAACTTTCATCTGGCCAATATCTATCAGAAGCTAGGCGTCTCGGGGAGAACTGAGGCTCTGAGCAGGGCGATCGCGCTTGGACTGCTCAGAACCGGGCAAAATGGCGCAAAATAAGCGTTCGTTTATGGGCGCAATGTTCCGGCGCGCCAGGTATCGACCGAGTGCTTTACTGCGTTAATATACGCCTTCTCGTCATTGTTGTCGGCGCGAGGGGCATACGTTGGAATGATTTGATCAATGGTGGTTTTTCCCCATTGGGCGACATAGAGGTTACGGATCAGCGCATACCAGGCCTTGAAGCCTTCCTCCCAGCTCGGGAAACTGGCGTAGCCTCCGCGATCCTGATCGATACAATCATAGTTCGGAATACAGCGCAGGTTGCCCAGGGAATGCGTGACACGAGCTTCTCCCTGGGTGCCGAAGCCGCTTTCATGCAGGAAGAATGCAAGCGCATAGACCGGATCGATGCCATATTGTACACCCAGATCGTACAATGCTTTTCCCTTGCCTGCTGCCGGTGAACCATAATCTTGCAGCACTTTGTTGATAAAATCGGCGGTAATCGTTGGTTTCCCAAGCACAGAATAGGGGCCTGTCTGTTTGGGGAGCTCAACTTTCGGTTTGATGGGCTGCTTGGTCTGCCATGTATTGGCAAGCTCGCCACCAACCTGAATGTCGTAGACCTTACCGCCACTGTAGGGCAACAGCAGTGAGCCGTTTGAGCGCTGTGAGATACCAACGCCGATTAACACCCCGGTACCGACAATCACCATAATCAAACAGATGAGGAATACCCGAAGCCAGGGCAGGTGGCGTGCTAGAGGGGAGATCGCGGGTTTGCTGGCCGCGGGTCTGGAAACAGTAAAAGCGGTAGTGGTACGTGTCTGGATGGCTTCCAGATGGAGTTCATCCGTGTCCCGGAACTCCATGCCCGGTACCGCTTCGAGAAGACGGGTTGTGCGCCGAATTACGGGCTGGATATCTGTCATCTGAGTAACCGGGCGCTTCCGTTTGATATAATTGCCGCTTGCCATGAAAAACGCATTCTCCTTCTGGAAATTCTGTTCTAGGCTTTGTTCCAGATTATACCTCGTAGCGTCAAGCCTGTCGTGTTAGAATTGCTGAAGCCGCGTTGCATGCCGCTCAACTGTTTGTGATCCCCGCTAGAGCCTACCTGACTGGAACGTTGAAAAAGATATCCTGTCTCTTCAAAAACTATCATATCACCTCTGAAGCGACTCATGAGTGAGAAATAAGTCCTGTTTTGGCAAAGAGTATCGCAGGAATCCACGAACTTGGTTAAGAGCAGAAGAAATGCTTCAGTCAGAGACTGGTTTGCGATTCTATTCGAGAATCAGATATAATTTTTTACCACAGGTTGCTACTCTTCATGCAAGAGTTTATTCTGGCGCGATCGTATTCCTCAAGAGCTCCACTGTAATTGCTGAAGGGAAGAGAGTATAGTGCGAGGGGATTATAGTAAAAACAGAAGAATGGTTTGAAAGGACGCGCTATGGCTGAACAGCTTCATATTGTTCTTGTGCCCCACACCCACTGGGATCGAGAATGGTATCAAACATTTCAACAATTCCGTCTGCGCCTGGTGAAGGCTGTTGATGCGTTGTTGAATGTGCTGGAAGAGGACCAGGACTTTCGCTATTTTATGCTCGATGGTCAGACAATCGTGATTGACGATTACCTTGAGGCTCGACCAGAGCAAGCAGAACGTCTGAAACGGCTGATTCGTTCCGGGCGGATCCTGGTTGGCCCCTGGTATATTCAGCCAGATGAGTTTCTGGTCAGTGGCGAGTCGCTGATTCGGAATCTGCAACGGGGTATCAGTCAGGCCGAAGAGCTTGGTGGCTTGATGCGCGTTGGCTATGTCCCGGATACCTTCGGGCATATCGCTCAGCTTCCCCAGATCTTGCGTGGCGTTGGCATTGATAATGCGGTCTTCTGGCGGGGAGTGGGCGAGGAGATCAAGGGGAGCGAATTTTATTGGGAGGCGCCGGACGGCTCACAGGTCTTTGTTGTCTATCTGGCCGACCCGCAGGGCTATTCCAATGCCCGCCAGATGCCCCTGAACCCGGAAGAGTTTGTGTCCCGGGTGAAGCTCCAGGTCGCCAATCTGTTGCCCCGAGCTACCGATGATGTGTTGCTCTTCATGAATGGCTCCGATCATCTTGAGGTACAAAAAGGGCTCCCGGCCACCATAGCGCAGGCGAACGCGCTCCTGCAACATGTGGACATCCAGCAGGAACGAAAGCAGTCATCAGCGAACGGACACTATCACTCACTCCATGTGGAAATAGGCACTCTGCCGCAATACATCGAGCGGGTACGAAGTCAGAACCAGCACTGGCAGGTCTGGCAGGGCGAGTTGCGAAGCAGTCAGTTTGCACCGCTTTTGCCCGGTGTGCTTTCCAGTCGTATCTGGATCAAGCAGCAGAATGAGCGCTGCGAGCAACTGCTTGAGCGCTGGGTTGAGCCAATGACCACCTTTATGAGCGCCCTGAACCTCTCTTATCCTGAAGGACTGGTACGACTTGCCTGGCAATATCTTCTGCAAAATCACCCTCACGATAGTATCTGTGGTTGTAGTATTGACCAGGTTCATCGTGAGAATAGCGTGCGCTTTGCTCAATGTCAACAGATCTGTGAAGGGCTCCTTGCGCAGACCCTCCCGCAGATTGCGGCCCGTGTCGATACGCAGCCACCCATTCCTGTCAAGCATCCCGCGGATGCGCCCGTGCCGATCGTCGTCTTTCATCCGGCTCCGGCGACGCCGGGTGAAGCAGTGCAGACAACAGTCCAGCTTCCGGGCTCGCTCAGTCATGCCATGCTTCTCGATGAGAAGCGCCGCTGTATGCCATTCCGTGTCGTGAATCGCAGCAGGGAAGTGCTCGGGACCATGCCTGTAGCGCGTGAGATGCTGGCGTCGATGGTGGCGCTATCGGGCTTACAGGACCCTGACCACCTGTTGCAGATGACTCAATCGATCATCACCAGCACGCTGGGAGAAACGCCCGGCATTGATGAGAAACAGGAGATCTCCCATATCTATATCGAGAACGTAACCGTTTCTCCTCTGCATCATGAGCCGCATATACCACATCCAGGTGTCATTTTTATTGAGATTATGATTGCTCCAAAGGGGCGCGTGCAGATTAACCGGGCCGATCTGCGGGCCGCTGCTCAGCAGGTGCTGGACCTGCTGCGACGCGAAGATATCCATACGTTGGAATTGAAGCTTGTGGCACAGGCGCGGGAAACTATCTCCTTTGTAGCGCAAGACCTGCCCTCATATGGATATAAAACATACTGGCTCTATCCACGGGGGTGTGATGCTTCACAGAAAGTGCATTCTGTATCATCATTTCTTGGAACTGGTCATAATAGTATTGAGAATGAACACTATCAGGTTGCAGTCGATGCAACGAATGGGACGTTGACCGTAACTGATAAGCGCACTGGTGCAGTTTTTCGAGGGCTCAACCGTTTTATAGATGGAGGGGATATCGGTGATCTGTATACCTACTGTCCCCCTGAACATGATATGCTTATTGGTGAGCCTCTAGAAGCACCCAGGATTGAGGTGATAGAGAGCGGTCCGGTGCGTGCGGCCTTGCGTATTAGTAGTCGTTGGGCTTTGCCGACATCCTGTACGGCAAACCGGCGGGAGCGCAGTGCACGCACAGCCGTCTGTACGATTGTCAGCGATGTAGCCCTGACGGCAGGGATGCGGCGTGTCGACATTCATACACGTATAGAGAATAAGGTGAAGGACCATCGCCTGAGGGTTCTTTTCCCTGTCCCTTATCGACCAGAAGCGGTTATGGCGGAAAGCACATTTCAGGTGTGTCAGCGCCCGATCTCTCTTCCAGAGCCTGTGAATGTCAGCACATGGATCGAGTATCCGGTGGCGACATTTCCACAGAAGCGCTTTGTCGATCTCAGCACTAGTCAATTCGGGCTAGCAATCCTAAACCAGGGGTTACCGGAATGTGAGGTTTTACCCTCTGGTTTCGGAGTAGAAGAGGGAGGGACTGCTGTTGCAATTACCTTGCTGCGCTGTGTCGATTGGCTCTCGCGAGGGGATCTTCCAAATCGGCAGGGACATGCGGGCCCGATGGAGCATACTCCAGAGGCACAATGTCCGGGCTTCTACGAGTTTGATTATGCGCTGGTTCCGCATGCGGGAGCGTGGGACGGTGAAGAGGCTCTGGTACTTCGTGAGGCACAAACATTTACAACGCGGCTTGCGACCCGGGCTGTGATCGAAGAGATCCATGAGGGGAGATTACCTTCTCGGGAAGCATTTGTAACGGTTGAACCCGCGGCATTGGTCGTCAGTGCCGTAAAACGTTGGCAACGTGGTAAAGGAATAGTAGTACGTCTGTACAATCCATTTGCTTCTGCTGTCCATGCAACGGTTCACCTGCGCTTTCCTTTCTGGAAAGTATCCAGGGCCAATCTCCTTGAAGAATGTCAGGAAGTGGTGGCTACGGCTCAGGGAGGAGAGGAAGCGGGGAGTAGTGGAGAGATGCGAGCCGGAGAGCAGCGTGTGACATTGGAGTTCAAGGGGGGAGAGATCATCACTCTGGTCTGTGAGGAGTGAACACAGTTCCTCTGATGGGGCATACCTGTCAGCTTATAGTCCTGGTTAAGCAACCTGACAGGTGATGAAACGTTGTAAGATCAGTGGGTGTGATAAGCAAAGCGAAGTAGGCGCAAAAAATCAGTTACGTACCTGTAAAAAATACTCTATACTCTTGAAAGGGGCGTTTGTCCTGTGAACGTGTATGCAAATCTGGCTCTAAGCTTGCTCGCGAGTCCTTCTTCCAGTGGGGGATCAGGGGACCTTCTAACGACTATTCAGAACTCGCTAGGCATTATTATTGGCTGTCTGGGCGCGTTTTTTGTCGCCTTCTGGCTGAGCACAGTCTACTGGACATTCCGTGATATTCGTTCTCGCACACAAGATGTGATCCTACAGATCATTTCAACGCTGGCGGCGGCCATTTTCCCGATCGTCGGTGTATTTATCTATATGCTGCTTCGCCCGCGTCAGACGCTGGCCGAGGTCTATGAGCGGCAGCTTGAAGAAGAGTCGTTACTGGCCGAGATGACCGAGCGACAGACCTGCAACAACTGTCACGCCCGGATTGAAAATGACTTTCAGGTATGTCCGTCCTGTGGTCAGAAGCTGAAGAGAACCTGCCCCAAGTGTGAGCGTCTTCTGGAGCTGCGCTGGTCCTTCTGCCCATATTGCGCCTCCAATGTGGCTGGTGGGAATCAGGTTCCGCCAAGCATGCCCGGCTTGCCCAATGTTGCTAATACGCCCGGCTCTTCCAATGTCTCTGTTAGTGGCGGGGGCAATCGCTATTAACTTGCTGAGAAACGCATAATTCCCCGGTGATGGTGACTTCTGACATATGGTCAGAAGCGGCTCTAGAAGCCATTCCCGGGGATCTTCTTTTTTCGGTCGTCTGTTCAACCTACTTGCTTTGTTTATCAAGCAGAATGTGATATAATATCACAGTGGATGGTGGCTTCCGTTGCCACTTTTTCTATGCTTGAGCAGAATATTTGAATGAGATAAAAACTGCTTTCCGCCAGTGCTTTACACTCTTGATCATTCAGAAGCGCCGTTTTCTTGTTTTGTTCCTTCCTCCGGACTCTTTCCGTGATGAGGATGGCAAACAGGAAGTATCTGGCCCGATGCTTGATTTGCTTTTATCCTTTGCGGATAGGTGCCAGGCAGGGTGGCCGTCTTTTGTGTTGTTCTGAATGGATATCGCTTACCTCAATGTGGTATTCACCCCCTGATCTGTCGTAAAGGGCGTGAGCCTCCGCTTGAGGCCAAAAAACACACACTCTTATTGAACCACTCTGCAGTCTGCTGCTGTGTGGAAGGTTATGAATACTCGATTTTTACGGCGCGGCACATCCAAACTCAGGAAGGGAGATGACCCCTTCCGCCGCTGATCCGTTTTTTTACTGCATAAAAGGTACAGGTTCTATGGCAAAGACGAGAGAATCCTTCATGACAGAGCAATTAGCTGATAATTCAGATGCTCTTACCAGTCATAATACAACACAAATTTCAGAAAATGGCAAGGGGCAGGGCGATGGAAATGGGAGCGAGAATGAGAATGGAAGAGGCTATAGCGGGCAAAATATCCAGATTCTCGAAGGCTTAGAGGCTGTACGGGTACGCCCCGGCATGTACATCGGTGCAACTGATCAGCGTGGCCTGCACCATCTTGTCACTGAGGTTGTGGATAATAGCGTTGACGAGGTCATGGCAGGATACGCTGATACCGTGAAAGTAGTGATTCACGCGGATAGCTCGGTGTCGATTGAAGATAATGGGCGTGGTATCCCGGTTGACGAGCATCATCAGCGCCCGGGACAATCAACACTGGAAGTTGTAATGACCGTACTGCATGCCGGTGGCAAATTTGGCGGTGGTGGATACAAGATCAGTAGCGGTCTGCATGGTGTGGGAGTCTCGGTCGTGAATGCGCTTTCTGAGTGGTGTCAGGTCGATGTAAAACCCGGCGACGGCTTCCATTATCGGCAGCGCTATGAGCGTGGTAACCCTGTCACTGGCCTGATCAAGGTTGGCCCGGCAGAGGGAAGAGGCACGAAAACAACCTTCCTGGCCGATCTTTCGGTAATGGAGACCCGTGATTTCAGCTTCGATGCTCTGGCTCAGCGCTTCCGCGAGATGGCGTATCTCAATAAGGGCATGACCATCAGTCTGGTTGATGAGCGTCCTGGTCGTGAGCGCGAGGCAACCTTTTACTTCGAGGGCGGTCTGATCTCCTTTGTGCGCTATCTCAATAAGAATCAGCGTACCCTTCAGGCTCGGCCGGTGAGTGTGAGCCGCATCGTTGACGGGGTCAGCGTTGATATTGCGGTGCAATATAATGATAAATGGAGCACGAACGAGGTTTCGTTTGCCAATGGCATCAACACCATCGACGGCGGGATGCACCTGACTGGTTTCCGCAGCGCTCTGACTCGCACCCTGAACGAGTATGCCCGCAAGGCCGGACTGCTGAAGGAGAAAGATAGCAATCTCACCGGCGATGATGTACGACAGGGTTTGACCGCCGTTATCAGTGTCAAGATCCCGAATCCGCAGTTTGAGGCTCAGACCAAGAGTAAGCTGAATAATGCTGAGGTGCGCCCGATTGTTGAGGCAATCACCGCCGAGATGTTGACGCACTATCTCGAAGTCACGCCCAATGAGGCAAAGGCAATCATCGATAAATGTTTGACCTCAGCCCGAGCCCGTGAGGCTGCTCGCACGGCCCGAGAGCTGGTCCAGCGTAAGAATGTGCTGGATACCACCCTGCCGGGTAAACTGGCCGACTGTACGGAGCGTCGCGCTGATCGGTGTGAGCTCTATCTGGTTGAGGGTGATTCCGCGGGCGGTTCTGCCAAGCAGGGACGCGATCGTCATTTTCAGGCTATCCTGCCGCTGCGTGGTAAGATCCTGAACGTTGAGCGTGTGGGCCTGGATAAAATTCTACATAGCCAGGAAGTCAAGAATATTATTACCGCGCTCGGCGTCGGCATAGACGAACACTTCGATATCAGCAAGCTGCGGTATGGTCGCATCGTCATTATGTGTGATGCTGACGTTGATGGCGCTCACATTCGCACCCTGTTGCTGACCTTCTTTTATCGGTACATGCCACAGCTTATCACAAATGGGCATCTCTTTATTGCTCAGCCGCCTCTCTACCACATCAAACTGGGCAAACAGATTCGCTATGTCTACAGCGATGAGGAACGCGATGCTCTGATCGAGGAGTACAAGGCGACCCATAACGGGAAAGAGCCAGAGATTGGCCGCTATAAAGGTCTTGGCGAAATGAATCCCGAAACCCTTTGGGATACCACTATGGACCCGGATAAGCGCACGATTCTACGCGTCTCGATTGAAGAGGCCGTGGAAGCTGATAAGGTCTTCAGCATGCTGATGGGTGATGAGGTTGCGCCGCGTCGCCGTTTTATCGAGAGCCATGCAAAGAGTGCGAATCTGGACATCTAGTCTGGATGGCACAACACAGAATATACAAGCAAGGTCTGGCTTCGAAGCCAGACCTTCTTTTTTCGTTCAGGGCAACGGAGGTTCGGCGGCCGGATCAGGCGGGGCCAGCGAGGCGTGATATTCGGCCTTTTGCAGCGTTGGTATCCCGGTGGTTGGTGTCCACCACCAGAGCCGTTGAATAATCTCCGTTTCCGGCCTGTTCTTCGCTGTCTCAAAAAAGACCTCACCGATGTTGTTGTAGCCCACAATCAATTCACCGGCTTTCCACTTGCTGAACCACTCTTTATGGCGAAATGTGGCATCAACCAACTCCACACGCTGCTCTTCCAGCTTCTGTTCAACCTTCTCCGTCCGGGTGATCGCATCCTGAAATGGGCGATGGAGAGCGCGTGATGTCAGCCGTTTCTGCTCTGCCTTCCGGTTGGCCTGAATCAGATTCTGCCGAGCTGCTCCGAGCGCTTTCTGTAACAGGGTTACCGCTCCCAAAGCGACCTGTAGAGGAAACAGCAGCCAGCGGTAAAGGGTCATAAAGACGCCTCGTTTTCGCTGTGGCAGCATCTGTGCCATTGAGTTGCGGAGGTAATTCAGACGATAGCTCCGATTGGGAGGGAAAGCGTCAAAGCTCCCTGTATGCCAGCCATGTGCGGGAAGCACAATCTCTCTCTTTGAGCGCCGCGCCGCGATCAAGCGGGGCAGAGACCACCAGAAATGGTACAGGCGCTTACGAATATTGGAGAGAACATAGTTCGCGATCAGGCTATCTCCCGGGAGAAGATCCCAGGCAAAAAAATCAACCGAGGGAGAGTCGCGCCGCAGCAATTGAAGCAGGCGTGGATACCCGATGGCAAGGACGGCCATTTGTGAGCCTGAGCCCTCATTCGAGAGAGGGCTGGCTGTAAAGTTGATAAAGCGTGCGGTTGCATGCGTTCGATGGTCCCAGTAATCCAGGCTGGCACCAAAGGCATAGTGCACATCGCCCGAGAGAAACACAACTCGTTGCAGACGGCTGAGATACTTGAGAAAGTTCTGAAAGGTTTCCCATTCCAGCGCCCAGGCCTCACGATCAAAGGCATAGTTCTCGCGCACTCGCAGGCGGCTCCAGAACTGAATAGATTCCACAAAATCGACGCCCAGCACTGGAGAGGGCGAGATAATAATTGTGACGTCTGCCTGTGCCTGAAGCGCCGAGTCAAGCTGGGTATGCATGGCGGAACGAGAGAGCAGGCCCGGAAAATCAGAGGGCTTGCGATAATAACGGCGTGTGCGTGTGTCAAGCACAACCACGTGGTACGCCGGGGCATTGTAGGTGTAGTGCCAGTCAAGCGCCTGCTTTGAGCGCCTGAGTTCTCCCTTGCCAGAGAACGGAAAAGGCATTCCTAGCAGTGTGTTGATCTTCTCGACCTCGGCTGCGCGCTCAGAACCGTTCCATCTGTTGATAGTGGAAAGCAAACAGCTCTGCTCAAACTGCTCTGGCGTGTTGCCCCATCCCTGGAAGAGCGCGTAGGCTAATAGGCCATTGCGCACAATCTGCTGACCAAGCTCATTCTTCAGGATCCGTCGGCACCATGCTCCATCCAGAAACCAATCATCGGTCACCTCGTGGTCGTCACAGATCATATAAGTAGCGATATTTGCCAGAGCGCGGCGTACTGCTGGTAGACCTCGCACAAAATCATCTATCAGATAGTATTGTTCTTTGAAGCTGCGTTCGGCCTTCTCCTGTTGCGAGGCTTTGCGCGGGCGAATTTCCGGGTAGGCCTTCCAGAGATCCTGTGTGCCGGGAAGTTCGTCCGGCCAGAGCACATCGGACCAGCTAAAGAGATACATAGCTGCATATTCGGCAAAAGAAAGCAGATGATTTTCCGGGTGCGTGGTGGTGAACATGGCGACCGTATGGACGATTGGCGTTCGTCCTTCCGGTGGAAAAGCCTGTGCTGGAAGCTGTAACGGCTGAAGCAGCTCGGGCTCATTGCCTGCGAAAAGATACGATCCGGCATCCATCAGAGCAAAGAGCAGTGGCGCGGAGACATCATCGGCGTAGATCTGGTCTCCGGTTAGAAAAAGCTGCTGTGGGCGACGCACCGGGTCATGGGCAGCGTTGGCAAGCAAGGTATCGAGGACGGAAAGCATTTCGTAGCCCTGTGCTTGCGGCTTACGACAGGAGCCGTGAATGATGCGTACCTGTTCGAGCTCACGCGGGGGCAGCACAAAGCCGGGCAGGGGCTGTCCCGCATACGTGAGCTGGCTGAGCGGCTCGTCTGCCATGCTGAAAATGCCAGGTGTGCCTAAATGGGCTGCTGGCGTTGCCTGAGACTCCTCCGAGAAGAAGAGATTGTAGTAATAGAGCTTACCCCATTCGAGCGGCTGTTCCCGATCTGTCGGGCGTGCCGTGACCGCAACCAGATGTAAATGATCGCCAAGTCTGATGGTCTGGCGAGTCCCTGTACAACGTGGTTCTGTGTGGCCTTCTTCCGTGGGTTCATATACAAACAGGGTAACGGTGCGTGCTTCCTTAAGCGCCAGCCAGATGGTCACGCTATGTGGCTCGACGCGGCGTACAATCGGGCCTGCAAGGATAAGTGGTAACGCTTCTGCGCGTTCGGCCAGTGGTTGCCAGGACATAGAATCAAACCTCTCCCTGGTTTGTCTGTTGCTGGAAAAGCTGCGGGCAGCGGTAAAGCATTTCGCCAGCATGCCGAACCAGCAAAATTCCCTCCTTTTCGCGGTTCTCCCATTCCTCGGGACGAATAGTACGGTAGTCAAGATACCCCAGATTGATGCGACGACAGCGCTCCTCTGGAATGCCTGTCGCCAATGTCACCTGAATGCGTGGCTTTTCGATACCGGTTTGTGGATCGTACGTCCCCGTGCCCTTGACATGGGTACTATGCGCCAGAATGGAGCCGGGAACGTCCTTGAAACGATCCCATTGCTTCAGAAAATACTCCAGCACATGATAGCCCACTTGATCGATCAGATGCCCATG
>Ga0164243_10008620_pt1 | contig 15004 bp, 18 predicted proteins | sample OricompcompostOP_FD_108781 | JGI IMG/M metagenome (GOLD analysis project Ga0164243, IMG submission 108781) | Organic Plus compost microbial communities from Emeryville, California, USA - Original compost - Organic plus compost (OP) | ecosystem: Engineered > Solid waste > Mixed feedstock >... | reverse complement strand
GGCCACGCCGGGAACCTTGAAGAGATCCATCTCGCGCAGCCTCTGGATGAAGCTCACCACCTCCGCCGAAAGCCGTCTGTTGGCGTTCGGCACCTTGCGGTGCACGATCTCCAGCTCGCGTTCCGCATTCGGGTAGTCGACCCAATGGTAGAGGCAGCGGCGCTTCAGCGCATCGTGGATTTCGCGGGTACGGTTGGTGGTGATAATGACGATCGGCGGCTCTTCGGCGCGGATGGTGCCGAGTTCGGGGATTGTCACCTGATAATCAGACAGGATTTCGAGAAGGAAGGCCTCGAAGGCCTCGTCGGTACGATCGAGTTCATCGATCAGGAAAACCGGCGCCTGTCCCGCCGTCCCGCTCAGGGCGTCGAGCACCGGCCGGCGGATCAGATATTTTTCCGCGAAGACATTGCGCTCCATGGCATCGCGATCGACGCCGCCGGCGGCCTCCTCCATGCGGATTTCGATCATCTGGGCGGCATAGTTCCACTCATAGACCGCCGAGGACACATCCAGGCCCTCGTAGCATTGCAGGCGGATCAGCCGGCGGCCGAGAGAGCTGGCCAGGACCTTGGCGATCTCGGTCTTGCCGACACCCGCCTCGCCCTCGAGAAAAAGCGGGCGGCGCATCTTGAGGCTGAGATAGAGCACCGTCGCCAGCGAACGCTCGGCGACATAATCGGCAGCGGCAAGAAGCTCCATCGTCTCGTCGATGGATTGCGGAAGGCCGCGCGGGGCGAGTTCTGCCGGCTTGGCCATGCCGTCTCCGGAAGATGCGGGTGCCATCCTGCGTTCACCCCTGCAACACGCGATAGCCGCGATCGTGATAGATCAGCGGCTTGAGGTTAGCGCCCACGCGCAAGCCTGTCACCTTGCCGAAATAGACCCGATGGGTGGCGAAGTCCTTCGCCTCGACAAGCTGGCAGTCAAAAATCGCCATCGCGTCTACCAAAGTCGGCGCGCCGGTGGAAAGCGTGTCCCATTGACCAAGCGCGAAGCGCTCGTCCTGCGACAGGGCGGTAAGTCCGGAAAAAGCGTCTGAAAGCTCCCTGTGGCCGGACGAAAGCGTGTTCAGCGCGAAAACGCCATTGTGCAGGAAGAGATCGTTGCTGGTGTTCTGCCGGTTCAGGCAGACCAGCACCGTCGGCGGATTGTCCGAGACCGAGCAGGCCGCAATCACGGTTACGCCTCGCCGCCCCGCCTCGCCGTCGGTGGTCACCACATGGACGGCGCCGGCGAAATGGGCCATGGCGTCGCGATAATCCTGCGGCTCGATATCTTTGATTTTCAGCACGACCGATCCCGTATACTGCATTCAATATAGGTTGAAGCACTTTGCTCACAAGCATGAGCCTGCTCCAATAGCGTGTTGCACGGCGCGCCGCCAGCATTTACCAGTTTGCCGGGTTCGCGCTCAGTGACCGGTCATACGGGGGAAACAGACTGCCTTCCATGCGCCTCGCTTCTCTCTTCCTGTTCATGGCAGCCGGATTCGCTTCCGGTGCTGCGCATGCATTGGAAATGAGGATCGGACTTTCCGCGCCCCTGACGGAAACCGCCGAGCGGCTGGGTCAGCAATTGCGGCAAGGGGCCGAGGCAGCCGCGTCAGCCATCGGGCAGCATGATGTCAGCCTTGCGGTCGCGGACGACCGATGCAGCGCCGAGGCGGGAGCCGCGGCGGCACGGCAGTTCGTCGAGCAGCGCGTCTCCGTCGTCATCGGTTTCCTCTGCACCGAATCGATCGAGGCCGCATTGCCGATCCTGAAAGATGCGGGCATTCCCGTAATAACGCCCGGCGTGAGAACCAACAGTCTGACGGACAATCGCGAAAGGACCGGGTGGACGGTCTACCGGCTGGCCCCTCGTGCGGACCAGGAGGAAAAGGCCGTAGCCGAGATCGTCATCGACCGCTGGCGCAACCAACATTTCGCTATTATCGACGACGGCACGATCTATGGCCGCAACCTTGCCGAAAATCTTCGCGCCGCGGCGGAGTTGCAAGGCTTGAAGCCGGTCTTCATCGATACTTACCGCCCGCAACTCGACAATCAGATCGGGCTCGTCGGACGGTTGCGCAGGGCCGGTGCGACCCATGTCTTCGTCGGCGGAGACCGCAGCGATATCGCCATCATCGCGCGCGACGCCGCCTCGCTGGACTACGAGCTGGCAATCGCCGGGGGCGAGGCATTGCGCGCGGAAGGCAACTCCGTGCCGCTGGCGCGCGGCGTGCTGATGATCGGTCTGCCTCTCCCCGCCGAGATTGCGTCGGAGGATGCGCTGCAGGCACTCGAAGCCGCCAATATCGTGCCCGACGGCTATGCCATTCCCGGTTATGCCGCCTTGGAGGTTGCTGTCGCGGCCCTGGAGCAGGCGGAAACGGAAAACAGGCCCGTTGCGGAAATCCTTTCCTCGTCGGAATTCGAAACGGCCCTCGGACCGGTGAATTTCGACGAAAAGGGCGATCTTGCTCAAAACCCTTATCGTCTCTTCCGTTTCGACGGCGCCGAATTCGTGGAAGTGCAATAAAAATGCCGACGCCTCGCTCGGGACCGAACAATCTCATCACGGACGTGGCCGGCCTGCGGGTCGGCAACCATTCGGACAAGCGCCTGAAATCCGGTGTGACGGCCGTGATCTGCGACGAGCCGGCAGTCGCCGGTGTGCAGGTATTGGGCGGCGCTCCGGGAACGCGGGAAACCGATCTCCTGGAGCCGCATAATTCCGTCGAACGCGTCAATGCGCTGGCGCTTTCCGGCGGCTCGGCCTTCGGGCTCGATGCCGCCTCCGGCGTGCAGGCCTGGCTGCGCGAGCAGGGAGCGGGCTTCGAGATCGCAGGCCACCGCGTTCCGATCGTGCCTGCGGCCATCCTGTTCGACCTGCCGAATGGCGGTGACAAGGACTGGGGGCGCCATTCGCCGTATAGGGAATTCGGCTTCGAGGCGGCAGGCAATGCAGGAACCAGCTTCGACATCGGAACGGTCGGCGCGGGCGCCGGGGCAATGGTCGCCGGACTGAAGGGCGGCCTCGGCTCCGCCTCGACCGTCATGGAAAACGGCATCACGCTCGGCGCGTTGGTAGCCGTAAACGCCGTCGGTTCGGTCACGGTTGGCCGCAGCCCGCATTTCTGGGCTGCTCCTTTCGAGATCGGCGGGGAGTTCGGCGGCCTCGGCCTGCCCTCGCCCATGCCGGACGATGCGCAGGAAGTCATCCTGAAAGGCCGCGAGATCGTAAAGGCAGGCGCCAACACCACCATAGGGATCATCGCAACCGATGCGGAGCTCACCAGCGCGGCCGCCAAGCGGCTTGCAATCGCCGCCCATGACGGCTTCGCACGAGCGATATGGCCGGCCCACACACCGGTCGACGGAGATCTCGTCTTTGCCCTTGCCACAGGACGCAATAAAACCGCGCTCGACCTCGAGACATCCATTGATTTCTACGCTGCTGCGGCACAGACCATGGCGCGGGCGATCGCCCGCGGGGTCCATGCGGCCACGGCCGAACCCGGCGATCTCCTGCCGGTGTGGCGCTCGCGGATAAAAGGATAGGATATGCGTTTTCGCATCGGATCAATACTGGTCACGGCGTTCAGCGCCCTCGCCTCGTCCGCATATGCCGGCGACACCGCCTCGGTTGAAGTGCTCGGCTTCAGCGAGGACGGCAGGATCTTCGCCTTCGAGGAATACGGCATCCAGGATGGCTCCGGGTTTCCCTACGCCAACCGCTTCTATATCGACACCACGAAGGATGGATTCGTTGCCGGAACGCCGATCCGGGTGCGGCTGGACGACGAAGGCGCCAGTCTCGATGCAGCGCGCGAGGAAGCCAGGGAGGCCGGCCAGTCGATCCTCGCTGACGAGGAATTGCAGGAAAATCGCGGAAACACCGCAGGCTGGAACCCGGTAACTGAGTATTCGGCCGATCCGAAACGCATCAGCGTCAATCCGAGGCCAGTATTTCCGCCAGTCGATGACGCGCTTGAGTTCCGGCTGGAGGAACTGGCGCTGGAGCCGCCGGAACACTGCGATGCGCTCGGCGGCGACATTGTCGGCTTTCGCCTTACGCGGATAGCCACCGTACCCGGCGAACAGACGGAAATCATACACGAGGACAGGATGGTACCCTCGAGCCGCCGTTGTCCGCTCGGTTATCAGATCGGCGGCGTACAGACCTTTTTTCCCGCCGAAGGCCCGCCAGTCTTCGCCGTCCTCGTTGCCATCAGAAGCTTCGGCTTCGAAGGGCCGGACTATCGCTGGATGGCAGTGACGGGACGGTTTTGAGGCGCTTCTTGCGTTGAGCAAGCCGCCGGGGTCTGGTACGAGCCAGGCGACAGAATTCTTCGATATGGGCCAAAAGCATGATTCCGCGCTATTCGCGACCTGAAATGGTCGCCATCTGGTCGCCCGAGACCAAGTTCCGCATCTGGTTCGAGATCGAGGCGCATGCCTGCGACGCACTGGCGGAGCTAGGCATCATCCCGGCCGAGGCCGCAAGGACTATCTGGGAAAAAGGCGGCAAGGCCGAATTCGACATCGCCCGAATCGACGAGATCGAGCGCGAGACGAAGCATGACGTCATCGCCTTCCTGACGCATCTGGCCGAAATCGTCGGTCCCGATGCCCGCTTCGTGCATCAGGGCATGACCTCCTCGGACGTGCTGGACACCTGCCTGAGCGTGCAGCTCAAGCGGGCCAGCGACATATTGCTGGCCGATCTCGACGCCCTGCTTGCAGCGCTGGAAAAACGCGCATTCGAGCACAAGGATACGGTGACCATCGGCCGCAGCCACGGCATCCATGCAGAGCCGACGACCTTCGGCGTCAAGCTGGCCTATGCCTATGCGGAATTCTCCCGCTGCCGCGAGCGGCTGGTCAGGGCGCGCGACGAGGTCGCCACCTGCGCCATTTCCGGCGCGGTCGGCACTTTCGCCAATATCGACCCGCGCGTCGAAGAGCATGTGGCCGAAAAGCTTGGCCTGAAGGCCGAGCCGGTCTCCACGCAGGTCATTCCGCGGGACCGCCATGCCATGTTCTTTGCCACCCTCGCCGTCATCGCCTCGTCGGTGGAGCGCCTCGCGACCGAAATACGCCATCTGCAGCGCACGGAAGTTCTGGAGGCGGAGGAATACTTCTCGCCGGGCCAGAAGGGCTCGTCGGCAATGCCGCACAAGCGCAACCCCGTATTGACCGAGAACCTGACCGGGCTCGCCCGCATGGTCCGTGCCTTCGCCCAGCCGGCAATGGAGAATGTCGCGCTATGGCACGAACGCGACATCTCGCATTCCTCGGTCGAGCGCATGATCGGACCGGATGCGACCGTCACTCTCGATTTCGCCCTCGCCCGGCTGACGGGCGTGGTGGAGAAGCTGGTGGTCTACCCCGAGAACATGATGAAGAATCTCGACCGCTTCCGCGGCCTGGTGCATTCGCAGCGCGTTCTGCTGGCACTGACCCAGGCAGGTGTCAGCCGCGAGGACGCCTATCGGCTGGTGCAGAGAAACGCCATGAAGGTCTGGGAAGAAGGCGCTGATTTTCTTCAGGAACTCCTCGCGGACAAGGACGTGCGGGCAGCTCTATCCGAAGACGACATCCGCGAGAAATTCGACCTCGGCTATCACACCAAGCATGTCGAAACGATCTTCAAGCGGGTGTTTGGCCGCGCCTGAAGGATCGGGAATCCGCAATATTAACCTTTGGGAACCCGGCTTCCCCGTCGGCGTTTATGCTCCGGCTGGTTCAGTAACGGAGAGCAGAAATGACCGAGGGCGAGGTCGCGACGCATAAAGGCAATCGGGCGCGGTGGTTCATGGCGGGAGTCGTCGCGACCTGTCTCATGTTCGCAGGGTTCATGTATCTCGATGGTTACTTTAACGAGAGCAGCGCGGAAGGTGTAACTGCCGACATGCCGAAGGGAATACTTCTCGAGAAGAAATGACCTTGACGGAGTAGCGCGAAGTCCAATCTTGCCCACTTATCCGGTGACGGGAGAAAGCCTGATTTCGGTGCCCCAGGGATCCTCGAACAGCTTCGTCGCAGTGGCATTCCTGTCCTGCAGTTCCACCCAGGCCAGCCCCGTGCGATGAGGATCGCGTCTGCCCACGCCGACGCTGCGCCAAGAATTGGCACCGATATGATGGTGATAGCCGCCGGAAGAAAGGAATACGGCCGCGTCGCCATAGCGCGCCATGGTGGCGAAGCCCATTTCGCCGTTCCACCAGTCCTCGGCCTTTTTCGGATCGCCGACACGCAGATGAACATGGCCGACCACGCTGCCATCCGGCGCGCCTTTCCACCTATCTCCCTCCGAAATCGTGCCGAGGAGAGCTTCGATATCGAGCGGAATGGTCGCCATTTCGACCTCGGAGCCCTTCATCGGCCACTGTCCGCGCGGACGGTCGGCATAGATCTCAATGCCGTTGCCCTCCGGATCGGTCAGATAAAGGGCCTCGCTGACCAGATGATCCGATGCCCCGTCTATCCTGATGCGCTTTTCGATCGCATGACGGATCCAGCGCGCGAGATCCTCGCGGGCCGGCAACAGAAAGGCCGTGTGGAACAAGCCGGCAGCACGCGGATTGTCCGGCTCGGCGCTCCGGTCCTCCTCGATTTCCAGAAGCGGACGCTGGCCGGTCCCAAGCACGATGTTGCCATCGGTGCGGGAAAGCTCAGTGAGACCGATCACCTCCCGGTAGTAGCGCGCAAGCGCGTCGGCGTCGCGCGCCTTCAATCCGACCCTGGAAACGCTGACGGGCGTCGTCACGGCAAAGGGCAAGGGACTCATTCAGACTCCTTTCGGCGGATTTCGCCTTTTTGTCATTAGGTCGGGAAAAGAAGGAGCCGGGCAAGATGGCTGATTGCAGACACGCTGTTCAGTAAACCGAAACACTGCCGCGCGGTATGTCTGCAAAGAGTGCCTGTTGCGAAGCCAAAAGCGCATGGTTACATCCAGGACCATGAAAGCCAAGGACGCAGACATCCTCATCATTCCGGGATATACGAATTCCGGTCCCGACCATTGGCAAAGCCGGTGGCAGGCCCGGCTTTCCACCGCCCGCCGCGTGGAACAGGAGGAATGGTCGAAGCCGGTACGCGAGGATTGGGTCGCGAAAGTGGCGGAGGCGATGAACGAGGCCGTGAAACCGGTGGTGCTGGTTGCTCATTCTCTCGGTGTGCCGACGGCAATTCATGCCTTGCCCGAATTTCGCAAACCGGTCGCGGGCGCCTTCCACGTAGCCCCTCCCGATGTCGCGAATGGTAACATCCGGCCGAAACACCTGATGACCGTCGGACCCTATCCGCGCGATCCCTTGCCCTTTCCTTCGGTGACCGTGGCGAGCCGCAACGACGATTTTTGTGCCTTCGAGGTCGCCGAGGATGCGGCCGCCGCCTGGGGTTCACTCTTTCTCGACGCCGGCCATGCCGGACACATCAACGCCGAATCGGGCTACGGCCCATGGCCGGAAGGCTCCATGGCCTTCGCCAAATTCCTGTCGAAGCTGTAGGCGCGACCCGCCTATTCCATTGACGCGCGGGCGTCGGCAAGCAGGGCTTTCGCCCCCAGCGCCATGTATCGCGCCTCATTGCCGACGGCGAAGAGGTTGAAGCCCATGCCGGCAAAGCGGCCGACAAGGCCCGGATCAACCACGTAGATCGCCGCCAGCTTGCCGGCATTCGTTGCCCGCTCGACGATGGTCGCGATGGCCGCCATCATGTCCTCGAGGGTGGGATTAACAGTGCGGCCGCCGGACCATGCGATGGAAAAATCGGAAGGGCCGACGAATACGCCGTCTATGCCAGGGACGCCGAGGATTCCGTCCAGCGCCTCCAATGCGGCGCGCGTCTCGATCATGGCAAAAGCGAGCGTGTCGCGATTGGCCGATTCCAGCCATGCCTGCTGGTCCAGGGTACCTTTGCGGGGCATAGCGAAACTGGGCCCCCAGGAGCGCTGGCCGACCGGCGGATATTTCATGGCGGCAGCGAAAAGACGCGCATCCTCGACAGAATTCACCATGGGAGCGATGACCGCTTCGGCGCCGAAATCCAGCGCCCGGCTCGCCATGTCGAAGCGGCCGACCGGAATTCTGACAATGCCGTGCCGGCCCTTGGTGCGAATCGGGAACAGGCACCGCAGCACGCTGTCCTCGTGGTGCCCGCCATGCTGCATGTCGAGCGTCACGGCGTCGAATTCCGCCGCAGCCAGCATCTCGGCCGTTATGGCGTCCGGAATGGCTGACCATGAGGTAAAAAGCGTTTCGCCCGCCCGCAGGCGCTCGGCTAAGGACATGAAACAGAATCCCGGGTCAAAAAATTCGCTCGCGAATGTGGCGAAGGGCAGACTTCGGCACAGGAGCCCGTACGGGGGCTACTTTACTGCTGGCTCTTCTGGATGTCTTCGACGGCCTGGGCCAGCAGCTCATCCATGGTGCGGCGAATCTGATGATCCGATTGGGCAACGCCCGCCGCGTCGAAATCCTTGCGGACCTTGCGGAAGACGTCGTGATCGCCGGCTTCCTCGAAATCGGCATTCATGACTTCGCGCGCATAGGCCTCGGCTTCGTCCCCGCTTTTGCCGAGTTTCTCGGCCGCCCAGAGGCCGAACAGCTTGTTTCGGCGGGACATTGCCCTGAATTTCAGTTCCTCGTCGCGGACGAACATCCGCTCGAAAGCTTCCTCGCGATCCTTCATCGATGTCATTTGCATTCCTCCGGCTTCGGCGACACATAGATGAATATGCACTTCCCGGACAGAAATCAAAGGCTGCGAGAGGATCGACTTTGTCGCACAGGAAACCGGTTGACGGGAGCAAATGGCAATTGAGCCGCGCGCCTGTTTGCGCTAGAGACCGCCTTGAAACCTGTCTCGCGTCCTCGATTTTGCCGCGTCATGCCGAGACGGCACCGTCAGACGCTCCAGACCAGAGAAAACAATGAATCGTCGCCGCCGTATCTACGAAGGCAAGGCCAAGATCCTTTACGAAGGACCGGAGCCTGGCACGCTGATCCAGTTCTTCAAGGACGATGCAACCGCCTTCAACAAGAAGAAACATGAGATTGTGGACGGCAAGGGCGTCCTCAACAATCGCATCTCGGAATTCATCTTCGAGCACCTGAACCGCATCGGAATTCCGACGCATTTCATCCGCCGCCTCAATATGCGGGAGCAATTGATCAAGGAAGTCGAGATCATCCCGCTCGAAGTGGTGGTGCGCAATGTTGCCGCCGGCTCGCTGGCGAAGCGGCTCGGCATCGAGGAAGGCACGATCCTGCCGCGCTCGATCATCGAATTCTACTACAAGGCCGATGCGCTGGACGATCCGATGGTATCGGAAGAGCATATCACCGCCTTCGGCTGGGCGAACCCGCAGGAAATCGACGACATCATGGCGCTCGCCATCCGTGTCAATGATTTCCTTTCCGGCCTTTTTCTGGGCGTCGGCATCCAGCTTGTCGATTTCAAGATGGAATGCGGACGGCTCTGGGAAGGCGACATGATGCGCATCGTCGTTGCCGACGAGATTTCGCCGGATTCCTGCCGGCTCTGGGATGTCGCCACAAAGGACAAGCTCGACAAGGATCGTTTCCGCCGCGACATGGGAGGACTCGTCGAGGCCTATCAGGAAGTGGCACGCCGCCTCGGCATCATGAACGAGAACGAGCCGGCGCGGCCTTCGGGTCCCGTGCTGGTTTCGTCCAAGGACAACAAGACCCGTCACTGACCGTTCGGAGTATTTGCAGCCGTGATCAAGGCCCGCGTCACCGTTACGCTGAAGAATGGCGTTCTCGATCCGCAGGGAAAAGCGATCGAGCACGCGCTTGCCAGCCTTGGCTTTTCCGGCGTCGGCTCGGTTCGCCAGGGCAAGGTGTTCGACCTGGAGCTGGAAGGCGCAGACAAGGGCAAGGCCGAAGCCGAATTGAAAGCCATGTGCGACAAGCTTCTGGCGAATACGGTGATTGAGGATTACACTGTAAGCATAACCTGAGGTTGTATGGAGCTTGCGGTGGCCGACGTTACGAACGAATTGATGTACGAGCTGTCGAAGAAGATCCACTTCAGGCTGGATAAGATCGACGCCGGAATAGATGAGTTGCGCCACAGCCATGGTGCCATGCGCGGTCATATGATCTCGATACAGACCGATATCTCGAATATCTATGCCAGCATCGCCCGCCATGACGATCGTTTTGATCGCATAGAACGGCGTCTGGAACTGCGTGAACTGGCCGAAGCCCAAGCCAAATTCGACAGAGACAAATGAAATCAGCCGTTGTCCTCCTCCCCGGCCTGAATCGCGACCGAGACATGATCGCGGCGCTGACGAAGATTTCCGGCAAGCCGCCGCTGACCGTCTGGCAGACGGACACGGAAATCCCCGATGTCGACCTGATCGTCATTCCGGGCGGCTTTTCCTATGGCGACTATCTGCGCTGCGGCGCAATTGCCGCGCGCATGCCGGTCATGCGGGCCGTGGCGGAGAAGGCTGCCAGGGGAACGCTCGTCATGGGCGTGTGCAACGGCTTCCAGATCCTGCTTGAGGCGGGCCTCCTGCCGGGCGCCCTGATGCGCAACGCCTCGCTGAAATTCGTCTGCCGCGAGGTGAAGCTGGAAGTCGCCAATGCCAACACCGCCTTCACGCGTGGCTACAGCCCGAACCAGATCATCCGCTGCCCCGTCGCGCACCATGACGGCAATTATTTTGCCGATGCGGAGACGCTTGCGCGCCTTGAGGGAGAAGGCCAGGTGGTCTTCCGCTATGCCGAAGGCACCAACCCCAACGGCTCGATCAACGATATTGCCGGTATTGTCAGCGAGGGCGGAAACGTTCTCGGACTGATGCCGCATCCGGAAAACCTGATCGAATCCGCCCATGGCGGAACGGATGGACGTGCGCTGTTCGAGGGCCTGGTGGGGAAAGCCGCGTGAGGGCGGCACTTGCGACCGCAGCGGCACTTGGCGCGGCGATCATGCTTCCCGCCTGCCAATCGGCGCCAAGCAAGCCGGCCCCTTCTTCGGGTAAGAGCGCGGCGCTGCGCAACATGGAACAGGTGGCGACGGCCGCGCATCGATGCTGGTTCGCCTCCGGCGACCCGGCTTTCCGGGAGTACAGTTTCGCCAACGAATTGAACTCTTTCTCCGGGCGTCCGCGCTTCCTGCTTGTCCCGAAAGGCGATTTCGGTGGACGGCCGCTGCTCGTCGTGCAGGCCGAGGGACCGGCCGGCGAGGTCCATGCCTTCGGCCCGCTCCTGGATGGCAAGCATGGCCGCCGCATCAGCGCCGATGTGAAGCGCTGGGCGAGCGGCGACAGCGGCTGCGGAAGCGCGGCATGAAGAATTCGAACCATAGCAGCTCTCCATACCTCCCTCGGGAGTGGTAAAATCACGGCAGCGGCAAGCAGCACATGAATATCCGCAACGACTTTCCCATCACGCCCGAGCTTGTTGCCTCCCATGGTCTCAAGCCGGACGAATATCAGCGCATTCTCGACCTGATCGAACGCGAGCCCACCTTCACCGAGCTCGGCATTTTCTCGGCCATGTGGAACGAGCATTGCTCCTACAAATCATCGAAGAAATGGCTGAGGACGCTGCCGACCAAGGGACCGCGCATCATCCAGGGACCGGGCGAGAATGCCGGCGTGGTCGATATAGGCGATGGCGACTGCGTGGTCTTCAAGATGGAGAGCCACAACCACCCCTCCTATATCGAGCCATATCAGGGGGCTGCGACCGGCGTCGGCGGCATCCTGAGGGATGTGTTCACCATGGGCGCGCGCCCCGTGGCGGCAATGAACGCGCTGCGTTTCGGCGAGCCTGATCATCCGAAAACCCGCCATCTGGTCGCTGGCGTCGTGGCCGGCATCGGCGGCTATGGCAATTCCTTCGGGGTACCGACGGTCGGTGGAGAGGTGAATTTCGATGCCCGCTACAACGGCAACTGCCTCGTCAACGCCTTTGCCGCCGGCATCGCCAAGACCGATGCGATCTTCTACTCCAAGGCGGAAGGCGTCGGCCTTCCCGTCGTCTATCTCGGTGCGAAGACGGGCCGCGACGGCGTCGGCGGCGCGACCATGGCCTCGGCAGAATTCGACGAAAAGATCGAGGAAAAACGGCCGACGGTGCAGGTCGGCGATCCCTTCACCGAAAAATGCCTGCTGGAAGCCTGCCTCGAACTTATGGCTTCCGGCGCGGTGATCGCGATCCAGGATATGGGCGCGGCAGGCCTCACCTGCTCGGCCGTCGAAATGGGCGCCAAGGGCGATCTCGGCATCGAGCTCGACCTCGACAAGGTGCCGGTGCGCGAGGAGCGCATGACCGCCTATGAGATGATGCTGTCGGAGAGCCAGGAGCGCATGCTCATGGTGCTGCGGCCCGAAAAGGAGGCCGAGGCGGAGGCCATCTTCCGCAAATGGGGGCTCGATTTCGCCATTGTCGGCCGGACGACGGACGATCTTCGCTTCCGCGTCCTGCACCAGGGCAAAGAGGTCGCCAACCTGCCTATCAAGGATCTGGGCGACCAGGCCCCGGAATACGACCGGCCATGGGTGGAGCCCAAGGCCCCTGCCCCGCTTGCGGACGACGATGTGCCGGAAGCCGACACGGCGGATGCGCTGCTTGCTCTCCTCGCCTCGCCGGATCTTTCGAGCCGCCACTGGGTCTGGGAACAGTATGACACGCTGATCCAAGGCAACTCACTTCAGATACCGGGCGGCGATGCCGGCGTGGTGCGGGTCGACGGCCATCCGGCCAAGGCGCTCGCCTTCTCTTCAGACGTGACGCCCCGCTATTGCGAGGCCGACCCGTTCGAAGGCGGCAAGCAGGCGGTGGCCGAATGCTGGCGCAACCTGACCGCCACGGGCGCCGAGCCGCTCGCCGTGACCGACAACCTGAATTTCGGCAATCCGGAGCGGCCCGAGATCATGGGCCAGTTCGTCAAGGCCATTCAGGGCATCGGTGACGCCTGCCGGGCGCTCGATTTCCCGATCGTGTCCGGCAATGTCTCGCTCTATAACGAGACCAATGGCCAGGCCATCCTTCCAACCCCCACCATCGGCGGCGTCGGTCTTATCGATGACTGGTCACACATGGCGCGCATCCGCTTCGCCGCCGAGGGAGAAACGATCCTGATTCTCGGTGCGCCAAAATCGCTTGGCAGCCATCTCGGGCAATCCGTCTATATGCGCGAGATTCACGGGCGGACAGACGGTCCGCCGCCGCCGGTGGATCTGGTACATGAGAGGAAGATTGGCGATTACGTTCGAGGCCTGATCCGCAAGGGCGTGGCAACCGCGGTCCATGACTGCTCCGATGGCGGCCTGGCGGTCGCGCTGGCCGAGATGGCGATGGCTTCCGGCATCGGTGCGAAGATCGATCTGCCGGCCGGTGAGGACGTGACCAGGGCGCTGTTCGGCGAGGACCAGGGACGCTATGTGGTGACGGTCGCGCTCGATCCCGACAGCGACGAATGCAAGGCTTTGCTCGAGGAACAGGAAAAGCTTGGGATTCCGGCAAGCATCATCGGCAGGACCGGCGGCCGCGAATTGAAACTCGGCCAGGCGCGTGCCATATCAATCGAGGATATGAAAGCGGCGCATGAGGGATGGTTTCCGGGCTATATGGGAGCCGAAATAGGGTAACTCGAATGGCGATGCAGGCGCATGACATCGAGCGGATGATAAAGGCCGCTATTCCCGATGCAAAAGTCACGATCCGTGATCTCGCCGGCGATGGGGACCACTATGCCGCCGAAGTGGTGGCGGAAAGTTTTCGCGGCAAGTCGCGCGTTCAGCAGCATCAGATGGTCTATGACGCGCTGAAGGGAAATATGGGCGGTGTCCTCCACGCCCTCGCCTTGCAGACCAGCGTACCGGATTGAGCGGCGGTCCTTTCCCCCTCTTCAAGTATCGGTGAGATGTCGGCAGCCGAAGGCTGCTGCATTGCATCAAACCGATTCGTGCAATAGATAAGGTTCGAGTTTCGAACCGATGGGCGATCCCGTCGCGAAAGGGCAAGTTCAATGAGCGGTATCAGCGATTTTATCGACAATGAGGTGAAGTCGAACGATGTCGTGCTCTTCATGAAGGGCACGCCCGGCTTCCCGCAATGCGGCTTCTCGGGCCAGGTGGTACAGATTCTTGACTATCTCGGCGTTGACTACAAGGGCGTCAATGTCCTGACCTCCGACGAACTCAGGCAGGGCATCAAGGAATATTCCAACTGGCCGACCATCCCCCAGCTCTATGTGAAGGGAGAATTCGTCGGCGGGTGCGACATCATCCGTGAGATGTTCCAGGCTGGTGAATTGCAATCTTTCCTGGACGAGAAGGGCGTGAGCGCGAAAGGCGCCGCCTGACGCCGACACATAACGTCCTTCTCCCCTAGCCAGGGAGCCCATTTTCAAGCGATGCGCCGGTTCTGCCGGCGCATCTTTTTCGTTCGCATTTTTCGGAGAGTTCGATGGATAAGGCCAGCCAACCGCGCTTAGTCGCTTCGACATTGTCCATTGGACGAGCCGAATTCATCGCCCTGGCCGCCGGCCTGATGGCCTTGAACGCCCTGGCGATCGACATCATGCTGCCGGGCCTGCAGCAGATGGGCGCCGCGCTCGGCGTCGAGAATGAGAACCACCGCCAATACATCATCACTGCCTATGTGGTCGGGTTCGGGCTGGCCCAACTTCCCTTTGGGCCGATCTCGGACCGCTTCGGGCGCCGTGCACCGCTTCTTGTCGGCATTGCGGTCTATCTGGCTGCTTCCCTGTTGGCTGCGTTAACCACGAGCTTTCCCATCCTCCTCCTGCTCCGCTTCCTGCAGGGTGCAGGCGCCGCGGCAACACGGGTCGTGGCCGTTTCGGTCGTCCGCGACGTTTATGGCGGCAGGCAGATGGCGGAGGTCATGTCGCTGGTCATGATGGTTTTCATGATCGTTCCGGTGATCGCGCCGAGCATCGGTCAGGTCGCCATGATGATCTCCGGCTGGCACATGATCTTCATCTTCATGGGCGCGGTGGCG